>Ga0207675_100001276_pt1 | contig 25199 bp, 24 predicted proteins | sample KBSSwiS42_FD_184305 | JGI IMG/M metagenome (GOLD analysis project Ga0207675, IMG submission 184305) | Switchgrass rhizosphere microbial communities from Kellogg Biological Station, Michigan, USA - KBS Switchgrass S4-2 (SPAdes) (version 2) | ecosystem: Host-associated > Plants > Roots >...
GTAGAAGTCCCGGGATGTGACTCACGCCGGCGGGAGGTTGCGATGAACTTCAGGAATGCGATTGCCAAGGGAATCTGCATGGCGATGGCCGCGCAGGGCCTGGTTCAAACCTCATGGGGTCAAACTACTCCGGCACCGGCACCGGCACCGGCGCCCACGCCCGCGCTCGCGGCGTCGGTGGGACTCCAGGCCTATCCGTCCAAGGGCCAGGACGCCAAGCAGCAGAACATCGACGAGGGCGAGTGCTACGGCTGGGCCAAGCAGAACTCAGGCTTCGACCCGGGAGCGCCGCCACCCACCGCCACGGCCGCCAAGGTCGAGGCACCGCCGGCGCAGCCGACCGGTGCGCGCGCGAAGGGTGCGGTGCGCGGTGCCGCCGCGGGTGCGGTGGTGGGTGAGGTCGCCAACAACGATGCAGACCAGGGCGCCCGGACCGGCGCGGCGGTCGGCGTGGTTGCCGGTGGCGCGCGCAATCGCCAGGCGCGTCGCGCGCAGGAAGAGCAGGCGAATCAGGCCAATGCGCAGGCCCAGGCGCAGGCCGATCAGCACAACGCGCAGAACGCCCAGCTGCAGCAGAACTTCAAGAACGGCATGAAGGCCTGCCTCGAGGGCAAGGGTTACACGGTCAAGTAGCTGCCTTTGTTTTGGCGGCTTCGCGCTGTTTCGCACGGTCGAGCGTGAGCTTGTACGCGACGTAGTACTTGAAGATATTGCTCACGTATTGCACGGTCTCGCGGCCGACATCTTCCGCGACCACGACCTCGACATTGTTGAACCACTTGTTCGGGTCCAACCCCTGCGCCGCGGCCTGCTTGCGCAGCCGCGCGATGCGGTTCGGGCCGGCGTTGTAGGACGCGAACGCGAACAGGTGGCGATTCACGCGGTCGATGCCCGGTTCGTCGAAATATTCGTTGACCAGGAATCGCATGTACTTCACGCCCGCGTGAATGTTGGGCTCGACGAGCTGGATGTCGGGAATGCCGACGTTCTTGTCCCTCGCGGTGGCCGGCATCACCTGCATCACGCCGATCGCGCCCACGGGACTGCGGGTTTTCTGGTCGAGCTGTGACTCCTGGTAGCCCTGGGCCATCAGCAGCAGCCAGTCGAAGTCGTAACGCGTCGCGTACTTCTGGAAGTAGCCCGTGAGTTCCTTGAAGCGGCGCATGTCCTCCGCCTTGGTGGCGCCGCGGGCCCAGCGCGTGTTCTGCAGGTAACGCTTGAAGAGCATGTTGCCCGTCATCGTGCCGATCTTGTGCTTCTCGACGAAGGCGTCGAGAACCTGTTTGAGCTCCGGACTGCTCTTGCGGATGCCCCAGGCGACCTGCGCGTTGCTGCGCAGCGCGATGCCCGGCTGCGGGCGGATGCTGGTGAAGATCTCCTTCCAGAAGTCGGCGACGTAGCTGTCGACCACGGTGGCGTCGACGAGCCCGGCATTGACCATCTCGAGGATGTCTTCGTCTTCGAGGTTCTCCTCAGCGAGCACGATCTCGACCGGCTTCTTGCCGGCCGCCGCCAGATGTGAATTCAGATCGGTGAGGCTCTCGTAGTAGGCGCTCGACTTGCGCACGAACACGCTTCGGCCCGAAAGCTCATCCACGCTCGCCGGCGGCGCGATGTCGGGAGCGGTCACGAGGATCTCGTTGATGTTGTCGGCGGCGGGCACGGTGAAGTCGAGCAGCTTCTCGCGACCGGGCGTGATGGTGAGTCCGCCGGTGGCGATGTCGCCGGCGCCCGCGGCGACGCCACTCACCAGCTGGTCGCGTGATACGGGAATGAACACCACGCGAATCGGCCGTGTCTTGTCTTTGTTGCCGGCGTTCAGGAATTTCTCGAGCTCCATGCCCATGTCGTAGGTGATGCCACGCTGCTGGGCCTTGTCGATGAAATAGAACGTCTTGCTGTACACCACCAGCATGCGAACCACGCGCCGGTCCTTGAGCGCCGGGTAATCTCCGGTCCAGGTGGGCAGTCCCGCCGGTGCGACCGGGGGCGGTGGCGGCGGAGCGGCGGCGACCGGCGCCGCGGCAGGTGCCGGTGGCTGCTTCGCGGAGTCACACGCGACGCCTCCGACAGCGGCGAGGAGGGCCAGGACCAGGGGCGCAAGGACGCTGCTTCGCATGCGACGTGTCTAACAACGGAAGTGCAGTGCCGAAAATGGGACCTTGAACCTACCGAGCGCCGGCGCCCGGCCGCACGCCGACGATTTTCAGTAATCAGTTCTGACAGTCGCGACCGTCGGCTCTCGATATCGCAACCGAGCCCGAAAATCGAGAATGGCCGCGTGGAAGGCCAGCCGTATCGAGTGTTGTTTCTGTCGCAGCGGAACTCCGCGCGCAGCGTAATGGCCGAGGCCATCGCCAATTCCGTCGGGCGCGGCCAGTTCCAGGCATTCAGCGCCGGCGTGCGGCCGGCGGCGCAGGTCGATCCCCTGGCCGCGGAGTTGATCGAGCATGCTGGACTCAACGTGCCGGATCATCCGCCGCAGCACGTGCGTCAGTTCAGCGCGCCCGGCTCCCCGCCGCTCGACTTCGTGTTCACTTTGAGTGACACCGCCGCCGGCGAAGCGCCGCCCGTCTGGCCGGGCCACCCGATCACGGCCCACTGGCGCTGCACGGATCCGGAGCAATTCGATGATTCTTCAGAGCGGCGCCTGGCGTTGATCCGCGCGCGCACGGAACTCGAACGGCGGCTGCGGGTGTTCGCGAATCTGCCGGTGAAGTCGCTGGACCGCATGAGCTTGCAGGCGCACGTCGATGCGCTCGGAGACTCGATGGACTGAGCGGCCAGGCCGCTACAATGGCCCGCATGCCGGGCCAGCCGTTGGAAGACGCACGCAATCTCCTGCCGCTCATCGCGCGTATGCGCGACACCACGGAGTCCGGGCGGCGTATCGCCGCGCCGGTGGTCGACGCATTGCGTCAGACGCGCCTGTGTCGCGGCGCCGTGGCTGCGGATCTGGGCGGGCTCGAGTTGCGCGGCGTCGAGTTGTTGCGACTCTATGAATTGCTGGCGGGGGCGGAAGCCTCCGTCTCCTGGGTGGTGTGGAACAACTCGCTGCCGTGCTTTTTCAGCCGCTTCCTGCAACCCGGCGGGCGTGCCGAGATCTTTGCCGACCCTGCCTGGCTGTACGCCTGTTCGACGCGGCAAAGCGGGCGCGCAGTCGTCGAAGCAGGGGCCTACCGCGTCAGCGGTCGCTGGGCGCTGGTTTCGGGTTGCGAGCTCGCCGACTGGCTCGCGCTGCGCTGCGTGGTCGAGGAAAACGGCGCGCCACGTCTGCTGCTACCCAACGTGCCCGAGATCCGCATGGTGTGGGTGCGGCGAAACGAAGTCGAAATAATCGACACCTGGCATACCGGTGGACTGCGCGGCACAGGCAGTCACGACGTCGTCGTCACCGATCGGCTCGTGCCGCGCGCGCACACGCTTTCGCCCGTGGATGGCAGCACGCTCGGCGGCGCGCTCGGACGTGTTCCCATCGTGTGCAACCTGGCGTCCGGATATGCCGCCCAGTTGTTGGGCCTTGGCGAAATGGCGATCGCGGCACTGGTCGAGCTCACGGCCGGCAAGCCAGCGGTGGACCCGGGGCCCGCTCTCGGCGAACGCGCCGTCGTGCTCGCCGCGATCGCCACGCACCGCGCGCAGCTCGCGGCGGCACGCGACCACTTGCACGGCGCGGTGACGCGGATCTGGAACGAGGCCGATGCGGGCGCGGTGAGTGCGGGGTTCATCGCAGCGGTTTACGCGGCGGCACACCTTGCGATGGCGCAAGGGCGCGCGGCGGTGGCCGGCGCCCATTCGCTCGCGGGCGCCAGCGCGCTCTACACCAGCTCGCCGCTGGAGCGCGCGTTGCGCGACATGCATGCCATGGCCGCGCACGTCATCGCGCAGCCGCACTTCATGGAAGACACCGGGCGTGTGCAACTCGGGATGAAGCCGTTGAACCCGCAATACCTGGTATGAGTGCCCGTTGGCTACCGCGCGCTTCCTGGTGATGCTTGCGGCGGTCGGGGCCGCGCTCGGCGCGCGCTCGTATGCACAGACGCCGTCCGGCGATGAGCCCATCGAAGAAGTGGTGGTGACCGGGGAATTTCCGGGACCCGGCATGTGGCGAATCACGCGCGCGGATGACGCCGGGCACGAACTGTGGATCGTCGGCGATCCGCCGCCGCTGCCGAAACGCATGAAGTGGAAGGCGCGCGAGGTGGAGTCGGTGGCGCTGCGTGCGCAGGAGATCCTGCTCGATGCCTCGGTTCACATGGATCCGGACGAGAAAATCGGGATCTTCCGCGGGCTGTCGCTGCTGCCGGCGGCCATGAAGGCGCGCAAGAATCCCGGCGAGACCACCTTGAAGGAACAGCTGCCGCCCGATCTGTACGCGCGCTGGCTGGTGCAGAAGAAGCGTTTCATCGGCTCGGATTCCGGCATCGAGAAGTGGCGCCCGATTTTCGCCGCGAACAAGTTGCGCCGCGAGGCGCTCGACGAGCTCGAGTTGCGCGAGAGCGGCATGGTGTGGGACACGATCGGCAAGCTCGCGAAGAAGTACCAGATCCCGTCGACGACGCCGTACCTGCGTTTCAAGTTCCACACGGACGATCTCAAGGAGAAGATCCGCGAGTTCTCGCGCGAGCCGCTCGCGGATACGGAGTGTTTCCGCAGCACGCTCGATCTGACCGAGGCGTTGTCGGACAGCGCCACCGAGGCACGGCGCGCGCACGCGTGGGCGACGGCGGATCTCGAGACGCTCGACGCTCTGCCGCCGCTGCCCAACCCTTATGTGCCGTGCGCAATGGCCGTGCTGGGCTCGCAGGTGGCGAAGGAGATCATTCCGGCCGACATCCGCGAGCAGCTATACGTGTTGTGGATGCAATCCGCCGAGAAGTCGCTGGCGACGAATCAAACTACCCTGGCGATCGTGCCGCTGCAGAAGCTGACGCGGCAGGGTGGGTACCTCGAGCGACTGCGCGCGAAGGGCTACAACGTCGAACCCCCGAAATAATGGGGAATGTCCCCTTCAGTTCCCGGTTTTGATCTGCGACTGATCTTCACGCTTGGCCGAGCGCGCGACGCTCAGCGCTTCGTGCGTGAAGCGGGCGGAGCTTTCGAAGCCGAGGCGGAAGTCCGCGAGATTGCTGATCTGCGTGGCGAGCTGCGGCTGCTGGTGTTCGGGGGTGCTCTCGTAGTCAATCAGTCGCCCGATGACCACGCCGCTTGCGGAATCGCGCAGTTCGATCACGAGCTTCATCGATCCGGTCTGGCGGACGTAAGTGTATTCCGCCTGCTTCTTGCTCGCCGTGGGTGCGGTGATGTCGGTATCGAGGATCGAAGGCACGACCAGCAGCGTGTCCGGCCCGGTGTCGTGGGCCAGCTTGTAACCACCACGATCGACCAACTCCTTGATCAGCTCCTTGCGAAACTCGAGCGCGAGGTCGCCACGAAGCTTCTGCTTGTCAGCGTCCGTCAGATCCTTCTTGTGTGCTTTTTCCCATCCCTTCTTGAACTCGACGGTGACGGCAGCGATCGCCACGCGCTGGTACTGGTAAAAGGTGGCCTCGGGCAGCCGATACACTCCCACCTTGCTGCTCGACGGCACGCGCACGAGACCGTCTTCGGTGACATCGGGATCGTCCTTCGTCAGCGTCTCCGCCTGCGCCACCGCAGCGAGCAGCAGCCAGGCCAAAGCCAGTGTCTGAAATTTCATGGTGCCTCCGCCTGCAAGGTGGACAGTGTAGTCCGACAAGGGTTCGTGCCGGCCAGTGGCTGCACAGCAGCAGGGCACGGTTCGGCGCTTCGGCCCGTCCTCCCGACCTCTTCTACCCCTTTGGTGAGATAGAATCCCGCGACTCCGCCGGCGCACACTCCCAATCCCCCGGCCACAAGAACAACATGATTTCACGTGTACAGCTGATTTCAGCGGCTGTGGCCGCCCTGTTTGTCGCCGCCTGTGGCAAGCAGCAAGGAATGCCCGAGATGCCACCACCCGAGGTTGGTGTCGTGGTCGTGCATGCCAAACCCGTCGCCCTGATCCGGGAAGCCTCGGGACGCCTCGCACCCACGCGCGCGTCGGACGTCCGGGCCCGCGTGCCGGGGGTACTGCTGAAGCGCCTATATAAGGAGGGCAGTATGGTCAAGGAAGGCCAGCTGCTCATGCTGATCGACCCGGCGCCGTACCGCGCCGCGCTGAACGTCGCCAACGCCAACCTCGAGCAGGCAGAAGCCGCGGCCAAGAACGCCTCGGTCACCGCCACGCGCAATCGTGAGTTGATCAAGCAGAACCTGGTGTCGCGCAAGGATCTGGACGATGCCGAATCCCTGGAGCGCTCCAGCGCCGCGCAGGTGTCGGCCGCCAGGGCGCAGGTGCAAACCGCGCGCATCAATCTGAGCTATGCCAACGTCACGGCGCCGATCTCCGGGCGCGCCGGCCAGTTGCGCGTGCTGGAAGGTGCGCTGGTGGGGCAGGGCGAGGCGACGCTGCTAACTACCATCGAGCAGGTCGATCCGATATACGTCTACTTCGACCAGCCAGCCTCCGATTTCGAGAAGCTGCGACGCGCCCAGGCGGCGGGCCAGGTGACCATCTCCGAGGGGCACAAGGCCGAGGTGCGCATCATCCGCGCCGACGGCACCGAGTACCCGCAGGTCGGCACGCTCGATTTCTCGGACTTCAGTGTGAACCCATCCACCGGCGCGGTGGCTTTCCGCGGCGTCGTCCCGAATGCGGACCGCCTGCTGCTGCCCGGCATGTACGTGACGGTGCGTCTCATGGCCGGCACGCTGAACAACGGCTTCGAGCTGCCGCAACTCGCGGTGCAGCGCGACGCGCGGGGCGCGTTCGTGCTGGCGGTCGGCAAGGAAGGCACGGTCGCGGCCAAGCGCGTCGACGTGGTCGGCACGGTGGGCGTGAACTGGGCCATCAACTCCGGGCTCGCGGACGGCGACCAGGTGATCGTCTCCGGGCTGCAGCTCGCGCCACCCGGAACAAAGGTGAACCCCAAGCCCGTCGATGCGGCTCCGGCCGCGCCCGAGGCGGCCGGCGCCGTCGCCTCGACGCCCGCGTCGGGTAGCTAGGCCAAGGCCGTGCTGCCACATTATTTCATCGACCGCCCGGTACTGGCCTGGGTCATCGCCATCCTCATCATGGTCGGTGGCGGCCTCGCCGTCACGCGCCTGGCGACTGCCGCATACCCGGACATCGCACCGCCGCAGGTGGCGATCAATGCGTTCTACCCGGGCGCCAACGCCGACACCATCGAACACACCGTCACGCAGATCATCGAGCAGCAGCTCACAGGCCTCGACCGGCTGATGTATTTCACCTCGTCGTCGAATTCGAACGGCACCGCCAGCATCGTGCTGGTGTTTGAGAACGGCACGAACCCGGACACGGCGGTGCTGCAGACGCAGAACCGCGTGAAGCTCGCCGAGGCGCGCCTGCCCAGTGAAGTCGTGGTGCAGGGTCTCTCGGTTTCGAAGATCAACAACGGCTTCATCCTCGCGCTCGGCGTGCGCGCGCCCAACGGCGGCGTCACTTCCGCCGAGATCAACAACATCGTTTCCTCGCAGGTGCTGGATCCGATCCAGCGCATCGCCGGCGTCAGCAGCGCCGACCAGTTCGGTTCGTCCTACTCGATGCGCATCTGGCTGAACCCGGACAAGCTGCGCAGCTTCCACATGAGCGCATCGGAAGTGCTGAACACGGTGCGCGCGCAGAACGTGCAGTTTGCCACCGGCGCCATCGGGGCCGCGCCCTCGGCGCCCGAGCAGCAGATCACCGCGCCGGTGAGCGCGGAAGGTCGCTTCAGCTCGGTGGAGGAATTCGAGGACGTCATCCTGCGCACCGAGCCGAACGGCACCAGCGTGCGGCTCAAGGATGTGGCACGCGTCGAACTCGGCCTGCAGGACTACGGCTTCGACGTGCGCCTCGACGATGCGCCGGTGAGCGGTTTCGGCGTCAACCTGCTGCCGGGTGCCAATGCGCTCGACGTGGCCGATGCCGTCAAGTCACGCATGAACGAACTCGCGAAGAACTTTCCGCCGGGCGTCGAATGGTTCGTCGCGCTCGACGCCACCACGTTCATCACGCACGCCATCCACGAGGTCATCTTCACGCTGGTCGCGGCCGTGGTGCTGGTTTTCATCGTGATGCTGGTGTTCCTGCAGAGCTTCCGCGCCACGCTGATCCCGACGCTGGTGGTGCCGGTGGCCCTCATGGGCGCGTTCATCGGCATGGAGATCTTCGGCTTCTCCATCAACCAGCTCACGCTGTTCGGCATGGTGCTCGCCATCGGCATCGTGGTGGACGACGCCATCGTGGTCATCGAGTCGGTCGAGCGCATCATGCGCGAGGAACATCTGGCGCCGAAGGAGGCGACGCGCAAGGCGATGGACCAGATCACCAGCCCGATCATCGCGATCTCCCTCGTGCTCGCGGCGGTGTTCGTCCCGGCCGCGATGCAGACGGGTTCGGTGGGCGTCATCTACCAGCAGTTCGCGCTGACCATCGCCATCTCGATGCTGTTCTCGGCCTTCCTCGCGCTTTCGCTGACCCCGGCGCTCTGCGCGACGCTGCTGCGTCCCGAGCACCTCAAGGAAAACCGCTTCTTCAAGCTGTTCAACCGCAGCTATGAATACGCGCAGAGCCACTACCTCGGCGGCGTGCGATTCAGCCTGCGCCACAAGACCTGGTGGCTGGCGGGCTACGCCGTGCTGATCGCGGCCGGCATCCTGGTGTACACGCGCGTGCCCGGGAGCTTCGTGCCCGACGAGGACCAGGGATACGTGCTCGGCCAGGTGCAGCTGCAGCCGGGGTCCACGATCCAGCGCACGCGCGAGGTGATGCGCCGCGTCGGTGAAAAGATCCGCCAGTCGCCCGCCGTATTGCAGGTATTCGAAGTCTCGGGTTTCAGTTTCAACGGCAACGACGAGAGCCAGGGAATCTTCTTCGTCCGTCTGAAGGAACTCGAGGATCGCAAGGAATCGGCGGCAGAGGTCATCGCCTGGGCCTACCAGAACGTCGCGTTTTCGGAGCGGGACGCGTCGGTGTTCTTCTTCAATCTGCCGGTGATCACCGGCCTCGGGCAATTCGGCGGCTTCGAGCTGTGGCTCGAAGATCGCGGCAACAAGGGTCCGGATGCGCTGCTCGCGGCGCAGAACACGCTGTTGCAGAAGGCCTCGCAGAACCCGGTATTGCAGGGCGTCCGCTACCAGGGACTCGCGCCGTCACCGCGGCTCGAGCTCAAGCTGGATCGCGCCCAGGCGCAGTCGATGGGGCTGTCGGTCGACGACGTGTACAACGCCATCCAGCTCATGCTCGCGCCGGTATACGTGAACGACTTCTACTTCCAGGGCCGCGTGCTTCGCGTGCAGATGCAGGCGGATGCGGGCTTCCGCATGAACGAGGATGCGCTGAATCGCTTCTACCTGCCGACCACCACCGCGGCCAACAATGCATTCGTCCTGCAGGGTGAGACCACCAGCGATGGCATGGTGCCGCTGGCCTCGGTGATCCGCTCGAAGTGGGTGGTCGCGCCGCCGACTGTGCAGCGATTCAACGGGTTCGCCGCCGCGTCGATCGGTGGCTCACACGCGCCGGGGCACAGCTCGGGCGAGGCCATGGAGGCGATGCAGGACATCGTGTCGAAGGATCTTCCGCCGGGCTTCGCCATCGATTGGGCGGGCCAGTCGTTGCAGGAGATCCGCGCCGGCGTGGAAGCGCCGCTGCTGTTCAGCCTGTCGATCTTCGTGGTGTTCCTGTGCCTGGCGGCCCTCTACGAGAGCTGGGCCACGCCGATCGCGGTGCTGCTGGTGGTGCCGGTGGGCATCATTGGCTCGATCATGGCGGCCAAGTTGACCAGCCAGTCGGACGATGTGTTCTTCAAGATCGGCCTGATCACCATCATCGGTCTCGCGGCCAAGAACGCCATCCTGATCGTCGAGTTCGCCGTGCTCGCGCAACAGCGCGGTGTGCCGCTCTACCAGGCGGTGATGGAAGCGGCGCGGCTGCGCCTGCGCCCCATCCTGATGACATCCTTTGCGTTCATCCTCGGTGTGTTGCCGCTGGTCTTCTCCAGTGGTGCCGGCGCCAATGCGCGTCGCTCGATCGGCACAGGTGTGGCGGGAGGCATGTTGTTTGCGGCGGTGCTGGGCGTGTTGCTGGTGCCGGTGTTCTACGTCGCCATCCGCCGCGTGGTGGGTGATAAGCTCGAGCCGGAAGCGCCATCGAAGGGGCAATCCTGAACGCCGGATGAATACCTTCGGATCATTGAATCAAGTCCGCGAATGCGGAACCCTCACGCGCGGGAACTCGACTCACTGTCAGTAAGTCGAAATTTGCACGAGGTATTTATGAAAACGCCACTGGTAGCAATACTTTTCGCCGTCGCATTGCTGGCGGGCTGCGCCAACTCCCCGAAGCTCGAATACACCGACTACGTCGGCGAGCCGGTGAAGTCGTTCTACATGGACAGGTTCGATGGCTGGACCCCCGTGTCGAAGGATCAGCTCGTGGTGTGGACGGGGATCAACGAGGCCTATCTGCTCACCGTCACCGGTTACTGCCCGGACCTGAAGTTCGTGAACACCGTCGCGGTGACCTCAACGGCCAACACCGTCGACAAGTTCGAGAAAGTCCTGGTCGGCAAGGACCAGTGCTTCATCAAGGAAATCCGTCCGGTGGACACAAAGCAGATGAAGGCGGATCGCAAGGTGCTGCTCGAGCAGATGAAGAAGCCCGCGACCTGAGCCGCGACGCCAGCTGAACACGAGCCCCCGTGCGCCCCGCCGGCGTCCGGGGGCTTTTTGCTAGAGGTGCTCCAGAATGGGCACCAGCATCAGCGCCAGTCCCACCCAACTCGCCGCAAAGACCAGGCTGCGCACCACCGGGATGCCGGCCAGGTAGATGGCCAGGTACACCGCGCGCGCGATGAGGAACACCAGCGCACCGGTTTTCGCCAGGGGCGCTTCGGGGACCAGCAACATGTCGAGCAGCGCGAGTCCGAGGAATACCGGCATGGCCTCCTGCAGGTTGGCGAGCGCCCGCGCGGCGCGCTGGCCGGTCACGGTGAAGGGGCGGATCTGATCGCGGTTGCCCAACCGCTGTTTGAGACTGCTGGGTTCGCCTGGCCCCGCGGGTTCGCGGAGGCGGCCTGGAATGAGCGTCTGGATGACGAACAGGGCGAGCACAAGCAGCACGAAAATGGCCATGGGAGGGCTCCGGCAGTGGTCAGGACATTAACTACGTCGCAAAAATATATATGAATGCCTAAGGGGATGACGGGCGCCGTAGAATCGCGGCCCATATGAATGTGAGGGGCATTCTGGTTCTAACATCCCTGGCCTTGCTCGCGTCATGCGGCAAGCACGAGGATTCGCCGCCGCCGCCGCGTCCCGACTGGGTGCTGCAGTCGCACGTCGCGTTCTTCGAGAAGGATGGCAAGACCCCGCGTCCCGCGCCCAAGGAAAACCTGAGGCTGTGGGTGCCCTACGTGGTGGGCGATCTGTATGGCGCACCCAATGCCGGCGAGCTCGCCCCGGTGGCCTTCAAGCCGGACCTGAGTTTCTCGCTCGACCTCAACAAGAGCCACGAGAAGCTCGCGCTCGCGCTGGTGCCGACCGAGTTCTCGCAGAAGTGGATGACCATCGAACCGAAAGAGGCGCGCGTCGCGCGGCTGTCGCCGTGGGTGATGCCGGCCGATGGCATCACGCCCGTGGGATTGTGCGAGTGGTTAGACATCGACACCGGCAACAAGCTCATGCTGGTGTACATCGACCGGCCGGCGCGCATCCGCGGCGAAATCGTCTACGAGGGTCGTAACCTGAGATTCGACATAGAGTCCAGGGAAGCCGGCTATCTGTGGATTCGCCAGCCCGAGGGCAATGGCGAATTCCGCGTCGCCCCCTGGCCGGGGCGGGTTCTGCTGGCCGTCATGCCCAACTGAAAAAGGGGACATTCCTCATTTCGCTGTAACAATCGCTCGAATAGCGCTCTGTGCAGAAGCCACATACGATTGTTACAGCGAAATGAGGAATGTCCCCATTTTCTGCTATTTTCCGCAACCGCGGACCCTTCCGTCTAAAGAGAGCGCGACCATGCATCGAAATCTTGTCGTGGCGATATCCGGCATTGCCGCATCAGCCACGTTACTCACCGCCTGCAAACCGAAAGAAGAAGCAGCCCCGCCGCCACCGCCGCCGGCTGCGGCCGCCGAGCCAGCGAAACCGGCCGGTGCGGATCCGGCGCTGTTCAAGACCCAGCCACTGGACATCGACATCTACTCCGCCGATCCGTCGGCGCATGTGTTCAACGGCAAGCTCTACGTCTATCCCTCGCATGACTACGACTCGGGCATTCCTGCCGACGATCTCGGCAACCAGTACGCGATGAAGGACTACCAGGTGTTGTCGTTCGACACCGGCATCGGCGGTCACGTCACGGTCAATCCCGTGGCTCTCGACATCAAGGACGTTCCGTGGGCAAAGGAAAAGATGTGGGCGCCGGATGCCGCCGAGAAGGACGGCAAGTACTACCTGTACTTCCCGGTGAAGGACAAGGAAGGCGTGTTCCGCATCGGCGCGGCCGTGGGCGACAACCCGGTCGGCCCGTTCAAGGCGCAGCCGGAAGCCATCAAGAACAGCTTCAGCATGGATCCGGCGGTGTTCAAGGACAGCGACGGCAAGTACTACATGTACTTCGGTGGCCTGTGGGGCGGGCAATTGCAGCACTGGAAGACCGGCAAGTGGGACGCAGCCGACGATGCGCAGCCGCCAGACGACAAGCCCGCGCTGCTGCCCAAGGTCGCGCGCATGGCCGACAACATGACCGAGTTCGCCGAGAAACCGCGCGACGTGAAGCTCGTCGACGAGAAGGGCAAGCCCTTCCTGTCGGGTGACCACGTGCACCGCTTCTTCGAGGCGTCCTGGGTACACAAGTACAAGAACAACTACTACTTCTCGTACTCGACCGGTGACACCCACACCATTTCGTATGGCATGGGCAAGTCGCCATACGGCCCGTTTACCTACAAAGGCGTGATCCTGCAGCCACAGCTCGGCTGGACCAACCATCACTCCATCGTGGAAGTGGATGGCAAGTGGTACATCTTCTATCACGACTCGCAGCGATCGAACGGCGTGAGCCACCTGCGCAACGTGAAGCAGCCCATCGAGATCACTTACAACGACGACGGCACGATCCAGCCGATCGACCCGTACTTCGGTGACAACGCTCCGCCCAAGGCCGACGAAGCGGCGGCAGCGCCGTCGCAGACGCCGGCCCCGGCGGAAACCAAGTAACGCCCGAGTCGGATGAGCGAGAAGAGGGGCGGCGCATGCCGCCCCTTTTTCATTGGCGCGGGCTTATCATCTGCTGCCCATGAATGCCGCCGAGGAAACCCTGCCGACCTCGCCGTCGCTGACGCGACGCCGGCGGACTTTCCTCGCACCTCTATGGTTGTTAGCCCTGGCCGGTCTCCTGCTGGTCGCCGCGGCGGCCTGGTACTGGAATTCCGCCACCACCACGACCATCGTCGTGCTGCGGCATGCTGAAAAGCAGCCCGGCACCATCGATGACGCGCCGCTCACGCCACAGGGCGAGCAACGTGCCACGCGCCTCGCGCAGATGTTCGGCGACGCGGACGCCTTCGGCCGGGTAAAGCGCATCTACATCACCGATACGCGCCGCAGCCAGCAGACCGCCGCCGAGCTCGCGCAGCGCTTGAATCTCAAGCCGGTCGTCGTCGATTCGCAGACTTCGACCAGCGATCTCGCGAGCCGCGTGCTGCAGGAGAACCGCGGCGGCCTCGCCCTCGTCGTGGGCCACAGCAACACCGTGCCGCAACTGGTCGCGAAACTCGCGCACAGCGACAAGGTGCCGGCGATCGGAGAAGAGGAGTTCGACACGCTGTACGTCGTGACCGTGCCCACCATCGGGCGCGCTTCGGTACTGCGCCTGAAGTACTAGGCGCGCAGCCGTTCCTGGTTGCGCAGCTCGATCGCCTGCTTGACGAAGGCTTCGTGCTCGCTGATGGAGAAGTGCGCCTTCACGCGTCCCTTGATGACGCGGTCCTGGCCGATCAGGTAGGTTACGCGCTGCACCCACACGCCGAGAAGTCCGTTCACGCCGAACATCTTGATGACTTCCTTGGTCTCGTCGGCCAGCAGTGTGAACGGCAGGTTGTACTTGTCGCGGAAGCGCTTGTGGCTGTCGGGGCTCTGCGGGCTGATGCCGGCCACCGTGAGCCCGGCGCGGCTGATCTCGCGGTGCAGATCGCGCAGGGAGCAGGCCTCGCGGGTGCAGCCCGGTGTGAAATCGGCGGGGTAGAAGTAGAGGATGACCGGGCCGTCCTTCAGCAGGCTGGTCAGGGAAATGTCGTGGCCGTTTTGATCCGGCAACGTGAACTCTGGCGCCTTTTGGCCGGTTTCCAGCATGGGCGGGGATTCTACGCTTGCCGGAACCGGCGTCCCTGCTAGAATCCCGCGCCTTCCGGCACAGGGCCGGGGATTTGCACAGGTGTGGGGCGGTAGCTCAGCTGGGAGAGCGTCGCGTTCGCAATGCGAAGGTCGAGGGTTCGATCCCCTTCCGCTCCACCAGTTTTTGCGGCCTATATCAGGGCCGCGCAGCCATGCTGAAGCGTAGCCACCTCGGCAACCGGGCATTCAGCGCCCGCTTCTCAACGCCGTGCCACGACAACGCTGCCAGCGGTAGCGTGATAGTCAGCGTTGCAAAGAAGTTCGCCCATGCACCAGTAACCCCACCCGTAAACAACGCCATCTGGACGGGGAACGCGAGGATATAGAGACCGTAGGAGTAGTCCCCGAGAAGGTTGTAGCCACGAGGCCACGTCGGCACGAAGGCAAGCCAGAGCGCCACGTAGGGCAGGACGCAGCGCAGCGCCACTTGGCAAACAACCTCGTTGGCCGTCGCAAACACCACGACGCCCATCAGTGCAATCAACACCAGCGCTACCCACCCGTTCAGCGCGATCCGATCCCGCGCGACGAAGCACAATGCGCCACCGAAGAACAATGCGATAAAGCGCGAACGCGGCCCGCCGATCAGTTCTATCCCATAGAACTTCGCGGCGATCAGGCCTGCGATGCCCACCAGCATGATGGCGAACGGTACCCACGCCTTGCGCATCCCGCCCAAGAGCCCCACCACGCCTAACAGCGCGTACATGCTGATCTCGTGCGGCAGTGTCCATAGCGGCGTGTTGAAGGATGCCGTTGATGCATTGAATGCCATGGGCAAGTCCGTCTGCGCGCCGATACCTGGGAGAACGAAGAAGTTTTTTATCGCGTAGGTGATAGTGCTCGGCAGCTTCCAGAACTCAGGCCCCAGCGGCGAGAAGAAAAGCCCCACCACCAGCACCAGGATTGTCGTCGAGACCCAGAGCGCCGGGTAGATGCGTTTCGCTCGCGCGAAGGCGAACTCGAGGAAGCCGTGGCTGCAGAAGCTCTTGGCGACCAGGAGGCCGGAGAGGAAAAAGAACACGTCCACGCCCACATCGCCCGTTCCTACCTTGAACACTGAATGAAACGGCTCCCAGCCCGTGGGACCCCACGCGTGCGCCCATATGACCAGCGTCGCAGCGAGTGCGCGCAGCAGGTTCAGGTTGTTGTTACGGCCGTTCTTCAGCGCGTCTGAGAGGGTCATGCCTCAAGCGTGCGACAAATGTGCTCCGAGGGGGTCCGGAAAGGGGCTCTGTGCGCCGTGAAGTGTGACTAAGTGCACTGATTCACTACGATGATCTTCCCCATCTGCTGATTCGACTCGAGGTACCGGTGCGCCTCGACGATCTGGTCGAGCTTGAAGGTCTTCGCAATCACCGGCTTCAGTTTCCCTTCCGCCAAACCGCGCAGCACAAGGTCTTTCGCGCGCGCGAATCGATCCGGGTAATTCCAGATCGTCGATGCCACCCACCCACGGATGCTGAGATTCTTGAAGGCCGCCGGCCAGTGCGGATGCATCGTCGGCTGCCCGCTCAATCCACCATATATAAAGAGCGTGCCATCCACCGCCGTCGCGTTGGCCAGCGTTTCCACGTATGGACCGCCGACCGGATCGAACACGACGCGCGCGCCTTTGCCGTTCGTGATCTTCATCACCTCGGCCACGAGGTCGGTCTCCTCGGTGGCGATCACGTGTTTCGCGCCGTGTTCCAGCAGTTCCCGGCGCTTGTCGCTGCGGCGGGTCGCCGCGATCGGTGTGGCGCCCGCCCAGTTCGCGAGCTGGATCGCCGCGAGGCCGACGCTGCTCGAGGCTGCGCGGATGATCACGAAGTCGCCCACCGTCGCGTGCGTGACTTCGATGATCGCCATCGCGGTTAGATACTGCATCCAGATCGATGCCGCCTCGACGAAGCTCAGCTTGGGCGGCGCGGCGAGCACGCAGCGTGCCGGAACGATGGCGGATTCCGCGTACACGCCGTACTCGCCGAGGCGGTACGTGGGCAGCACGCAGATCCGGTCGCCGGTTTTGAAATCGCGCACGTCGGATCCCAGCGCTTCCACCACGCCCGCGGCTTCATATCCCATGGGCGCCGGAAATTTCGGTTTGACCGGATACTGGCCCGCGCGAAATGCGGCTTCCGAACGGTTGAGCCCGATGGCTTCGATGCGCACGCGCAGTTCGCCTGCGCCCGGCGCACCAACCTCGAGGTTCTCGATACGCAGCACCTCGGGCGGGCCCTGTTCGTGGATGCGGACGACCTTGGCCATGGGTATCTCCGGTGACTGCCCGGTAGGGTACAGTACCGGCCGCGCGCCCCCGTAGCTCAGTGGATAGAGCGACCGCCTCCTAAGCGGTAGGTCGTCGGTTCAACTCCGGCCGGGGGCGCCATCAATTCGTCCACCACGCCACGAATTCCTTGAATTCGAGGTAGCCGTCGCCAGCGGTATCGGCATATTCGAAATCGAGCAGGGATTCCTCGCTCGAAACATCGCCGTCGAGCACGTTCAGCAGCGAGTGGAATTCATCGCGATCGATGAAGCCGTCGCCGTTCAGGTCGCAGGCCTCGAAGATTTTGCGCGATTCCGCGATCTGTCTTTCGGTCAGCGTTGCCATGTGCATTCCTCCAGCTTCCATGGCTACCAAGCTAAACCCGGCACGCTTAATTACCCCTGAACGGCCCCGTTCAGCTGCCGTTCTGGTTGACAGCCCGGTGCCGTTTTCGTGAAGTGCCCGCCATGCGCCAATCGATGTTCGTCCTGCACGCCCGCCCGGACCGCCGCGGGCTCACCGAGATCACCGACCCGGTGCGAGGCTGGGTGGGCAAGCAGGGCATCGGCGAGGGCTTGCTGACGCTCTTCTGTCGGCACACTTCGGCTTCGCTGCTCATCCAGGAAAACGCGGCACGCGCGGTGCGCAACGATCTGGAGAAGTTCTTCGATGAAATCGCGCCGGAAAACGCCGACTACGAACACGACGACGAGGGGCCGGACGACATGCCGGCACATCTCAAGACCGCGCTCACCCAGGTCCAGCTCAACGTGCCGGTGATGGGCGGGCGGCTCATGCTCGGCACCTGGCAGGGAATCTATCTATTCGAGCACCGCTCGCTGCCGTCGACCCGCGAGATCGTGCTGCACCTGGTGGGTGAATAACAGTTCCAAATGAAAAGGGCGCCGGATCGAAACCCGGCGCCCTGATTTACTCCTGCAGAGAACCGCGGCTTACCAGCCGATGTCCTTCAGCAGCTCGAACGTCAGGTCCTGCGGCACTACAACCGAGTGCGTCAGGTCGACGTTGATCGCCGGCTCCATCAGCAGGTTGCGCGTGGCGCTCACGTCGAAATGCGATACCGACGAGCCGCCAGAGAACGGCACCGGCGCGTACAGCAGCGCGAATCCGGACGGATCGGCGCCGGCGTAACGCGTGGTGTTCAGGCTCAGCGTGCCCGACACGCCAGACTTGGTGCGCGAACGGTGTGTCAGTGCGGAACGAATCAGGTTCGCATCGCCCTGCGTGATCAGGGCGACTGGGATGGTGATCGTCGGATCCGTGCCGCCCATGCCCGGCGGCGGAGCGCCCGCGGCATTGTTCGCGATGATGACGCCGACCGCACCCGCGTTCTGCGCGTTCTTGGCCTTGAGAGTGAAGGCGCAGGTGCCGCGATCGATCAGCGCGACGTTGCCCTTCACCGCCAGCGCGTTGAGCGCTGTGAACGGCACACAGCCCTGAGCCGGCAGAGTTCCCGGCGGGGAGCCCGGTGGTATCGGATCGTTCGCGATCGGCATGATGTCCGAAGTGACACCGGGGCTCGTCAGGGTGCCGAAGGCGCCCGTGCCCACCGCATACACGCCCGCCGTGCCGCCCGAGGCAGGGCCGCCGACGGAGAGCTGCGGAACACCGAGGCTGAGCACGCCCGGCAGCGCAGTGGTCACGCCCGCGCCGGTCCACACCAGTTTGCCGTTGTTGGTCGCGGAGAAGGCGCGTTCCGCGTTCGTCATGGCGACCCAGGTCTTGCCCAGCGTCTGGTCCTTCAGATAGTGGTCCCAGATGGACGGGAAGCCGGCGAAGGGTGCGCCCGTCGACGCGTCCGTAAAGGTCTGGAAACCCAGTCCATGGCCGAACTCGTGCAACAGCACGGTGAACAGGTCGATGTTCGTGCCGTGGTTGTTGTCGAGGCCGTAGTAGAAGGGCACGCCCGTGAGGCACCCGGGCTGGCCGAGATTCGAGTTGAACTGCGCGTTGATCTCGGCTTCGGTGGGAACTTCGTCGAAGCCGACGTACTTGTTGGCGAGCGCGCCGGGGTACAAGGTTCCCGGCTTGATGCCGGGGGCGAAGTCGTTGTCAACCCAGCGTGCGCCCGCCGAACCCAGCACCGCGCTGGTGGCGGTGCAGGTCAGCGGGTTGAACGCCGCGCGGATCTGGATGGTCACGCTGCTGGTCAGCGTGGCGCCCCAGACGTTGGCAGCAGCCTGGAAGACGTTCAGGCGCTGTTGACCGATCGTCGTGCCGGGATTTCCGCCGACGGGAGCTACCGCTGTCGGATCGTTGAATCCTTCGCCAGCTCCGTCGATGTTCACGATGACGAACGTTGCCGCCGCGTTGGCGGCCGGAGCCGCAAAGCCCAACGCTGCCGAGCCGACGAGTGCTGCGAGGCCGATGCGGAAGAACTTATTTTTCATTGTCGTTCTCCTGCGCGGCTTTCGCGGCGCTCTCGAGGGCCGCATCGGTCTTGATCGGCGCGTCCACGCAGATCTTTTTCACCTTTCCGTCTGAGCCGATCGTCGCAACCGAGTACACGTTCGACGAGTCGTCGAGCAGCATGGCGTGACCGCCGCTTGCCGTCGTGATCATCTCGACGGGGGCGGCCGGCGCGCTGGCAGCCGCAGTTGCGGCGGGCGCTTCGGCCACGACATCTTCCGCGGTGAGCGGACGGACGTTTCCGGCTGAATCGACGTATGCCTTCTGTGCGGACGTCATCGGCCTGCGCGTCTCCGCGGCATACGCCGCGCGCTGCGCTGGAGTCGCGTTGACGACGACGACGTTGCTGAACTTCTGCAGCGACGCCGGATCCGTGTAGGCGGGGGCGGGGGCCGCCGCCGGCTTGGCAGCGGGTTTCTTGTCACCGGCGCTCGCGAGCGAGGCGACGCCGAGCAACCCGGCGACGCCGATCACGGCAGCCGCTTGGGTTATGTTGATTCGTTTCATCGAAATGTCTCCCGTTGGAATATTTGGAAACAAATGGAGTGGACGCGGCCGGTAGTTAGCCGACCGCGCCAGATGAGTTCAGATTCGAGCGCGTCGCCGGCGCAGCACGAGCGGCGCGAGCAACATGCCCAGCGCCAGCAGCGCGAGCGTTCCGGGCTCCGGCACACTCGTGATCCGGACCGAGTCGACGCCAATGTACGAACCGAAGTTCTGCGCGTCATCGACCAGGTAACGGAACGCGAAGCGGATGTCGGTTTCGTTGCTGTTGTAGTGGAAGGCGAAGCTGGCCCAGTCAGTCGGGAAGCTGTCCGCGCCAATCACGCCCAGGGACGCCCACTCACCAAGATTGATGCTGGTGAGCGGAGCGCCGGTGGTGTTCACCAGCACTTCCATGTAGTCACCCGGCCAGTCGCCCTGGGTGCGCGTCGAGAATGAGAGGTCGGCGACACCAGACTCGACATGAACCATCGGCGTGATGAGCCAGCTGTCGACGCTCGCCGCCGAGCCCGCGGTGAACACGTTGGAGGCGAGGTACGAGCCCGCAGCGCCGGCGGCAGCGTCGAAGTTTCCGGTGTTGCCTTCGAACCAGCTGGTGGCGCTGGCGGCGGGATTGGTCAGATTCGCGACATACCAGTCGGGCAGCGACCAGCCCGGGTTGACGACGGCATCGAATCCTTCATCGAGCAGGAATGCACCGGCATTTGCGCCAGCGCTTCCTGCAACGAGCGCTGCGCAAATCAGCAGTTTCCTCAACATTGTTAGTTCCTCTCTGGGCAATTTGATTTTTCTTCTCGCGGCGCTCTTTTCCCTGCGCCACCCGAGTTGTGAGGATTCTAGGACTGCGAGTTGACGGAATCACTTTTATTTGCAGCAGGTGTAAATCTTTTCGACACCGTAACAACCGAAGTGATTCGTCGAGTGGCGATTCGCGTCGCTCTCGACTCGTGCGCCGAACAACTTCTTTCGGGCAACTCGCCGCGATGGCGCATGCCGAAGTACAAATTATGTGAAACTCGCGAGGCACGCCAAACCACTTAAGATGCGCGAGGGATCAAGAGCAACCCGATGAATCGCAGGAACTTCATCCGAACGGCGGGGGCGCTGGCGTGCTCATGGCCGCTGGTGCGCGATGCGCGCGCGTCGCTGCCCTCGGTCGAGGCCTGGGCGCGCGCCGCCGACATTGCGCGCAAAGTGAGCGCTCCCATCTTCCCGGCCCGCGTCTTCGACGTCACCCGGTACGGCGCGCGCGGCGACGGCAGCGCTCTCGACACGGCGGCATTCGCCCGGGCGATCGCCGACTGCGCGGCGCAGGGTGGCGGCCGGGTCCTGGCTCCCGCCGGGCGGTTCCTGACCGGTGCCATACATTTGAAGAGCAATGTCGAGCTGCATGTCAGCGAGGGCGCCACGCTGTTGTTCGACACCAATCCCGCCAGCTACCCGATCGTGTTCACGCGTTGGGAGGGCATGGAGCTCATGAATTATTCGCCGCTGATCTATGCGTTCGGCGAGAAGAACATCGCGATCAGCGGCGGCGGGACACTCGACGGCCAGGCGAGCGCCGCACATTGGTGGGGGTGGAAGGGACCGTGGGGCGGGACGGTCGACTACGGCTGGAAGCAGGGCATGCCCGACCAGCGCCCGGCCCGCAAGAAACTGTTCGAGATGGCCGAGGCCGGCGTGCCGGTGAAGGATCGCGTGTTTGGCAACGGTTCGATGTTGCGCCCGCCGTTCATCCAGCCGTACCGCTGCGAGAACGTGCTCATCGAGGGCGTGCGGGTGCGCAACTCGCCCTTCTGGAACATCCATCCCGTGATGTGCCGGAACGTCATCCTGCGCGGGGTCGAGGTGTACGGCCACGGGCCGAACAACGACGGCTGCGATCCCGAGTCCGTCGATCACATGCTCATCGAGGATTGTTCGTTCGATACTGGCGACGACTGCATCGCGGTGAACTCCGGGCGCAACGCCGACGGACGCCGCCTCGCGACGCCGTCGCAGAACATCCTGATCCGCAATTGCCGCATGAAGGAAGGCCATGGTGGCGTGGTGGTCGGCAGCCAGATCTCGGGCGGCGCGCGCTGGGTGTTCGCCGAGAACTGCCGTATGGACAGTCCCGACCTCTGGTATGCCATCCGTTTCAAGAACAACGCGCTGCGCGGCGGCCTGCTCGAGAATTTCTACTACCGGGATATCGAGGTGGGGCAGGTGAGCAAGGCCGCGATCACCTGCGACTTCAACTATGAAGAAGGCGCGAATGGACCGTTCATTCCGCAATTGAAAAACGTGGTGGTGGAACGGCTGCGCGTGAAGCGGGCGGTGCGGGTGCTGGATTCGCAAGGCCTGCCGCAGGCACCGGTCGGCGACCTCACGCTGCGGGATTGCGAGTTCAGCGGCGTCACACAGCCCAGCATCATCAAGCACACGCAGCAGGTGAAGCTGGAGAAAGTGCGGGTGAACGATCGGCTGGTCGCGGCGTTGTGAAATCGCCAGCACTGCGTACGTCGGAATCGTCCTGCAAGCGAATTCCTACAATTCCTGTTCCTGACTGGCAGCAATTGCGCTTGTAGAGTGCAAGTGGGCGACTTCCCAAGCATGAGATTGATCTACCTACCGGGCCATGAACTTCATCGGGCTTTCATCGCCACGTGCGGACTCTGCCGTCATGCGCGCGCCGGCTTACATCGGCCCGCTGATACCTTCTGAGCTCTGGCCGCTGCGGTATCTCGCGGCGGTCGCCATCGTCATTGTCACAGTCGCAGTGCGGGCCGCCCTGGCTCCGTTGCTAGGCACGCAGGCCCCGCTCTTGCCGTTCGTGCTGGCAGTGTTTGTTAGTGCCCACCTGGGCGGGCGCGGTCCGGGATTGCTGGCGAGCATCCTGACACCGGTGGCCGCCACCATCTGGTTCACGACCTGGCCGCACGACGCTCCGCCGTTGCAATGGCTGGCACACGTTCTCTTCTTCATGGCGATCGCGGTGCTCGCGACGCTGCTGATGCACGAGCTGCAGACGCGGGCGCGGGCGCAGCTGGCCGCCCTGCGCGCCGCGGCCGAAAGCGCCGGGCAGGCAATGGAGAGCGCCTCGCAACTGCGACTCATCGCCGATGCCATGCCCGCGCTGATCTCGTACATCACGCCGGACTACACCTACCGGTTCGTCAATCGCATGTACCAGACCTGGTTCGGGCTCGGCCGCGAACAGCTCATGGGGCGGCACCTGCGCGAGGTCCTGGGAGCGGAGGCCTGGGAATTGCTGCAACCGCGGCTGGAGCGTGTCTTCAGAGGTGAGCGTGTGTTCCTCGAAGCGGAGATTCCTTACCAGAGCGGCGCTCGCGAAGTGGCGGCGCACTACATCCCGGACGTGGACAGTGACGGCAAGGTCCGCGGTTGTTACGCGCTGATCGAAGATGTGTCCGCGCGGAAGCGGGCAGAGCGCGCACTGCGCGAGAACGATCGCCGCAAGGATGAATTCCTCGCCATCCTCGCGCACGAGTTGCGCAATCCGCTGACCCCAGTTCGCAACGTCGCGCACATTCTCGCCAAGGGCAGGCCGGACGCGGCAACTGTGCGCCGTTCCGGAGAAATGCTCGGGCGCCAGGCGACGCTGCTGACCCACATGGTCGACGACCTGCTCGACGTGGCGCGCATCATGCGTGGCAGGGTGGCTCTCGATCGCGAGCCGCTGCGGTTGTTGACCGTGGTCGAAACGGCCCTGGAGACCGTGCGCCCGCTCCTCGAAGCGCGTCACCAGACGGTGTCGGTGAGCCGGCTCGACTCCGAGCTGTTCGTGGATGCGGACAACGTGAGGTTGTGCCAGGTCGTTTCGAACCTGCTGAACAATGCGATCAAGTATTCACCCGAGCGCGCGCGCATCGAGATCGCTCTCGAGGGATTGCCAGGCCGCGCGGCGCTGGTGGTGCGCGACGAGGGTGTCGGTATCGATCCGCAGATGCTGCCGCACGTTTTCGATGTGTTTCAGCAAGGCGACCGGTCCCTCGATCGCAGCCACGGCGGCCTCGGCATCGGCCTGACCGTCGTCCGCCACCTGGTCGAACAGCACGGTGGACGAGTGCAGGTGAAGAGCGAGGGTCTCGGCAAGGGCAGTGAATTCCGCATCGAGCTGCCACGCGTGCCGGCGCCGCCCAAGCCGATCTTCGCGGACGGCGCCGCACCCGTGGCGAACCCCGCGGTCCGGCGTCGGGTCCTGGTCGTGGACGACAATCGCGATGCCGCCGAATCGCTGCGCGAATTGCTCAAGATGAGCGGTCACGACGTCAAGGTCGTCAGTGACGGTGCCTCGGCCTTGAGCAGGCTCGACGATTTTCGCGCCGACATCGTGCTGCTCGACATCGGCCTGCCGCGCATGGATGGATTCATGGTGGCGCACGCGATTCGCGCGCGCTTCGCGCATCCGCATGTGCGCCCACGACTGTTCGCTCTTACGGGACACGGTCGCGAAGAAGAGCGCAACTCGGCACTGCGTTCAGGATTCGACGGCTATCTCACCAAACCCCTCGAGCCCGAGGCGCTACTGAGATTGATCGCCGACGAGGGCCAACACCAGATCATGTCGAGCGAGCAGGAGTAGTCGCAATCGTTCGATGGATTTCGGGCGCTGGTCCGTCGACGCGATGCTGCGTTATGTCGGAAAGCTCCCGTCGCGGGCGAGCCCCTCGTACACCGGATTGGGCGCCAGGGTGGCTGGAGAGCCGCGGATGCGCTCGAATTGTCGATCAATGGTTTCAATCTACTCGACGAGCGCCACCACGAATACGCCGTTCCCACTGCGCCGGCACTGCGACTTTTGGGACTTGGCTCACACTCAATTTGGGCTTGACGGCCTTTCCGTGAGTCGACGCACTCATAGAATGCAATGCAGATGTCAGCCCCAATGCACGAACGACGCTTGCGAGTCGAACGGCGCCGTTCCGTCATCGGCGCGCTATGGCGGGGAAATTTCGCACGGCGCCGGCTCGCGCCGCGCCGCCACGCTGAACGTCACCCGGTCGTCACGGATTGGTTCCACCCGCAGTGGCTGGCGGTCGGAATCCTCATCCTGCTCCTTTGTAGTGCCGACGCGCTCCTGACCCTGACGCTGATCGCGCGCGGTGCCGAGGAGGTCAATCCTTTCATGGCCATGCTGGTGCACGGGTCAGGCCACGCCTTTGCCGGCTGGAAGGTCGGCCTGACGGCGCTCGGTACCGTGCTGCTGATCGTGCTGGCACGCCTGAGGATCTTCGGGCGGGCGGTGGGGGCGATTCTCTACATCGTCCTGGGGATGTACGCGGTCCTGGTGGGTTACGAACTCTTCCTTTTACGTAACATTCCCCAAGATTAGGCCCTGGTCGCCTTCCGGCGGTCAGTTGGTTCGGCTAACATACCGCCCCTTTGTCGCTCCAGGACCTTGAGTCCACAAGGATTTTTTCCCAGTATGGCCCCCAGCCTTCGCGAGTTGCTGGCCTCGACGCCACTCTCTGGCGGCAACGCTCCCTACGTTGAAGCTCTCTACGAACAGTTCCTCGCCGACCCGCAGAGCGTCGATGCCCGGTGG
>Ga0207675_100001278_pt1 | contig 25161 bp, 27 predicted proteins | sample KBSSwiS42_FD_184305 | JGI IMG/M metagenome (GOLD analysis project Ga0207675, IMG submission 184305) | Switchgrass rhizosphere microbial communities from Kellogg Biological Station, Michigan, USA - KBS Switchgrass S4-2 (SPAdes) (version 2) | ecosystem: Host-associated > Plants > Roots >...
GCTACCGCCCAAAATCTCCGCAAACTCGCCAAGCTCATCCCGCTATCGCCCGCCTGAGCATCGCCGCACCGCTCGACCTGACCCGGCGAGGTCCTTCGCTCCGGCCGGAAACCCGCATTTTTCAACACAATCGGGGCGATTCCGGCCACGTGCCTCGATAGGAACAAGCGCCTGATTTTAGCTACTAACACTCCGCCATTCTCACCCATCGCCCGATCATCGCTTCGGCCCCTCACGTTCGAACCGCCCCGAACGGGCGGAGCGCCACGCTCGCGCCGTGCAGCGCGGCCGAGCGGAGCCTGTCCCATCATCAGGTAACCAACCCGCTTGCCGATCGTTCCCCATTTGTTCTAACTAACCCTCCCGCCGCCGCGAACGGCGATTCGCTTTCGAAGGGAGCCCGAGCATGGAGCACGATCTCCAGCTGCGCGCCGCCGCGCGCGCGATCTATGACGCCGTCTATCCGTCCGAGGATTGGGCGCCGGTCGGTTTCGAACAGGCCGAGCGGCTGCGCACCTTGCATTATCGCCAGGCCGTCGACGCCGCGCGCCGGGCGCGCGCGCTGCTGGGCGACGGCCAGGTGCAGCCGGACCTGTTCGCAATGCTGCCTGCGCAGGCGCGCGGCTGAGCGCGGCATGGCGTCACGCGCGATCGAAGACGTCAACTGGCTCGCGCATCGCTGGCCGATCGCGCTGGAGACGAGCGGCTATGGCAATTGGACGCTCCACACCGCGCGCGTCGATCGGCGGATGCCGGCGCGAACTCCAAGTTTCGGTGCCGCTCCGCTTATCCTGCAGATTGCCGCGTCGTCCGCGTCGAAGGAGAGCGCCAACGAACGTCGAGCCGACCAAAATCAATGCCCAAGAGCTCGGTTCGGGCACGGAGGGCAGCGTCGTAACGACCATTCTCACGTAATAGCCGTCTTCTGGAACAAACACGCCATCCCGGTCGAATGCTGGAGAATCGTAATTGGCGAAAAAGAAGAAAGGAAATGGGGAGTCTTGCCAAACTATTCCATCAAACCGGCACGGGCAAGATCCGTATAGCGCGTAGTCATTTAAAAATATCATGCGAGAGCAAATTGGACTGGTCGGCTCGCAACCATCGAGATGATCTTTGCCAATTTGTAAATAACCTCTCGAATCTACCAATTTTGCTATATGATCAGGAAGGTGTAGCGTCGTATTCGTGGGTATCCAGCTATAATTTTCGTAGAAATCGTAACGCACGGTTGCGACAACGGGTCTTGCGAAAAAGCTTGTCAAAAGTGCAAGCGCGGCCATCATCCCCTTCATAATTCCCCCTTCTCGTCCGGTGTCCGGACGCCCTAGATTGGCACGAGCGATGATAACGCCGGATCCGAAGAAGTTCAGCGAATTTTCCTCCAAATCTGAGTGACTGGGAGCAACGATCAACTCGTGGCCCATTGGACCGTCGCCTCGCTGAACGACCTCGGCCGCACTCGCCTCTCGCAGCACTTCTACATGCGCGACTTCCTCTTCTCCGACATCGCCGCGATCCACGGCCTGGTCAACGCACCCGACGATCCCGACCTCGCGATCGCCGCCGGCAAGCAGCTTTGCGCCCAGCTGCTCGAGCCATTGCAAGCAGTGTTCGGCCGCATCGCGATCCGTTCCGCCTATCGCTCGTGCGAAGTGAACGGCCTGGGCAATGCCATGCAGAAGGAGGGAAAGAAGGGCTACAACTGCGCCGAAAACGAAAAGAACTATGGCGGACACATCTGGGATCGCCGCGATGTCGATGGCCACATGGGCGCGATGGCGTGCATCGTGCTGCCCGAGTTCGTTGATGCCTTCCCCGGTGAAGGCGCCTGGACGAAACTGGCGTGGTGGATCCACGATCATCTGCCCTATACCACGCTCGAATTCTTCCCGACCAACTGGGCGTTCAACATCGGCTGGCACGATCGGTCGCGCCGATCGATCTACAGTTTCGCGCCGTGGACCGATCGCGACGGGCGGCACCGGAGCGGGTATCTGACTCGCGTCGGAATGGCCAATTTCGAGGGCGGCCACCGCGCCGAGTGGGAAGCGCTCGCCGGCGATTTCGACCTGCCGCAATAGCCACCTGGGCGGGTTGATGTTGCCCAGCCCCCACCTTGACCTGGTTGGCTTGAATCCCTCCGCTGATAGGATTAAATCCTATCCCAGCAGGAGGCAGTGATGCGGACGACTCAGCAACTCAGCGTAACCTTGCCGAATGAGATGGCGGCGGAGGTTCGTGCGAGGGTGGCATCCGGCGAATACGCCAGCGAAAGCGAGGTGATCCGGGATGGGTTGCGGGCACTCCAGGCGCGCGACCGAGCCGTCGATCATTGGCTGCGCAACGAAGTCGTTCCCGCCTACGACGCCTATCGGGCCGATCCGTCCCGTGGCATCTCGCTCGACGATGTGCGTGCGGAACTGGCGGAGCGTCATGCACGGGCCACCAAGCGCGGCTGACGATGGGCCATGCCATTATCCTCACGCCCGAAGCGCATGACCATCTCGACGCAATCTACGACTATATCGCCGCCGCTGCTTCGCCGGGGATCGCGCAGCGGTTCGCGGACGGCATATTGGATACTATCGCCAAGCTGACCGACTTTCCCCATCGCGGCACGATGCGAGACGATCTGCGGCCGGGCCTGAGAACGATCGCCTGGCAACGGCGCGTCGTCATCGCGTTCGTAGTCGATGAGGTCGCGGTCGTCGTGACCGGCATTTTCTACGGCGGGCGCGATTTTGAGACGATCCTGGGCAACGATTCATAGGCGAGCGCGCACGCCGCTCCTCCGTCCTCGCAACCAACCCGCTTGCCGATTGTTCCCTATTTGTTCTAGCTAACCTCCCGCCGCCGCAAACGGCGATTCGCTTTCGAAGGGAGCCCAAGCATGGAGCACGATCTCCAGCTGCGCGCCGCCGCGCGCGCTATCTATGACGCCGTCTATCCGTCCGAGGATTGGGCGCCGGTCTGTTTCGAACAGGCCGAGCGGCTGCGCACCTTGCATTATCGCCAGGCCGTCGATGCCGCGCGCCAGGCGCGCGCGCTGCTGGGCGACGGCCAGGTGCAGCCGGATCTGTTCGCGGTGCTGCCTGCGCAGGCGCGCGGCTGAGCGCGGCATGGCGTCACGCGCGATCGAGGACATCAACTGGCTCGCGCATCGCTGGCCGATCGCGCTGGAAACGAGCGGCTATGGCAATTGGACGCTCCACACCGCGCGCATCGATGGGCAGCGGGTAGGGCAGGCGAGTTCGCGCGAGGATTTCGATCGGCGGTTCGCGGCGATGCGGCCGCAATGCCTGGCGCGGCTGATCGCGTCGCGCCCCGCGCTGCAGCCCGCGGTCGCGCTGGTGGTCGCGGGCGAGGTGCGGCTGGGGCGGATTCCGCCGCAACTATGGTGCGGCTATGACGGGGTTGAACTGCTCGACCTGCCGGCGCTCACGTTGCTGTCGGCCAAGGTGCGCGCGCTATTTCCCGATTGGCCGCAGGCGCTGATCCGCGTCGTGCGCCGGGATCAGCTGCGCGCGCTCGGCCTCACGCCGGCGCCGCGCGCGCCGCAGCTGCGCGCCCTGGCGTGAGCGATGAGCCGCTGGAGCGCCGACGGCGATCGCGTGCCGACCTCCCTGTTCGAGGCGGCGGCGCACCACCATAATCTCAAGGCGCGCTGCCCCGGTTGCGGCCATGCTGCGGTATTCCACGGCGCGGCCCTGTGGTGGCTGTTCCAGCGCCGCCAATGGGGCGATCATCTGAGCTATGTCCCGCCGCGCCTGCGCTGCACGCACTGCGGCCGCCGCGGCGTGCCGGTCACGGTCTGCCACGAACCGCCCACCGCAACCCAGCTGCCGCTACCCAGCGACGCCGAATGGCACCGCGCCGTGCGGCGGTATCGAAGTTGATATCGAACCTTTCGTCATCCCCGCGAAGCGCATGGGCGCTAACTTTGAGGGATCTACGCGCACAATCCCCTTCTTCGTCATTCCCGCGAAAGCGGGAACCCAGGGCCACACGCGACGTCCTTTGCCACCCTGGGAGCATCGGGTTGAGCATGCCCCGCATGCTCAAGGATCATCCGGCGGATGATCCGACCCGATACTCTTTCGCGGGGATGACGGGTCTTTGGAGTAGCTGGCCGATGGACTTTGCCGATCAGGAAGTCGCCACCTCTTGCGGTGCCACCGCCTTGCGCTTCACCCACGGCTCACTCGTCCGCGTCATCTCGATCAGCGCATCGGGAAAGCACCGCGCCTGGAACGCCAGGCAATCCTCGAAACTCCCGTGCAGCCATTGCTCATATTCATCGGCATGGAGCAGCACCGGCATGCGGTCGTGCACCGGGCGGATCGCTTCGTTGCACTCGGTCATCACTCCCGAATAGACCGGCCCCCATTCGGCACTGTCGCGCCACAGCCCGGCCCAGGCGAAGATCGCGGCATCCTTCACCCCGAACCAGGTCCGCGTCTTGCTGCCGGCCGGTCCCTCGGCCTCGGCGAAGCCGGTCAGCGGGATCAGGCAGCGCCACTGCGGCTTCTTCGCAAAGCCGATCCACATGTTCTTGCTCAGGTCGGCGATGTTGTTGACCGGCTTGGGCTTGGCCGTGGGCGCCATCGTCTTCAGCCGCAGCGGCCATCCCCAGGTCATCGATTGCAGCACGCGCCCATGCTCGGCATCGCGCACCACCAGTCCCGGCGTGCCGGGATAAACCTCCTCCGGCGCGTTCGAGAGCAACGGCAGCTGCACGTCGAAATGCGCGGCAAGCTGCGCAGTGGAGGCGCGGTTGGTGTAGAGGTTGCACATGGCGTGAGACTAGGCGCGGGAGGTGTTCGCGGGCAAGGGCAGGGGGTGCGCTTGCGGTGGCATCGCGCACCGACATCGAGGCCGATCAGTCCCCGCACAGCCGCATTGCAATGTTGGAAAACTCCTCCTACGCCTGCCGCATGGAACATTTCGTGAACGAAATGCCCGCCGCCGCCTCCGCGCACCGGCCGGGCCTCGCGGGCCGCGCCTATGGCACCGTCCGCGCTTCCGACAGGCTCACGCCATCGCACGGGATCGGCGAGCGCCCCGCCACTCGCGCCGACGGCTGGACGCCCGACCGCATGCGCACCTTCCTGCATGCGCTGGCCGAATGCGGCGTGGTCGCCGACGCGGCGCGCGCTGCGGGCATGAGCAAGCAGAGCGCCTATGCCTTTCGCAACAGCGCGCGCGGGCGCGGCTTCGATGCCGCCTGGCGCACGGCCTTGCTGCTCGCGCGCCGCCGCCTCGGCGACGAATTGCTGTCGCGCGCGCTCAACGGCTGCGTCGAAGTGATCATGCGCGACGGCGAAGTGTGGGGCGAGCGTCACCGCTACGACAATCGCCTCTCCATGGCCGTGCTCGCGCGGCTCGATCGTCTTGCCGAGTCCGCGTCGCAATTCGATGAAGCACCGCGCCGCAACGTCCACGAATTCGAGGCATTCGTCGACTGCGTGTGCGAGGGCAACGCGAGCGCCGCCGACTTCACCCAGTCGCGCGCGGACATGCCCTACCGCGCGTTCAACGAAGCCGCGATCATCGCCCGAAACGAGGAACATGTCCGCGCCGAACCACCGGGCGACGAGGAGGATGTGCAGCCATCGCCGCCGCCGGAGGGACCGGACCTGGAGTCCGCGTCCGGCACCGATGAGCCATACGACGCGGCCGAGCCGGCGGTGCCCGATCCTTCGCCTACGTCGCATCCGGAAACGGATAGTGCGCCCGGCCGCTTCGCCGACGGCGACGCATCGCTTCTCTCGGCGCTGGCGCGCTTGCTCGATGCGGAGGCAGCGTCCGTTGCCGGCGGAGCGGCGGACGACGTCGGCGCCGATACCGGCGAGCCTGTGGTCCCGGCCGCGCTCTCGCTCGGTGCCAGCGGCAGTCTGGCAGCGCCGTCGAACTGGCTCGAGGCACCCCGCGGCACCAGGCTGGCACGCAGCGCACGACAGGGCCGGGCAGCGAGGCTCCCCCGCACGCCGGAGTCTCGCGAAGCATCCCGCTTCGATACCACCTAGAGCGGGATCAGAAGGGATCGTACCCATCCCGTCATCCCCGCGAAGGCGAATGTGCGCTAACTTACGCCCCCCTCAAACCGTCATCCCCGCGAAAGCGGGGACCCAGGGTGGCAAAGGACGTCGCGCGTGGCCCTGGGTTCCCGCTTTCGCGGGAATGACGAAGAAGGGGATTGTGCGCGTAAATCCCTCAAAGTTAGCGCCTATGCGCTTTCGCGGGGACGACGAGTTAGTTTGATCTCATCGCGCTCTAGTGGTCAAAATCAGACGCTTGATAAACCGCCAGCCAAGCGCCTTAATGGCTAAGTCTGGGTGGAAACCGGTCCTAATCGTATTGCGGCGAGGGTGAGACTACCCACGGCGACTCGGCGTCGCTCCGCTCCGCTTCAAATCCAAAGTCAACCGTTGGTAGCAACAGCAAATCCGGCTGCCACTCTAATACGTGCGCCGCATGTAGGAACTCGCATTGTTCAGCAAAATCATGGCCCGTTGCTCCACACATAAACTGCAAGTCTCCGTCCGGATCATGGACAAAAAGAAGCACCGGCGCACCATCCATGACATGCCTGCATGTGAAGCAGCCCTTGTCCCCGTTGAAGGTGTATCCTGCGAAGCTTATCGTGGAGGCGGTCATGCAGCCTATTTCGCAAAAAAGGTGCATGTCCGCAATTGGGCAATTTCAACCACGCGCCTCGGTGAGCCCCGCCGCTCCGCGTCAGCGCTCGCCGCGCCACGTAATCAGCGGCGCATCGCTCGCCTGCACGGTCCTGGGATTGAACGCGTTCCACTTGCTGTGGTGGTTCTTGTGGAAATAGGAACCGAACGAGACGGCATTGAGCAGCTTGTACCAAAGATTGTGGTTCAGGTTCAGCACTTCCACGCCGCCGTCGGCGGTCGGGCGGTGGGTGCGATAATTGAAATCGATGTAGATCAGCGCGTTGACGATCTTGAACGGCACATAGAGCCACAGAAAGGCGAGCGGGCCGAGCAGCAGCAGGATGAATGCCATCCGCATATAGCGCGTGAACGGCACCAGCGAGACGATCGTGCGCCAGATCGCGTCGTTGCGCGGCGTGCGGCCGTGGAGCTCGAAGAATTTGGCCGTGATATTGTCCTTCATCTGCGTGCCCATCGCATTGGCATAGGCGCGAAAACGCATCGTGCCCGGCGGATGCGCGTCGTGCTCCGGATCGTCAGGCGAGGCGTGGTGGATCACATGCGAGATCGTCCAGCCGGCAAGCCCGGTGAGCTGAAACAGCCCGCACAGCTCGCCCCACGCGCGATTGCTCCAGCGCGGGCGGAAATTGCCATGCGCGGCATTGTGCATCAGCGCCGCGGAGATGGTGCCGGCAAGCATGCCCGCAGGCACCAGCGCGAAGGCAACCGGCGCGAACACCTCGCGTTGCACCAGCGCCGCGAGCACGAGATAGGCGATACCCGAAAGAAAGATCAGATCGAAGCTCGGCAGCACGAACAGCAGCAGCCCGGCGAGCCACAGCAACGGCCAGTGGAACGCCTGCAGCCGGCCGAACCCGAGCTGCAGCACTGCAGTGCCCGCGATCAGCGCGGCGAGGTTCGCGAGATAATAGCGCAGCAGATAATAGGGATCCTGGCGGAAGCGCGTATAGGCCGTCCCGCGCGCGCCAGCCGCAATGCTGCGCACCGCAGTGCCCAGGATCGCGAGCCGACCGGGGTTCTCCGCGGCTGCGGCGCCGGCGTCGGCAGATGCTGGCGCGTCGGGCGCGCCGGCCAAGTCGAAGGTCGATACATCCCCCACAGCGGCGTCCCCCCGTTTCGCAGGGGTGCGGATACCGTAGAAATGGGAAAAAGTCTTTTCGAAACGGTAGCTTGTTTCGTTTGAGAAACGAGTTTTAGGGGCGCCGGCAGCGCTCCCCCGGATTCAACCTATGGGAATAAGCCCATTGCCAGCTCGCGTACGCACGTCGTCCAATTTGTGTTCGATCCTGAGCCTGCGGCGATCTGCGTGCCTCGTCATGCACTTTGCGTGCGAGTGCGACCATCCGCCATTGGTGCCGCGCAGGTGAATTTGCGTTATAGCGTACCGCCATGACACCGAAGCTTGCGATCGACGAGGACGCGCTGGCCGCCTTTTGCCGCGTCAACGGAATTCAGAGATTGTCGTTGTTCGGATCCCGGCTGAAGGGCACGGCTCGCGGGGACAGCGACGTCGACTTGCTCGTCGAGTTCGCGCCCGACAGGATACCCAGCCTGTTCGATATCGCGCGCATGGAACGCGAACTCTCGGCGATGCTGGGCGGGCTTCCCGTCGATCTGCGCACCTCGCAGGATCTGAGCCGCTATTTCCGCGACGAGGTGGTCCGCACGGCGGAGCTGCTACATGCCGCCTGAGGACATCACGCGGCTGCGTCACATGCTGGATGCTGCGCGACAGGCGATAACGTTCCTCTCGGGGCGATCGCGATAAGACTTCGAAGACGATCTGCAGCTCCAGTTCGCAGTGGTGCATGCTCTGCAGATCGCGCTCGAAGCGGCGTCGCGCACCGGGCCGGCAGCGCGCGAGGAGGCGCCGGAACTCGCTTGGGCGGACATGATCGGCATGCGCAACAGGCTCGTGCATGCCTATTTCGATATCAATCTCGATACTGTCTGGAAGACAGTGCAAGACGATCTCCCGCCGCTTGTCACCTCCCTTGAAAGGGCCTTGCAGGAATGACGATGCCCAGGACCTATAAGAGCGAGGCGCTCGCCGCCGTCCACGAGATGATCGAGGGGCTCCATGAGGCTGGTGCCGTTGGCAAGCAGACGCTGCGTGAGTTCGATGAAGCTTGCCTGGCCCCGGCGGCGCCACTCGAGCCGGACGAAATCAAGGCGATCCGGGAGGCGCAACATGTGTCGCAGCCGGTCTTCGCGCGCTACCTCAACGTGTCGAAGAACCTGGTTTCCGATTGGGAGCGCGGAACGAAGAGGCCCGGTGGGCCCGCGCTGCGGTTGCTTTCAATCATTCGGCGAAAGGGGCTCGACGCAGTTGCCTGATGTTTTGTCGAGGTAGCGTGAACTGGACGCACACGATGTCACGAACGGCGACTTTCCAACCGCCACACGGACAGTGGTAATGTTGGAAAACTCCGGCTAGCTGGTTGCGGATGCTCGCCTCGCGCCTCCATTTTCCCTTTGGTCGCAACCCGATGCGCCGGCAAATTAGCTGCCGTCGGCCGCCGCGCGCCTGGCGAAAAAGTGGGATCGGGCCGACGCCAATGGCGGCCGTCAACTTGGTCAACTTCGTTGGATTTGGTGCGGGGCATCGAGGCAAAGTCGTTCGGTCAACTCTCCTCTCCGCAAGGGCTATCGTTTTCACACATCTGCGGGAAAACCGTCCCCACATACGGCGGTAGATTGCTTATCATTAAGCCACTTTAGATCGAAATGCGGCGAGCACCGAGATGTGAGAAGCCGATAGCTTGCGGGGTAGTCTGTTCACCCTCGCACCCCCAGCGCGGAACTTCATTGCGCCTCGCGAATTAACCGATGTTAACGCCGCGACCACGTCTTCGTCTCAGCCGGGGGGAACCATGCCAGTCACAGTGAACGGCAATCCAATCGACTTGCCTGCGGATCCTCGCGTCTCGCTGCTCGACTTGCTGCGCGAGCATGCCGGGCTCACCGGCACCAAAAAGGGCTGCAACCAGGGCGCGTGCGGCGCGTGTACGGTGCTGCTCGATGGCGATCGCGTGCTGTCGTGCCTCACGCTTGCGGTGCAGGTCGAGGGGCGGGCAGTCACGACGATCGAGGGGCTCGCCGATGGCGACACGCTGCATCCGCTCCAGGCCGCGTTCGTCGAGCATGACGGGTTCCAGTGCGGCTATTGCACACCGGGGCAGATCTGCTCGGCGATCGGCATGCTCGGCGAGCTCGCGCGCGGCGTGCCGAGCGCCGTGACCGACGATCTCGCCGCGCCGGCGATCGCGCTCACCCATGACGAGCTGCGCGAGCGGATGAGCGGCAATCTCTGCCGCTGCGGCGCGCACAACGGGATCGTCGATGCGATCAACGACTATTATCTGGAGGCGGCCGAATGACGCCGTTCACTTTCGCCCGCGCCGAAAACGCGCCCCAGGCGCTGCAGCTGGCCGGTCTCCACGGGCGCTTCCTCGGCGGCGGCACCAATCTCGTCGATTTGATGCGCGAGAACGTCGAGCAGCCGGCGAGCCTCGTCGACGTCAGCGGTCTGTCGCGTGAGATCGCCGAAACGCCGGAGGGCGGTCTGCGCATCGGCGCCGCGGCGCGCAACACCGCAGTCGCCGAGCACGCGCTCGTCCGCGCGCGCTATCCGATGCTGGCGCGCGCGATCCTCGCCGGCGCGTCGGCGCAGATCCGCAACATGGCGACCGTCGGCGGCAATCTGCTCCAGCGCACGCGCTGCGCCTATTTCTATGACGTCGAAGGATCGCGCTGCAATCGCCGCGCGCCGGGCTCGGGCTGTGACGCGCTCGAGGGGTTCAACCGTTATCATGCCGTGCTCGGCGGATCGCCGCAGTGCGTCGCGACGCATCCGTCCGACATGTGCGTCGCGCTGGCGGCGCTCGATGCCGAGCTGCTGATCGAAGGGCCACTGGGCGCGCGGCGCGTCGCGCTGACCAGTTTCCATTGCCTGCCGGTGGAGCGCCCGGAGGTCGAGAATGGTCTCGCGGCGGGCGAGCTGATCACGGCAGTCGAGCTGCCCGCGCTACCGCTCGCGGCGCATTCGACCTATCGCAAGGTCCGCGATCGTTCGAGCTATGCCTTTGCCCTGGTGTCGGTCGCCGCAGCGCTTTCGGTCGAGGAGGGGCGCGTCGCCGATGTGCGGCTCGCGCTCGGCGGGGTAGGGACGGTGCCGTGGCGCGCGCGCAAGGCCGAGGCGGCGCTGATCGGCAGCGCGGCGAGTGCGGCGAACTTCCGTGCCGCGGCGGAAGTCGAGCTCGAAGGCGCGCAAGTGCTGCGCGACAATGGATTCAAGATCGAGCTCGCCGCGCGCACGGTGACGATGGTGCTCGAGCAGCTGGCGGGGAGCGAAGCATGAGCGTACTCGAAGAGGCCAAACAGGCGGTACAGGGCGTCGCCCAGACGGCGATGGCCAAGGCTGTCGCGCTTGCGCCGGACAGCTGGATCCCGGGCGGCAAGCCCGATCCGCTCGCCGAGCGCAAACATGGCCTGATCGGCACGCAGATCTCGCGCATCGACGGGCCGGCGAAAGTGCAGGGCGCCGCCGTGTTCGCGGCCGAAGCCGCGATGGCTGGGCTGGCGCATGCCGCACTGGCCTATAGCACCATCGCGCGCGGCACGATCGCCGAGCTCGATACTGCGGCGGCGGAGGCGGCGCCGGGCGTGATCCTGGTGATGACGCACCGCAACTGCCCGAAGCTGCAGCCGATTCCCTATTTCATGAGCGAAGGCAAGGCGATGGCGGGCGACAACCTGCCGATCCTGCAGGATGCCGAAGTGCACTGGAACGGCCAGCCGATCGCGCTCGTGCTCGCCGAGACGCTCGAGCAGGCCGAGCACGCTGCTTCGCTGATCGTGGCGCGCTACGCCGTGCGGCCGGGAGCGACGCGGTTCGAGGCGGCGAAACCGGCAAGCGCGCAGGGCATGTTCTTCGGCGCGCCGTTGAACCGCGTGGTCGGCGATGCCGAAGCGGCGCTGGCGGCAGCGCCGGTCAAGGTCGATCAGGCCTATGCGACACCGCGGCACAGTCACAATGCGATCGAGCCGCACGCCGTGACGCTGCGCTGGGAAGGCGAGACGCTGATCGCCGAGGATTGCACCCAGGGCGTGACCTACACTGCCTGGTCCTATGCCCACGCATTCGGGATCGACGAGAAGCAGGTCCAGGTCAGTGCGCGGTTCGTCGGCGGCGGGTTCGGCGCCAAGGGCATGTGGCAGCATCAGATCCTCGCGGCCGCGGCGGCGAAGCTGACCGGGCGGCCGGTACGGCTCGCGCTGTCGCGCGAAGGCGTTTACCGCGTGGTCGGCGGACGCACCTGCACCGAGCAGCGCGTCGCGATCGGCGCGCAGCGCGACGGGCGGTTCGATGCGATCGTCCACACCGGCATGGTCGCGATGACGCCGCACAATAATGTGCCCGAGCCGTTCATCCTGGCGACGATGGCGCTCTACTCCGCACAGAGCTTCCTGCTCGACGTGCGCACCGCGCCGATGGACATGCTCGCGAACACCTTCATGCGCGCGCCGGGCGAAGCGGTGGGGAGCTTCGCCCTCGAATCGGCGATCGACGAGCTGGCGGTGGCGCTCGACATGGATCCGATCGAGCTGCGACTGCGCAACGAGCCGCAAGCCGACCCGCTCAGCGGACTGCCGCATTCGCAGCGCGACCTGGCGAAGGCCTATCGCGACGGCGCCGAGCGCTTCGGCTGGAGTGCGCGCCAGGCTCCGGGGACGCGGCGCGAGGGCGAATGGCTGGTGGGCATCGGCTGCGCCACCTCGACCTATCCCTATCATCGCATGCCGGGCGGCGCGGCGCGGATCACGCTCACGCGCGACGGGCGCGCGCATGTCGAAAGCGCCGGGCACGAAATGGGCATGGGCACTGCGACCACGCTCGCGATCGTCGCGGCCGAACGGCTCGGCTTGCCGATGGACGCCGTGACTATCGACTATGGCGCTACATCGCTGCCCGGCGACATCATGGCCGGCGGGTCGCAACAGACTGCGTCGATCGGCGCGGGGCTGATCGCGGCGCAGGCGGCGCTGGTCGCCGAGCTGCTCAAGCTCGCCGGCAATGATTCGCCGCTTGCGGGCCTCACGGCGGACGAAGTCGGCGCGGCGGACGGCGGGTTATGCGCGCTCGCCGACCCCGATCGCCGCGAGAGCTATACCTCGATCCTCGCGCGCGCGGCGCGCGACTCGGTGAGTGCCGAAGGGGTGGCCTCGATGCCGCTCGAACTGCAGCATTGGTCGATGCACAGCACCGGCGCGATGTTCTGCGAAGTGCGCGTGCATGCCGTGACCGGAGAGATCCGCGTCACTCGGTTCCTCGGCTCGTTCGATTGCGGCCGCATCCTCAACGCCAAGACCGCGGCGAGCCAGTTCCGCGGCGGCATCATCATGGGACTCGGCGCCGCGCTGATGGAAGAGACGCTGTTCGACGAACGCACCGGCCGCGTGATGAACCCCAGCCTCTCCGACTATCATGTCCCGGTGCATCTCGACGTGCCCGAGATCGACGTGATCTGGACCGACATTCCCGACCCCCACTCGCCAATGGGCGCGCGCGGCGTCGGCGAGATCGGGATCGTCGGCGTGATGGCAGCCGTCGCGAACGCGGTGTTCAACGCAACCGGCAAACGCGTACGCGAACTGCCGATCACCTTGGACAAACTCTTGTAGGACGCGCGCCCCTTATTTCTCATCGTCACCCCGGACTTGTTCCGGGGTCCAACCCTCCACGACGGAATCGCTCGAGACTCTTTGGATTCCGCTGTGGCCATTCGTGATTGATTTCGCGCGAAGGCGCGAAGACGCAAAGGGGTTCGTTCGTGGTCAAAGCGCAGGTCAACAGGCGCCGCCGGACTATCCGTTCAGCGCATTCCTGCAATCGTCGCGTGGTCGCGTCTTCGCGCAAAAAAGGGCGCCGCACCAACCAGCACGGCGCCCTCTCAATTCACTTCAAATCAACGATGACCATGATGCCCATAGCCACCGCCCCAGCCACCATGGCTATAGCCATGGCCCCAGCCGTGTCCGCGATAGCCGCGATCGTAATAGCCGCGATAGGCGTAGCGCGGATAATAGCTATAAGCATAGGGATAGGCGGGATAGGCATAGCCGTAGCGCGGGTAATAAGCCGGCTCGACATAGCCGTCATAATAATAGCCGTCGTCGTAATAGCGGTCATAATAGCGGTCGCGGCTGCTGCTCGCGAGCGCGGCGCCGATCGCCAGCCCGGCGACGCCGGCGACGATGGCGGTGCCGGTGTTGTCATGGCCGCGGTAATAGTGGCGCGACTGCGCCTCGGCGGGCGCGGCGGCCGTGGTCAGCGCGGCGGCGCCGAGTGCGAGGGCGGCGGTGGCATTGCGGATAAGCGTGTTCATCCTGGTTCTCCTGGCCCGGCAACTGCCCGAGCGCTTATGGCCTGCACTAGGCGCCCGCACCTGAATGCGCGCGGAACTGCATGTGCAGAAGCTATTCATTTATGAAGCTTTTACCAGCCCTTGAGTCGTGCCCCGGCGCGAAAATGCGACCGGCGGTTGGCCGGTGCGCGGAACGGCGGCGGCCGACCGGCAAAACCGGCCAATCGTTCGGAAAAGCTGACGGGCCGTGGCGCCATGCCCGCGACGCCCGCGAAATGATCGGTTATGCAGAGCCTACCCCGACGAACTGATTCCATTTCCGGCCTACCTCCGAGCGCGCTCGCACCCTGTGGCGCGTTGCGGGCGGCGCCGGCGCTGGCAAGATGGGCCGGCGCCGGTTGCCGACCGGTGAAGTCGAGCCGCGCATTTCTGCAGTCAAGGCAGACTAATCGTTTCGGGGACGAAAGATGATTTTAAAAATATTTTGCTAACCCAAGTTGGAGTGGAACCGGTATTCACTTGAATCGTTGTGCTTTTCGGGTGGCGCGTCCCCTCTCGCTACCCAGGTCCTGAGTGAACCCCGCCATTCCCCCAATGATGGCGGGGTTCCGACAGTCTTTCAGCAAATTATCAACGCTTTGAGAGCAAGATCGCGCTTGCCGCTCAGCGAGGACCCTGGCGGTGACGCTCCGCTGCCAGGCGCATAGGCCGGTGGCAGCGGAGCGTCTTCCCTCTCGCCACACCGTTGCGCTGCCGTTCCGATACCGGGATTTCTGCCGGTCGGGACGCTATCGCAACGATCCGGTCGTGGTGAAAAAAATCTTAACATATCCGGAACTTAAGGAGCCTCTGAGGGTTTATTCTTGTGGCCGTCACGCTGTCGGCTCGTTCAGAGGGGTATCTGAATATGCTAAGAAAATTGGGAGTCGGGGTGTCTGTTGCTGCCCTGGCATTGATGTTCGCGTCCACGGCGAGCGCTACGACCTTTCCAATCGGGACCGTCCCGCAGTTCTACATCACCAGCGGTACGCCGTTCAGCAATTCGATTACGGCGAACTTCGGAAACGGGTTCAACAGTCAGGTCAACTTCGACGACTCGTTCACCTTCACTATCCCGACCAAGGATGGCGTCGGCAGCGGTTCGATCTCGACGAGCTTCTCGAGTCCGGGCAACCATCTCGTGATCAACCAGCTTTGGGTGAACGGCACGCTTTATGCGGTGCCGGCCACGTCGAGCGGCCAGTCGCTCACGCTCAATGGTGTTCCCATCACGCACGGCGTGCTCAACACGATCCGCGTGGTCGGCGTGAGCGGTCCGGAGGGCGGCTCCTATGCCGGCACCGCGACCTTCGCGGCGACGGCAGTGCCGGAGGCCGGCACTTGGGCGATGATGCTCGGTGGCTTCGGCCTGATGGGCGTCGTCATGCGTCGGCGTCAGTCCAAGCTCGCCTACGCGGCCTGAACCTGCCGAACTTAGTGCGTCGCCGGTCGTGGTCCGGCGGCGCCTTCGTTCGACTTGCGCCCGTAAAGGACTTTCAATCGCGTGCCGATCGCGCGAGGTATTCGCTTTCGCGGGACGCCCGTCTCGCGCAATTTGATGTGCCGCGGCAGCTCCTGGAGCACGCGCGCCACGAACGCCGGCACGTCGTGCACCTCTTCCGCTTCGGTTTCGACGCTGGTCTCGGCGCGCGCGAGGCGTTCGTAGATCGCGTTCTCGGCAATCGGCTCGAAGAACAGCGGATAGAGCGAGCGCCCGGCGCCCGGCGCTTTGCCGCCGGCATGCACGTTGATCTGGCGCCGGATCTCGGCGACTTCGAGCACCATCAGCTGCGCGCTGATCCCGCAGCTCTCGTTGAACTTGGGCAAACCCAGCCGCGAGAAGCCGAGCATCGCCTCGTAGAAGCGGACATGGCGCGGATTGAGTTCGATCAGCAGGTGCGTGCAGGCATGGGTGCGAGAGCCATAGACGAACACCACATGGAACAGTGCCGCCATCAACTCGCGCGAATGGATTTCGTCGCTGAACGCGAACTTGGTGAGCTCGCACAGCTTGGCGCCGGGCAGCGCGCGGACGGAGTCGAGTTCTTCCTTGAAGGTCTTGTCGGCGGCGAGCCCGCGCTCCGAATCGACGGCGAGCGTGATCGTGCCGCCGATCGCGTCATCGACTTCGGCAGTGAAGGTCAGGTGGTGCGAACTCGCCGGGATCCGGTGGTCGCCGCCATAGCCTTTGCGCACATAGCGGCTGTTGAGGAGGTCGCGCGCGGCGTCGAGCGTCTCGGCATTCTCGACCAGACGGATCGCGACGGCGCGCGGCCGACCGCCGATCTCCATTGCCCGCAGCCGGATCCGCCGCGATTGCCGATGCGTAATGGTCTTGCCGCCGCCGATGCGCGCTCGCAGCTCGCGCTGCACGTCCCATTGCAATGCCATTGCTACCCCCCGTCACAAGGCGCACGTCGAGGACCCCTGTGCCCCGCAGCACAAGTGGCTTGCCCCGAACCCGAAAGTCCGAACCAACCGCTAGTAAGTGTCGCTCATCCTCAGCCCCCCCAAGGAGCGTAGGAATCGCTTCCGCGACAATGGCTTCACACCAATTCCGTTAGCAGTCCATTACGGTCACGCACGCGGGCGACCGGTCGTTGCAGACGCGCGACGAAAGTGTAACGCCTTCGAAACGAACGGAAAACATTTCGATCCACAATGGGGATTATTGCGTAGCTCGATCGAGGTCTAGCCCGCGTCCGCCGGCGCGCAATACTGCCGCCAGCGCCGGTTCGCGCGCGAGTCGGCGGCCGTGGAAGCGCTGCAGCGCGGTCGATGCTGCGCCGCGGCGGCCCAGAGTTTCGTCGGCCAAGGCGACCATCCGCGAGTTCGGCCAGGCCTGCGGCCGAATGCGTCCGATATGGTCGAAAATCGCGTCCGGGTCGGTCTCGGGGAAGGCCTGTAGCAGCAGTGCCGCAGCAGATGCCGTCGAGCGCGACACGCCGGCGTGGCAGTGGATCAACAGGCTCGGCAGTCCCGCGGCACCGATCTCGCGGCCGAACGCGAGCAGCTGCTCGATATGCTCCGGCGCTGGCGGAACGCAATCGGGCAAGGGGGCAATCACATCGTCGAAGCGCAGCGTGAGCCGCTCGTGCGGCGGGAAGTCGGTGAAAGCGGCGGGATCGGGCTCGGCGGGATCGAGGATCGAGAGCACATGCGTGACCGGCGCCTGCGCATGCGCCGCGAGCTCGGGAATGCCGCAGATGATCTGGTCGAAGGGCAGGCTGGTCATGCGCGGACTCCGTTGCGTCTCGCATAGACCCTCAGACGCTATGTGTTCCAGGCGTGTGAGATGGTCTCGGTGGCTAAGCGCCGCGCGGTACCGGATCAGTTGCGGAAGAAGGGCAGCGGCATCGGCCGGAGTTCGCGCGGCGAAGCCATCCGCAGTGCGTGGTGGCGCTGCTCCTCGGCGAGGCTCATCGGCACGGGCGTCGTATTTAGGGGTCCCGCGCCTGGTCCACTCGCATCAGGCGCGTGCGTCCTGATCATCGGCCGATCCTCTCTATGGTCGACTGGAACTAGCCGCGAACCCTGAAGTTCCGATTACCGTGCCGGTACAGACGCGTGACGATGCGACGAACGGACGGTTGCAGTCAGGCATGGCCGTGCACGTCGCCGAACAGGAAACGGCCGTTGACGCGCACCTGATCGAGCCGCAAGTCGCGGGTATAGGCGATCAGCTCGGGAAGCGCGGCGCTTGCCACGGTCACGTCGCGGATCAGCACGTCGGCGACCGGTGTGCCGCGCACGCCGACGATATGCAGCGCGCGGCCGGTGTTGCTGCACGTGACGCGTTCCACCACGAAGTCCTTGTAGGTCGGCGGCGTGCCGCCGCTGCCGGCGCCGTGGTAATCGGTGGTGAAGTTGATCAGCGTCATGCTGTTCGCCACCTGGATGTCGCGCATACGCACCGCCTCGATCGTGCCGCCGCGATCGCGGTTCCCCTTGAAGTAGATCGCGTGCTCAGCCCGGCGGACGCGCAGCCGTTCCGCGAAGATGTTCGAGGCGCCCCCCGACATTTCGCTGCCGATCGCGACCGCTGCGGCGATCTGGGTCGACATGTCGCAGTCGCGGACCACCACATTGCGCGTCGGCCGGGCGACCCGCCAGCCGTCCTGGTCGCGTCCCGATTTGATCGCGACGCAATCGTCGCACACGTCGAACCGGCAATGCTCGATCAGCACATCCTCGCACGAATCGGGGTCGACGCCGTCCGAATTGAGATGCTTGCTCACGACGCTGACGTTCCGCACCGTGATGTTGCGCGAATAGACCGGGTGGATCGTCCAGAACGGCGAATCGACGAAGCGCGGGCCGTCGATGAGGATATTGCGGCATTCGAGGAATTGGACGAACGCCGGGCGCAGGAAATGCCCGGGCCCGAACCGCCGCTGCTCGACGGGCACGCCCGAGGCGCCCATGCTGCGCAGCATCGCCTTGTCGCGGTCCTGCCGTCCGCGCCAGCGATGGAAGCCGTCCCGGCCCTGGCCGTCGAAAACGCCCTCGCCGGTGATCGCGATATTCTCGCAGTCGCGCGCGTAGATAAGCGGCGAGAAATTATAGACCTCGGTGCCTTCCCAGCGCGTGAGCACCACCGGCAGCTCGATCTCGCCGGGCTTGCCGAAGCGCAATGTCGCGCCGCGCTCGAGATGGAGTTCGACGTTCGAACGCAGATGCACCGGGCCGTTCATGCGCCATAGCCCCGCCGGCACCACGACGCGGCCGCCGCCCGCTGCCGCGCATGCCTCGATCGCAGCCTGGACAGCTTCGTGCGCCGGCGCGCCGACGCGTGCGCCATGGTCTTCGATCGAAATTCTGTAGTCGGCAAACGAGGGCGGGCGGATCCGTGCAACGATCGCATCGGCTTCCGACCAATCGCTTGTACTCGGCGCCTGAGCGGCGGCGCGTCCCGTCGACGTAAGCGCCAGTGCGGCGGCGATGAACGCGCGGCGATGCAGCATCGATATTCCCCACCCCTCGGCGAGAGCAAGCCGCGGCCTTCATCGCCGCCACGCCGGCTTTATACAAGCAAGCGATGCGCAAGCCGCCTTGTGAGATTCCCGTACTGCCGATGAGGGAGGCGCCAGCAGACGGCGCGAGCGCTTGCGCCGTCTGCGTGGGGGCCGCGATCAGTCGTCGTCGCGATCACGGTAGCTGCCGCCGCCTTCGTAGCCATAGGACTGGCCATAGCCGTCATGACGCTGATAGCTGTCGTATCCTTGGCCATTGTAGCCCTGGTATCCATTGTAACCCTGGTACCCGTTGTAGCTGCGGTAGCCATTGTACCCGCGGTAGCCGCGCTGCGGATAGGCTGGCTCGACCGCGCCCCGATAGCGGCTGTCATAGCCGCGGCCGTCGCGATAGCGGTCGCGGTGATGGTCGTTGCTCGACGCGATTGCCGCGCCGATCGCCAGTCCGGCGAGGCCGGCGATGATCGCCACGCCGGTGTTGTCGTGATGGCGATAGCGCTCCTGCGCCGAAGCCGGAGTGGCGCCGATGAGCGCCGTGCTGCCCAAGGCCAGCGCGATGGTGGCATTCCTGAAATGAGTCTTCATCTTCATTCTCCAGATCCAAAGCGGCCGGGTCGGAAGCGACTCGTCAGGTTGCCCAGCGGCCCCGCTTGACGCTCTCGTAAGCGTTAGCGGGTGAACGCACGCGGAACCGGCGGTGCAGCCCGCGTTCAGCTGATTTGGGAGGAAAAGGCGGGCCGTCAGAGCCGCCGCACCCGGGGAGCGCTTGGGCGCGGCGGCTCGTCCTGGACCCGCGAGGTCCTGGAGATCGTAGCGGCGGATGCAACCGGAGCGCCGGTCGCTCGTTACGCTTCCCGCCTGCCACGGTTACGCCAACGCGCAGACAACGACGACGGCGGGTTTTCGTTGCGCAAAAATGGGGATGTACATGAAGAAAGCCGTTCTGATTGTCGCTGCTCTAGGCATGGTTCCACTCGCCGCGTGCAGCAAATCGCCCGAGGCCCAGAATGTCGAAGCCGTGACGGACAATGCCGCCGACCAGCTCGACGCCAATGCCACCGCCGTGAGCGAGGCGGGCGACAACGCCGCAGCTGCGACCGAGGCGGCCGCCGACAACACGGCCGATGCGATGCACAACAAGGCCGATGCGATCCGCGAGGCCGGCGAGAACAAGGCCGACGCGATCGACAAGGCCGCCAAGAAGTAAGCCTTTCCGGCCCATCTCCTGACGGAAGGGGATAGGCGACCGCGTGCGGTGTCACGCCACTTCGCGTGGCGTGCCGATTGTCCGCGTCGATGGGCGCAGGGCAAGAAAAGAGGGGCGGCCGAAGCCGCCCCTCCTGGGCGAACGCGCGCGGGCGGCTCAGCTTGCCTGGTAGACGCCGAGCGTAAAGCCGATCTCGCGGCCGCAGAACAGCACGAGCAGCCAGAAGAACAGCGAGAGGCCGCCGGCGAGTTTCGCGGCGAGCGGAACCTCTGAACTGTTGTTCCACGCCGCGACGCCCTTGTAGGTGAGCAGGTTGAACACCATCATGTTCGCGCCTGCCGCAGCCATGAAGATCATCTTGGCGTAGAACCACGGGTTGACCATGTAGCTGGTTGCCTTGCTGACCCACAGCAGCAGCCCGGTGATCAGCGCGAGCACAAAGGCCGCCCAAGTGAACTTGATCGTGTCATCGGACACATCGGTCACCGGTCGATTGGCCGAAGCGACACCGAGCAGGCGAAGGTCCATGATCGCGATCGTTCCTAGCACCGTCGTGATCGCGATCACGTGGAGCGTCTCGAAGGTCGGGAAGGCCCACTCCGATTCCGCGATATAGGTTCCGAGCGAGGAACCCTCGATTTGCTGCCAGAGAGTTTCGATGATCATCGCTTGATTCCCTTAAACCGGCGCATAGGCGATCCAGCGACCGCACAGGATGACGAACAGCCACAGCAGAATGATGCCGACGGAAGCGGCGCGTACGCCCGCGCTCGGTTCGCCCGCCTGCCAATTGCCGGCGTTGGCCCGCGCGGTGCGCGCGAACCACAGGCTCGCCGCGAACACGACCAGCACGCCGACCATCTTCGGCCAGAAGATCGGGTTGACCAGGTCGCGAATCGGCTCGCTGATGACCAGGAAGAGGCCACTGACCACCAACCCGCACAGCCCCCGCCAGATCCAGGGCAGATAGCGTTCGACGGTCTGATTGACGGTAAGGGACTTGCCCGAAAGGCCCAGGATACGGAAGCTGACCATTAGCACCGAAACGAAGCCGGCAGAGATCGACAGGAGGTGGATCGTCTGGAGGCTGGGGATCATGTACCAATGTTCGGAAAAGAACAGGCTGAAGCGCGTGTTGGACAGCCAGATCGCGAAATCGTTCATCCACGTCGTGCGTATCCATTCGACGAACGCGAACAGAAGGTCGGCTAGAAAGGATGGCATTGGAGCGCGTCCCTTGCGTTGAGGCGGGGAGCGCCGCGACGCGATCCTGCCCTATGGTCCATAGTTTTCCTGGCGAGGCGCCTTGCAGCGCACGAGCACCGTCCCGTCAATGATCCAGGCGCCTGGCTTCGCCGGATCCGTGCCGGATCGCCCCTTCGCTGCTCACCGTCGGGCGGCGGGAGCCAGTGATTCGAGCCTCGTTCGAGGCGTCGATCGCGGCTTCCGGGAACCGAACGATTGCACGCTAAGCACCTCCCCGAACCAGGCGGTAGCTTAGGAAGCACATTGTTGTCAAAAACAACTGACGCGCCAATTTCGGACATTGTCAAACTGATCATCCCTGACTAGGTCGAACCCAAGGCGAAGGGTGGGGCGGAGCGCTGCCGCACACTGTAGCGGAAATCCTTGGGGAGTGTGCCTTATGCGCCTGGTTGCTGGCCTTGGTCTGGCTGCGTTCGCCGCAGTTGCGGGGAGCGCGGCGCTCGGTGCCGGAGTCAACATTCCCGATGGAGATTGGCGCACGATCAACCGCGACCTGGCCGGTACCCGCTATTCGCCGCTCAAGGACATCAATCGTGCGAATGTATCGACGCTCGCCGTTGCCTGGTCCTATCCGATGCGCGGCGCGAACACCGCGCCGCCACTGGTGGTCGCCGGCACGATGTACCTTCCCGCCGGTGGCCGGATCGTCGCGATCGACGCCGACAGCGGCAAGGAAATCTGGTCATTCGCGCCACCCGGCGTGAACGGTCGCCCGCCGGCGGTGTCGACGCGAGGAGTTGGCTATTGGCCGGGGGACGCCAGGAACCCGCCGCGTATCCTCGTGATGCTGGGCGCAAGGCTTCTCGCGCTCGACGCCAGGACCGGCCAGCCGGTGTCGGGCTTTGGGCAGGCAGGCTATGCCGATGTCGGCGTGAGCTATGGCGGCACGCCGACGATCACCGGCGACGTCGCGATCATCGGCGCGGCGACGCTCGAGAATCCGCTCGGCGTACCCGGCAATTCGCGCGCGTTCGACGTGCGCACCGGCAAGAAGCTGTGGGAGTTCCAGTCGGTGCCGGGCCCGGGACAGGTCGGGCACGACACCTGGCTCGACGCCGGCTGGTGGGGCCGCTCGGGCACCAACATGTGGGGATTCTTTGCGCCCGTCGACGAGGCCACGGGCACTGCCTATCTGCCGCTCGGAAGTCCCTCGCCCAATTATTGGGGCGGCAGCCGGCCCGGTGCGAACCTGTTCGGCAATTCGATCGTCGCCGTCGACGTCAAGACCGGCAAGTATAAATGGCACTTCCAGACCGTGCACCACGACCTGTGGGACAGCGATCAGCCGACCGCGGGGCCCTTGATCCCCATCAAAGGCAAGCCGGGGATCGTCACCGTCAACAAGAGCAGCCTGTTCTTCGAGCTCAATCGCGTGGACGGCAAGCCTTTGATGCCGATCGAGGAGCGCCCGGTGCCGAAAGGCGATGTCCCGGGCGAATGGTACAGCCCGACCCAGCCTTTCCCGACGCAGACGCCGGCGCTGAGCCGCAATGCGATGACCAAGGCGGACATCGTCACCGCCGACGATACGACGCCCGAGCATGCCGTCGCCTGCCAGGCGATGTGGGATAAGGCCGGCGGCTACATCAACCAGGGGCCGTACACGCCGTTCATGTTCCACAAGGACGGTGATCCGCCGCGCTCGACGATCCAGTTCCCCGGTGGCACCGGCGGGGTCAACTGGGGTGGCCCGGCGGCCGATCCGACCACGGGAATGGTGTTCGTCAACGCGCAGGCGACGTCGCTGGTCGGCTGGACCGAAAAAGTGCCCGAAGGCTCCAAATCGTACAGCTTCGATGCGACCGTGCCTGGCGACTATGATCGCGCCAGTGTCGACGGCAAAGGACCGTTCTTCAGCTATTCGGCGCCGATCAGCGGCAAATATGACGACAAGGGCCGCCCGCAGGGGCCGCAGGCGCCGTGCTACAAGGGCCCATGGGGGCAGCTGATCGCCATCGACGCGAACACCGGCGCGATCAAATGGAAGGTGCCGCTGGGGCTGCTCGAAGGCCTGCCCGAAAGCAAGCAACTGCAAGGAAATTCGGGCAGCGCCGGGCCGACGGTGACCGGCGGCGGACTGGTTTTCGTGGGTGCAACGAACGACAAGCGCTTCCGCGCCTTCGACTCGTCGAGCGGCAAACAGCTGTGGGAAGCCAAGCTCGCCAGCAACGCCAACGCCAATCCGATCAGCTATCGAGGCCGTAGCGGGAAACAGTATGTCGCGATCAATGCAGGCGGCACTATTGTTGCCTATTCGTTACCTCGATAAAGGATAGAAACCTCAGGGGAGGATAACGCCAGCATGAAGAAATTTCTCATATGTGCCGCAACGGCGGCGTTCGCCATCGCCGGATCCACCCCGACGCTGGCACAGACGGCGGCCAAAAAGCCGGCCGCAAGGACGGCAGCGGCGAAGTCGGGCGGCGCGGTTTCGGCCGCGCGCATCGGCGGCAAGCCCAACCTCAACGGCATTTGGCGCGCTATGGCGCCCGCCGATTGGAATCTCGAACCGCATGACGCGACGGGTTCGCCCGCAGCCCCAGAACTGCTCGGCGCGCTGGCGGCGACTCCCGGTGGGCTCGGCGTGGTCGAAGGCAACATGATCCCCTACAAGCCCGAAGCGCTCGCGCAGCGCGACAAGAACCGCCGCGCAGCGCCCAAGGCCGATCCCGAGGCGGCCTGCTATCTGCCGGGCATCCCGCGCGCGACCTATGTCGCCAACCATTCGTTCCAGATTATCCAGGCCGAGAAAGGCGACATGCTGTTCGCCTATGAATATGCCGGTGCCAACCGCGCGATATTCATGAAGCCGGTCGAAGTGCCGCCGATCGATACCTGGATGGGCACGTCCTACGGCCAGTGGGAAGGCGATGTGCTCAAGATCACTACCCTGGCGCAGAACGGCATGACCTGGCTCGATCGTTCGGGCAATTTCGCCTCGGGCGGTGCGACGGTAGTCGAGCGATTCAAGACGCTCGACGCGACTCACCTCGATTACACCGCGACGATCGACGATCCGGACACCTTCACCAAGCCATGGAAGATTCACCTGGTGCTGTACAAGAACGTCGAACCGAACGCGCAGCTGATGGATTTCAACTGCGTCCCGTTCGCGGATGAGGTCGTGTATGGCGACCTCAAGCCCAAGGACAACAAGCAGTAGGATGCACGCGTAACCGCGTTGGGATTGAAAGGAGTGACCGCAAAATGCGTATGAAGACCTGGGGAGCCGCCTTGATCGCCACGGTGTTGGTGGCGAGCGGGGGTACGGCACTCGCGCACCATTCGTTCGGCGCGGAGTTCGACCAGAACGCGCCGGTGAAGCTGGAAGGCACGGTGATCAAGTTCGAGTGGGTCAATCCGCACAGCTGGATCCACATCAACGTGCCGGACAAGTCGGGCAAGAATGTCGAGTGGAAGGTCGAGGGCGGTGCGCCGTCGGCGCTGCTGCGTCGCGGCTGGAACCGCAACTCGCTGCCGGCGGGCACCAAGATCATTGTGCAGGCGTTCCGCGCCCGCGACGGGGACACGCGCGCCAGTGCCGCCGACATCAGCTTCCCGAACGGGCAGACGCTGTCGCTCGGCAATCCGCAGACCGAAGCCGC
>Ga0207675_100001279_pt1 | contig 25154 bp, 32 predicted proteins | sample KBSSwiS42_FD_184305 | JGI IMG/M metagenome (GOLD analysis project Ga0207675, IMG submission 184305) | Switchgrass rhizosphere microbial communities from Kellogg Biological Station, Michigan, USA - KBS Switchgrass S4-2 (SPAdes) (version 2) | ecosystem: Host-associated > Plants > Roots >...
CGGTAGTGCTCGACATTTGACCTCCTTGGGCTGAAGGGTGTCTCGGATCACAGTACGACACCCGATGTTAGTTACATCAGGGGGTTTGGAGTGAGACAGATCACGTCACCAAGGTGGAGGTAGCCCGATGTCCGACCAGGTCCTCAAGGAGCGTGCCCAAACATTGCTGGCCTTGCACCAGCCCGGCAATCCGGTGGTGCTACCGACGGTCTGGGACGCGTGGTCGGCGAGGCTGGCGGCCGACGCCGGGTTCGCGGCGCTGACGGTCGGCAGCCATCCGATGGCCGATTCGGTGGGCAAGGCGGACCGGGAGGGCATGACGTTCGACGACGTGATCACGCGCGTCAAGCAGATCACCGCGGCAGTCGACGTGCCGGTATCGGTCGACATCGAATCGGGGTACGGCCAATCGCCCACCCGACTGATCACGGGCCTGCTGGAGGCCGGCGCCGTCGGCCTCAACATCGAGGACACGGTGCACTCCGAGGGCGGGCGGCTGCGGTCGTCCAGCGAGCACGCCGAGCTCGTCGGTGCTCTTCGCAAGGCGGCCGACGCCACCGGCGTACACGTCGTGGTCAACGCCCGCACGGATCTGTTCCTACGGCAGGACGGCGACGAATCCGACCGTGTCGAGCGCGCGATCGCGCGGCTCAAAGAATCCGCAGCGGCGGGCGCCGATTCGTTGTATCCGGTGGGCCGTCACGACCCGGATACGTTGCGGCGCTTGGCTTCCGAGCTGCCACTGCCGATCAACGCGATCGTGCTCCCCGACCAGGATGATCCCGCGTCGTTCGGGCCGCTCGGGGTTGGCCGGATCAGCTTCGGCCCGTTCCTGCAGGGCGCACTTTCCGGGCGTGCCAAGGAGATCCTGGCCCGCTGGGCCTAGCATTCCCGCCGTGAGCGGTGACGACGACGAGCCCAGCTGGCAGGACCAGCAATCGGTGATAGTGGCCGCGGGAATCGGGGGGCTGGTGCTGCTGGCGTTGTTGGTGTGGGCGGTGATCCACACCGCCAACAAGTCGACGACGCCACCCGAACCGGTCGACTTTCCGCCGTCGTCGGCCACGTCGTCGACGTACACGACCGAGTCGACGTCGAGCACGAGCTACACGATGCCGAGTGTGCAAACCAGCCAGGACAACCCGATAGTCACCGGGCCACCCCCGTCGACGCCGTCGGACGAGGGGCCGGGCGACGTCGAAACGACGACGTCGACCACGACGACCAACCCGTACCCGACGACGACGCCGACGAACGCCGGCCACGTCTAGAGCCGATCAGTCGGCAATGCTCTTGATGGGTTCCAGCAGCCGATGCGGTCGCCTGAGCACCTGGCTGACGGGGTCTTCGCGAGGCACCCGGTCGCGGGGCCGGCGTGGTGGGTGCACAACGAGGTCCGCCGCGTCGGGTTGACGGTCGCAGCCGGTGCAGGTCCCGTCGGGTTGGATCGTGCCGCCGCAGCCGACGTGTCTGTACGTGCGTCGGACCGGCTTCTCCAGGTAGTTCTCGTTGCCCCAGGTGATCAGCGACCAGATGGTCGGCCAGAGCCTGCGCCCCTTCTCGGACACCACGTACTCGTCGTGGCGCGTGTCCGATGACGTCTTGGTGAACACGCCCTCGGCGACAAGCAGTGCGAGGCGATCGGCGAGCACCGCTTTCGGGATTCCGAGGTGAGCCTGGAAGTCGCTGAAACGGCGGACGCCGTAGAAGGCGTCGCGCACGATCAGTAGGGTCCAGCGCTCGCCGACAATTTCGAGGGACCGGGCGATCGGGCAGCTCTCTGCTGTGTATTCGCGGGGAAGTGCCATAAAACCCAGTATCACACCTTGCCGGTTCATTCACCGAACCATACGATACGGAATCGACGGTTCATTCACCGAACCATTGGAGGCTGATCGATGAGGGCTGTTCAGTACGACCGCTTCGGCGGTCCGGAGGTGCTCCAGTACGTCGACCTACCCGACCCGCGCCCCGGTCCAGGCGAAGTTCTCATTCAGACCGCCGCGATCGGAGTCAACTTCCCGGACATCCGCGAGCGCCTCGGTGTGTACAACAAGGCCGAAACAAGGGTCGGCGGTGTGCAACTGCCTCAGGTGGGTGGGATCGCGGTCGCAGGCACGGTCGTCGACAACGGGTCGGACACCAGCGGCGACCTGATCGGCAGGCGGGTTGTCGCGCTTATGAAAAAGGGCGCCTACGCGGAGCGCGCCGTCGCCGCGGAGGCGCTGTGCGCTGTCGTCGACGACGACGCCGACGTGATCGTATTGGCTGGTTTCGCAGCGCAGGCGGCATGCGCCCATCTGCTGCTGCAGGCGTCGACGACGCTGCGCCCCGGTGAGGCATTGCTGGTGCACGGCGCAGCCGGAGGGGTGGGCAGCCTCGCCGTTCAGATCGGAAAGGCCCTTGGCGCGTCGCCGGTCATCGGCACCGCCAGCACGGAAGAACGCCGCAGTTTCGTGATGGAACTCGGTGCTGACGCCGCGATCGGCTACGACGAGCCAGACTGGCCCGCAAGAGTTTTGGAGCTCACGGGAGGCCGAGGCGTGGACGTTCTCATCGAATCCATCGGTGGTGACGTCTTCGAGCAGAACTTCCACGCACTGGCCACGTTCGGCCGGTACCTGCTGCTCGGTTCGACCCGCGGCCCAGGTGACCCATTCGCGCCGCGTCGCCTGATGACGAAATCGCAAGCGATGGTGGGCTTCTACCTGCCGGTGTTCTACGACCGGCCGGAGTTGATCGGAGACGCGTTGCGGTTCCTTGCCGACGGCGTCAAGGAGGGGTTCATTACACCGAAGGTGGATGCCGTGCTGCCGCTGGGCCTCGCTGCGGAAGCTCATCGCCGGCTCGAGGATCGGTCCGTGCGTGGTGTCATCGTCCTAGACCCGACGGCTCAGTGAGGAGTACACGCATGACCGATTCGCGCACACACGTGCACCGCATGACGCGGGTGGACATCTTCACCGGCGTCGGATTCGACGATTTCATAACGGCTTTCGAGACGGCCGCGCCGCGCTACGACCCGGTCCCGATGCAACGGATCGTCGAGTCCGGCGGCACCTGGGAGGACGTGCGCGCCAAAGTCGCCGAGAACGCGCCCAACGAACTGATGGTCTACGCGAAGGTCGACGCCGTGCCGCTGCTCAGCGTCGCCGGCCACGATGTCGCGGCGGTCGAGTACCTTCTCGGCAACCACGTCATCGCCGAAACCATGTTCCGCCACGACCCGAGGGCGCTGCTGTATGCGCCCCTGCGGGTGCTGGTGTACAGCGACCCCGATCGCAACGCGGTGTTCTCGATGGACCAACCGAGTACGGCTTTCGGCAGCCTGGGCATTCCCGAGGTCACCGAAGTCGGTTTGAGTTTGGACCGTAAGGTGGCAAACCTATTGCGGGTCATCGGGGTTGACCCGGGCCAGGCGTTCGAGGCCTAGCAGAAACCCGACGTATTCGTCGGCTCCGTCAATTAAGATGGGCCGATGAATGCGTCGAAGTATCGTGCGAGCGCCATAGCGCTGCTTGTCGGGGCCGCGAACGTCGTCGCCATCACCACCGCAGGCACCGCGCCGGCCGCGAATGGGCCGACACTCGTGCCGTTCGTAAGCTGGTTCAGGAACTGCAGCTTCCAGCAGACGTATTGGGTGTCAGCTACGGGCTCCGGCAGCGGTGACGCGCTGATCGGGGCCGGCTCGGACGGCGTCACCGCGGACGTGCGCCTTCAGACCGCCATGCCCGACACGCGGTACACGGCCCGGCTGATCCAGGTGCCCCGCGCGTCGGCAAGGACCTGCACCGCGGGAGATCCGGGAGTGGCCGCCGGCGAACTCTTCACAGACGGAAGCGGCACCGGATCCACCAGGTTGCAGGGCCCCCTCATGGAGGGCGCGACGGGTGCCTGGGTTTCCATCGACGGACCGCCGAAGCCCGGCAGGGTCATCGGCGAGTTCTACACCTCAGAGATCCTCGCCGCCCTGTAGGCGGATACGGAAAATCCGGTGGAACCCCCTGGGCCCCACCGGATTCTCTTGTCGCGAGTGTTACTTGCTCTCGATCGCGATGCGCTGTGCCTCTGCGCCCTTGTGCGCACCGGCGACCCGTACGGTCAGCACACCGGCGTCATACGACGCGGTGATCGCATCGCTGGTGACGTGGGCGGGCAGCTTGAACGACCGCCGGAACGACCCGTAACGGACCTCGCTGAGCGTCCGCCCGTCCTTCTCCTCCGAGCGTTCGTCGTGGCGCTCACCACGAATGACAAGCTGACCCTTGTCGACCTCGACGTTGACGTCCTTCTCGACGTCTACGCCCGGCAGCTCGACCCGCACGACTGCGTCGTCGCCATCCTTGGCGATTTCGGCGGCTGGGCTGAAGCCGGTGAACACGCCCTGCTTTACCCAGCGGTCGATGTCCCAGGCGGGCCGAGCCCACAATGTCACTTGGCTCATCGTTGAATCTCCTCCGTTTGTCGTGGCCGGCACCACGCCGGTCCGCTACCTAATAGAACTTGAGTCGATCCCGCTCATGTTCCAGCAGGGCGTTCGCCGTCAGCGAACCGCTCACACCCTGCGGGCGGCGACGGTGAGCACACCGTGATGGGCGCTTCACATGAGGCGACATTCCGGCAATGTCCGCTGCTTAGCCTCTGCGGCATGCGGTCTACATCAAGCGTCGTGGTCGTCGGCCACGGCAGCGCACACCAGATACGGCCACAGCGGAAGGCCCGGATGGACGAGCAGCAACATGGTGCCGACGGTCGGGATCAACAACACGAACGCCGAGAACACGGTCCAGTTGCGACCGCCGAACGTCGCGGTGGCCAGCGTGTACGGGATTCGCAGGCAGCCGCCGACCAACGTCGCGGTCGCGCCGAGCAGGAACTTGTCGCCGGCTGAGAAGCCGTACACGGCCTCTGGCATGAACAGCACCATCACCGACCAGATGGACCAGACGGAGAAGCCGATATGCTCCGCGACCACCTACCAGATCAGGTTGCGGCGGGCGATGTTCTTGTTACCGGCCTCCCACGCGGGGACGTCCTCGGGATCCCAATCCGTGATGCGATGCGACATGCCGCCAACGCTAGGAACGCTTTATTGCGCCAAAGCGCCCCGCGATAACCCCGCCGTGAACTTCCCCTCACGTTGTTGAAGACCCCGGTGTGAGATCTAGTCGACGCGGTGGGCGTGCACCACGGTGAACGGCAGATACACCCGATCGCCGTCGAGCAGGTCGGCGATCCGCTCGAACCGCGGGGTCACCTCTCGCATCTGTTCGAGCGCTTCGGGCGGCAGCTGCTCGACCATCGCTTTCGGGAAGGCGTCGTCACCGGTCCGGAATCCGGTGGTGTTGCCCAAATAGGCGGTGGGGCCGAGGAAATCGATGCGCCAGCCGTTGGCCGTCAAGGTGTCGTGCAGGTTGGACTCCGGCACGTGACCCATGGGTGCGATGACTCCGTTGATGTTGCCGTCGGAGAAACAGAACAGATGCAGGCGTGCCCCCGGCCGCGCCGCGCGGTAAAGGGCGGCGATGTAGGCCTGCTGGCCTTCCTCGTCGAGGCAGTGGTAGAGCGCGCTGTCGACCACGGTGTCGAAGCGACCCTCATATCCCGTCAGCTTGGTCGCGTCGGCTACAGCGAACGTCACCGACAGGCCTGCGTCGGAAGCGCGACGGCGGGCTTCCTCGATTGCCGCCGCGGAACCGTCCAGTCCGGTGACCGAGTGTCCACGCGATGCGAGATAGATGGAGTTGTCGCCGAGGCCGCAACCGATGTCGAGCACTTCACCTGAAAAACCGCCCAGCGCTTCGAGTTCCATCAACCGGGGCTGTGCCTGATGGATGTCCCACGGGATACCGATCGGCGGAGGCGCGCCCTCGAAGGTTGGTTCCCCGCGGTACAGCTTCTCGAACGTCTCCGGGCCGGGGCGAAACGCTGGAGTGGTCACTCTCCCCAACGTACGCCGCGGTGGCTACCAGACGTCGCCGTCGCGCCAGTCGCACGTGATCTCGGCGGCGGTGTCGAGCTCAATCGACACCGGAAAGACGAACAGCCCGGTGTCGTCGTCGGGGGTGCGCGTTACGCCCGCAGGCGCCAACACCGACGTCTGTCCGCGCCACGGCAGCCAGCCGCGCGAGGTGTACATGTGCCTGCCCGCCTCCGACACGCTGAGGGCGCCCAGTTGGTACGCGCCGCGCAGCACCTGTTCGACGGCGTCCATCAGCGCTCCGGCGAGACCCTGCCCTCGCCAGTCCTCCCGCACCGCCACGCCTTCGACGTACCCGCAGCGCAGGGCGGTGTTGAGATACAGCAGCCTGCGCTGCACGACGGCGGCGTGTGCGATCAGGGCGCCGTGATAGCCGATCAGCGCATGCATGCCGCCGAGTGCGTGCTCCCAGTCAGCGTCGGAGAACCCACCGGCGAAGGCCTCGATGACCATCCGGCGGGCATCCTCGCGAGTCTCGTTGTCGAGGTCGGCGGTGTGGACCAGGCGGGCGCTATGGACCTGCGTGTGCACACTGACTGTCTACCAGGATCAGGTGCGCACATGCCTGTCGAGCGTGAAGTTATTACCCGGTCTTCGACCGAATGTGTGTCATAAGTTCACATTCGCCGGCGACTCACTCGGAGAACGGCCTCCGCGGGCGCGACCAGTGCAGCCGCACCGTCTGCCCGGGGCGAATCTGGGCGACCTTGTCGATGTCCTCGTCGGTCACCACGCCGATGACCGGATAGCCGCCGGTGACCGGATGGTCGGGCCCGAGGATCACCGGAAAACCGTTCGGCGGCACCTGGATTGCGCCACGCGTCGCGCCCTCGCTGGGCAACTGACGGTCCGGCCAGCGGTACTCCAACGGCATGCCGATCAGCCGCATGCCGACCCGGTCGGTGCGGTTGGTGACCTGCCAGTTGGTGCGGATCAGGATGTCGGGATCGACGAACCAGTCGTCGCGGGGTCCGGGAACCACCCGCAGTTCCAACACTTCGGTTTCGATCGCCGCCACCGGCGCCTGATCCAATTCGGGTAGTTCGCCGCTGTGCGCGCCGACAGGCAGCACGTCGCCCGGCTGAAGGGGCAGCGGACCGATCGCCGACATCACGTCGTAGGACCGCGAGCCCAGCACCGGCTGAAGATCGATGCCGCCGCGCACCGCCAGGTACGTGCGCAGTCCGGCGTGCGGCGCACCCATCGAGATCACCTCGCCGTCGTGCGCGTAGTGAATGCTGTTGGTGCCGAACGGCTTTCCATTTACCGAAGGATCGGTGTCGGCGCCGGTCACCGCGATCGCCACGTCGCCACCGCGCACCCGCGCCGAGAACCCGCCGAACGTCACCTCGATCGTCGCGTGGTCACTGGGGTTGGCCACCAGCCGGTTGGCCAGCGCGTGGGATCGCCGATCGGCAGCACCGGAGCGGGAGACACCCATATGCGCCAGGCCGGGCCTGCCGAGATCCTCGATCAGCGCGAGCGGCCCGGTACGCAGGACCTCGAGGGTCGTCATGACCTCACCCCTTCGCTTACCGCCCGGAACTGGACCCACATACCGGGTCTCAGCAGCACGGGTGGGTCGCGGTCGACGTCCCACAACTCGGCGGCGTCCTTGGCCATCCGGCCGATGAGCTGCCAGCCACCCGGTGATTCCCGTGGGTAGACGCCGCTGAACTCGCCGGCCAGCGCCACCGAACCCGCGGGCACTCGGGTCCGCGGCTCGGACTGCCGCGGCACGTTGAGCCGTTCAGCAGCACCTATGCCGCCGACCAGGTATGCGAAACCCGGTGCGAAACCACCGAATCCGACGAGCCACGGGGTGCCGGTGTGCGTGGCCACCACCTGGTCGGGCGTCATGCCGGTGAGCCGGGCCACCTCGTCGAGGTCGGGGCCGTCGTACACCACGTCGATCTCGATGTCGGCCCGGCCTGCGATCGGTGCGCTCGCCTCCGACAGCGCCTCGGCCGTCACGCGGAGTTTTGCAAGCCGTTGCCGGGTCGGCGCCTGATAGCGCGGTCCTGCTAGCTTGAGCAGCACCGTGCGCGACGCAGGCACGATATCGAGCACGCCGAGCAGCTCGGCCTCGCGCAGCGCTGCCGCCCACGCCAATACCTCGGCGGTGCTGTCGAACTCGAGCAGCAGCGCCTGATCGCCATAGTCATGAATGGTGATGGGTCCGGTGCTTCGACCGGTATCCATCAGATCCGCAGTCACGCTCATGTGATGAACCTACCCGCGAGTAGCTAAGAAAGGGATAGCTCTTCGAACCTTGCCAGAGGAGCCTTAGCGATGGCTCATATAGTCGCGCCGTATGTCGGCTCGTGACGCTTGATGTAGGCGATCACGCGATAGGTGACCGGCAGCATGATCACCTCGACCGCGGTCTTGTAGAACCAGCCCAAGGCCGTGTACGTGACGAAGTCGCCGAAGGTGCTGATGCCGATGGCCCCCGCCGCGATGCTGCAGAACACCAGCGTGTCACCCAGCTGACCGGCGAAAGTCGAGCCCACGAGCCGCGCCCACAGATGCTTCTCCTTGGTGCGCTCCTTGATGGCGACCACGACCCACGCATTGATGGTCTGCCCGACGATGAAGCCGGCCAGCCCAGCGATGATCAGCTGGGTGTATGCGTGGACGATGTTCTCGAAATGTGCCTCGTTGGTATAGAAGTCGGCGGGCGGCAAGTAGATGGTCACCCAGAAGGTGAGGGCGGCCAGGATGTTCATAGCAAACCCGACATAGATCGCCCGCCGTGCCGCCTTGAACCCGTACACCTCGGACAGCACGTCGCCGATCACGTAGGTGAGTGGGAAAACGATGAAGCCGCCGTCGGTGATGATCGACCAGTTGCCGATGATCGGCCCGAACGCGACGCCTTTCGTCGCGGTCAGGTTCGAGATGATCACCAGCGCCGTGAAGACCGCGACGAAGATCGGATAGTACTTCGACCCCACCTGAGCGAACGCGGCATGCTGCTCTTCGGTGGCGGTCTGGTCGCTGGTCACGACCACATTAGATCAGGCGAGCACCTTCGAGATCAGGGGCGGCAACTGGTCGGCGACGACCGGGTAAGACAGCGTCGACGCGAACGCGATCGCCCCGGCAAGGTCCTTGCCCGTGAAGACATTGCGCCTCTGAACGGTCGCCTGCAGCTTTGCGACGACCGGATCCGCAAGCAGCGCGGCCTGTTCGTCATCGCTCTCGGTCGTCCAGATGAGCACGTCGGCGACGTCGAGGACCGACGCCATCTTGTCGCGTGACACCAAGCCGCGGCCGGTGTCGGGGATGGTGAAACCCATCTCGGTCAGGAAGTCGGTGCGCCAGCCCGGCGTGGTGACGCGCACGCTGTCCTCGTAGAAGGTGCCGCCGAGCAGCAGCACCTTTTTGCCTGCGAACTGTGGGTTGTTCTTGCCGACGCTCGCGAACTTGTCGCCGACGGCGGCGATGAGCTTGGTCATGTCGTCGGCCTTGAACACCGCCTGACCGATGAGGGTGGCCTGGTCCTTCCAGGGCTCGAAGAACGCATCCGGGCCGGACTGCGCGATCGTCGGCGCAATCGCCGACAGCTTGGTGTACGTGTCCTGATCGAGGCCGGCGTTGGTGGCGACGATCAGGTCGGGCTTCAGCGACGCGATCTGATCCGCCTGGATGCCGTCGTTGAGGTTGAGCACCACCGGTTGCGCGCCACCCAATTTGGGCTGCGCCCAGGGCCATACGCCGAACGGCTGGCCGCCGAACCAGTCGGTGACCGCAATCGGGACGACTCCGAGCGCCAGCAGGTCGTCCTGCTCGGTGAAGCCGGCGCTGACGACGCGCTTGGGCGGTGCGGGAATCTTGGTCTCGCCGAAGATGTGCTTGACGCTGACCGAGCCGTCCTTGGCCACCTCGCCCGGTTTCGGCGAACTGCACGCCGCGACCAGCGCCGCGCTCCCCGTCAACGCCAGGAAACCTCGCCGGGACAACGCTGTGGGCACTCGGCGAGACTAGCTAACCCACCTGGAAGTTGCCGAACAACACGGTGGCGAGGCCAAGTGCGACGACGATGTTCACGACCGTTGCCGAGGCGAACACCGCAATCGGCCGCCAGCCCGCGTCCCTCAGGCCCTTCAGTGAGAACTCCAGGCCGATCGAGACGAACGCGAAGATCAGGAACCACGTGCGCAGGTCGTTGACGGTGGCGATATCGGCTGCCGAGCCTTTACCTGCCCACTGCACGTAAAGAGTGCCGGTCACCGACGCGGCGATGAAGCCGAGCACGAACTTGGGGAAGCGCTCCCAGAACTGGCCGAGTGTCGGCGTTGCATCGCTGGCGGACTTGCGTTCGACCTTCAGCGCGAAGTAGGCCGTCAGCGCGATCGCGACGACGCCGATCAAGGCGTTCTGCGTGGTCTTGACGATGGTCGCGATCTGTAGGGCGTTTTCACCGGCGATCGCCCCCGAGGCGGCGACCGCGGCCGTGGTGTCGATGTTGCCGCCGATCCAGGCACCGGCGACAGCATCCGACAGGTTGAAGACGTCGGCGAGCCACGGCAGCAGGAAGATCGACGGCAGTGCGAACGCGATCACCAACGACGCCGCGTAGGCGAGCTGTTCCCGCTTCGCCTGCACGGCTCCGGCCGCCGCGATGGCCGCGCTCACGCCGCAGATCGACACGGCCGACGCCAGCAGGGCCCGTAGCTTGTCCTCGAGCCCGAGCCTGCCGCCCAGCCACCAGGTGAACCCGAACACGATGGAGATCAGCAGCAGCGCCTGCACGATCGCCGGTCCGGCAGCGGTGACGAGGACCTTGAGGTTGATCGAGGCACCGAGCAGGACCAGGCCGGTCTTGATGAAGAGCTCGGTGCGGAATCCTTTCGACAGCGCGTCGCGGAGCGCCAGCTTGCTCAGCACAAGGTTGCCGATCAACCCCAAAGCGATTGCGTAGACCGGGAATTCGATCGACTTTGCGATCTTGGCGAACGGGGTGCCGACCGCCCAGTGTGGCACCTGCTGCTCGAGGAACCGGGTGACCGCGCCCAGTGCGATGACGACCAGCACGCCGGCGATGGCGTCGCCGACACCGCTCGAGCCTGCCTCCTTCTTGGTTTCGGTCGTCTGCTCCGTCACGGGATCACGCTGCCCGGGATCGCGCCGACGAGCACGAATGCCAGCAATGCAAGGCCGACGATGACGGCCAGCCAGTCTTCATTGATCTTCACTGTTCGTCCAGGAGGCTCATCGGTCATTCGCGCAACGTATGCACAGCCGTTTCCCAGGTCACCGGTTGCGATCAGTGCGAACCGAACGTCAGACGACGAAGCCTGTCTGTTCGATCGGAGGAAACTCGCCCGCCGCGGTGAGTACGGAGCCGCGATCGAGCTGGCCCTTCTCGACGTCCCTGAACAGCACGCCGATGTTGTCGCCGACCGTCGCTGCGTCGATCGACTTGCGGAACATCTCGATGCCGTAGACACGAGCCTCCACCGCGCCGTCGATCTGTACGGTGTCGCCGATTCGCAACGCGCCGCTTTCCACCCGGCCGGTCGCGACGACGCCGCGATTGCGGATGACGAACACGTCCTCGACCGTCAATCGGAACATGTCAGGAGTGTGCCAGACCTAACCGCCGATGAAGCCCTTGTTACGCATCAGGAAGTCGGCAAGGAAGCCCTCGTGGGGGATGTGCGGCGCGGAGTGATGCGTGGCGTGGCCGCCGCGGTAGACGTTGGTCACCGTCGGCTCGGTCAGCAGCACGTCGACCAACTCGTCGACCCCCGTGATCACGTTGAGGACCAACGAGTACCGCAGGGGCGCAATGCCGTCGGCCCGTGACCACGGCGAGACCCAGGCACAGGGGAATGGCAACTCGACGTTGAGCTTGGCCGGGTCGGGTGCGGCCAGCAGGTGCACGGCTGGGCGCAGCGCGGCGAACCCGCCGCCCAGGTCGGCGACCACCTGATCGGCACCCAGCACCGGAACTGTGCCGGCGGCCCTGGCCGCCAGGTGATCGGCGATAGCGCGCGCCGAATCGATGGAAGTCGTTGGCAGAATGGCCCGTTCGTCGGTGTTGGGCAGTGGTGCGATCATCGACAACCGGTCGGCGATGGCTTGCGCCAACGGCGCGGCGTCGCCCTCGTACAACACGGCGGTGGCGTTGACGCACGCCATGCCGCCAAGGTTGGCTATCGAGTCGACGATCGCGTCGAGGTGCTCCCGCCAGTCGCAGTCCGCGGTGATCAGGATCTTGGTACGCCCCGGCCCGTTGGTGAGCACCTTCGGATCGTGCGTGTATCTGTCGACGACGTCCTGGCCGCCGTAGACCATGGCGAGGTCGGCCGCCCCGATGACGTCGTCGGCGACGGTGTGATCGGTCGGCAGGTATAGCGCGTGCCCGTCGCGAAAGCCTGCCTGCCGCAGGGCGTGAATGAGCCGGTGGGCGGTGAACGGTTCGCGCCGTGACGGACGAACAGCGACGCGATAGCCCAGCGCGAGGGCCTGTGGCCAGAGGCCGTGCACGCCGGGTGCGTTGCCTGGCGCGTGGACCGCGAGCACCTCGCCGCGTCGTGCCCATACCGCGCCACCGGCGGCGCTCAACTCTCGCCAGTCCGTTTCCGCGCCCGTCGGCTGGGCCGGACGGACGGCGTCGCATGCAATGGTGAGGGATTCGGCGATGGAGTGGGCACCCGCGCGGGCCGCGGCCATCGGCAGGCCGGTCACGCGGCAGGTGAGGTCGACGTACGTTTCGAAGTCCAGTCCGCCGATCGTCGAGGACACGAAGACGCCGGCGGCCTTGGTCAGTGCGGCCTCACGCTCCGCGGCAGGCAGCGGGCGCAGCCTGCGTTGCGCGTCGATCGACCTCGTCACGAAAAGCCTTGGCACGATCGATGATTCCGCGACCGGCAGACCCGCGGTGTCCTTGATGACTTCCCGGTTGCGCGTCCGGTACTCGCCGTCGGGCCCGAGCGCGGGCAGATCGACCAGATGGCCCGTCATCGGTCAGTACACACCTTCGATGACGCGCTCACCGCCGAATACCGCGACGGGTGCGACCTCGATGACGGAATCACCGATCTGCCCGTCAGGGCCCGGTAGCCGGATCGCGGTGTCGCGTTCCAAGTTGTTCGGGATGAACATGCCCTTGCTGACGTGGTTCATGACCACCTGGCCGCGCGCTCCGTACGGCACCCCGGCGCCGGTATCCGGGTCGATCACCCAGAAGGAAACGTACGGCGAGCGCGGGTCGAAGATGAACGAGTCACCCTCGACGCGGGTCGCCGCCTGGGACAGCACCATCGTGCTGCCGAACGCCATCGCGATCGCCGTGTTCGGGAAGATCTGGCGAAGCAGGTCGACGGTGTCCATATCGACGTGCGCGCCGCTGAGCAGCAGATAGCGGACCTTGCTGTTCACCAAGTCGACCAGGCCGTCGTTACGTGCGATCGCCTCCACCAATGGCGGTGTCGCGTGCAGGTTTACGACGTCCTGGGTCTGCAAGACGTACGTCGCTTGCTCCAGCACGTGGTCCACGTAGGCGGCCATCTCCGAGGTCGCGTTTCGGGCGGCGAGCTTCTTGACCCACCGCGGATCCAGGTCGATCGGGTGAAACACCGAGCCAAGACGCTCGGCGACCACGCGGTCGAAGTGCCCAACGCCGTGTGGGCCGCTCGGCATCAGGCACAGAAGCCCGCGGCCAGGTACAAATCCGCCAGCAGCGAAATCCTCGACCTGCCACCGCGTGACCTGCTCGACCCAATCGGGAAGCTGCGCGGTGCGTTTGGGCGCGCCCGTGGTGCCACCGGATTCGAAGATGCGGGGGATCGGCGGTGGCGACCCGTACCCGCGGGGGATGAGGTCGTGGACGGGGACACTGCGCAGTTCGTCGACGAGATTGGGAAACCGGCGCAGGTCCGCGAAGGTCTGCACCTCTGACAGCGGATCGAAGCCGAGATCCTGGGCCGCGCGAAGCCAGAACGGTGAACCCGTGTCAGCGCCGAAGTGCCAAGCGATCGCGGTGCGCAGGTAGGCCTCGGGATCTGGGGGTGGCCCGTCGCGCGGCACGTCCAGCAGGGAGAAGTCGATGTCTACCACGCGGCCATCGTGTCGCAGGAGGTTGTCCGGGAGATGAACTCAGGACTGCGCGAGTCGCTTGCTGATCAGTCTGGTCAGCCATGCCGGCATGAAGCGGGACCCCGCCGCCATGGCCTTGGTCTGCGAGCCGACCGGAAAGTGCACCTGGTGGATGGCCCGGCGCAGCCACGACGGTTCGACGGCCTTGGCGATCGCGTCGGCGACGTCCTGGGCGGTCAGCCGGATACCGAGCGACTCCGTCGTGCCGGTCTTGATGTGGTCGGTCATCGCGGTCTGCACGTAGAGCGGCCACATCGCGATCACCCGGATCCCGTAACGGTGCCATTCGATATCGAGCGCCTCGGTGATGCCGCGGATGAAGAACTTGGTGGCGCTGTAGTTGGCGAGCTCGGCCTGACCGTAGATCGCCGATGCGGAGGCGAGGTTGACGACGACCGAGTTGGCTGTGTCGCGCAGGTAGGGGAACGCGGCGTGCAATCCATTGACGACGCCTTTGGTGTTGATGTCGATCTCCTTCAGGTGCCTTGCGACGTCGATGTCCTCGAAGTGTCCGGCCAGCAGGATCCCCGCGTTGTTGATCATCACGTCGAGCCGGCCGCCTGCCGTCTCGGCGAATTCGCCCACCCGCTGCGCCATTTCGGCAGGATCGGTGACATCGAGATGTCCGACGACGGCGGTTCCGCCGAGTTCCTGGATCTCGTCGGCCAACGCTTTCAGGCCCACCTCGTCGATGTCGTAGCCACCGACCTTGTAGCCCTTCTCGGCGAAGGTCAGTGCGGTAGCGCGGCCGATCCCCGCGGCGGCTCCGGTGATGAAGACGGCTCTGTTGGGCATACGCCATGATTGCCCATGGCCCTCACTTCATCGTGGCCAGGTTGTGCCAAAGGTTGCGAAGGCTGTCGGTACCGCCGAACAGCGTGGTGAAGTGCGTGGAGTCGATAAGGACGAGGTCGCCCGCACGCTGGCCGGCGGGCGGCATCCAGATCAGCGCGTTGAACTCGGTGTTGCCCGCCTCGGTGAACGGGTGCGGCCTGTTGGGATCGACGCGCTGGCGTCCGAGGACCCGTAATCCGTCGCTTTCCGGCGCGGTGAGTTCGTAGTGCGGTAGGTGCGGGTGGAAGTTGAAGGTGGTGACGTTGTCGAGGAGCCGTGGGCTGTCGAGGTCGCGGATGGCGGTCAGTGGCGCGATTTCCTTGGTGCCTTCGACGACGGCGGGTCGCAGCCCCCATGTGTTGTGAACGGGCACGTCGAGTGCCCGCATCAGCGAGCGGGTGTATTGGCTGAAGCGTTGTTGGCGAGGGACGAGGCGGTCGCCGTGGTGTTCGTACTCGACCTGGCGCTGGCTGTAGTCGTCGGTGAAGCCGACGTCGTGGTGGGGCGCCAGAAGCAGACAGGTGCCCTCTCTTTTGAGCCATTCGGTGATCGCCGCGATCTCTTCGGGGGCGGCTTCTTGTTCGGAGAGCAGATGGTCGAGACCGAACACCATGAGCGTGTCGGTGTCGGCCAGCACGCGTTCGTCGATCGGGAGCTTGTAGCCGGCTTGGTCGATGCGCTGGAAGACCGCCACTGGATGCCCAGTGGCCTCCTCGGCCAGTTCCTGAAAAGCCAGGGCGGAGCGGTGGAAGAGTTCCAAGGTGCCTGCGATGCCCTGCAGGAAGTTCGCCGCGTCGTACTCCGGTGTCTCGTAGCCCGGCCATAAGACATTGCGCACCTCGGTCATGGTGGAGAAGCGGTTCTCCATGGAGGCCGGATCACGTTGTGCTTCCCAGGGGTAGCTCCATGTCCAGTAGATGCTGATGCGCCGCCCTCGGGTGCGCTCACGGGGGGTGTGGCTCTGGTTGTAAGTGCGAGCGCGCATGGTGATCCTTTAGTTGCCGAGTGTGGCGAGGTAGCGTAGGGCGTTCATTCCCGGCATGAAGAAGTATGCCCCGCCGGTGAGGGTCGTGAAGGCCGGTATCCCCTTGTGCACCTTGCGGATTGGGCGTTTGGGGACGGTGAAATCCAGTGTGCCGTCCTGGGTGCCGCAGATCGGGTCGTGCTCGTTGCCTAGTTCGTGGAATCTCTTGTCGTTGATCCATACGTTCTGCGCGAACTCGAACTGACGTACGAGGTCGGCGCAGATGATGAACGCGGCGATGCCGCGGTCCACGCCGTCGTCGGGCGCGTCGTCGGGCAGCGCGGGTCCGTAAGTTGCGCCCCGGCGGATCATTCGTCGACGATTCATGTAGTGCGCGGTGTCACGTGGATTCAACCGGCGGGCATGGGAGCCGAGCGGACACGCGTAGCCGAACGGGTCCATCTCCTTGTAGTTGAAGTCGTTGTTGCGCATTGGATCTGCACCGAGCTCGGGATCGTCCGTGTCCGGCGCCAGCACCAGTGGTGCGCCGCTGCGCCAGCGGCCCATGAACTTGGCGGCGAGCAGTTCCTGACCCTCCGGGGTGTCGGCATTGTCGCGTAGATGGTCGCGGAAGGCCCCGACATGTTCCTGCAGCCGCCGGTACGCCATGTAGCTGCCGTTGCGTGACAACACCTCGGGCTCAGGGAGATTCGCAACCGGACCGTTCTCATCGGGATAGCCCAGGATGAACTCGCCGGGCTCCAAGGGATCCCCGGATCCTGGCGTCGGTTCCTCGCCGGAACCCTTCATCACAGGTTGCGACAGCCGGTCGCGGAAGCCGAAATGGTCGTGGGCGTAGTTGAACGGTGGTGTCGCGTTCAGGTCGAGGTACGAGAGACTGCGCGCTCCGTCGGTCCGGGCGAGTAACTTGTCGTGCTCCTCGATGGATCGTCGGCACTGCTCGTCGGTGCGCGAGAACAAGATCGCGATCGCGTGCAAGTCATCGCCGGCCAGGCCGCCGACCCAGTGCTCTGGCGCATTGGTGCCGGTGTCCCCGAGGATGTCTGCGCGCGCTGCCATGCCCGTGCGGAACTCGTCGGGGAAGGTCTGCAACGACTCCTCGGGTACGCCGAGCGCGCGAAACCCATTCCACGTAAACGCCAAGGTGACCCAGCGATCCGAGCTGTCCACAGTAGCCTGCACGTCCGCAGCCGACTGGACCTTGTCGAGCAATTCGGTCAGCCACGCCCGTCCTCCTGCAGGCGTGTCGAACGAGAGGAACTCGTAGCGTCCCGTGATAGCCGGGGTGCGGGTCAACAGGATGTGTTGGATGTCGTCGAGCTCGAGCACCGCTACTTCTTGCCCTTCGTCCACGCCCGCGCCGCTACGCGGGCTCGTCCAGCGTCACGAAATACCCCGATGCGCCGTGGCGCTCTCCTTCGGCCAGGACGTCTCGGTACCAATCCGGAGTGGCTGTTGGCCCCTGCCACCGGTGTGGTGGCATGCCGTCGAGAATCGACCCAGGGACATCGAAGGTCGCGGCCATCACTTCGGCATCCCCGTTGTTGGAGCCGCCGATGTACTGCGCAACGGCCGCAAGCTGAGTCGACGTCATTGCATCTGATCGAGCATGGTCGAGAACGCCGCCTTGAGCCGTAGCGCCTTCTTGACCTCGTCGGCGGTGACGTACGGATACTCGCCGTACTCGAGGAAGCTCGGGACCTGGTGATCGCGGACGAACTTGATGAATGCCTCCGGGTTCTCTTTCCAATCCTCCGGGAAACCTTCGAGATTGGTGAAAACTGTCGTGATCCCGGTTTGGCTGAACAGCTGGACGGCGTCCTCGGTGTACTTGTCGAAGTCGGTGTCGAAGATGCCCTGGTACTGAAAGTGCAAGCCCGAGCCGACGTCGAACAGCACCCAGCGCAGGTAGTGAAGACGCAGCGGCGCCAACACATCTGGGCTGCCCGCGATCGCCTCCTCGATCTGTTTGCCGTATGCCCGGACGGCCTCCTCACGCCCTTCCTTCACCTTGGCTATGATCGAAAACCCATGGCAGGCAGGAGTCCTCGGATACGTCGGTCCGTACCGACCACGTTCTAGTTCGAAATACCCCTCTTTCGGGATAGCCATCGCAGCGGGTTTTGTCCAGTCTTGATCAGTCATTTCCAGTCCCCTTGGCCACTTCGGATGTTGGCAACCTAACACCGTCGCCAGCACTCTGACGACGGAATGAGCTGTGAGAAGAGAACAGTACGTGTCTGGATAGGAGTGCCTAAGCAAATAGTTGGAACGTTTCCATGGCAACGACCGATGAAGACGATAATTGCGAATTCGGCCCATCGTCCATGCGAAATCAACCTACGCTTCGCATACAACGGATCCGGGCGCGTTGTCGGGGAAGCTGCGGCAGCGGGCCACCTACTTCTGAGAGGGGGAGCGACCGTGCGAAGAAGCCAACGCTACCTTGTTTTGGGTTTGACGATGGCGGCGGTTCCCGTCGGCATCGTCACTGCGCCGACGGCCGCTGCGGACTGCACGAATGCCGGTGCTGCCACCGTGTGTGCACAGGGCACGGTCCGGGGCGGTGGTCCCGATGCACCCACGGCGGGGCCGTATTACCCCTCCTACTGTGCCGACCCGTGGTACTGCGATGACGGCTGGGATGTCGATGTGATCTTGCCTCCCATCCGCCCGGGCCGCCCGGGTGGTATCGGTCCACGCTGAGCAAAGTCCCCTATCACCCACGAAACCAAGGAGTCTCAAATGTTCTTCCGTAGCCTCATTGGCGCCGGCGTGATCGCCGGTGCGACACTTATCGGTACCGCAGCGACCGCCGCCGCCGATCCGCCGGACTGCACGGCCGCCGACCTCGCGCGTGTGATGTCCGGCGTGAACGCAGGAATGTCGACCTATCTGTTCACCCACCCAGACGTAAACGCCTTCTTCACCGGCCTCAAGGGCAAGTCCAGAGAAGAGATGCGCACGGAGATCACTAACTACATGGACGCAAATCCTCAGGTGCGGGATGAGATAACGGGAGTCAGACAACCCGCGTCCGACTTCCGGGATCACTGCAACGCGCCCATGCCTGAAGGACCTATGGGCTAGAGGTAGATCAGCGCCAGTTCTGGCGGGCGCCGAGGGAGAGGCTTACTTCTGCTTGGCGCCTGCGGACGCTGGACTGCTTGTCGGCCTTCTTGGTTTCGTGCTTCGACGAAGCGCCGCTGTTCGCAGCGTCCTTCTTAGGCAACTTCAACCGAGGATGATCCGGCTTGTCCGCGGTGGCGGAGGCGTCACCCTTGGCCGTCGTCCCGCTGGACATACGGCTGTGGACATGACGGCCTTTCAACGTTGTTTGCCAGCAAACTATCCGCGAAACTACCCATCCGGAGTGTCGGTCCAACGTGAACGACGGATTAATTCATGAATCGTTCTTGGTCGCAAACAACGGCATTCCGGCCTCCATGAAATCCAGCGCCCGGAACATTCGTTCGGGCACGCCGGGCGTCCGGTCGAGGACCGCCATCAAGCCACCCGCGAGTGCACCGACAAACACCCGCACCTCGAAGTCGTCGGGCTCGCGACCGGTCCTGCGGCAATCCGCCTCGGCAAGCCGAGCAACGGTACGGCGATACTCGCCGAACTGCGCGGCCTTGAGTTCGGGAATCGAGAGCACCATACGCAACCGGGCCCGCTCGAACCGCCACTCGTCCTCCGAGACCGTCGCCATGGTGATCTGGAGTGCGCGGCGGAACGCCTGCAGAGAGGGCATATCGGAGGGTTGTTGTTCGAGCGCTTCGATGGTGACCCGGTCGAGATCGTTGGCCATCAGCACCATCTCCTTGGACGGGAAGTACCGGAAGAAGGTGCTCGGCGAGACCTCGGCTGCCTCGGCGATCTGCTCGACGGTGGTGCTGGCGTAGCCGTTTTCCTTGATGAGGCGCATCGCTTCGCGGCGGATACTCTCTCGCGTCTGGATCTTCTTGCGATCGCGCAAACCGAGAATCTGACTGCTCGCCCCCATTGGGCCATTGTGGCGAGGTCAAGGTATTAGGACAAGGCCAATGACAAACCGAGCGCGATCATCATCACGGCAATCAGGCCGTCGAGGATGCGCCACGTCATCGGGGTGGCGAACAAGCCGGCGAGCCGCCGTGCGCCCAGCCCGAGGCTGACGAACCACACCGCGCTGGCTGTCACAGCGCCGACGCCGAACAGCCAGCGTTCGTCGCGGTGTTCGTTGGCCAGCGCCCCGAGCAGCACCACGGTGTCGAGGTAGACGTGCGGATTGAGGAACGTCAGGGCAGCGCAGGTGAGCAGGACGTCGATCAATCGGGCGGGTGCGGACTCCGATGGGGTCAGCGATGACGGCCTCCATGCGCGCCGCGCGGCCATCAGTCCGTAGCCGACGAGGAACACTGCGCCGCCGAACTTGGCGATGTTGAGCGCACCTGGATGAGCGCTGATGAGCGCGCCGACGCCGGCGATACCTGCCGAGATCAGGACCATGTCGGACACGGTGCAGAGCGCGACTACGGGGAGAACGTGCTCGCGGCGGATGCCCTGGCGCAGCACGAACGCGTTCTGGGCACCGATTGCGGCGATCAGGGTGAAAGAGGCGATGAAGCCGAGGACCAGGGGCGAGCTCATGCCTCCACGGTAGGAAGGCGGATCGGATCAGTAAAACTAAAAATTCTTTCTATACATTAGCATTACTAATGTGAATGTGGACGGTCAACAACTTGCTGCCTTCGCGGCGGTGATAGAGCTCGGCAGCTTTGATGCGGCAGCGGAGCGGCTGCATGTCACACCGTCGGCGGTGAGCCAGCGGATCAAGGCGCTCGAGCAGCGGGTGGGTCAGGTGCTGGTGGTACGGGAAAAGCCGTCTACGGCGACGGCTGCGGGCGTGCCGCTGTTGCGTCTGGCCGCGCAGACAGCCTTGCTCGAGGCTGAGGCGCTGGCCGAGATGGGCGGCGGCGACGGTGCGTCGGCGCGCATTGCGGTGGCGGTCAACGCCGATTCGATGGCGACATGGTTCACCGGGGTGTTCGCCGCGCTCGGCGACGTCGTGTTCGACGTTCGCATCGAGGATCAGGATCACTCGACGCGAATGCTGCGCGAGGGCGTGGTGATGGGTGCCGTGACGACCGAGCGACACCCGGTGCCGGGGTGTCGGGTCCAGCCGCTGGGCGTGATGCGGTATGTGCCGGTGGCCAGCCCGGGCTACATCGAGCGGTACCTGTCCGGCGGCTTCACCGTCCATGCGGTGGCCGAGGCGCCGTCGCTGGCGTGGAACCGCGACGATGCGCTGCAGGACATGTTGGTGCGCAAGGTGTTTCGCCGTGACGTCAGGCGTCCGCAACACTTTGTGCCAACGGCGGAGGGATTCGGGGCGGCAGTGCGCGCGGGGCTGGGTTGGGGCATGTTCCCCGACAGCCTCGCGGCACGTCGTCTGGGCGACGGTTCGTTCGTGCGAGTCAGCGAGACATACCTTGACGTGCCGCTGTACTGGCAGTGCTGGAAGCTCGACAGCCCGATCGTCAGCCGCGTCACCGAAGCAGTGAATTCGGCCGCCACCGACCTGCGCCAGCGGGGCGCGTAGTTCCGTCCACCGCACCGATCGATCGCCGGCGGTGACTAGCCAGTTGCCTTGGGGCCGTTGTAGATGGAGTCGACGCGGGAGTTGTAGACCGTCCGGGCGCCGTGGGCATGACTACTGGCGAGATAGGCGCCAGTCGCCCAGCGGTCACCTGTTCTGCAGGCGTGTAAACCGTCCGGTGCCGCTTTGCCTGCGGGTGATTAAGGGGAACGGCATACAGCGATAAGACTGGGTGGGTGCCGCTCAATGAGTGGAGACGTGACGATTTTGCCCAGTCGCAACCGTGTCGCCCAATACTTTCAACCGAGAGGAATGTGCCGTCGCCAAGTCCGCTTTGGTGACACTATCGTCATTCAAGGTGCCGGTCCTGTCGGCCCGGAAGTCCGCCTCGCTGCAGCGAAAAGGTTCGGTGTTGACGTCGTTATTGACATCGCCCGCTCCACAGAGGAAGAACGGTTGAATGCAGTTCGTGATCTCACCAGAGGCCGAGGCGCCGATATCACGATCGAAGCCACCGGCGTACCGTCGGCGGTTCCCGAAGGCATGCGTCTGACTCGGGATGCCGGCCGGTACATAGTGGTCGGCCAGTACACGAATGTCGGAGACACTTCGTTCAATCCGCACCTTGATCTCAACCAGAAGCACCTTGAGATACGCGGGTGCTGGGGTAGTGATGTGGGGCATCTCTACCGGTCGGTGCACGTGATGGCCAAGTACGCCAAGCAATTCCGTTGGACCGATCTGATCAGTGGCGAGTACGACCTCCTACACGCCCAAGATGCGTTGGACGACGTCGAAGCCCAGCGGGTCGTGAAGGCTCTCATCGTTCCCTAGCGCGTTGAGCTGTTCGACGACAACACGTGGTGACGGAGTTTCAGCTGCTGCGCGCTGCGTCAGGCGAGACATCTGACCGGGACGAGGCAGCGCTTCTATTGCGCCGCGGCCGTGAGCGCGGCGGCGACCGCCTCCACGGCTGGGGTGCGGGTCGCTCGGGTCAGCAGGAACGCCTCGCGCACGATCGTGCCCTCGGCAATTGCGCGCACTACGACGCCCGGCGCACCGTAGCTCAGTACGAGGTCGGGGAGCAGCGCGCATGCACCGGTCGTGCGGACGAGTTCCAAAAGGATCAGGAAGTCGTCCGACGCATAGCGGAGGTCGGGCTCGAAGCCACCGAGTCGGCGGCATGCACGGATCTGCATCTCGCGGTGACCGGTGCCGGGCTGGCACGCGGCCCACTCCGCATTCGCGAGACGCGACATCGGCACCCGGCGGTGCGATGCGAGCGGATGCGTGGCGGGCATGACGAGGCGAACCTGCTCACGCAGGAGCGGCGCGCGCTTTAGATCGGCGTGGACTGGGCGCGGTTGGCCCTCGTACTCGTCGCCGACGACGGCGTCGAGCTGTCGCAGGCGCAGGGCGGGCACGCCCTCTTCGACTTCGAGTTCGGTCGCCTCCACGCGGATGTCGGGATTCCCTTGTGCCAGCGCCGCCACGGCCGGCGCGACGATCCGCAAGAACGCGGACTGGAAAGCGGACACTCGCACGACGCCGGCTGGGCGGCCGGCAGCGATGCTCGCCAGCTCCGCTTCGGCCGCCTCGACGCCGTCGAGCAGCGTCGCGGCGTGGCGGACGAGCACCCGCCCGGACTCGGTCAGTCGTACGTTGCGACCAGTGCGCTCAAGCAGTTTCGCTCCGGCCTCCCGTTCAAGCACTGCGAGTTGTTGGGAGATCGCGCTCGGGGTGTAGTCGAGGGCCCGCGCGGCACCGTGGACGGTGCCCCGAGCGTCGACCTCTCGTAGCAGTTTGAGGCGGTGCAGATCCAACATTGTGTAGAAATACTACACATTAATCTATACAAATATGAGATAGACATGAATATTTGCCGTCGTCACGATGGTTCGCATGGGCGCGCTGCTATGCCTGCTTTCTGCCGCTGGGTTTGGCGCGATGGCGATCTTCGGCAAGCTTGCTTATGACTCAGGCGTTGAGGTCGGAGACCTGCTACTTCTCCGGTTCGCGCTGGCCGCGGCGGTCCTGTTGGCAATCGCGGCTACCACGGGTGCACTTCGTGGCGTGCCGCGCCGGTCGGTGCTCACCGGGCTGGCGATGGGAGCGATCGGCTACGCGACGCAGGCGGGGCTCTACTTCAGCGCGCTTGAGCGGATGGACGCATCGCTCCTGGCGCTGATCTTGTACATCTATCCGGCGATGGTGCTGATCGGGGCGGTCGCGCTCGGACGTGAGCGCGCATCGGCGCGGCGGGTCACCGCGCTTCTCATCGCACTCACGGGCACCGCGCTCGTGCTGGTGGGTGCGGCGTCGGGCAGCCTCGACACGCTGGGCACGGCGATGGGCTTCGGCTCTGCGCTGGCTTATACGGTTTATATCCTCGTAGGCGACCGCGCCGGCGTCGGCGTGCCGCCGATTGCGCTGTCGGCCTTCGTATGTGTCGGCGCGACATGCACCTTCGCGTTGGCGTCCGTCATGCACGGTGGTCCGCAGCTCACATTCGGTGCCGACGGCTGGGCATGGGTGGTTGCGATAGCGATCGTGAGCACCGTCGCGGCGATACTCTGCTTCTTCGCCGGCCTGGCTCGGGTGGGGCCGTCGGCGGCGTCGATCCTTTCGACGCTGGAGCCAGTGGTCACTGTCGCTCTCGCGGCGACAGCGTTCGGTGAGTCGCTTGGCGCGGTGCAGGTGGTTGGAGGCGCACTCGTGCTTGGGGCTGTGCTGGTGATGCAATGGCCGGCGCGCCGTGACGGTCGAATTGGCAGTCGCGGCAACGAGACTGGCGCCGTGCAGCGTGTCTGTTGATGCCACTGGCGGTCCGTGCTGCAGCAGGGTGTCGCGGATCAGGCCGCCGCCCAGCCCCGACGCGATAGCCGGCGCAACAAATCCGACTGGATCCATGTTGAGCTCGCGAGCCACGACACCGCCGAGCACCGCGTTGGCGAACACCCCGGCGAGGTCGATCGCGCGGGAGAGCTCACCCAGCGGGGCACTCACGATGATCCTTCGCCATGGTGTTGCTCATCGAAGATGCCGGAGCAGTTTCCCCGCCGTAATCCCACCGGTCGCATGCCGAGCTACTCCGTGCGGACGCCTATGACCCTGGGCTGCGGCTCGGATCAATAAGGGGGGTGTCGTCAGCACCGATCTGGGAACGCCCCCGCGCGAGAACCGCATAGGCGATCCCACTGATGGCGGCGCCGATGAACCACGAGAACGGCGCCCACATCGCGAGCCCTGGGGTCAGTGCGACGACCGCGGCCGGCACCGAACCCACGATAAAGGCCATCACGGCCAACGGATTCCAGCCCCTGCGGTAGGCGTAGCGACCCTGCTCCCTGAAGAGGTCCTCGACGTCGACCCGCTGCCGGCGCAGCGCGTAGTAGTCGATCATGATCACCCCAAAAAGGGGACCGAGCAGCGCGCCCAGACCGCCGAGAAATGTGTTGATGATGTCCGGGCTGTTATAGAGGTTCCATGGTGTGATGACTAGTGCGATCAGTGCGCTGATCAGGCCGCCGCGCTTGAAGTCGATGTGCCGCGGAGCGACGTTGGCCAGGTCATATGCGGGGGAGACGAAGTTAGCGACGACATTGATTCCGACCGTGGCAACGGCGAAGGTCACCGCACCGAGCAGCAGGACCACCACGTTGTCG
>Ga0207675_100001282_pt1 | contig 25143 bp, 23 predicted proteins | sample KBSSwiS42_FD_184305 | JGI IMG/M metagenome (GOLD analysis project Ga0207675, IMG submission 184305) | Switchgrass rhizosphere microbial communities from Kellogg Biological Station, Michigan, USA - KBS Switchgrass S4-2 (SPAdes) (version 2) | ecosystem: Host-associated > Plants > Roots >...
TCGCCAACGCAAGGCGACCCACCTCGGCCGGCAGGAACCACCGCCCCGGCGGCGACGTCCAACCTGCTGCACGCCCATTGTCCCGCCCGCCCTCGACCCTGGAGGCCGCATGCGCCCACGCCCCTGGCACCTCGCCGTCGCCCTGGCCCTCGTCGCCTGTGGCACGGTCGCCCTGGTCGCCGTCTGGTCGCCCGGTTCGCGGGCCGGCGACGGGGGAGCGCGGACGGTGGTGCTGACCATGCACCACTCCCATTTCGAGCCGTCAGTGGTCCGGGTCGAGCCGGGCGAGCGGGTCCGGTTCGTGCTCCGCAACACCGACCCGATCGACCACGAGTTCATCCTCGGCGACCCCGCCGTCCAGCGCCGCCACGAGCAGGGTCGCGAACGTCACCACCACGGCGACGTCCCCGGCGAACGCTCGGTCGCCGCCGGCCAGGAAGCCGCCACCACCTACAGCTTCCCCTTCACCCTCGACGGCCAGACCCTCGAGTTCGCCTGCCACCTCCCCGGCCACTACGCCTACGGCATGCACGGCACCGCCCGGATCGGCGACCGTAGCAGGTGACCCACGTGCGCCACCGGGTCAGCGGCGGCTGATCTCCAGGCGGCCGGACCCGTCGATGGCCAGGGAGCGGCGGCCGGCCAGCAGCTCCAGGAGCTCGCCGCCGACCAGGTCGCGGCGCCAGCCCTGCAGGGTGCGGACCGGCGGCTCGGGCTGCCCGCGGCGGGCCGCGGCCACGACCTGGGCCAGGTCGTTGCGGGCGGCGACCAGCTCGTAGGCCAGGCCGGCGTCCAGCGCCCGGGCCCGGACCAGCGCCTCGGACAGGGCGATGGCGGGCACGTCGGCCGGGTTGGAGTCGGGCCGCTCGACCACCTCGGCGGGCAGGGGCTCGGCGGCCATCCCGCGGGCGACCGCGGCCACGATGGCGTCGGCCCGGCGGCGCAGGGTCGAGGGCTGGAGGCCGCGGATCCGCTCCAGGGCCGACGGGGCCACCGGCCGGCGCTTGGCCACCTCGACCAGCGGGGCGTCGCCGAGCACGGAGGAGACCGGGCGGTCCTCGGCGGCGGCGGTCTGCTCCCGCCAGGCCGCCAGCTCGCGGGCGACCGCCCGGGCCCGCGGGTTCAGCTGGGCGATCCGGGGCAGCCGCTGCCAGGCCAGCCACGGGTCGCGCTCGTCGGTCGACTCCTCAAGGCGCCGGCACTCCTCCCGGGCCCACTGGAGCCGGCCGCTGGCCGACAGCCGCTCCTGGAGGGCGTCGGCCAGGCGCAGCAGATGGGCAACGTCGTCGCGGGCGTAGGAGAGCTGCTCGGGGCTGAGGGGCCGGTCGTCCCAGCGGGTGAAGCTGGCCGACTTGGCCAGGCGCAGCCCGAGCACGTCGTTGAGCAGGCTGCCGTAGCCGGTCTGGGCCCCGAAGCCGGCGAACCCGGCCGCGACCTGGGTGTCGAACACCCCCCGGACCTCGGTCCGCCACACCCGCCGGAGCAGGGCGACGTCCTGGCGCCCGGCGTGCAGCACCACCTCGACCTCGGGGTCGGCCAGGACCTCGGCCAGCGGCCCCGGGTCGATGCCGCCGTCCAGCGGGTCGACCAGCTCGACCACGGGCTCGCCCTCCGCGTCGGGCACCACCACCCCGACCAGGCAGAGCAGGGCCCGGTAGCGGCCCTCGGACATGAACTCGGTGTCGATGCCGAGGCGGCCCGCGGCCCTGGCCGCCTCGGCCAGCCCCTTGATGTCCACGCCGGCGTCCAGGCTCAGCCGAGCTCCCACGTGTCCCCGCCGTGGAGCAGTTTGGCCAGCTCGCCGCGTCCCTGCCTGGCCGCGGCCGCGTCGAGCTGCTCGGACATGAGCTCGTCGTACACCGGCCGGTCCACGTCGCGGAACACCCCGATCGGGGTCGGCCCGTCGGCCCCGTGCGACAGCCGGCACAGCATGAAGGCCAGGCTCGGCTCGGCCCGGTGCTCGTCGTGGACCAGCAGCGCGTCCTCGCCGACGTCGGCCACCTCGACCAGCTCGACCCGGCAGTCGTCGGTCAGCCGGACCCCCCGCTCGCCGTCCTTGCCGAAGCGGATCGGCTTGCCGTGCTCGAGGCGGATCTGGTTGTCGGCCCGGGTGTCGGGCTCCTTCAGCAGGTCGAAGGCGCCGTCGTTGAAGATGTTGCAGTTCTGGTAGATCTCCACGAACGCGGTGCCCTTGTGGGCGGCCGCCTTGCGCAGCACCTCGGTGAGGTGGCCGCGGTCGGAGTCGATCGACCGGGCGACGAACGTCGCCTCGACCCCGAGGGCCACGCTGACCGGGTTGAACGGCTGGTCCAGCGACCCCATCGGCGTCGACTTGGTGATCTTGCCCATCTCGCTGGTGGGGGAGTACTGCCCCTTGGTCAGCCCGTAGATCTGGTTGTTGAACAGCAGGATCTTGAGGTTGACGTTGCGCCGCAGGGCGTGGATCAGGTGGTTGCCGCCGATCGACAGGGCGTCCCCGTCGCCGGTGATCACCCAGACCGACAGGTCGGGGCGGGTCACCGACAGCCCGGTGGCGATCGCCGGGGCCCGGCCGTGGATCGAGTGCATCCCGTAGGTGTTCATGTAGTAGGGGAAGCGCGAGGAGCAGCCGATGCCCGAGACGAACACGATCCGCTCCCTGGGGATCCCCAGCGACGGCATGAAGCCCTGCACGGCCGAGAGGATCGCGTAGTCCCCGCAGCCGGGGCACCAGCGGACCTCCTGGTCGCTCTTGAAGTCCTTGGCGGTGAGCTTCAGGGGGGCGCCGTTGCCGTGCCCGTTGCCCAGCACAGTCACTTGCCTGCTCCTTCGTCCAGCAGCCCGATGATGACGTCGGCCAGCTCCTCGGCCTTGAACGGCAACCCGCGGACCTTGTTGTAGCCGACGGCGTCGACCAGGAAGCGGGCGCGGACCAGCATGCGGAGCTGGCCCAGGTTCATCTCCGGGATCAGCACCTGGTCGTAGGCGGCCAGCACCTCGCCGAGGTTGGCCGGGAAGGGGTTGAGGTGGCGCAGGTGGGCCACTGACACCCGGGCGCCCGAGGCCCGGACCCGCCGGACGGCGGCCCCGATCGGCCCGTAGGTCGAGCCCCAGCCCAGCACCAGCAGCCGCGACCCGTCCTGGTGGTCGACCTCGAGGGGCGGGATGTCGGCCGCGATCCCGGCCACCTTGGCCGCCCGTAGGTTGATCATCCGGTCGTGGTTGTCGGGGTCGTAGCTGATGTTGCCGGTCCCGTCGGCCTTCTCCAGCCCCCCGATGCGGTGCTCGAGGCCGGGCGTGCCCGGGACCGCCCACGGCCGGGCCAGGGTGGTCTCGTCGCGCAGATATGGCCAGAAGTCGCCCTCGTGGTTGGGCTCGGTGGCGAACGGGACCGAGATGTCGGGCAGCGAGGCCACGTCCGGCAGCAGCCACGGCTCGGACCCGTTGGCCAGGTAGCCGTCCGACAGCAGCACCACCGGCGTCCGGTACTTGAGGGCGATCCGGGCCGCCTCGACGGCGGCGTGGAAGCAGTCCGATGGGGTGCACGGGGCCACCACCGGCACCGGCGCCTCGCCGTTGCGGCCGTACAGCACCTGGAGCAGGTCGGCCTGCTCGGTCTTGGTCGGCATCCCGGTCGAGGGCCCGCTGCGCTGGATGTCGATCACCAGCAGGGGCAGCTCCAGGGAGACGCCGAGGCCGATGGTCTCGGCCTTGAGGGCGATCCCGGGGCCGCTGGAGGTGGTGACCCCCAGCGCCCCCCCGAAGGCCGCCCCCAGGGCCGCCCCGACCCCGGCGATCTCGTCCTCGGCCTGGAAGGTCCGGACCCCGAACGCCTTGTGCCTGGACAGCTCGTGGAGGATGTCGGAGGCGGGGGTGATCGGGTAGGCGCCGAGGAACAGCGGCAGCCCCGACAGCTGGCTGGCCGCGACCAGCCCGTAGGCCAGGGCCAGGTTCCCGGAGATGTTCCGGTAGGTCCCCGGTGCCAGCTCGGCCGGCTTGATCTCGTAGGAGACGGCGAAGGCCTCGGTCGTCTCGCCGTAGTTCCAGCCGGCCTTGAAGGCGGTGACGTTCGCCTTGGCGATCAGTGGCCGGGAGGCGAACTTCTTCTCAAGGAAGGCGACCGTGGCCTCGGTCGGGCGGTGGTACAGCCAGGACATGAGCCCGAGGGCGAACATGTTCTTGGCCCGCTCGGCCTCCTTCTTGGAGATGTCGAACTCCTTCAGCGCCTCCAGGGTCATGGAGGTCAGCGCCACCGGGTGGACCTGGTAGTCGGCCAGGGCGCCGTCCTCGAGCGGGTTGCTGGCGTAGCCGGCCTTGTCGAGGTTGCGGGCGCTGAAGGAGTCGGTGTTGACGATCAGGCTGGCGCCCTTGGGCAGGTCGCCCAGGTTGGCCTTGAGCGCCGCCGGGTTCATCGCCACCAGCACGTCGGGGGCGTCACCCGGGGTGAGGATGTCGTGGTCGGCGAAATGGAGCTGGAAGCCGGACACCCCCGCGATGGAGCCGGCGGGGGCCCGGATCTCGGCCGGGAAGTCGGGCAGCGTCGACACGTCGTTGCCGAACGCCGCGGTCTCGCTGGTGAAACGGTCTCCGGTGAGCTGCATGCCGTCACCAGAATCGCCGGCGAAGCGAATGGTGACGCGATCCAGCACCTGGACCGGCTTGGTCATCGTGGGTTCCCTCAATTCGATACGGACGGGTCGCCTGCACCCGGTCGCCGCCAGCTCGAGGCCCGGGGCGCAGCGTCCCACCACCCCGAGGGTAGGGGGCCGGCAACCGGCCCTCCCAGCATATACCGATCCGTTTGGGAAGCTCGTGGAAGCCGGCGACCTTCGAGTGGCGCGATCACCAGGCGCCGGTCACGATGCCGGAGACCCCGATCCCGACCAACCCGAGGTGAACCGCAGTGAGCGACCAGCCAGCCGACGACGCCGTGGCCAGCGCCCGCCTGGTGGTCGCCTACGTCTCCGAGGACGGCGAGCTGGACCACGTCCGCGACGCCGCCCTGGAGATCGGCCGCCGCGGCGGCGCCAAGGTGATCCTGTACGACCGCGACTCGGCCTCGGCGTTCAGCGACCCCATGCCCAACCAGTGGGCCTCCCAGGCCGAGGGCGCCCAGTTCCACGACCCCCTCTCCGACCAGGAGCTGGTCAAGCTGGGCCGCGAGCCGTTCGCCCGCAAGGTGGCCGCCGCCCGCGAGGCCGGCGTCGACGCCTGGGGCTGGCTGGCCTCCGACCACGGCACCGACGCCCTGGTCGCCTACGCCCGCGACCACGGCGCCGACCTGATCCTGCTCCCCGCCGACCTCGAAGACCCCGGCCTCAGCGAGCGTCTCAAGGGCGAGACCGTCTCCAAGGCCGTCGAGGAGGCCGAGGAGTCCGCCGCCTCCCTGGCCGTCGTCCTGGTCGCCCCCGACGGCTCCACCGAGCTCGCCGCCGGCCGCCTCTAGCCATTCAGCGCCCCTCCAGTCGCTTGGGGCGCGAGCGCAGTTGACGCCGCTTGCGGCATGTGCAATGTTCCGAGCGAGCCCAAAATACAGAGCCCCCAGCGAAAGGGAGCCGCCGCCATGTATGGGCCGTTGATCGTTGCCGCCGCGATCCTGTTGTCGATCGCTGGCATTGTCCTGTTCCTGCATGACCTCTCCGAAGCGCGGTCGCGCAAGGCCTTCGACCGCATCTTCAAGGAGGGTGGCAAGCGGCGCCGCTGAGCGCCCCGGGTTCACCGCGGCCGGTCGCACCGTCGCGGCCTCCGCAAGACGCCGACCCGGGGCGAACGAGCCGCCGCCAAGCGAGCCACGACGCCCCGGGTCGGCCTACCGCATTATGCCCCGGCATCCCCCACGGGGCGAACCCCCCGGGCCGGGCAGATGCCGCGGAGATCCCCCCGGGTCGGCCGGCCGCGGTGAACCCGGGAACGCGCGCTAGAGGATCTGGGCCAGCTGGCGGTCGAGTGAGGCCTGGGTGAGCTCGCCGAGCTGGTGGGAGGCGAGGGTGCCGTCGGCACGGATGAAATAGGTGTGGGGCAGGCCGATGGCCCCCCAGGCGGTGGCGGTGGTGGTGTTGGGGTCCAGCGCCATCGGCCAGGTGGCGTCGAGGCGGCGGACGAAGGGGCGGGCGGCGGCCGGGGTGTCGCCGGAGAGGACCCCGACCACGGCCAGGCGGTCGGGGCGGTGGGAGCTGGCGGCCTGCCGCAGGAGGGGGAACTCGCGGACGCAGGGCTCGCACCAGCTGGCCCAGAAGTTGACCACCACCGGGCGGCCGCGCAGGGCGGCCAGGTCGACCTGGCCGCCGTCCAGGCCGGGGAGGCGCAGGGCCGGGGCCGGGGTGCCGGGGGGATAGGACTGGGCGGCCGGCGGGGCCGAGGACGGCGGGGTCCCGGGCTCAAGGCGGGTCGCCGGCTGGCGCCGGTCGAGCAGGGCCGCCGCCGCCGGCAGGACCACCGCCACCACCACCAGCACGGCCAGGATCAGCAGCCGACCCGACCGGACTCGGCCCCTGGGCGACGGCGCGCGAGGCGGGGGACCCTGGTCAGGCGGTGCGGACGCGGCCAATGCCCTGCCTAGAGGTAATCGCGGTGGTACACGATGCCGGCCGGGCCGATCTGGAGGACGGTGGCCCCGGGCCGGTCGGTGATGCGGCGGTCGGCGTAGCGGAACGACCAGGTCCACTCGACGATGGCGCTGTCGCCGTCGACGCCCATCCGCAGGACGTCGACCTTGAGGTTGCGGTGGCCCTTGAGGAGGTCGTTGAGGTAGGCGCGGATGGCCTCGCGACCCTCGTGCGGCGGGTTCGCCGGTTCGTAGTAGACGGCGTCGGGGGCATACGCGGCGGCCGCCCAGTCGGCGTCGCCGACCTCGAGGGCCTCGCGGAGCTGCTCGAAGTAGTTGGCCGGGCCGACCGGGCTGGTGTCGACCTCGGGGACCTCGGGGTGGACGGCGATGCCGTGCTCGGACCCGGTGGGGCCGCCGTGGGGGGCCAGGCGGGCCCGCTGGTCGGCGGCCACGTTGCGGTACCAGATGACGGTCGCCCCGAGGAACAGGGCCACCCCCAGCCCGATGCCCCAGGGGCCGAGGGCGGCGACCTGCTTGCGCATGATGAACCCGCCGAGCAGGCAGGTCGCGGCCAGCGAGTAGACCACCGGGGCCCAGGTCGGGGCCAAATGGTGGATGTTGCCCTGCTCGTCGGCGGCGCCCCGCTCCGGGTCGGCCGACCCGGCCAGGCCGGTGTCGGGCACCGGCACCCGGCGGCGGTTGGCCGGGCTGGCCGTCCAGAGCATGATCCCGATGTACAGACAGGCCGCGAAGAACGCCCCCAGCAGCCCGACCCCGGCCAGCTCGGGGTTGTCGTTGGTCAGGAAGTAGATGGTCCCGGCGGTCAGCCCGAACAGCCCCATGGCCATGAACAGCCGGCTGGCGATGATCACCGGTCGATCCTCCCCCCGGTCGTAGACGCGGTCATCGAAGCAGGTAGATGGTGCTGAACAGGCCCAGCCAGACCACGTCGACGAAGTGCCAGTAGTAGGAGGCCATCTCGACGGTGTCGTGGTAGCGGGCGGTGAACTGCCCGGAGCGGGCCCGCAGGAACACGATCAGGATGAACGCGGCCCCGCCGGCGACGTGGGCGCCGTGGAAGCCGGTCAGGGTGTAGAAGGTCGAGCCGAACACGCCGCTGGACAGCGTCATGCCCTCGCCGATGAGCTTGGAGTACTCCAATGCCTGCCCGCACAGGAAGGTGACGCCCAGGAGCAGGCTGAGAACCAGCCACAGCTTCAGCCGGCGCTGGTCGTTCCTGCGGATCGCCCACACCCCGAGCTGCATGGTCACGCTCGAGGTGACCAGGATGGTCGTCAGGACGGCGGCGTACAAGGCCGACAGGTGCGGGGTGCCCTCGGGCGGCCACACGGTGGCCGAGCTGCGGATGGTGAAGTAGGCGCCGAACAGGCCGCCGAAGAACATCACCTCCGAGGCGATGAACAGGACCATGCCCAGCAGCGAGGAGCTGATGCCGCCCGGCTTGTGGTGTTCGGGGGCCGGCAGCTCGTCGAGCGCGGCGGTGTCTACGACGGCCATCAGCGGGCTCCTGTGGTGGTGGCGTCGGGATGGACGGTGAGCTCGTCGGCGTGGCGCAGGTCGAACAACGGCCGCTCGGAGTGGATCTCGGGCAGGCTGTCGAAGTTGTGCGCCGGCGGCGGAGAGGTGGTGTACCACTCCAGGGTGTTGCCTTCCCAGGGATCCTCGGGGTCGCGGTCCTTGCGGCGCAAGGTCATGACCACATTGGCCAGGAACGGCGCCGTCGACAGGGCGATGATCAGGGCCCCGACGGTCTGCAGCTGGTTGAGGCCGACCCAGTCGGGCAGCGCCGGGTAGTCCTGGATGCGCCGGGGCATGCCCAGCAGCCCCAGGATGTGCATGGAGAAGAAGGTCAGGTTGAACCCGATGAACTGCAGCCAGAAGTGGAGCTTGCCGAGGCCCTCGTTGAGCTTGCGGCCGGAGAACTTCGGGAACCAGTAGTAGAAGCCGGCGTAGACGGCGAACACGCTGCCGCCGAACAGCACGTAGTGGATGTGGGCGACCACCCAGTAGGTCTCGGTGAGGGCGAAGTCGACCGGCGGCGAGGCCAGGAACACCCCGTCGATGCCGCCGATCAGGAACATGGTCAGGAACCCGATCGCGAACAGCATCGCCGTCGAGAAGGTGATCTGGCCCTTGACCAGGGTGGCGATCCAGTTGAAGAACTTCACCCCGGTGGGCACCGCGATCAGGAAGGTCATGATGGAGAAGAACGGCAGCAGCACCTGGCCGGTGACGAACATGTGGTGGGCCCAGACGCTGAAGCCCAGCGCCCCGATGCCGGCGGTGGCGAACACGAACGCCTTGTAGCCGAACAGCGGCTTGCGGGAGAACACCGGCAGCACGTCGGAGATGATCCCCATGCCGGGCAGGACCATCACGTACACCGCCGGGTGCGAGTAGAACCAGAAGACGTTCTGCCACAGCACCGCGATCCCGCCGTTGGCCGGGTTGAAGAACGACCCGCCCAGGTTGCGGTCGATCAGCAGCATCACCAGGGCGCTGGTGAACACCGGGGTGGCCAGCAGGACCAGCAGCGAGGTGACCAGCATGGTCCAGGTGAACAGGGGCATCCGGAACATCGTCATGCCCGGCGCCCGCATGTTGAAGATGGTGGTGATGAAGTTGACCGCGCCAAGGATGGACGCGGTCCCGACCAGCAGCAGGGCGACGATCCACAGGTCGATGCCGATGGCGTTGCCCGGGGTGCCGACCCCCTCCGACAGCGGGGCGTACTGGGTCCAGCCGGCGTCGGCCGGGCCGCCCAGCAGGTAGCTGGAGTACAGCACCAGCCCGGCCAGCGGCAGCATCCAGAACGACAGCGCGTTGACCCGTGGGAAGGCCATGTCGAGGGCGCCGATCTGGAGCGGCACGATGTAGTTGCCGAACCCGGCCAGCATCGGGATCACGAACAGGAAGATCATCGTGGTCCCGTGCATGGTGAACAGCTGGTTGTAGCGCTCCTCGCCGAAGTACTGGGTGCCCGGCTGGGCCAGCTCGGCCCGGATGAACACCGCCAGGAGCCCGGCCACCCCGAACCAGAGGTACGAGTTGACCAGGTACATGATCCCGATCTTCTTGTGGTCGGTGGTGGTCAGCCAGACCGCGATCGGGTGGCGACGCGGGCTGATGCCGTGTGCCGCATCCGCGGCGGCCTCAGACCGTTCTTGCGTGATCGCCATCGCACGTGCTCCTTAGCGTTACTGGACGACGAGCTTGCCCTGCATTCCGGCCGGGTGGACCTGGCAGTGGAAGAAGTAGCTGCCGGACTTGAGCGCGGGCAGCTTGTAGGTGGTGGTCTTGGGGCCGGGGAACGGCGGGGTCTCACTGTCCGGCAGGATCGGCGGGGCGGCGGCGTCGGCGCCCCGGAAGAAGACGACGTTGTGGGGGACCGGCTCCTGGTTGTCGAAGACGATCCCGAACGGCCGGTCCGCGGGGCCGGCCAGGCAGTCCTTGTTGAAGGCGATGTCCTTGGCCGCGATCCTCCGCGGGTTGGGGTCGGCCGGGCAGCCGCTGGCCGCCTCCTTTTTGGCCTTCACCAGCCAGGCATCGAACTGGGGGCGGGAAACCGCCCGGACGGTGAAGCGCATCGCCTGGTGGGCGAGGCCGCAGTACTCGGTGCACTGGCCGCCGAAGTCGCCCGGCTTGGTGATGGTGATGTCGAAGGTGTTGAGATGGCCGGGGAAGGCGTCGCGCTTGAACAGGAACTCGCGCACGTAGAAGGAGTGGATGACGTCCTGGGCCTCGGTGGTGAACCGGATCGGCTCGCCCACCGGCAGGTACATGACCGGCGGCTTGGCGATGGTGCCTTTGATGGTGAGGTCCTGGGGCTTCTGGCCGGCCGGCAGGGGCACGCGCTCGCCCTGGTAGGTGAACTGCCACTGCCACTGGAAGCCGACAATGTTCATGGTCACCCGCGGGTTGTCGGCCTTGGCGTCGACCTTGGCGAGGACCCCCCAGGTCAGGACGAACAGGGTGGCCACGATCAGCAGCGGCACCACCGTCCAGACCACCTCGAGCAGGTTGTTGCCGTGGAACTGGGGCGGGAGCATGTCGCTGCGGCGCCGGTAGCGGAACACGGCGAACACGATCGCCGCCTCGACCAGCACGAAGATGACCGCCGCGACCACGAACAGGATGTTGTAGAGATCGTGGATGTCGCGGCCCTGCTCGGTGACCGGGGTGAGCGAGCCGCATCCCGCCAGCACCAGCACCGCCACCAGCACGATGCCGATCAGTCGCGCGCGTCGCATCGGAGTCCGGTCGCCTCGCTTCCTGGGATGTTCGGGTCGGGAACGACTGTACCTCATGCCCCTCCGCGTACCACCGCGTCCAGGGCCATGGCCAGAAAGAGCAGGGCCAGGTAGGTGTTGGAGAAGCTGAACAGCCGGATGGCCCGCCGGCCGTCGAGGTCGCGGCGCAGCTCCAGGGCCCGCCAGATGAACGCGCCGCCGAGGACGACGGCCGCGGCCAGGTACAGCGCCCCCATGCGCCCGGCCGGGTACAGCAGCAGGGTCACGGCGACCAGCAGCACCGTGTAGTAGAGGATCTGGGTCGAGGTCTCCCTGGCCCCCCGGACCACCGGCAGCATCGGCACCCCGGCGGCCGCGTAGTCGTCCTTGAAGCGCAGCGACAGCGCCCAGAAATGCGGCGGGGTCCAGTAGAAGATGATCGCGAACAGCACCAGCGCCGGCAGCTCGACCCGGCCGGTGACGGCCGACCAGCCGACCAGCACCGGCACCGCCCCGGCGGCCCCGCCGATCACGATGTTCTGGGTCGAGCGGCGCTTGAGGCCGAGGGTGTAGACGAACACGTAGAACAGGATGGCCGAGGTGGCGAGCACGGCCGAGAGCAGGTTGACCGCCGCCCACAGCCAGACGAACCCGGCCACCCCCAGGACGAGCCCGAAGCGCAGGGCGTCGCCCGGGTCGACCCGGTGGGCGGGCAGGGGCCGCCGGGCCGTGCGGCGCATCAGGGCGTCGATGTCGCGGTCCAGGTAGCAGTTGAGGACATTCGCGCTGGCCGCGGACAGGGCCCCGCCGAACAGGGTGGCCGCCATCAGCCATGGTGACGGCACCCCGCGGGCGGCGATGAACATCGTCGGGACGGTGGTGACCAGCAGCAGCTCGATGATGCGGGGCTTGGTCAGCAGGAAGTAGGCCCTGGCCGACTGGCCGGCGGTGCGGGCCGGGGCCGGCTCGGGCTCGGCCGGGTCGCGGGCCGGGGTGCCACAGAACCGGTCGGCGTGCAGCACCAGGGCCACCATCGTCCCCCACAGCAGCGCCCCCACGGCCAGGTGGGGGACGACCGTGAGGGCGGACAGGCGGTTGGCCACATTGGCCAGGCCGAGGCCGATCTGGACGGCCACCAGCCCGGCGGCGTAGCCGGCCAGCCGGGTCACCGTCGGGTGGGCCCGCTGGGTCCGCCGGGCCACCACCCAGATGGCCAGCACCAGGGCCCCGACCACCATGGCCAGGGCCCGGTGGGCGAGCTGGATGCGGGCGACGCTCGGGCCGAGGTCGGGCAGGAGCACGTTCAGGGGGTAGGCCAGGCCGGCGAGGTGGCCGGTGACGGTGGAGCCGACCAGCATCTGGAGGTACAGCAGGCCGGCCCCGGCCCCGGCCAGCCGCACGAAGCCGCGGTCCTGGCCGTGGCGGCGTGACCGGTCGCTGGCATACCGGGCCCGGAAGCCGATGTAGATGAGCAGCGCGACCAGGGCCAGGGCGGTGGCCAGGTGCAGGGTGACCGAGTCGGCCCGCAGCTTCCACCAGACCACGAACGCCCCGATCAGGGCCTGGGCCAGCACCATGACCAGGGCGGCGACGGCCGCCCGGCGCACGGCCCGCTCCTGGCCGGTCCGGTAGGCGGCCACCACCAGCAGCGCCACCAGCACCATGACCACCGAGGCGACCAGCCGGTGGGAGTGCTCGATCCAGGCGTGCAGCTCGGCCGGGGGGACCAGCCTGCCGAAGCACCGCGGCCAGTCGGGGCAGCCCAGCCCGGAGTCGGTCGCCCGCACCAGGCCCCCGACCGCGATCAGCACGAACGTCGCCGCGATCGTGACGACCGCGAGGCGCCGGAACCTCAACATTCCTCCAGCCATGGTCGGAGCATAGTGTTGCCCTATGGATACTCGCACGACCGACGGACGCCTGGCGGCCTGGATCTTCGACCTGCCGGTGGTGGAGCTGCGGGCAGGCTACCGGGCCGCCGTCTACTTCGACCGGTCCAGGCGGATCCTGGCCGCCGAGGGCGACGACACCCGGGTCACCATGCAGGTGTTCCAGCGCTCGGACGCCATGGTGGCCTGCGGCATCGACGAGGCCCTGGCCGTGCTCGCCCTCGGCGCGGGCTCGTTCCGGGACGCCGAGGCGGCCGACCGGGCCTTCGCCGCCTACCTGGCCGCCCGCGACGCCGCCCGCCGGGCCCGCTCGGTCGGGGGCGAGGCCTGGATCGAGCGGATGCGGACCCAGGTGGAGGCCGAGGCGACCTTCGACCGCCACTGGCGCCGGGCCGAGCCGGGCGAGCTGGAGGTGTCGGCGCTGCGTGACGGCGACCTGGTCGGCGCCTGGGAGCCGGTCGTCGAGCTCACCGCCCCCTACCGGCTGGTCGCCCACCTGGAGAGCGTCTACCTGGGCGTGCTGGCCCGCCGGACCCTGGTCGCCAGCAACGTCCGCCGGGTGGTGGACGCGGCCGGGGGCAAGCCGGTGCTGTTCTTCGCCGACCGCTTCGACCACTGGGCGACCCAGGGCGGCGACGGCTACGCCGCCTTCGTCGGCGGCGCCCAGGGGGTGGCCACCGACGCCCAGGCCGCCTGGTGGGGCGAGCGCGGCCTCGGGACCATCCCGCACGCCCTGATCGCCACCTTCGGCGGCGACACGGTGGCCGCGGTGGCCGCCTTCGCCCGCCAGTTCCCCGGGGTGCCGCTGATCGCCCTGGTCGACTTCGACAACGACTCGGTCGCGACCTCCCTGGCCTGCGCCAAGGAGTTCGGGGATCGGCTGTGGGGGGTGCGGCTGGACACCTCGGGGACCATGGTCGACCGCTCCCTCTGGTCGGAGATGGGGGAGTTCGCCCCCACCGGGGTCAACCGGCGCCTGGTCGAGAAGGTCCGCCAGGCCCTTGACGACGGAGGGTTCGGCCACGTCCGGGTGATCGTCTCGGGCGGCTTCACGGCCGAGCGGATCGCCGCCTTCGAGGCCACCCGGGTCCCGGTCGACTCCTACGCCGTCGGCTCCTCGCTGCTCAAGGGGAGCGCCGACTACACCGCCGACGTGGTCCTGCGCGAGGGCCGCCCCTGCGCCAAGGTCGGCCGGGTCCACCGGCCCTCGGCCCGCCTCCAGCCGGTCGACCTCACCGCCCACAGAGGCGCCGAGACCCCGGTATAGACTGCCGACCTCCCCAAGCACCGAAGAGGCGCCGAGACCCCGGTATAGACTGCCGGCCATGCCCCTGCTGCCCACCAGTGTCCGCCGCCGCCTGCGCGACAAGGCCCTGGCCGCCTCACGGCGGCTGTCCACCGGCCCCGAATGGGAGCGGCACGTCCGCGACGAGTTCGGCCTGCTCGCTCCCGCCGAGGGCTGGCGCGACGACGTCGCCGACGGCTTCCACCGGCGCTACTACGAGACCGGCGAGGCCGGCGGGACCTGGAAGGACACCACCTTCCTGGGCGTCACGACCTGGAAGGTCCCCCTGGACCTGTGGGTCTACCAGGAGCTGCTGTGGGAGCTGCGGCCCGGCCTGATCGTGGAGACCGGCACCGCCCACGGCGGCAGCGCCCTGTACCTGGCCACCCTGTGCGAGACCATCGGCACCGGCGAGGTCGTCAGCGTCGACATCGGCCACTGGCCCGACCGGCCGGCCCACCCCCGGCTCACCTACCTGACCGCCTCCTCCACCGACCACGACGTGGTCGCCCAGGCGGCCGAGCGGGCCAGGGGGGCCGGCACGGTGCTGGTGGTGCTGGACTCCGACCACAGCCGCGACCACGTCCTGGCCGAGCTGCGGGCGTACGCCCCGCTGGTCACCCCGGGCAGCTACCTGGTCGTGGAGGACACCAACATCAACGGCCACCCGGTCTACGAGGCCTTCGGGCCCGGGCCGATGGAGGCCGTCCAGGACTTCCTCAAGGAACGCGACGACTTCGAGGTCGACCGCTCGCGGGAGAAGTTCCTGTTCAGCTTCAACCCCGGCGGCTGGCTGCGGAAGCGCGGGTAGGAGGCGCCATGCAGTTCCGCAGGCTGGGCAGGGACGGGCCGGAGATCTCGGTGGTCGGGGTCGGCGCCTGGGCGATCGGCGGGCCCTGGCAGTTCGGCTGGGGGCCGCAGGACGACGACGAGTCGATCGCCGCCCTCCACAAGGCGTTCGACTCGGGGGTGAGCTGGGTCGACACCGCCGCCGTGTACGGCCTCGGCCACTCCGAGGAGGTGGTCGGCCAGGTGGTGCGGGAGCACGGCGGCGAGGTGCTGGTGTTCACCAAGTGCGGCCGGCCCTGGTACGGGCGCGAGCGCGACGAGCCGACCTACGACCTCAGACCGGAGACGATCCGGTTCGAGCTCGAGCAGAGCCTCAAGCGGCTCGGCACCGACCATGTCGACCTGTACCAGTTCCACTGGCCGGACACCGTGACGGGCACGCCGGTGGAGGACTCCTGGGCGACCATGGCCGAGCTGGTGGAGGAGGGCAAGGTCCGCTGGGCCGGGGTGTCGAACTTCGACGTCGGGCTGCTGGAGCGCTGCGAGGCGGTCCGCCACGTCGACTCCCTCCAGCCGCCCTACAGCCTGCTCGACCGGTCGGCCGCCGCCGAGCTGATCCCCTGGGCGGCGGCCAACGGCACCGGGGTGATCTGCTACAGCCCGCTCGCCTCGGGCCTGCTCAGCGGCGGCTTCGACGCCGAACGGGCCCGCGACCTGCCCGAGGGCGACTGGCGCCGCAACGACCCCGACTTCCGCCCGCCAAGGCTGGAGGCCAACCTCGAGCTGGCCCGGCGGCTGGAGCCCGTGGCCGGGCGCCACGGGGTCCCGGTGGCCGCGGCGGCCGTGGCCTGGGTCCTGGCCACCGAGGGGGTCACCGGGGCGATCGTCGGGGCCCGCCGCCCCTCCCAGGTCGACGGCTGGCTCCCGGCCGGCAACCTCCAGCTCACCCAGGAGGACCTGGCCGCCCTCACCTAAGTAGAACTACCGGGCAAATGGGGTGTCGCGGCACAAAAAAGAAGGGCCGCGGTGGCTCCGCGGCCCTTCCCTGGCGTCGTCTTGACGACTGACGCTGCCCGCCCCCACGGCGACTCCCAGGACCCCGCAACGGCCTGATCCCCCAGAGCAGGCCGCCGGAGAAGAAACGGTCCCGGGCCCCGCCGTCCCCATAATCGGGGGCGGTCTGTACCCGCATCGCGGAGTCTAGTTCTAGGTAACTAGTCATTGCAAGTCCCTCTTGGTCAGGTACCGTTGGGTGTGATGGCCCGGACCTATGTGCTCGACACCAACGTGCTCATCGCCGACCCGGAGGCCCCGGGTCGCTTCCAGGAGCACGACATCGCCATCCCGCTGACCGTGGTCGAGGAGCTGGACAAGCTCAAGACCAGGCCCGACGACACCGGGGCCTCGGCCAGGCGGGCCATCCGCACCCTGGAGCGCCTCCGCCAGCAGGGCAACCTGTCGGACGGGGTCGAGCTGCCGGGGGGCGGCCGCATCTGGGTCGAGGTCAGCCTGGCCTCCCGGCTGGACCTGCCCGAGGCCCTCTCCTCGGACTCCAGCGACAACCGGATCCTGGCCACCACCGCCAACCTGGCCAAGGAGCTGGCCGGGGAGCGCGAGGTGGTGCTGGTCTCCAAGGACGCCAGCCTGCGCATCAAGGCCGAGGCCCTCAAGCTCCTGGCCGAGGAGTACCGCCACGAGCGGGTGGCCATCGAGGAGGGCTACCTGGGGGTGGCCGTCTGCGAGCAGGCCGCCGGGATCGACGCCATCTACGCCGGCCGGGGCGGCCAGATCACCGCCGACCAGCCCCTGTGGGCCAACCAGTTCGTGGTCCTGCGCTCGGGCAGCCAGAGCGCCCTTGGCCAGGTCCGGCGGACCGTCGAGACCGGCGAGCCGGTGGAGGTCGCCCTGGTCGGGGAGCCGCCCGAGACCTTCGGGGTCCGGGCCCGCTCCAAGGAGCAGCAGTTCGCCCTGCACCTGCTGCACGACCCCAAGGTGCCGCTGGTGTCGCTGGCCGGCAACGCCGGGACGGGCAAGACCTACCTGGCCGTGGCCGCCGGGCTGGAGCAGACCCTGGAGCAGGGCAACTACGACCGGGTGCTGGTGTTCCGCCCGGTGGTCCCGGTCGGGCGCCAGGACCTCGGCTTCCTGCCCGGCGACGTCGACGAGAAGATCTCCCCGTGGATGAAGGCCATCCACGACACCCTGGCCCAGCTGTTCCGGGGCAGCCATGACGCCGACCGGCGCGAGAGCTACACCCAGGACCTGGTCCAGGGGCTGCTGGACGACGGCACGGTGCAGCTGGAGCCGCTGACCTTCATCCGCGGGCGCACCTTCACCCGCACCTTCGCCATCCTCGACGAGGCCCAGAACGTCGAGTACGGGGTCCTGCGCTCGCTGGCCAGCCGGCTCGGCGAGGGCTCCAAGCTGGTCCTGTGCCACGACACCTCCCAGGTCGACCACCCCTATGTCGACCCGGACTCCGGGGTCGCGGCCATGATCGAGCGGCTCAAGGGCGAGTCGCTGTTCGGCCACGTCACCCTCGTCAAGGGCGAGCGCAGCCCGGTCGCCGAGCTGGTCGCCCGCAAGCTGTAGGAGGCCATCTCCATGACCGAGCCCTCCGACGACCTCGGCCCGACCGACCGTGAGCTGCTGACCAGGGCCGAGCTGGCCCTCACCCAGCTCAACAACCGCCACGGCCTCGAGCCCGACCAGTCGGCCACCCTGACCGCCATCCGGCTGCGCTTGGAGGGCAAGTCCCGGGCCTCCCTCGACGACCTGCTGGTCGCCGGCAAGGACCTGGGCGGCAAGGACCCCCTGACCGACGCCGTGACCCGCCGCCGGCAGGCACCCAGCTTCGACGACCTGGTCGCCGGGGCCGAGCAGAAGCCCAAGAAGTCCCTGGACGACCTGCTCTGAGAGCAAGCAGTCCGAGCTTGGACAAACCTGTCTAAAGGTTGCATGGTGGACTAGACTCCGGGGGCTGCCGCCGCACCCGCCGGAGGTCCCGTGATGGGAGGGCCCATGCCCGATCGGATCAGCCGCAGGAGCTTCCTCAAGGCCTCGGGCACCGCCGGGGCGGCGGGGGCACTTGCCGGCGCCGGCACCGTCGCCAATGCTGCCGGTGCCATGGCCGCGACCGACCACGACGTGCCCTCGTTCCCGTTCGAGGAGGCCACCATCGCCGAGCTGCAGGCGGCGATGGCGTCGGGCCGGCTCAGCTCGCGCCGGCTCACCCAGGCCTACCTGCGCCGCATCCGCCAGATCGACCTGTCCGGGATCCAGCTCAACTCGGTGATCGAGGTCAACCCCGACGCCCTCGACATCGCCCGGGAGCTCGACGCCGAGCGCCGCCAGGGCAAGGTCCGCGGGCCCCTGCACGGCATCCCGATCCTGGTGAAGGACAACTTCGCCACCCGCGACCGGATGGAGACCACCGCCGGGTCGCTGGCCCTGCTCGGGGCCGAGGTGCCCCGGGACGCGTTCGTGATCCGGCGGCTGCGCCGGGCCGGGGCGGTCATCCTCGGCAAGGCCAACCTGTCGGAGTGGGCCAACTTCCGCTCCACCCAGTCCTCCAGCGGCTGGTCGGGCCGGGCCGGGCAGTGCCTCAGCCCCTATGTCCTCGACCACAACCCCTGCGGCTCCAGCTCCGGGTCGGGCACGGCCACCGCCGCCAACCTGGCCGCCGTCTCGCTCGGGACCGAGACCGACGGGTCGATCGTCTGCCCCTCCTCGCACAACGCCCTGGTCGGGATCAAGCCCACCCTCGGGCTGACCAGCCGCTCGGGCGTGGTCCCCCTCGCCCACAGCCAGGACGTGACCGGCCCCATGGCCCGTACCGTGACCGACGCCGCCACCGTCCTCGGGGCCATGACCGGGGTCGACCCCCGCGACCCGGCCACCGCCGACTCCAAGGGCCACAGCCACCGCGACTACCGCCGCTTCCTCGACCCCGACGGCCTGCGCGGCGCCCGGGTCGGCGTCTGGCGCGAGGGCGTGTTCGGGGCCAGCCCGGAGGCCGACGTGATCGGCGAGGCGGCCATCGCCGACCTCCGCCGGCTGGGCGCGACCGTGGTCGACCCGGCCGACATCCCAGGGGTCAACGACATCGGCGGCCCCGAGTTCACCGTGCTGCTGTGCGAGTTCAAGGACGACATCGCCGCCTACCTGTCGGAGCTGCGCAACACCGACATGCGGACCCTGGCCGACCTGATCGCCTTCAACGAGGCCAACGCCGAGCGGGAGCTGCGCTGGTTCGGCCAGGAGATCTTCCTCCAGGCCGAGGCCACCGGCGGCACCGCCGACCCCGCCTACGCCGAGGCCCTGGCCACCTCCAAGCGCCTGGCCCAGGACGGCATCGACCAGACCCTGGAACGGTTCGACCTGGACGCCATCTTCAGCCTCACCGCCAGCCCGCCCTGGACCACCGACCTGGTCAACGGCGACCACTTCCTGCTCGGCAGCTCGACCCCGGCGGCCGTCGCCGGCTACCCCAACATCACCGTGCCGGCCGGGTTCTCGTTCGGCGAGCTCCCGGTCGGGGTCAACTTCATCGGCCGCCGCTGGGCCGAGCCGACCCTGCTCAAGCTGGCCTACGGCTACGAGCAGGGCACCCAACACCGCCACGCCCCACGGTTCCTCCCGACCCTCGGGGTGAGGGAGTTCCTCCCCCGCGACACCAACACCCGCAAGCCCGGCGCCGCCGACCACCGCAGCGCACAGCACCGCAGCGGCTCCGAGCCGTCCAGCAGCCGCCAGAAGATGACCGGCCTCTAGGCCCGGGCCCGGCGGAGGGCGGCGACCTCGGCGACCACGGCGTCGCACTCGTCGTCGGTGGTGTAGAGGTGGGGGCCGAGGCGCAGGCCGGCGCCGGGGCGGTAGTCGCAGGTGTAGCCGCGGGCGATCAGCTCGGCGGTGACCTGCTCGGCGCCGTCGAAGTCGACGACCACGCTGCCGCCCCGCCGTCGCGGGTCGGCGGGGCCGCGGACCCGGGCGCCCTGGGCCTGGAACCCGTCCAGGAGGCGGGCCACCTGGCGGCGGGACTTGGCCCGGATGGCGTCGACGCCCGCCTCGGCCACGATCCGGTAGCCCTCGGCGGCCATGACGTGGGCGGCGACGTTCGGGGTGCCGGTGACGAACCGGCCGGCCCCGGCGGCGAAGGCGATCGGGCTGGGCTCGAAGGCGAACGGGGCCTGGTGGCCGAACCAGCCGACCAGCCGCGGGGCCAGGGTCGCGGCCACCTCCGGCCGGGCGTACAGGTAGCCGGTGCCGGGGCCGCCGAGCAGCCACTTGACCGAGCCGCCGACCAGCAGGTCGACCCCGAGGGCGCCGACGTCGATCGGGACCGTCCCGGCCGACTGGTAGGTGTCGAGCAGGACCAGCGCCCCCACCTCATGGGCCCGGGCGGCGACGGCGGCCGCGTCCAGCAGGGCCGAGGAGCGGAAGGCCACATGGGTCACGGCGACCAGCGCGGTGTGCTCGTCGATGGCCTCCAGCAGCCGGTCGAGGTCGACGGTCAGGTCGCGGGAGGGGACGGCCTCGACCTTGGCCCCGAGCGTCTCCTGGGCCCGGTACAGGTAGTCGCAGGTCGGGAACTCGAGGTCGGTGGTGACCAGCCGGCTGCGCTCACCCGACCAGTCGAGGCACGACAGCACCTGCCCGGCCAGGACCGACACGTTGGGCCCGAGGGCGATCGACCCCGGCGGGGCCCCGAACAGGCCCTCCAGCAGGGCGGCGGTCGCCCGGATCTGCTCCAGCCAGCCCGTCCAGGCCACCACCCCGTCGGTGGCCCACTCGGCCGCGAACCGGGCCAGGGCGTCCGGCACCGTGTCCGGCATCGGGCCCAGGGTGTGGGCGGCGAAATACGGGCCGCGGCCCAGCGTCGGGAACCGGTCACGGTAGGCGAGCAGCTCGTCCGCCACGGCCACCTCCTCTGGTGGGTCGGCCCGGCAGTCCCATGGTCCCACTACCGTATGCTCGGGCACAGCGACCGCACATCCCTCACCCCAAGGACGCAGCGTGGACCTGAAGCTCGAAGTCGTCCCCATCCCCGTCTCCGACGTCGACGCGGCCAAGGCCTTCTACACCGGGCAGGTCGGCTTCAACCTGGACCACGACGCCAGGCCCACCCCGGGGCTGCGGGTCGTGCAGATGACCCCGCCCGGCTCGGCCTGCTCGGTGGTGATCGGCGAGGGCCTGCCCCTGGGCGAGCCCGGCTCGGTCAAAGGCGTGCAGCTGGTCGTCGAGGACATCGACGCCGTCCGCGAGCAGCTCGCCGGCCGCGGCGTCGGCGTCAGCGAGGTCCAGCAGCTGGGGCCGGAGGGCACGCCCGGCTCGCGGTTCGTGTTCTTCGACGACCCGGACGGCAACACCTGGGCCGTGCAGGAGCTGAAGCGCTGATCAGTCGCGGACCTGGCGGCGGGCATACAGGGTCAGGCAGCCGGCCAGGGCGAGCACGAAGGCGAGGGTGACGACCAGGGCGGCCCGGGCCACCGGGGTGGTGCCCTGGCCGGCCAGGCGGGCCGCCGAGGCATAGACCGTCCAGCCGGTCGCCGGGGCCCACCGGGGGGCGAGGACGAGCTCGCCGAGGAGGCCGTAGGCGAGCAGCGCGACCACCCCGGCCAGGGCGCCCCGCAGGACCAGGGCGCAGGCCGCGCCCAGCAGCCCGTAGACCAGGGTGGCGGCCAGCGCGGCGGCCAGGGCGGCCCAGTGGGCGGGGGCGTTCCAGGCCACCCCGGCGACGATCCCGCCGCCCGCCTGGAGCAGGGCCGCGACCGTGACCACGAGCACGCTCTGGACCGCCCACCAGGCCATGCCCAGGACGGCGGCCACGGCCAGCTGGTAGCCGGCGAACCGCAGCCGGCGCGGGTCGCGGGCCAGCAGGGCCCGCTCGGTCGCCCAGGCGAACTCGGCCCCGACCACGGCCGCGACCAGCACCCCGAAGACCAGCCCGCCGGGCACGGCCGTCACCCGCAGGCCGCCGAGGACCAGGTCGTCGCCGGCCCCGGCCAGCTCCTCGGCGCCGACCGCGCCCAGCAGCTCGGCCCCGAGCACGGCCATCGCCTGGAGCGCGAACGCAGCCACCACCACCGGCCGGCGGGCCAGCTCACCGGCCCGCAGCCGGACCACCCCGGCGAAGGGGTGCCGGCGCCGTTCCGCCCGGTGCCGCGGGCCCCCGACGGCCACCGCCCCCGCGACCCGCTGCCGCCTCATCGGACAGCCTCGACCCTCGGTCCCCGGTCGACCGGGGGCTGGGGTGGGTCGGGGGCGAGGCCGCCGGTCACCTCGGCGTACGCCAGCTCCAGGGTGGGGGAGCGGCGCAGGTCGGACGGGAAGACCCCGGCGGCGGCCAGGGCCCGGGCGATGACGCTGCCGTCGGGCCGGCCGACCTGGTACGGGGAGCCCGTCTCGACCACCACCCTGCCGTTGTCGCCGTCCCGCCAGCAGATCAGGCGCAGCGCCCGCAGCGCCGACAGGGCCGCCTCGGGGTCGCTGACGGTGACCTCGAACCGGCCGGCGGCCGGGCCCAGCTCGGTCGGCGGGCCCTCGGCGGCGAGCCGCCCGGCCGCCATCAGCCCGACCCGGGAGCAGAGCCGCTCGGCGTCGTCCAGCTGGTGGCTGGACAGCAGCGCCGTCCCGCCCCCGGCCACGTGGTCGGTCAGCAGGTCGTTGACCCGGCGGCGGTGGCCCGGGTCGAGCCCGACCGTCGGCTCGTCCAGCACCAGCAGGTCGGGCGGCCCGACCAGGGCGGCCGCGGTGGCCAGGACCTGGCGCATACCCGAGGAGTAGGTGGCTGTCGGCCGGTCGGTCATGCGGCCCAGCCCGAGCAGGCCGGCCACCCGGTCGACCTCGCTGTCGGGGGCGTCGGCCCAGCGGGCGATCAGGACCAGGTACTCGCGGCCGGTGAGCCGCGGGGACAGGGACGGGGCCTCGATCAGGCTGCCGACCCGCCGCGGTCGCGCCCCGGCCGCCGACCGCGGGTCGCGGCCGAGCAGCCGGACCTGGCCGGCGTCGGCCTTGAGCAGCCCGAGGGCGACCCGCAGGGCGGTCGTCTTGCCGGCCCCGTTGGGCCCGATCAGCCCGTACAGCTCGCCCTCGTCGACGCGCAGGTCGAGGCCGGCAAGCACCATGGTTCGCCCGAAGCGCCGGTACACGCCGCTGAGCTCGACCGCCGCCGCCGTCGCCGGCCTCCTTTGCTCGCCGTGGTTGCGCGCGCAATTGAACACCACCGACGCGCCGGATCGGGCATCTGAGGCTGGCCTGGCCGCCCGCCCCGCGGTACAAACCCTGACATGACGTCGTCGCGGCCGGAGGCCGTCCTGGCCGCGCTGGCCGCCGGGATCCTCGGGGAGGCCTACGACCCTGCCGTGCCCGGCCGGATGCTGGACATCCTTGGCCGGACGGCCAGCCGGCGCGACCGCGACCAGCTCCTGGGGCTGCTGCGGGCGCTCGACACCCGGGCCGGGGCGCTGCTGCTCACCGGCCGCCCGGCCCGGGTATCGGGCGCCGGCGCGGCCGCGGCCGAGGCGGTGGTCCAGCGCTGGGCCAAGGGGCTGGCGCCACAGCGGCGGCTGGCCGCCGCGCTCGGCCCGCTGGCCCTGCTGGCCGCCTACGCCTGGCCCGGTCCGGCCCGCGACGCCACCGGCTACCCGGGGCCGCTCGGCCCGGCCCCCGACGTGCCCCGGCGCCTGGCCCCGCTGCGCCCCGAGGGCGACCAGGAGCTGACCTGCGACGTGGTCGTGGTCGGGTCGGGGGCCGGCGGCGGGGTGGCCGCGGCCGAGCTGGCCCGGGCCGGCCTCGACGTGGTCGTGCTCGAGAAGGGCGGCTACCTGGCCGAGCGCGACTTCTCCCACCAGGAGGGCGACGCCTACCGCGACCTGTACCTGTACGCCATGACCCTGACCACCGACGACCTGGCCTGCCGGATCGTCGCCGGGTCGGCCCTTGGCGGGGGCACGGTGGTCAACTACTCGACCTCGTTCGCGACCCCGCCGGCGGTCCTGGCCGAGTGGGCCGCCACCTCCGGCGTCGAGGCGTTCGTCTCCGGCGAGGTCGAGGCCGCCCTGGAGGCGGTCGCCGCCCGGCTCGGGGTCACCCAGGACCAGAGCCGCCCTGGAGCCCGCGACCAGCTGCTGGAGCGGGGCCTGGAGCGGCTCGGCTGGCACACCGGCCCCTTGCCCCGCAACGTCCGGGGCTGCCCCCAGGACGCCGGCTGCGGCTGGTGCGCCTTCGGCTGCCGGGCCGGGGCCAAGCAGTCGACCATGGTCACCTACCTGGAGGAGGCGGCGGCGGCCGGGGCCCGGCTGGTCGTCGGGGCCGACGCCCGCCGGGTGCAGGTCGCCGGCGGCCGGGCGGCCGGGGTCGAGGCCCGCACCGCGAGCGGGCACCGGCTGGTCGTCAGGGCCCGGGCGGTGGTGGCCGCCGCCGGGGCCGTCGAGACCCCGGCCCTGCTGCTGCGCTCCGGCCTCGGCGGCCAGGTCGGCCACCACCTGCGCCTGCACCCGGGCACCGCCGCCATGGGGGTGTTCGACGAGCCGGTCCGCTGGTGGGAGGGCACCCTCCAGGCCCGCTGGTCGGCCCAGCTGCGCGACCGCCTGGGGCCGTACGCGCCCGTGTTCGAGACCGTGCCCGTGCACCCGGGGCTGGCCGCGGCCGCCCTGCCCTGGCGGTCGGCCGCCGACCACCGGGCGCTGATGCGGCGGTCGGCCAACCTGTCACTGGTCGGGGTGCTGTGCCGCGACACCGGCGCCGGCCGGGTCCGGGTCGACCGCGACGGCAGCCCCCGGGTCCGCTGGCGGCTCAACGCCGCCGACGAGGCCCGCATGGCCGAGGGCGTCGCCGCCGCCGGGGAGGTGCTGGCCGCCGCCGGGGCCAGCGAGGTGTTCAGCCTCCACCGCCAGCGGCTCGCCTTCCGCCCCGGCGACCCGGCCGCCCACCGGGCCTGGGCCGAGGCGACGCGGCGGGCCGGGTTCGGCGGCGGCCGGGTCACCCTCGTCTCGTACCACCAGATGGGCTCGTGCCGCATCGGCACCGACCCGGCGACCTCGGCCGTCGGCCCCGACCACCAGACCCATGAGCTGGCGGGGCTGTATGTGGCCGACGCCTCGCTGTTCCCGACGGCCAGCGGCGTCAACCCGATGCTGTCGGTGATGGCCCTGGCCCACCGGGCCGCCCGGCTCCTCGCGGCCCGCCTCGCTCGGCGCTAGCAGCTCTCGACCAGCCGGGCCCCGGCGGCCCGCCAGTCGAAGCCGGACGGCCAGCCGGTGGCGGCGCTGACCTTGGCCCCGGCCAGGTGGGCGCCGCGCAGGTCGGCCCCGGCCAGCCGGGCCCAGCCGAGCCGGGCCCCGCCCAGCAGCGACCCGCTCAGGTCCAGCGGCGGGTCGCCGCCCAGCACCGCCCGGCGGGCCC
>Ga0207675_100001283_pt1 | contig 25142 bp, 26 predicted proteins | sample KBSSwiS42_FD_184305 | JGI IMG/M metagenome (GOLD analysis project Ga0207675, IMG submission 184305) | Switchgrass rhizosphere microbial communities from Kellogg Biological Station, Michigan, USA - KBS Switchgrass S4-2 (SPAdes) (version 2) | ecosystem: Host-associated > Plants > Roots >...
CTCGTAGGCCAGGTAGGCCGTCTCGTAGACCGCCTGCATCTTCTGGCGGGTCGCCTCGGCGATCTCGTCGCCGACGGGCTCGAAGGAGTACGAGCCCGGCTTGCCCACCTGGGTGCGGACGTCGGCGGCGTCCGGGACGTAGAACTCATCGGTTGCGCGGGCGTAGCGCATCGAGAACTCGTTGAACGAGCCGATCCGATGCCGGAACCACTCGCGCGCGACGAAGATCGGCGTGCGCACGTGGAAGCGGAAGGAGTTGTGCTCGAACGGCGTCCCGTGCCGCTCGCGCATCAGGAAGCGGATCAGACCCTCGTCGGACTCGTCCATCTCCTCGCGGCGCCGCGCGAAGCTGACCCGGGCTCCGTTCACGACCGAGAGGTCGTCGGCCATGGCGCCGTCGAGCCGGACGAAGCCGTGGTCGAGGACGCGGACGGTGTCGTCGGGTATCACTTCGGGTGTCGTGACGGCCACGCGGGCGAGTGTACCGGGGGCATATGTCGGAACCTCGGGCTGGTCCTACCCGACCTGGCGCGGAGGTTTCTACCCTTCGGATGCGCGCCCGAAGGACTTCCTCCACCACTACGCCGAGCGGCTCACCTCGGTCGAGCTGAACACCAGCGCGTACCAGCTTCCCTCCGAGGAGCACTTCACCGGCTGGGCGGAGCAGGTACCAGCCGGCTTCCGCTTCGCGGTCCGAATGCCCCGCCTGATCACCCACGCCTCGAGACTCGGACTCGTGAGCACCTTCTGCGAACGGGCCCGGCTACTCGGCGACAAGCTCGGCCCGGTGCTCGTCGTGCTCGACCGCAAGCGAGACGACGGTTTCCTGATGCTGCTCAAGGACTCGCTCGACCCCGACCTCGAGGTCGCGTTCGACTTTCGCCACGAGTCCTGGGCCGGGGCCGAGGTGCCGGTGCGCGTGAACTCGCTCGAGGCCGACGCGCCCTTCCGCTACCTGCGGCTGCGCGAGCCGCCCTATGACGAGGCCGCGCTCGCCGGCTGGGCCACCCGCCTGGGCCCGCTGCTCGACGAGGGCGTGCGCGTCTACTGCTACTTCAAGCACGAGGACGACCCCAGAGGCGCCCTGTACGCGCACCGGCTGCTGGAGCTGCTCGCGCCGTAGCCGACAGCCACGGGCTCCTCCATACTCACGGACGCCGTGAAGGTCGTGATCTTCTGTGGGGGCCAGGGCATGCGGTTCCAGACCGAGAACCCGGCCGAGCGGCTTCCGAAGCCGATGGCCTCCCTGGGCGGACGACCGCTCCTGTGGCACATCATGAAGTACTACTCGTACTTCGGGCACCGGCAGTTCGGGCTCTGCCTCGGCCACCACGGCGCCACGATCCAGAACTACTTCAACCGCCGGGAGTTCGCCGACGACGGCTGGGAGATCGAGTTCCTGGACACCGGTCTGGCCTCGAGCATCGGCGAGCGCTTCGCCCAGACGCAGGCGTACGTCGGTGACGACGAGGTGTTCCTCGCCTCCTATGGCGACACGCTGACCGACGCGCCGCTGCCGCAGCTGATCGAGACGCATGCGGCCAGCGGCAAGGTGGCGAGCCTGCTCGCGAGCAAGCCGAACTACACGTTCAACGTGATCGACGCCGACGAGAGCCACGTGGTCACCGGGTTCGGCGACGTGACCGAGAGCGGCATGTGGATCAACGGCGGGTTCTTCGTCTTCCGCCGCGCCGTCTACGACTACGTCCGGGCGGGCGAGGACCTCCCCGAGACGCTCAATCGCCTGATCGCCGACCGCGAGCTCTACGCGTACAAGTACGACGGCTTCTGGGCGCCGCTCGACACGATCAAGGACCGGGAGCGGCTCGAGGGCCTGGTTCGCGGCGGCGGCAGTGTCTGGCAGGTATGGGACCGGGCGGCCGGCGGGTGCTGAGGCTCGGGCTCGGAACCGACGGCGCGACCGCTATCGAGGTGCTCGCGCTCGGGGCGCACTCGGACGACATCGAGATCGGCTGCGGCGGCACGCTCCTCCGGCTTGCCCAGGCGGTCCCCGAGTTGAAGGTGACCTGGCTGGTGCTCAGCGCAGCGGGCGATCGCGGCGACGAGGCGCGCGCCGGCGCCGAGGCATTCCTCCAAGGCGTGGCCGAGGCGGAGATCGAGGTGGAGCGCTTCCAGGACGCGTTCTTCCGCTACGGGCCCGACGTGAAGGAGTACTTCGAGGGGCTGAAGGCGAAGGTCTCGCCCGACCTGATCCTGACCCACCACGGGTCCGACCTGCACCAGGACCACCGGCTCGTCGCGGAGCTGACCTGGAACACCTTCCGCGATCACCTGATCCTCGAGTACGAGATCCCGAAGTACGACGGCGACCTCGGCTCCCCGAACGTGTTCGTCCACCTGGACGACGAGGTCTGCCGGCGGAAGGTCGAGGCGCTGCTCGGCTCCTTTCCGTCGCAGGCGGGCAAGCCGTGGTTCGACGAGGACGTCTTCAAGGCGCTCCTCCGGCTCCGGGGGATGGAGTCGCGCTCGCCGAGCGGACTCGCCGAGGCCTTCTACGGGCGCAAGCTCGTTCTCTGACCCGCGAGCTCGGCGATCTGCTCGACGGTGTGGCGAAGCTCGTCGTCGGTATTGAAGAAGTGCGGCCCGAGCCGCAAACCGACGTCCGGCCGGTGGTCGCAGAGGATTCCGCGCGCGGCCAGCTCCGCGTCGACCCGCTCGGCCTCAGGTGGCCGGACCACGACGGTGCCTCCTCGCCGGGCCGGGTCGCTCGGGCTGCCGACGGGAAAGCCCGCCTCCTCGAGTAGCTCGATCAGCAGCGTCGTCTGCTCGACGGAGCGCTCGCGAATCCGGTCGATCCCGACCTCTTCGATCACGTCGTAGCCGGCGGTCGCGGCGTAGAGCGCGGGCACGTTCGGCGTGCCCGTGAGAAACCGCGCCGCGCCCTCCGCGTAGTCTTGCTCCGGCTCGAAGTCGAACGGCCGTGCATGCGCCTGCCAGCCCGTGAGGCCGGGCTCGAGGACGGAGGCCAGGTCAGGCCGGACGTACAGCCACCCGGCGCCGGGGCCGCCGCAGAGCCACTTGACCGAGCCGCCGACCGCGAAGTCCACCCCGAGCGCCGTCACGTCGAGAGGCACCGTCCCGACGGACTGGTACGCGTCGAGCACGACCAGTGCGCCGTGATCGTGCGCGCGCTCGACGATCGCCTCGACGTCCTGGATCTGGCCCGTCTTGTACAGGACGTGCGTGACTGGCACGAGGAGCGTCCGGTCGTCGATCGCCTCCACCACGCCCTCGTCGTCGGCCGCCACGAGGATGTCCGCGCCGCCCCGCTCGGCTTGCGCCTGGTAGAGGTAGCGAACAGAGGGGAAGTTGCCCTCCTCGTAGACGATCCGGCGGCGCGGGCGGTCGAAGCGGAAGCACGAGAGCACGACCGCCTCGGCGATCGTCACGTTCTGGTGCATCGAGACGGTCCCGGGCGGCGCCCCGATCAGGCGGCCGATCTGGTCGCCGACGGTCAGCGCCATCTCCCACCAGCCTTCGCCCCAGGCCCGGATACCCCGTGTCTTCCACACGTGCGCGTACTCGAGGACGCGCTCCTCGGCGGCCGCGGGCATCGCGCCCAGCGAGTGGTTGATCAGGTACGTGGTCTCCGCGAGGATCGGGAAGCGCCCGCGGTAGTCGGAGAGCTCTGCCACCGGCCGCGAGTATAGGGACGTCGCCGAGGCGAACCTGGTCCCCCGAAGGAGTGATTCGGCAGCCAAATCCCCTTTAGGGGTGATAACAGCGGCTCTCCCTCCGAATACCGTCGGGTCTGACGATTTGCGGCCCGCGCTCGGCGCGGAAAGGGGAGAGGAATGCGGAGGAGCGAGAACGGCGGCACCGGTGGTGAGACCCGTTCGAGCGGGCTCTGGGGAACAGGGCGCGGCGGGCGGGGCTCGGACGGGCGCAATGCCACGCTGAAGCGCGGCCTCCTGGCCCTCGTCGTTCTCGCTCTCGCGGCTCCGCTGGCGGCGAGCGCCGGCTCGGGCGAACGGGACGCGCACGGCGACAGCTACCTCGCCCCCGCGTTGCAGACGGCCGCGAGCTCGACGCCGAACGCGGACGTGCGCGTGATCGTCCACAGCGACCGCGGCGCGGGCAAGGCGCAGGACGCCCTCGAAGAGTTCGCCGACCACGACAGCACACGGCTCCCGATCGTGGACGCCGCCGCCGGGTCCGTGCGGGCCGGGGACTTGCCCGACCTCGCCGAGACCTCCGGCCTCGTGATCGTTCCCGACACGCCCGTCGCCCTCGACGGGCTGCACGGCTTCAAGGACACGAAGGAGAAGAGGAAGCTCCCGAGGGGCCACAGCCCACAGGACTTCACTTCCAGCGAGCTCTGGACCTCGGCCGTCGGGGTCGACAACCTCTGGCCGTTGCTGCCCGGCGCACACCCGGAGAGCGCGGCCGGCAAGAGGAATCCCTCCATCGCGTTCGTCGATTCCGGGATCGACGCGTCGCGCAGCGATTTCGCCGGCCGCATTCGCGCGCAGGTGGACATGACCTCCCTGCCGGGGAACTCGGCCGGCGACGGGCGCGGCCACGGCACCTTCGTGGCGGGCCTGGCCGCAGGCGCAGGTGACCGGCATTCGGGCGCCGCGCCGACCGCGGGGATCGTCTCGATCGACGTGATGGACGACCAGGGCATGGCGCGAACGAGCGACGTGATCGCGGCCGCCCAGTGGATCCTCCGGAACAAGCAGCAATACGACATCCGCGTCGCGAACTTCTCGCTTCACTCCGCGACCCCGAGCAGCTTCCGCTGGGACCCGCTCGACAAGGCGGTCGAGAAGCTCTGGTTCGGCGGCGTCGTCGTCGTCACCTCGTCTGGCAACTACGCCGAGAACGGGAAGAAGTCCGACGTCGAGTTCGGGCCGGCGAACGACCCGTTCGTGATCACCGTCGGCGCGCTCGACCTCCACAACTCGACCAGCCCCGACCGCGCGTCGGTGGCGCCGTGGTCGACGTGGGGATACACGCACGACGGCTTCGCCAAGCCCGAGCTGAGCGCGCCGGGCCGGGATCTGGTCGGGCCGATCCCCGCGGGGTCGACGCTCGCCGAGGAGCGCCCGTCACAGGTCGTCCATACGGCCGACGGCACCTACATGGAGCTCTCCGGGACGTCGTTGTCGGCGCCAATCGTCTCCGGGATCGCGGCCGACCTGCTCACGCTCCGTCCGGATCTCACCCCGGACGAGGTCAAGGGCGCACTGATGGTGGCCGCCCGGCCGGTCCGGCACGCGGCCTTCCATTCCGCGGGAGTTGGCGAGGTCTTCGCGCCCGGCGCGCTGGCTTTGGGCTCGCCTCCGAACCCGAACCGGGCTCTGAACGCCTTCCTCGATCCGGACGGCGGCGACGGGCCCGCGTTCGACGACGCCGCCTGGCTCGCAGCGGCGCAGGCATCGCCTGCCTGGGACGAAGTCTCCTGGCTCGACGGCTGGCAGGACGCCGCCTGGTCGCTCGTCTCTTGGAGCGACGTGTCTTGGAGCGACGTCTCCTGGAGCGATGTGTCCTGGAGCGATGTGTCCTGGAGCGACGTCTCCTGGACCGACGTCTCCTGGTCGGACTCGGTCTACGGCGACATCGCTCCCGATTAGCTCAGACGCTTGAGCAAGCCCAGGGCTCGCTGGTCCCACGGCACGCGGTGCGTAACGCCCGCCTCGCCGAGCCCGTCGCGATTCGCGAGGTACCAGTCGTAGGTCTCGCAGAGCGCCTGCTCGTTCGAGAGTCGCGGGCGATACCCGAGCAGGCGCTGCGCCTTCGAGACGTCGACGAACGAGTCTCGGTGCGCCGTGCGGTAGTGCCACTCGGCCAGGGGTGAGAGGCGCGCCAGCTCGAGCGCGCGGAGCGCGAGCTCGGCGGGCCGCGCAGGCACCGGCCGCAGGCGGCTGGCAGAGCCGGCGTGGGCGATCAGGCCCTCGAGGTCGGAACGGACCGTGCCGAACGCGGTCGCGCCCACGTTGAAGGTCTCGCCGGCCACATCGGCAGTGCCCGCGCTCATGGTCGCCTCGACGAGATCCTCGACGGCGAGGAGTTGGTAGCGGTTCGAGCCGTCGCCGAGCACCGGGATGCGGCGGCCCTCGCGGATCCAGTCGAAGAGGATCTCGAAGACGCCGAGCCGCTCCGGGCCGATGAAGGTCTTCGGGCGGAGGACCACGACCTCGAGCCCGCGACGCCCAGCGCGGCGGGCGACACGCTCGGCCTCGATCTTCGACTCGCCGTAGTCGCCGACTCCGACGAGCGGCGCGTCCTCGCGGAGCGGGTGATGCTTCGGGATCCCGTAGACGGCGGTCGAGGAGATCTGAACCGCCCGGCCCGCTCCGGCCTCGAGCGCCGCGGCGAAGACGACGCCGGTGCCGTCGACGTTCGCGGACCGAATAGCGTCTCGCGAGGCCTGGATCGGCAGCGCCGCCGCGGCGTGCACCAGCACGTCGGCGCCCTCGACGAGGCGGGCGGCCGCCGAGGCGTCGCGCACGTCGCCGCGGAGCTCCTCCACCCCGCGCTCGAGCTCGGCATCGTCGAGGGGCGCGAGGTCGAGCGTCCGCACGTCGTGCCCGTCCGCGAGCAGCCGCCGTGCCAGGTGCAGGCCGAGGAAGCCCGCTCCGCCCGAGATTGCCCACCGCATGCAGCTCACGCTAGCGGGAGGACTCTGGCCGCGACGGCCGAATTGGACCGATCCGTGGCCCGCAGATCCCTCGCGCTATGCGCGGCCGTGTTGACGGCGCTCGCCTTCGCCGCGGCCGCAAACGCCTCGAACCCCCAGATTGCGGGGCTTCAGGTCGCCCTGCGCGCATACGGCCTCTACAACGGCCCGATCGACTCGATCGCCGGACCGGGGACGGTGCGCGCGACCAAGGCCTTCCAGCGCCGGGCCGGGCTCGTCCCCGACGGCCGGGCGGGGCCTGCGACGCGGCGTGCTCTCGGCCCGCTGGGCCAGCCGCTCTTCGGCCGCCGGACGCTGCGCCGGCGGATGTTCGGCTGGGACGTGTCCGTACTCCAGTTCATGCTCGCCCGGCGCGGGGCCCTCGTTCCGGTCTACGGCTACTTCGACGGCGCGACCGAGCGCGCCCTGCGGCGCTATCAGCGCGGGCGCCGGCTCGCCGCGGACGGCATCGCGGGACGGTTCACGCTGAGCGCCCTGGCGCGCGGCCGGCCGGCGGTGTCGCTCGTCCGCCGGACGATCCGCCCCGCGCGGACGATTCACGCCGAACCGAGGGACGTCCGCGGCCTGCTCGCGCGCTGGGCGCGCATCTACAGCCTTGACCCCGGGCTCGTGCGCGCGCTCGCCTGGATGGAGTCGGGCTACCAGACCGGCCTCGTCTCCTCGGCCGGGGCCCGCGGCGTGATGCAGGTGCTGCCGGTGACGAGGAACTACGTGGAGACGGTGCTGCTGCGCAAGCGCGTGCCCCACACTGTCAGTGGGGACATCCAGGTCGGAGTCGTCTTCCTGCGCCAGCTCTTGCGCGAGTTCCGCGGCAGCGAGCGGAAGGCGCTGGCCGGCTGGTACCAGGGGCCTGCATCAGTTCACCGGCGCGGCCAGTACCGGGGCACGCGGCTGTTCGTCGCGAACGTCCTCGCCCTCCGCACCCGCGGCGTCTAGGTAAGAGAACCCGGCGAAAGATCGTTGTGCCGCGAGGTTTCGCCGGGTCCTCCTAGCGACCCTGCTGAGCAAGCGGCGGCCGTGACACCGGCTGCGGAGGCGGCTTCGAGTCGACCAGCACCGCCGCGGCCAGCAGGATCGCCATCCCGACCGCGCTCTCTCCGGCCAGGCTGCGAGGCAGGGATGCGAACAGCGGTGCGCCGCGCTCCAGCTTCGGCCGCACGAGGAAGTGGTGTGCCGCGCCCCAGAGCAGCGCCAGCGAGACCAGCGCGAGCTTGACCAGCAGGACCTGGCCGTAGCGCTCGCCCCACAGATCGTCGAGCTGCGGCAGCCGTAGCACGCTGAGGTAGACCCCCGCGCCGAGGATCACCACGATCAGGCCGGTCGCGAGGCGGGAGAAGCGCAGGAAGGCTCGGCGGCGCAAGTCAGGCTCGAGGGGCCAGACGACGAAGGCGAGCTGCACGAGGCCGCCGACCCAGAGCGACGCGGCCGCCAGGTGCGCCCAGTCGGCGAGCTCGGTGAGCCCGGACGAGCCCGCATCGGCCGCGGAGTGCCCGGAGAGCGAGAGGCCCGAGGCGAAGCCGAGCGACAGGGCAAAGGCCGGCCAGAGCAGCCAGACGCGGTCGGTGAGCCAGGCGAGGAAGACGAGCGCGCTCACGAGCGCAAAGCCGAGGGTCATGGCGACGAAGGCCGTTCCGAAACGCGTCCCGTTCGCGACCGGGGCGAGGTCGCCGTAGAGGAATCTCCCGAACGGCAGCTGGAGCGCGTCCTCGGCGCGCAGGAGGAATGCGACGATCCCGACCTCGATCACACCCACCGCGCCGACCCCCACCATGCGGTAGAAGCGGCGCTCCGTCTCCGGCCGGAGAGGCCCGCGGAGGACGAGCAGGCGGAAGCCGAGCCCGCCGGCGAGCAGCGCCAGCGACAGGAAGTAGAGCCACCGCACCACGTGCTCCTCCGTCGTGGGCCCGGTGGCACCGAAGGCCTCCGTCGCCGGAGGCGCGCGGTGACGGACCCCGAAGGTGAAGACGCCGCTGATCACGTGCCCGTCCGCGGAGATCGCGCTCCAGCGGACCGTGTACGCCCCGCGCGGCAGTACGCTCACCGGTGCGGCGATCACGCGCGTGTCCGACCCCGCTCGCGTCACGCCCGAGACCACTCGTCCCTTGGCGGTATAGACGCGAATCCCGTTCGGAAGCGCCTTCACGCTCTGGTCGAAACGCAGGCGCACGAGCTTGGGCGAGCTCTGCAGACGCTGCTGGATGTTCGGCGTCGTCTGGATGAGCGTGGCGTGGGCCGAGGCCACGCCCGGAAGGACGAGCGCTGCAAGCGCGGCTGCGAGCAGGCTCCTCATCGGTGCTGCTCCCCGGCAAGCGGCGAGAGGTGCCCGAAGATCGGGGCGACGTCGCGGTCGGAGTACAGGAAGACCGCGATCACGACGAACGTGATCGCGAATCCCGAGCTCCACACGGGCGACCGGCGGCGGAAGGCGCCGATGAGCGGGAAGAGGGCGCCGATCAGCGCCGTCCACCCGATGACGTGGTGGAGGAAGGCGGCTCGAGAGAAGAGCCAGCCGTTCTGCTCGTGGACGAGAATCGCCACTCCCGAGACCACGAGCGCCAGCGGCATCGCCAGCCTCCAGGCGACGTTGTGCAGCTTCCCCCGCACGAGGCCGAGCTCGGCCGCGCCGGCCAGCATCATCGTCTGGGCCCATGCCCCGTGGGCGACCATGTGGATCATGGAGTTGGTGTAGAAGACCATCACCGGCCACATCAGGACGCCCATCAGGAACAGCAGGCTCGGCCAGAGGTAGGCCCGCCAGGGGCGGCGGCTCCAGACGTCCTCGCCGACGAGCGCCCGGGCGAGTAGGCACAGCCCGAGCAGCAGGAAGCCGGTCGCGAACAGCCAGTGGACGTGTTCCGCGGGCGGCTCCATCAGCGCTCCTCGGCCTGGAGGTCCTCGATCACGCCCGGCGCGACGAACAGCGCGAAGACGACCCCGACCAGGACAGCCAGGAGCGGCGGCTGGACGAACAGCCACCAAAAGCCCTGGTCGTGCGGATGCAGGAGCGTGATTCGGTACGGCTGCAGGAACGCCCAGCAGACACCGCCGAGCATCGTCAGCGGCCCAAGCGCAGCGACAGCTCGCGCGCGGAGCGACCGGCGACGAGTCGCCACCCGCTCGGTGATCAGTTGCGTGCTCATCTCCACCTCCCCGGAGTCAGGACATCGACACGGGGCCCGCGGGCGCTGGGCGTTGCCGCGGGCTAGGCGGGAACGGGCGGCGGTCGGCTCTCGAAGGCGAGGCCGAAGAGCTTGCGTGGAGGCGCGGCGGCGGTCTCGGTGCGCTGGCTGCGCGGCGGCGGTGAGGCGGTGACGATCCGCTCCGCCCGGGCGCAGGTTTCCTTCGCGTAGCGCTCGTAGGCGCTCAGCCAGGATGCGACGGCGCTCCAGGCGAGGGCGACGAGCACGGCGAGCACCGCGAAGACCGGTAGCGCCGAGCTGTGGAGCCACGGCGAGAGCAGCGGCCAGCGTCCGACCGCGGCCTGCTCCGCGTCCTGCTGGACGAGGTAGAAGAGCGAGGTGGCGAGGAACGCGGTGAGCCACAGCCGAGGCGAGAGGTCGAGACGCACTCGGGGCGCCGGCCCGGGCCGCGAGCCCACCCTGGCCAGCACACGCCGTCCCGCCCGAGCTGCGGCGTGCGCGCGGACGAAGCGCCAGGCCAGGCGCGCGAACAGGAGCGCGACGCCGAGCTTCACGGCGGCGAGCAGGAACGGGTAGTAGTCGGCACCCGCGTAGCTCGGCGTGGCCACGTGGCGGCCGACGTCGAGGCGGTGCGTCAGGCTCCGGCCGGCGAGCTCCGCAATGAGGGCGAGCAGCGCGAACGCCAGTCCGGCGAATAGGCGCTGATGCCTCCTCGCGCGCTGCATGGACACAAAGTGTGCCTCACACGGCACGCCGAGTCCAAACGGAACCGATCTAGCCCAGGATGGTCAGGGTCCAGCGGGGCTCGGACGGGCGGTCGAAACCCAGCAGCAGGATGCGCTGCCACTGACCAAGGCTCAGCGAGCCGTCGCTAAACGGAATCTGCTCGCTGTGAGGGCCGAGCAGCAGGCAGAGGAGCCGCTCTCGCTCGGGCTCGTCCTGGGGCACGAGGCGTGTGAGCAGGTCCTCGAGATCGGCGAAGAAGCCGCTTTCCCGCTCCTGAACCCGCACCAGCGCGACGTCGTCGAGCGGTGAGATGTACGCGATCCCGCTCCCGTGGCCCGAGCGCGAGAGCTCTCGCTTGACGTCGTTGGTGATGTCGAGCACCGTCAGCGACGGGAGCGCGGAGGCGATCGAATAGGGAACCTCGACGCTGGTCACGCCGGAGCCTTGTATCGGCTGCGCGGTTCCATGCCGTCAAGCAGATGGGCGGTAGTCCCCAAACTGAACGCGTAGCGTGTCATGCTCTGGTCACTTCCCTCGGGAGCCGGAAACTCACGCTCTCCCTGGCCACCTCGACCTCGCCGAGCTCGTCGAACCCGAGCGAGGCGAGGCCTCGCAGGACGAGCGCGACGAGCTCCTCCGGTGTGGAGGCGCCCGCGGTGAGGCCGACGGTCTCGTGCCCGGCAAGCAGATCGGGGTCGAGCCCGCTCTCACCGTCGATCAGCCGCGCCGTCGCGCCGAAGCGCTCTGCCACCTCGACGAGGCGGCGCGCGTTCGAGCTCGTGTCCGAGCCGATGACGAGGATCAGCGTCGCGCCTTCCTGAGCGAGCGCCTTGACCGCGTCCTGGCGGTTCTGGGTCGCATAGCAGATGTCGTCCGCGGCGGGCCGGCGCAGATCGCCGAAGCGCTCCCCGAGCGCGTCCACGGTCTCGGCGACGTCGTCGAGCGACAGCGTCGTCTGGGTGATGACCGCGATCGGCTTGCCGCCGGAGTCGAGCTTTGCCGCGTCCTCGGGCGACTCGATCACCACGGTCTGGTCCGGGCGCTCTCCCCGCGTCCCGATCACCTCAACGTGGTCGGTGTGGCCAACGAGGGCCACCAGGTGACCGCTGTCGGCATAGCGCCTGGCCTCCGCGTGCACCTTCGAGACGAGCGGGCAGACGGCATCCACGACGACGAGGCCGCGGCGCTCGCAATTCTCCCGCACCGACGGCGCCACGCCATGGGCGGAGAGCACGCAGATCGCGCCCGCGGGAATGGCGTCCTCATGGTCGACGAACACTGCGCCGAGCCGCTCGAGCCGTCTGACCACGTGGTCGTTGTGCACGATCTGGTGGCGGACGTAGACGGGCGGTCCGTGCTTCTCGAGCAGGATCTCGACGATCTCGATCGCCCGGTCGACGCCGGCGCAGAACGAGCGCGGGGCGGCGAGGAGGACCTGGCCTACGAGGACCACCCCTTCGTTGCGGCGCCGAGGCGATCGAGCGCGCGCTTCGCGTCGGCGGCTGCCCGGACGAAGCCGCTCGGCTGGCGCGCGAAGGCGCGGACCAGGCCAAACCAGTTGTACGTTCCGGCCAATGTCAGCGAGTCGGCAAGGCCGTTCAGCTGGCGCTCGGGCGTGTCGCTAACAACGCGCAGGACGCCGCGCAACCGCCCGGTGCGGGCCAGGCGCCCGCTCTCCATGTCGACCGCGTCCGCTCCGGTCAGCTCGTGCAGGCGCCGCCGCTCGCTCGGATCGTCGACGACCTCGTCGGCTGCGAGCATCGTCGCAGCCTTTGCTCCGGGCACACCCAACGGCTGGCCCTCCCAGAGCACCGTCCCCTCGGCGTCGACCACACGCGTCGCGTCGAGGACGGTCCCGATCGGGAGCTCGTCGCGCAGCGCGCCGGCAACGCCGAAGGAGACGACGGGTCCTTCGGGTACCCCGCTCGACGCGCCGAGCCCGACGAGCGCGGAACGCGCGCCGGAGCGGCGGGCGACCCGCCGCTCCGCCGACGTGGCGCAGGCGAAGGTCACCCCGTCAGCGTCCATGCCACGCTGCGGACGCTCTCCCGCATGCTTCCGGCTGCCTCGAACGCCGCCGAGGGCTCGAAGCCGGAATGGATCGCGCAGTGCTCGCAGCGGGCGTCGTTGCCGGGGCCGTACTCCTCCCACTCGATCCCGTCCAGCAGTGCCTCGTAGGTCGGGAAGATCCCGTCGGTGAGCAGGTAGCAGGGGCCCTTCCAGCCGTACGGGTTGCGCGTGATGGAACCCCACGGTGCGCAGGGGAGCTTGCGGTCGCCGGCGAGGAAGTCCTGGTAGATCGGGCTCGCGAGCCAGCGGTAGCCGTTCTCGCGCGCGGCCGAGCGAATGACGCGGAACTTCTCCTCGTGCTCGGCCCGCGTCATCGTCAGGTTGGGATCGATCTGCGAGTACTGGTAGCCCGGCGCCACGAGCATGCCGTCGATCCCGATCTCGTCGGTGAGGTAGCCCATCATCTGGATCACCTCGTCCGGGTCGGTCTCCTTGAAGATCGTCGTGTTCGTGGTCACCCGGAAGCCGCGCTCGCGGGCCTGGCGGATCGCGTCGACGGCGATGTCCCAGAGGCCTGGGTAGTCGCAGATGTAGTCGTGGATCTCGCGCATGCCGTCGAGGTGCACGACGAAGGTCAGACGCTTGTTCGGCGTGAACACGTCGAGGAACTGCTCGAGTCGCAGCGCGTTCGTGCAGAGCTCGATCGTCTTGTTCAGCTCGAGGAAGCCCGCGACCACGTCCTCGATCCCCTTGAAGACGAGCGGCTCGCCGCCGCAGATCGAGACGACGGGGGCCGGGCACTGGACACCGGCGTCGATGCACTCCTCGACCGACAGGCGAGCCTTGTTCGACTCGTACTCGCGGATCTTCCCGCAGCCGATGCAGGCGATGTTGCAGGCCAGGGTCGGTTCGAGCATCAAGACGAGCGGATAGCGCTCGCCCTTGCGCTGCTGTTGGGTGACGTACTTCGCGATCTGGACTGTCGGGGCGAGCGGAAACTTCATCGACTGAGCCTTTCTCGTAGACGGCCGAGGGCAAGCAGCGGGAAGTGCAGTCGGTACAAGTGGTACCTGATCATGAAGTCAAGCGGGAACCCAGTGCCAGTGAACTGCTGCTCTTCCCAGTCTCCGTTTCCTTGCTGTGCGCTGCAGAGCCACTCGGCCGCGCGCCGGGCGGGCCGGCCCTGCGCCTCGTTTGCAGCGACGTAGGCTAATAGCGCCCAGGCCGTTTGGGAAGGAGAACTCGGCCCTCGGCCGCGCCAGGCGGGATCGGCGTAGGAGCGGATGTCCTCGCCGAAGCCACCGTCCTTGTTCTGGACCGAGTCGAGCCAGGCGACGGCGCGGCGCACTGCGGGGTGTTCCGGCTCGATGCCGCAGGCCTCGAGCGCCGGGAGCGCCGCCGCGGTGCCGTAGATGTGGTTGACCCCCCAGCGCCCGAACCACGAGCCGTCCGCCTCCTGCTCGGCGAGGAGCCAGTCGAGGCCGCGCCGCACCTCGTCCTCGTACCCGTGCTCCTGGACGAGCGCCTCGAGCGCGTGCGCGGTGACGTCGGCGCTCGGCTCGTCCGTCACCTTGCCGAAATCGCAGAACGGGAGCTTGTAGAGCCAGAAGGCCTCGTTGTCGACGTCGAACGCCCCCCAGCCCCCGCTTCGCGACTGCATCCCAGCCGTCCAGGCCAGGCCGCGATCGACGGCCTCGCGCGCTCGGTGGCAACGCCGCAGCGCGAGCGCGACCACGGCGGAGTCGTCCACGTCGGGATAGAGGTCGTTTTCGAACTCGAACGCCCAGCCTCCCGGGGCGAGCTCGGGGCGCCGAACCGCCCAGTCGCCTGCGACCGTCACCTCCTCGTCCGCGAGCCAATCGGCCGCGCGCACGAGCGCCGGGTGCTCCGGCCCGAGACCCGAGTCACGGAGGGCGAGGACGGCGAGGCCCGTGTCCCAGACGGGCGACTGGCAGGCCTCCGGACGCAAGCGGTCGCCCTCGTCGATCGTGAACCCTTCCCAGCCCTCGACCGCTCTTCGCAGCGTCTCGTCCTCGAAGCCGTGTCCGAGGGCGACGAGCATCAGGATCGACCAGACCCAGGGCGGCTGGATCCCGCCCCACGAGCCGTCCGCCTCCTGGTGGGCCCGCACCCAGCGCTCGGCCTCCCGCAGCGCAGCGCGGCGCAGGGACGACGGGCGCGGGGGCGGCTTGCTCTTGTCCGGCCGCGCGCCGATCTCGCGGAGCTCGATCGGTGCCGGCCGCACCGGGCGCAGCGCCCGGCAGGCCGCGAGCGGGACGAAGGTGCCGCGGGCCCAGCAGGAGAAGTCGTAGATCGAGACCGGCCCGGAAGGCGGCAGCAGCACCAGCTCGACCGGGATCGGCGTGATCCGCTGCCACGGCCACTGGCCGAGCAGGGCGAGGAAGCACTTGGTGAAGATCCGGCTGCGCGGGATCCCGCCCCGCGAGCGGATGAACTCGCGCGCCCGGTCGCCCGGGTCGACGCCGGCCAGCTTGAGCGCCGCGTAGGCCTCGACCGAGGTCGAAAGGTCTGGCGGGCCCTCGAACCAGATCGACCACGTCCCGTCCTCCCGCTGCCGGGCCAGCAGCTCGTTCGCGATCTTGCGGTCGAGCTCCGGGGTCCTCAGGCCGAGGACGTGGTGCCAGAACAAGTGCTGGGCGATCATCGTCGCGTTCGACTCGAGCTCGCCGACCCAGTAGCCGTCGGGGTGCTGGAGCTCGAGGAGGCGCTGCGTGGCGGCCTCGATCGCCGCATCCAGGCGGGTGTCGATCCTCTCCGGCGCAACCGTCACGCCGCCACCTCCTGACGCGCAGAGGTCAGGGCCCGCGCAGCCTCGACGCCGCTTCGCACCGCGCCCTCCATCGTCGGCGGCCAGCCGGTTCCCGTCCACGCGCCCGCGCGCGTGACGTTCGGCCTCGATGTCTGCGGCCCGGGCCGGTTCTGCTCGCTGCCGGGGCGGACCGCAATCGTCGCCTCGGGCTCTCGGCTGACCCGCGACCAGAGCAGCTCGGCCGGGCCGAGCCGTTCCACGAGCGCGCCCGCGATCAGCTCGACGAGCTGGCGTCCGCGCAGGGCCTCGAGCTCGGGCGCCCCGCTCGAGACGACGGTCAGGTACTGGCCGGTCCCGGGCTCGTTGCCGGTCAGCCGCCCGCGGTCGAAGACCCAGTGCGCAGGGCTGCCGAGCAGCGCCGCCAGCGGCTCGTCCAGCAGCCGCCGGTCGAAGAGCAGATGGACGCTCACGATCGGGGAGTACCCCAGCCGCGGCTCGGGCTCACCCAGAAGGCGGGCGCTCTCCGCAGGCGGCAGGGCCACGACGACGGCGTCGGCGTCGAGCTCGTGCAGGTCGTCGACGCGCATGCCGGTGCGCACGGTTGCGCCGGCCGCCCCGAGCGCGCGGCCCGCCGCCTCCCCGTGCATCTCTCCGAGCGGCCGAACCGGCAGAAGCAGATCGGAGGCCCGCTTCCCCGAGAGCAGCGCCGTCCGAACGGTGAAGTCGCCGACCGCCGCGTCGGCCTCGGCCGCGGGCAGGTTCAGCGCGGGACGGATGAACACGTCCCAGAACCGCTCGATCGCCCGAGGCGACTGTCCCCGCCGCCGAAGCGCCTCGGCGAACGTCCCACCCCGGGAGTTTGTGCTCCAGTGAACAAGCACTTTCAAGATCCTGATCCGATCTCCGAGGGGAAGGTGGCGGTAGCGGAGGAGAGCGAGCGCCGAGGGCCGGATCACCGCTCTCCGCGCCCGCTCGTCGAGCACCGGCAGCTCGAGCGGCTGGCGGCGCAGGGAATTGCTCTGCCCGATCCGCTCGAGGAAACGGAGATAGGCCGTGAAGCAGCCAAGCGCGATGTGCTGGCCGTTGTCCGGCGGCGGTTCCGGGTCCCCGTCACGTCGCGGAAGCGTCTGCACGGCGCCGCCGAGCGTCGGCCGCGCCTCGTAGAGGGTCACCGCGTGCCCGGCGTCCACCAGCTCGAGCGCCGCGCTCAACCCGGCGAGCCCGCCCCCGACGACGGCAGCTCTCATCGGAGCAGCCCCGCTCCCACGATGCGCAGCTTGGTCAGCGGCGACAGGCGCAGCGAGCCCTCGAAGACGTCGAACCCGCGTGCCTCGATCCGGTCGAGCGTCGCCCGGTAGAGGCCCGCGAACGTGGCGACGCAGGCGGCACTACGGGAATCGAGCGAGTCGAGCAGCTGGAGCCCGTCGTCGAGGTAGGCGCGTGCGCGCGAGGCCTGGAACGCCATCAGCGCCCTCCACTCCGCATCGGCCCTGCCGGCCGCGATGTCGTCCTCGGAGACGCCGTAGGCCTCGAGCTCGTCCTGCGGCAGGTAGACGCGGCCGAGCCCCCAGTCCTCACGTACGTCCCGCGCGATGTTGATCAGCTGGAGCGCGACGCCGAGCGTCTCCGCGTGCCCGACCTCGTCCGAGCCGTACACCGCCACGCAGGCAACGCCGACGGCTCCGGCGACCCGGCGGCAGTAGCCGAGCAGCTCGTCGAAGTCCGCGTACCGGCTCTGCTCGGTGTCCTGAAGACCGCCGTCCACGAGCTCGTGCAGCGCGTCGCGGGGGATCGGGTAGCGCGAGCGCGCGTCCGCCAGCGCCACGAGCATCGCGTCCTCGCCGGGAGGCGCGTCCAAGGCGTTGCGCAACCCCCGGAGCCGCGTCTGCTTCTCGCCGAGCGGCAGTGTGCCGTCCGCCACGTCGTCGACGCGGCGGGCAAACGCGTAGATCGCTGCAATCGCCTGACGCTTCGGCCGCGGCAGAACCATGATCCCGTAGGCGAAGTTGCGGGCCTCGCGGCGCGTGAGACGCTCGACCTCCGCATAGGCGGCCTCGACGGTCATCGGATCGCTGCCAGCGCCAGCCGCGCCCGTGAGGGCCGGGGACGCCCGTTGAAGATGTCCCAGTCGGCGCGCTCGAGCGCCTCCAGCGCCGCGACTCCTCCGCGCGCGAAGAGCGCGACCGCCCGGCCGACGCGGCCGCCGAGCCGCCGCCCGAGCTCCTCGCCCGGGTCGGAGAGCAGCCCTCGGGCGCGCTCGGCCTCGAACTCCAGCGCGCTCCGCAACGGGGCGTTCGGCTTGGCCAGCTCCGTGACGCCGTAGCGCCGGCGGTCCTCCGCGGGCAGGTAGACGCGCCCGAGGTCGAGGTCGCGCGGCACGTCCTGGAGGAAGTTGACGAGCTGCAGGCCCGTGCAGACGTCGTCGGAGAGGGCGACCAGGGCGGGCTCGGGCCGCCCGATCACGCCGAGCACGAGCCGCCCGACCGGATCCGCGGAGTGGACGCAGTAGTGCTTCAGGTCGGCCCACGTCTCGTACTCGGAGATCCGCTGGTCCATCCGGTTGGCCTCGATCAGGCGCAGGAACGGCTCACGCGGGAGCCCGCACGCCTGGATCGTGGGCTGAAGCGCCCGCGTCACCTCCCAGGTGGGCTCGCCTTCGTAGCAGGCGTCGACCTCAGCCTCGAGCTCGTCCAGCGCTGCGAGGCGATCAGCTTCCAACTCGTCGCCGAGCATGTCCACGAGCCGCGCGAAACCGTAAATGGCCCGCAGGTGCGGACGCATCGAGCGCGGGAACAGGAGCGAGGCAACCGGGAAGTTCTCCGTACGCGCGCGGGCTGCCACCGAGCTGGCGGAGGCCGGGTCCATGCGCAAACCATGGCCCTCGGCGAGCCGCCCCGTCAAACGGCTACGTCGTGGCGCGTGGAGACGGCGGTGCCTGCGAGCGCCGCCGTGAGGCGGGATCGCTCCGCCAGACCTGCGTCAGCGAGACGCCGGGCCGGATCCCGCGGCGCTCGGCCTCGCCCGCCGGAAGCTCGAGCACGGCGCGCGCGCCCCGGCAGGCAGCGGCCCGCCAGGGGCGAATCTCGGGCGCCACCTTGACGACCCGGTTTTCCTTGTCCACGAAGACGGCGTCGATCGCGAAGCGCATGAACGCGGTGTGGATCGACGACGCCGGCCGGAGGAGCATCCCCTCACCCTCGGCGAGGCCGCTTCTGCCAAGCAGGCCGCGCAGGCGGGCGAACATCGTCTCCGCGAGGAGACAGTGCTCGCAGACGACGGTGCCGTCGTCGTTCGCCAGCGCGACCTGTGGCAGAGACCTCATCAGTACCCGACGTGGATGTGGTCGTAGTGGTTGGCCAGCGGGAACGACGGCCCGCCGAGCCCCATCAGCGAGATCACCTGCGCCGGCAGCATCGCCCCCGGGAGCATCAGGACGCTGCGTACCGCCTGCTCCGTGATCCCGCCGGGCTGCTGGTGCCCCGTGATCGAGATGTTGTGCACGGCGGCGATGTCCACTGCACGCCCGTACACGTGCGCGGAGACGACGCCTGGGCGGGCATAGAGCCGGTGACCCGAGACGAGGCACGAGACAGTGACCTCGTGATAGGTCTGGGCGAGGTACAGCATCAGCGCCAGCACCCGCACGTCGACGCGGCCGGCAGCGACGTCCGCCCGCCCGCCCGCGTAGATGTGTAGACGCGCGTCGTGCAGCACGCGGTCCTGCAGGTCGACCTTCTGGGAGAGCAGTCCGCGCACCAGGCTCGCGAGCCCGACCGCCCGGTAGTAGCTGCGGAGGGCGACGACCCGGTCGGCGAGCGACGTGTTGCTCGAGTACGAGAGCGCGGCGGCCCACGCGTTCGCGCGTCCGCCGAGCGAGCTCAGGCGGAAGGCGAGCCCGCGGAGAGCCGTGCGAGTCGCGGGGATGCGGCCGTTGTGGCCGTCCGCGCGCAGCGTGGCGAGCACGAGCGCCCAGTCGACGTGCGCCTGCCGCGAGAAGGCCACGAGCTCACGCGCGAACGCGAGCTGCAGCCGGGCGGCAGGCGGAGTCGGATCGGGAGCCGCGCGATTCAGCCAGACGGTCGCGCCGGCGGCTGCGTGCACCTCGGGATCGAGAGCCGGAGCCTTGGGCGCCTTAGGAGCCTTGTGCTTGCGCGAGACCTGCGGGCGTGTCCTCTTCGCGCTCGGGCGCGCGACATGCGTCCGCGAGATCGCGGCCCGCTTGGGAGCGGAGGCCTGCGAGCTCGACGCGCCCGAGAGCGAGGCGTGCGTCGGACGGGAGGTCAGTACCGCGACGCGCGGCGCGGTCGGCTCGGGAGCCGGCTCGGCCGGCGCCGCGCTCTCCACCGGCGCAGCGGCGTCGCCGTCGTCGACCTGGCCGGTCGGTGCAGTGGCCGGTGCGGCCGGGGCGGTCGCCTCGGAGGGGCCGGTCGGACCCGTGGGGCCGGTCGTGCCCGAGACGGACTGGACCGCGACGGGGGTCGAGTCGTCCTCCGCGAGCATCGACCTGACGCCGTTGCCCGCGCCCGCCGAAATGGCGAGGCCGGCGAAGAAGAGAAGGCTGAAGGACAGCGTGTGCGCGAAGCGGCGCTTGTGGTTCCGCTTCGGCTCCGGCTGCGGCTCCTCGTCCCGCTCGTCCCACTCGTCCCAGGCGCGGCCCCTGCCCAGCACGGTGAGGACCGACCTCGCGAGAGAGATCAAGAGGAGGTGGTGGAGGAACCGCCTGGTCAGAGAGTTCCGTCGTGGCATTGCCTTGTGCTCCCGTTCGTCTTGGGCGCCGGTGGGCCGCCACGTCGGCGCGGATCTCTATTGGCATCCGCGGGCCATACGGACTTGGGGGGACTATCGAGCCGCCGGGCCGGCCCGCCCTCCCCCGAATTAGGGATGTCTGCGAGAGATCACCCTTGCGAGGGATCACTTTGCGGGCCTTTCGGATCGATGATCGCCGCAGTTGAGCCATAGGCGGCGCGGCCACGCCGAAACACCCGGAGGTCTCCCCCGCGTGACCATGCGCATCGCCCGCACCAGCAACAAGCTCTTCCCAATCCGCAGGCACGACCTCCTTCCGGGCTTCCCCGTGAGAAATTCGCGCGCCCCCGCGTGCGCATCGATGAGAGAAGGGAGGTGAATCAGATGCTGAGGCTTTTCACCTTCGTGCAGACCGCCGCAGATTCGCTGCGCAGGCGTGAGGAGGGACAGACGATGGCGGAGTACGGCGTGGTTCTCGCCGTGATCACGCTCGCCGTGATCGGTGCCATCACGCTCCTCTCCGACAACGTTCGCGCTGCGATCGAGAACGTCGCGGGCATTCTGCCCGGCTAACGAACCACCGCTTTTCTCCGGTAGGGGCCCCTTCCACGGAAGGGGCCCACTCCTTCAAAACGCAACAGGAAAGAACTCCCGTGAAGCACATCGAGCGCCGCACAATCGATCTTCGATCCGAGCGAGGCCAGTCGCTGACCGAATTCGCGCTGGCCCTGCCGATCCTCGCCTTGCTGCTCTTCGCGGTAATCCAGTTCGGAATCGTCTTCAACAATTACGTCACGCTGACGGACGCCACGCGCGCCGGGGCTCGGAAAGCCGCCGTCGACCGGCAGCTCGCGAATCCCGCGGGCGCGGCGGTCTCGGCCGTGCGGTCGTCCGCCGCGAACCTCAAGCAGAGCGACCTGGCCGTGACCGTCACCTCCACGTGGCAGCCGAGCGCCGACGTGACCGTCACGGCGACCTACCCGTACTCGATCAGCCTCCTCGGCATGGTCGTGAAGAGCGGGCGCCTGTCCAGCACGACTACGGAGCGTGTGGAATGAGAACTCGAAGCGACAGGGGCCAGGCGACGGTGATGACCCTCGTCTTCCTGGTGGTGCTGCTCGGGATGGCGGCACTCGTGCTCGACGTCGGGTCGTGGTACCGCGCCGACCGCGCCGTCCAGTCGACCGCGGACGCTGCCGCCCTCGCCGGCGCACAGAGCCTGCCCTACAACCCGGGCAACGCGTCCACCCTCGCAGTCCAGTACGGCGACAAGAACGGCGGCGGCGTCAACGGGTCCGGGATCACGATCTCCAACAGCAGCCTGGGTGTGAACGACACCATCACCGTCCACCTGACGCGGCCCGCCCCGGGCGTCTTCACGAAGCTCTTCGGCGTCAACTCGGTGACCGTGGGCGCGCATGCGACGGCGAGGGCGAGCCTGATGCAGCAGGCGCAGTACATCGCGCCGATCGGCGTCAACCTCAAGCACCCGAAGCTGAAGGGGACGGTCACGTGCCCGTGCTTCGGCGTTGGCAACCCGACCACTCTTCCGCTCGGCAAGACCGGCGCGCCCGGCGCATTCGACCTGCTGAACGTCGACGGCAGCCACGGCGGGACGGGCCCGCAGACGCTCGGCGACTGGATCCTCAAGGGCTATTCGGGCTACCTCCCGATCGGCTCGTATCTCTCGGATCCCGGGGCGAAGTGGAACTCCAAGCCCGTCGATGACGCGCTCACGGCCCGCCTGAACACGAACCTCCTGTTCCCCGTCTACGACGTGATCGTCGGCAGCGGTGCCAACGCGACCTACCACGTCGTCGGCTGGGTCGGATTCCACCTGACCGGCTTCACCGCCAGCGGGAGTAGCGGCTCGATCACGGGCTACTTCACCCAGGTGATCTGGGACGGGATCGAGAGCGTCGCCGGCGACGGGAGCAATCCCGACCTCGGAGCACGGGTCGTCAAGTTAATCGACTGAGTAACCGACCTATCGACTGAGCAACCGACTAAAGGAAGACACAGAGCCATGGCATATCGAGCTAGAAACATCATGATCGCGGTCGCTCTCGCGGCTGTGGCCGCTCTGCTCACGAGCTTCTACGTGACCAGTTACAAGCGGCACGTCCAGCGCGGCGAGGACCACGTGACGGTGCTCGTTGCCAAGAAGGACATCCCGGAGGGAACGTCGGGGGCAGACGCCTCCCACATGCTCTCTCCGCTCGAAGTTCCGCGGCGTAGCGTCGTTCCCGGCGCGATCTCCAGCGCCGACCAGATCTCCAGCCTCGTCGCCACGAAGCCGACCCTCGAGGGCGAGCAGGTGACGATGCGGCGCTTCAGCCCGGTGGCCGAGCGCGGCATTCGCGCCGACCTCAAGGGCAACCTGCGCGCCTTCCAGGTCTCGGGCGACGTCAACCAGACACTCGCGGGCACGCTTCACGACGGCGACCGCGTCGACATGGTCGCCACCTTCAAGTACAAGAAGGCCGGCGGCTCCTCGGGAGACACGTTCTTCGCGAGCCGCGTCGTCCTCCGCGACCTGAAGGTGCTGAAGGCGCCGAACGGCCCGCCCGTGGGCACGAAGCTGACGAGCGGGCTGCAGGACAACTTCTCGGTGATGCTCGCAGTCACCGACCAGCAGGCCCAGAAGCTCCTGTTCGTGATGACCCAGACCGGTGGCCAAGGCGGCGGTAACGGCGTCGGCTGGTCGCTCCAGCTCCGCCCCGTTCTCCACGCGGCCGACAGCCCGGAGAGCGTCACCACACTCGACACCGTCCTGCGCGACGGCCTCGGAGGAGCGCAGCTTCGGCGCTACTCCGGCTCCTTCGGAGGTGGCCAGTAATGCCTGACGAGACCCAGATGGACACTCAGAGCCAGAGCACGAGTCGCGAGCCTGCCCGGATCTACGTCACGGGCGACTGCGACGGGCTGCCGGATCTGCGGGACGCCCTCGCGGCGCACCCGGAGGTCGAGCTGATCGGCTCGGCGGGCCAGGTGGCCGAGGCCGCCCCGACCCTGACGGGCGGGCACCTCCAGGTCGTCCTGCACGCCACGCGGTCGGCAACGCTGCCCGTGAACGAGCTGGCGGCGATCCGCGAGTACACGCGGGCGCCGATGATCCTGCTCGCCTCGAACGGCTCCCCGGCCTTCCTCGAGGAGGCCCTCGAGCACGACGTCGCCGACGTGCTGCTGTTGCCGCAGCTGACCGACAACGTCGTCTTCGCGATCCGCAAAGCCGGCCACGTCGGCAAGCGGCTGACGGGCACCCAGCGGCGACACGGCCGGCTGGTGACCGTCTTCTCGCCGAAGGGCGGGACGGGCAAGACCGTCACGGCCACGAACCTGGGCGCGTCCCTCGCCAAGCACTGGGGCAAGCGAGCGCTCCTGCTCGACCTCGACCTCCAGTTCGGCGACGCCGCGATCATGCTCGGGATCGAGCCGGAGAAGACGATCTACGACCTCGTCACCGCTCCGGGCGAGCTCGACTCGGAGAAGCTCGCGGGCTACACGACCCGCCACGCCTCCGGGCTGGACGTCCTTCCGGCGCCGCTGCGCCCCGAGGACGCCGAGCTCGTGACGGAGGCCAAGCTGGCCCGGCTGCTGGAAGTCGCGCGCGAGTCGTACGACGTGATCGTCGTCGACACCTCGCCCTTCTTCCACGGGCCGATGCTGGCGACGCTCGACCGCACCGACGAGCTCCTGCTCATCTGCGGGCTGGACGTGCCGACGCTGAAGAACGTGCGGCTCAGCCTCCAGACCCTCGAGCTGCTCTCCTTCCCGCCCGACCGGATCAAGCTCGTGCTCAACCGGGCCAACTCCAAGGTCGGGATGAAGCCGAAGGAGGTCGAGGGTGCGCTCGAGCGCGAGATCGCGTTCTCGATCCCGAGCGACCGGATCGTGCCGCTCGCCGTCAACCGGGGGAACCCCGCCGTGATGTCCGACCCGAAGGCGGAGTTCTCGAAAGCGGTTCGCGCCATGGCGAAGGAGCTCGTGGCGGCTCAGGCCGCGGCGAAGCAGAAGAAGAGCTTCATGGCGACGCTGGCGAGGGCCTAATGGGGCTCCACGACCGACTCCACCGCCAGAACGGCTCGACCAACGGCCACGGGCCGGACGCCCTCGACGCGCTCGGCAGCCAGACGCCGGAGCCCGCCGAGCGGCCGCCGGACCCCTACGGCGACCTGAAGGGCCGGATCCACCACGCCTGCATCGCGAAGCTCGGCCCGCAGCTCTACGCGGCCGGCAAGTCCGAAGATGGCGCGACGGACGACCTGGCCGAGAAGGTGCTGCGCGTCGTCACGGAGCAGCTTGCGCTCGACCGCACCCCGCTCACCCGCGAGGAGCGGCGACAGATCACGCGGGAGATCACCGACGACATCCTCGGCTACGGGCCGCTCGAGCCGCTCCTCCGCGACGACTCCGTGACGGAGGTCATGGTCAACAAGCACGACCGGGTCTACGTCGAGCGCGGGGGCAAGATCGAGGAGGCCGACGCGGCCTTCGTCGACAACGCCCACCTGCTCCGGATCATCGACAAGATCGTCTCGCAGGTCGGACGCCGAGTGGACGAGGCCTCACCGATGGTGGACGCGCGCCTCCCTGACGGGAGCCGCGTCAACGCGATCATTCCGCCGCTCTCGCTGCGCGGGCCGACGCTCACCATCCGGAAGTTCTCGCGCGACCCGTACACGATGGACGACCTGATCGCGTTCGGGACGACCACGCCGGAGGCAGCGTCGTTCCTCTCGGCGTGCGTGCGCGGGAAGCTGAACATGCTCATCTCCGGCGGTACCGGTACCGGTAAGACGACGACCTTGAACGCCCTCTCGGCCTTCGTCCCGAACGACGAGCGCATCGTCACGATCGAGGATGCGGCCGAGCTCCAGCTCCAGCAGGACCACGTGATCACGCTGGAGTCGCGCCCGCCCAACATCGAAGGCCAGGGCGAAATTCGAATCCGCGAGCTCGTCCGGAACGCCCTGCGTATGCGACCCGACCGGATCATCGTCGGCGAGGTCCGCGGCGCGGAGACCCTGGACATGCTCCAGGCGATGAACACGGGCCACGAGGGCTCGCTGACCACGATCCACGC
>Ga0207675_100001286_pt1 | contig 25132 bp, 22 predicted proteins | sample KBSSwiS42_FD_184305 | JGI IMG/M metagenome (GOLD analysis project Ga0207675, IMG submission 184305) | Switchgrass rhizosphere microbial communities from Kellogg Biological Station, Michigan, USA - KBS Switchgrass S4-2 (SPAdes) (version 2) | ecosystem: Host-associated > Plants > Roots >...
TTGCCCACGTTCGGCCGGCCGAGGATCGCGACGCGGATCGCGTCCTCGCCCACTTCCTGCGGGCCGGCCCCGGGAAGCAAGCTGACGACGGCGTCCAGCAGGTCGCCGGTGCCGTGGCCGTGCTGGGCGGAGACGGGGATGGGGTCGCCCACGCCGAGCCGGTGGAACTCGAGCGCGAGCGTGTCCTGGCCCGGATCGTCGATCTTGTTTGCGAGCAGCAGGACCGGCTTGCGCGCGCGGCGCAGGATCCCGGCGAGCTCCTCGTCACCCGGCGTGACTCCGACGCGGGCGTCGACGACGAAGAGCACCAGATCCGCCTCGGAGATCGCCGTTCGCGCCTGCTCGGCAATCGAGCGCGTGATCGGGGAGGGATCTGCGATGTCGACGCCGCCGGTGTCGATCAGGCGGAAGCGCAGGCCGTTCCAGTCCGCGACGAGCTCCTTGCGGTCGCGCGTGACGCCCGGGGTCTCGTGCACGACCGCCGCCCGCGACTCCGTCAGCCGGTTGACGAGAGCGGACTTCCCGACGTTGGGGAAGCCGACCACCGCCACGGTGCCGATCATCGGAGAGCCCAGGGTCTCTCCATGAGCCCCCTCCGTCTGCTCTGTCTCTGACGAGTTCATCGGTGAGGCTCCCGCCGGGGAAACCCGGCTCCGCCCTCCAGTCGGAGCTAACCCGAAGCGAACGGCGATGTTACTGGGCTTGGTCGGAGCGCCAGCGCACGACCAGGCCGTTGGCGGACACCGCCGCCCAGGCGGCCTCGAGCAACAGGAAACCCCACTGCTGCTCGTGCCAGGCGTCGAAGGCGAGGACGGACGCGCCGGCGAAGTTCAGCCAGAGGTACGACCATCCGCGAACGTCGAGCCGTCCCTGCTGAGCGGCCGTGAACGCGGCCAGGATCGCCAGGGCGCCGGCGACCTGCACGAGCTGACTCATCTGAGAACCTCCGCTGCGCGCCGTCTTGTCGGGCCGGGTACGGCGGGCGCCTCGTCCGGGACCACCCGAGCCGAGCGGTCGAGTGAGGCTAGCAACGCCTACGCCGGCTGCCGGGCGCGGACCAGTTTCTCGATCTGCGAGACCACGTCCTCGACGTCGAGCTCGGTGGTGTCGATCTGGATCGCGTCCTCGGCGGGGCGCATCCGCGCGGCGTCGCTCTCGTCGCGGAGTCGGAGGTCGGTCGCGAGGGCGTCGGCTCCGATCTCCGGCCGCTCCGCCAGCCGCCGGCTGGCGCGGACGCCTCGATCGGCGTTGAGGTAGACCTTGACCTCGGCCTGCGGGGCGACGACGGTGCCGATGTCGCGGCCCTCGATGACGACGTCGCCGTCGTCGGCGAGCTCCTGCTGGCGCGCACGCATGACTGCCCGCACCGCCGGGTGTCGCGCGACGACGGGGACGAGGCTGTCGATGTCGGCCTTCCGGATCGACGAGGTGACGTCGGTCTCGGCGATCCAGACACGCCGCTGCTCGTCGAAGCTGACCGGGTTGTCGGCCGCGAGCTCGCCGAGCTTCTCACCCTGCGCCAGCGGGACGCTCTGCTGCCGCGCCAGCCAGGTGAGCGCCCGGTACATGGCACCGGTGTCGAGGTAGCGGAAGCCCAGCCGCTCGGCGAGGCGCCGGGCGACCGTGCTCTTACCGGCCCCGGCGGGCCCGTCTATGGCGACAATCATCGTTGTGTGACCGAGTCGAGCAGCTCGAAAAACCCGGGGAAGCTTACAGCGACCGCCCGCGGGTCTTCGAGCTCCACGCCCTGTCGCGAGACGAGCCCGGCGACCGCACCAAGCATCGCAATCCGATGATCTCCGTGAGAGCTCATTCCCCCACCCATGGGGCGGGAAGGAACCCCTCTCACCCGGAAGCCATCGTCGCGCGCCGTGATGCGGATGCCAAGGGCGCGTAGCGAAGTCGACACGGTTTCGATCCGATCCGTTTCCTTCATGCGCAACTCGCGTGCGCCTTCGACGCGGCTCTCCCCGCGCGCGCACGCGGCGGCGAGAGCAAAGAGGGGGAGCTCGTCGACGAGCCGCGGGATCTCGTCGGCCGTCACCTTGGTGGCGGTCAACTCCGCGGATTGCACCTCGAGGTCGCCGATGGGCTCGCCTCCGCTCCGCCTGCGGTGGAAGGCCGTGATCCGGGCACCCATGCGCTCGAGCACATCGAGGAGGCCCGTCCGCGTCGGGTTGAGGCCGACATCGTGGATCGTGAGCTCCGATCCCGGGAGAAGCGTTGCCGCGACGATGAACGGAGCCGCGGCCGAGAAGTCGCCCGGCACGGATACGTCCGGGAGCTCGAGGCGCTCTGGCGGCCCGACCGAGATGCGCCCCTGGCGCCTGGTCACGGTCGCCCCGGCCGCCGCCAGCAGCCGTTCCGTGTGGTCTCGCGTGGTAACGGGCTCGACCACAGTCGTGCGACCATCGGCGTAGAGCCCGGCGAGAAGCACGCACGACTTCACCTGGGCGCTCGCGACGGGCAGCTCGTAGCGGATGCCGTGGAGAGCGCCGCCGCCGACGGCGACCGGCGGGTTCCCGTCGTCGGTCTCGACGTGCGCGCCCATCTGGGCGAGCGGCTCGGCGATGCGATCGACGGGCCGCCGTCGAAGCGACGCGTCCCCGGTCAGCTCGAAGCGACCCTCCTGCCCGGCGAGGATCCCGGTGAGCAGTCGCAGCGTCGTGCCGGAGTTTCCGCAGTCGATCGGTTGCGACGCTTCGCCTAGTCCGCGAAGGCCGGCGCCTTCGACCCGCAGCACATCGACCTCGTCGTCGTGGACGGTGACACCGAGCGCGCGGACGGCCGTGATCGTGGATTCGGTGTCTGCAGAGCGGCCGAAGCCCTCGACCCGCATCTCTCCGTCAGCGATCGCGCCGACCAGCACTGCGCGGTGCGAGATCGACTTGTCGCCGGGCACCGCGATGTGCCCGCGAATCGCCTTCGCGGGCTCGATCTTCATTCGGACAGCACCGGGGAGACGACGACGCCGTAGCCCTGCGACTCCAGCAGCGCCGCCGCCCGTCGGGCCTCTTCTTCCCCGGTCACGAGCAGGGTGAGCGTGCCGCCCCGGTCGGGCGAGACGTGGTGGAGCTCGAAGTCCTCGATGTTGATCCGCTCCGCGCCGAGCGCCTGCGTGATTCCGGCGAGCACGCCCGGCCGGTCGGGTACGTGCACCCGCAGCTGCTGAAGCTCGCCCGGATCCGGGAACGCGTCCGCGAGCATCCGGCGCCGGTTGCCGGCGGCCTCGCCGATCCAGCGCGCTACGAAACCGGCATCGCCCGCGTCGAGCGCGGCCTCGAGCTGATCCACCCGCCGCCGGTGCTCGGCCAGCGACTCGCGGAGCGAAGCGGCGTTCTCGACGAAGATGTCGACCCAGATGCGCGGGTTCGCGCCCGCGACTCGGGTCATGTCCCGGAGCGAGCCGCCGGCCGCCGCAAGGGGCTCGTGGCCCTCGACGCGGGTTGCGCCGGCCTGGTTGACGAGCAGGTTCGCAAGCGCGTGCGGCAGGTGGCTCGTCAATGCGACGAGCCGGTCGTGCGCCTGCGGGTCGACCGCCACCGGCGTGGCGCCGAGCGCAGAGACGAAGCCGTGAACCAGCCGGTAGCGGGCGGGATCGGTCTCGGTCAGCGGGGTCAGGAACCAGGTCGCGCCTTGGAAGATCTCCGCGCTCGCGTGCTCCGCGCCGCGCGCCTCCGAGCCGCAGACCGGGTGCCCGCCCACGAAGCGCGCCGAGCCTGCCGCGGCCGCGCAGGCGCCGGCCTTCGTCGAGCCGACGTCGGTGACGGTGGTCTGATCGGCGCTCGCCTCGAGCACCGCCCGCACCTGCGCGGCCAGTTGAGCGACGGGCGCGGCGACGACGGTGAGGTCGGCGCCGGCGACCGCATCCACGAGCGAGCCCGTGGCCTCGTCGATCGCGCCGCGCGCCCGCGCGGCTTCGAGTGCCGCCGGGTCGGGGTCGTGACCGACGACCCGGGCGGCCGCCCCGGCCTGCTTGGCCGCGAGCGCAACCGAGGCCCCGATCAGGCCCGTGCCGATCACCGCCAGCCTTCCCACCTCCACGGGCGGGAGGCTATCCCCGCGAGCAGGGCGGGCCCCATCCCTAACCCCCACCCACCCCGGGGGAACATCGAGGCTAGCTGTCGTCGTGTGACAGGTGTGAGACGGCTTCGGGCCGGGGGTGCTCCGGTCTGTCCACGGCTGCGACGGGTTAGCCGATGCGCTTGCCGAGCAGCTCTGCGACCTCGCGCACCTCGCGCGCGAACTCGCCGAACTCGGCCGTCGGGATCTGCTGCGGTCCGTCGCACAGCGCCTCCTCGGGCGACGGATGCGACTCGACGATGATCCCGTCCGCGCCGACCGCGGCGGCCGCCCTGGCCAGCGGTAGCACCAGGTCACGCCGGCCCGCGGCGTGCGACGGATCCACGATCACGGGTAGATGCGTCTCGCGCTTCAACACCGCGACCGAGCCGAGGTCGAGCGTGTACCGCGTCGTCTGCTCGAAGGTCTTGATCCCGCGCTCGCAGAGGATGATCCGCTCGTTCCCTTCCCGGGCGACGTACTCGGCGGCCATCAGCAGCTCTTCGACCGACGCCGAGGGCCCGCGCTTGATCAGAATCGGCTTGTCCGCGCGTCCCACCTCCGCGAGCAGCATGAAGTTCTGCATGTTGCGCGCCCCGATCTGGATCACGTCCGCGACCTCGAGCACCGCCTCCACGTGCCGAGGATCCATCAGCTCCGTCACCACCGGGAGGCCGGTCTCCTCTCTCGCCTCGCGCAGGATCGTCAGGGCCTCGTCGCCGAGGCCCTGGAAGGTGTAGGGCGAGGTGCGCGGCTTGAAGGCGCCGCCGCGGAGCATCGTCGCGCCGGCCTCGGCCACCGCGCGGGCCGTCTCCAGCGTCTGCTCGCGGTACTCGACGGTGCACGGCCCCGCGATCAGCCCGAAGTAGCCGTCGCCGATCCGTCTGCCGTCGACGTCGATGACCGTCGGATCCGGCGAGACCTCACGCGAGACCAGCTTGTAGGGCTTGAGGATCGGCAGCACCTGCTCGACGCCGGGATAGCCCTCCAACGGCAGGGTCGCGAGCAGCTCGCGCTCCCCGATCGCCCCGATCACCGTCGACTCGCGCCCATGCGTCACGCGGGCGTCTACCCCGGCCTCCTGCAGTCGCGCGAGCACGTGCTCGGTCTGGTCAGGAGTCGCGGCGCCGGCCATCACGATCAGGAGCTCGGGTGATCCGTTTGCGGCCACGATCCGGTTGAGTGTAGTTGCGATACCTTGGCCGAATGCGGATCTTCTCGGGCATCCAGCCGACCGGCGCGAAGCACCTCGGCAACTACATCGGCGCGATCCGGAACTACGTCGCGCTGCAGGAGAAAGGCGACGCGTTCTTCTGCATCGTCGACCTGCACTCGATCACGAGCGACTACGACCCCGACGACCTGCGCGAGTCGACGCTCTCGCTCGCCGCGCTGCTGTTCGCGGCCGGCCTCGACCCCGAGCGTTCGACCGTCTTCGCCCAGAGCCACGTGCCCGCCCATCCCGAAGCCGCCTGGCTGCTCGGCTCGGTCACGAGCTTCGGCGAGTTGCGCCGGATGACGCAGTTCAAGGACAAGCGCGAGCAGCAGGATTTCGTCTCGGCCGGCCTCTTCACCTACCCCGTCCTCCAGGCGGCCGACATCCTGCTCTACCAGACCGACCTGGTTCCGATCGGTGAGGACCAGCGCCAGCACCTCGAGCTCTCCCGCAACGTGGCGGAGCGCTTCAACTCGCGCTTCGGCGAGACGTTCAGCCTGCCCGACGCGATGATCCCCGAGGTGGGCGGCCGGATCATGGACCTCCAGGAGCCCGACCGGAAGATGTCCACCACCGGGGGGACCGCGCAGGGAACCGTCGGCGTGCTCGACCCCCCCGCGACGATCCGCAAGAAGTTCAAGAGCGCGGTGACCGATTCCGGCACCGACGTGCACCACGACCCCGAGCAGAAGGCCGGCGTCTCGAACCTGATCGAGATCATGGCGATCGCGACCGGCCAGGAGATCCCGGAGATCGAGGCCCGCTTCGACGGCGGCGGCTACGGCGCGTTCAAGCAGGAGGTCGGCGAGGCCGTGGTGGCGCTGTTCGACCCGATCAGGCAGCGCTACGAGGAGCTGCGCTCCGAACCGGCCGAGCTCGACCGCCTGCTCGGCGTCGGCGCCGAGAAGGCGAGCGCGGTCTCGATGCCGACGCTCGAGCAGATGTACGAGCGCATGGGCTTCGTCCGCCCGTAGAGCCCCGAGAACGACCACGGCCCCTCCGAAGAGGGGCCGTGGTCTCGAGCTCTTCTGCGCCAGCCTCCGCTACGGGAGGTAGTAGTTCGGGTTCGGCATCTTGAACGTCTTGTCCGCGAAGCCACCCTCGAGATCGCTGAACTGGTCGCCGAAGTCGGCGACGATGTCGTAGCCCTGCGACTCGATGTAGGCGCGCGTCCCCGACTTGTACTGGATGGTCGGACAGGACGCCGCGGGAGTGGCATGGATGAACGGCCCGCAGAACTCGGGTGTGTCGAGGTAGGCCGGGTACGAGCCGACCGGCGGCTTGGTGAACAGGCCGTCGATGAAGCCGCCATGGCCGGTGTTGATCGGCGTGGGCATCACGTAACCGGCGTCGATCTCCGGGACGGTCTTCCCGGAAAGGCTCACCGTGTCGATATTCGGCAACCCGGCCGCAGAGTCGTTCACCAGGTTGGCGATCGTCGCCTGGTGCTGCGAATCGCCCCGCCCGGTGATCCAGAAGATGGCATAACCCAAAGCCTTGGCCTGGCTGACCATGTCGACCATCCCCGGCGTGGCGGGGAACATGTTCCCGGTGAACGTCGGAGGGGCGGGCGCGGGATTAATCTGGGTCAGGCCGACGAAAATCGCATTCGTCGTCGGGTTGAAGTCCCAGTTGCTGTAGAGCTCGTAGTTCCACGTGGTCAGAGTCGTGTCGTCGACGTCGAGCACGATCGCCTTGTTCGGCACCTTCGAGCGTGCAGCCAGCCAGTTGTCGCCCTTCTCGGCGGCCGAACGCGCCTCGTTCGCGTAGTTGCTCTGCAGGTTCAGTGGCGTGTTCCACGTCCCGGTGGCGCCGGATCCTGCAACGGCCGTCGGAGCGCCATAGTAGTTCTTGGCCCACGCGCGAGCGACGTCGATGTTCGTCATCTGCGACTCGGATTTCGGCGTGAACGTGAGGTCCGCGGGCTGAAGCCCCGCGAAGGCCACCGTGGCGGCTGTCGCCAGCCCCGCGATCACGAGCACGAGTACCAGCCGCAGCGAGCGCCGCGGCCGCGGGAAACGCTTCATGAGAACCCCCTAATTCGTTGGACTCTTACTCCCCTGATCCGAGAACCCTAGAGGCATTGCACGCCGGAAGTCGCGGTTCGACGAACTCGTCAAGGGCCGCGTCAAGGATCCGGAAAAATCTGCACGCTATTGCCTCGCACCGCACGAATCTGTTGTAGGTTCCCAGGCGGTTCGACCTACCCTGGGGAGAGGAGCTCGCACATGAAACGTTGGGCCCGCTGGCTCGCGCCGGCTTTCGTAGGCGCGGCCGCAATCGTCTTCACGATGACGGCCGGAACGGCGATCGCCAAGCAGGACGGCAGACCCGTTGACCGCGTCGTGATGTTCGCCTCCGACGGCATGCGACCCGACCTTATGGAGCGTTACGCGAAGGCCGGCTTCATGCCCACCTACAAGAACTTGATGAAAGACGGGGTCACCGGGAAGAACGGCATGGTCCAGGCGTTCCCGCCGAACACGGGAGTCGGCTGGTACACGATGGCCACCGGTGCCTACCCGTCCGAGCACGGCTCTACCAACAACACCTTCTTCCGCGGCGGCGACGGGTTCGCGAACCGCACCTCGTTCTCGAATGCTGGCGTGCTGCAGGCGGACACGATCGCGAACGCGGCCGAGCGAGCGGGGAAGAAGGTCGCGCAGATCGACTGGGTCGGCGGAGCTGCGGCGACCATCGATGGTCCGACGGTCGACTTCACGAACTTCTTCTCCAACCGCGGCGTCCTCGTCGGCGCGGTGAACCCGGTCGAGCAGGCCGGGTCGGCCTTCTTCGGCGTCACCTACCAGGTTGCGGCGGCCCCGGTCGTCGCCACGGGCTGGACCGGCGTCCCCACTGGCGATCCGGCGGCTCCACCCAAGGAGACGACGTGGGCGATCCCATCCACCTTCGCTGCCCAGAACCCGGCTCGCACCTACAACGTCTACTTCTACGACAGCGTTACAGGGGGCGGCGCGAACTACGACCACGCGATCGTCAGCCCCATCGGCAAGACGGGCTCATCGCCTTCGATCGACCTGAAGGTCGGTGACTTCCTACCGGTCAAGCTGATGGGCGCGAACGGCCTCATCGGCCCGCGAGCCGGGCAGACGGTCGGCCATTACGTGAAGCTGATCTCGCTCTCGCCCGACCTCGGCAACTTCAAGCTCTACGACACCTCGCTCGCACGCGCGATCGCCAAGTGCGGCGCACCGTGCAACAGCCTTCCGGCCGGCGGCACGGGCGAGGACCGGCTCGAGAAGTACATCGCCGACAACCTGCTGCCCTGGGCGGCCGCGGACTTCGCCCCCGAGGAGGCAGGCGTCGTCGACGAGGACACCTATATCCAGCAGGGCCGCGATCTCGAGCGGGCCTACAGCCTCCAGGTCATCAACTACATCCTCGGGACGCTGCAGCCGGACACGGACCTAGCGATGATCGGCTACCCGTTCACCGACGAGGTCTCGCACCAGTTCATGGGGCTCGTCAGCCCGACCGACATCGACGGCAACCCGAACCCCTGCTACGACGTCAACCCGAAGTTCGACGACGTCACCTGCACAGGCCGCGGGACCGCCGGTCGCGTCGCGGTTCGCGAGGGCTACATCCGCAGCGCCTACGAGGACGCCGACGAGAAGCTCGGGATCGCCCGTGACCTGATGGGCGGCAACCCCACCACGTTCGCCGGCTCCGACCACGGCTTCGCGCCGCAGTGGTACGCCGTGAACGCGATCAAGGTGTTGAACGGCGCCACCGTCGGCGGCATCTCGCTGCACGCGAGCAGCGCTGTGAGCACCTCGAACTGCAGCGCCGCTCCTGTTGTCCTGGGCCCGCCTCCCGCTCCTCCCGCCGCCCCTGGCACCTACGTCTCGGGCGATCTGGCGAAGGCCTGCTGGGCCGGCGGGACGATCCAGGTCTACGTCAGCCCGACGCTGCCGGCCGGGATCACGAACGGGATGGTGCGGACCGCGGCCCGGAACGCGTTCCTGGCGTTGAACACCGGCGGTGTGAAGCCGGTCTCGCAGGTGCTCGACAAGGAGCAGCTGCGCAACGTGGACGGCTCGGACTCGCTCCATCCGAACCGCAGCGGTGACCTGGCCGTGATCCTGCGTCCGCCGTACCAGTCGGATGCGCCGACGCCGAATACCCCGATCGCGCTCTCGCACTTCTTCGGGCAGCACGGCTACGAGCCCGACCTGGTCAACCTCCCGAACAACGTCAACATGCACGCGACGTTCGTCCTGGGCGGCCCGGGTGTCGAGAAGCGGGACGGCTTCGCGGGCCTGCGGGCGATCGACATCGCCCCGACGCTCTCGTTCCTGATGGACATCCCCGGCCCACAGAACGCCCGCGGCCGGATCCTCTACGACGCGGTCAAGGGAACCGATCAGCTCCGCGAGGTCACGATTCTCGACATCAGCGACTACCACGGCCAGCTCATCCCGCTGACCGAGGCGGCAGACATCAACATCGCCGTCACCCCGAACGCTCCCCTCGGGCCGGCCTTCGGCATCGGGGGCTCGGCGTTCCTGAAGAAGTGGTTCGAGATCTACGAGGCCGAGGCTGCCCTGTCGGGCAACAACGCCGGCTCGAAGGTGATCGAGATGGCCGCCGGTGACTCGGTCGGCGCGACCCCGCCGATCTCGAACGCCTTCGGCGACACGCCCACGATGGAGTTCATGAACCTGATGGGCATGGACATCGACGGGCTCGGCAACCACAACTTCGACCGCGGTGCCGACTACCTGCGGAACACGCTGATCCCGATCGCCAACTTCCCGTTCGTCTCGGCGAACGTGGTCGACGCGAACGGGAACACGCCCGCGGAGTGGTCGAAGTCGCACGTGTTCGACTTCGGGCACGGGATCAAGGTCGGCTTCGTGGGCTTCACGAACGACGACGCGCCGACGCTGACCAAGCCCGGCGCCTTCGACCCGTTCGTCGTGCCGCTCGGGAACCCGACCGACGCGGTGAACGCCGAAGCGGCGCGGATCGAGGAAGGCACCGACGCGATCGTCGCGATGGGCCACTACGGCGCCACCGGCGGCACGCTGACGAACCCGACAGGCCCGCTGGCGGATCTCGCGGACAACGTCTCGAACGTCGACGTCGTCGTCGGCGACCACACCGACTTCCAGGTCCTCGCGACCCGGCCAAACGGTGTGCTCACGACCGAGAACCGCAGCAAGAGCCTCCGCTTCACGCGCATCAGGCTCGTGCTCGGCCCGGGCAAGCAGGGTGTCGTCTACAAGACGGCCGACTTCCACAAGCCATGGAACATCGGCCTGACGCCTGACGCGACGATCCAGGCTCGGATCGACCAGCTCAACGCCCAGCTGCTGCCGATCCTGGGGACGCAGGTCGGCGATTCGAACGTGGCCGTCCCGCGCGGCGACGCGTGCGCGGCCGCAACGGGCCGTGTCGACGGGCGTGCCTGCGAGTCGCTCGTCGGCGACATCGTCACCGACGCCATGCGACAGCAGTACGGCACGGACTTCGCCATCACCAACTCGGGCGGGCTCCGCGACAACCTGACCTGCCCGACCACGGACAGCGCGACGGACTTCTGTCCGGCGGGCCTGTACCCGTTCGCGGCCGGCCACTTCCCGATCACCCGCGGGCAGGTGCTCGCGGTGCTGCCGTTCGGCAACCAGTCGGCGACGGCCAATGTCGACGGGGTGCTCCTGAAGGAGTTTCTCGAGACCGCGGTCTCGCCGCCGCCGAACGCCACCATCGGCCGCTTCGGCCAGGTCTCGGGCCTCTGCGTGCAGTACAACGTCGAGGGCCCGGCGAAGCAGTTCGACGCCGTGGGCAGCGGCCTCATCGGAACCGGGAACCGCGTCATGGCGGTCGTGCGCCAGAACGCCGACGGCTCGTGCAGCTTCGCGACGGGCACGCCGGTCGGCCTCACGGCGAGCGACCACTACACGCTCACCATCAACGACTTCATGATGACGGGCGGGGACGGGTACCCGAACGTGAGGACGCTGGCGGCGACGCAGGACCTGCTCGACCAGGACGTCGCGGACTACTTCGCGACGCTGCCCGGCAGCCAGGTGACTCCGACGATCCAGGGACGGGTGCACTGCTTCGACCCGAATCCCGCCGCCGGCGTCAACTGCACCACCGGCTCGCCGTAGGCGACTGATCCCTAGGGAGCCCGCCGCCTTGCGCGGCGGGCTCCCGCCACCGCGAGCGCGGCAACCACGAGGACGCCGCCTGCGATTCCCGCAGCGACCAGTCCTTTGCTCGCCCCGCCGTCCTGCTTCTTGAGAGTCGCCGGGTTGGGGGCGTAGCCGAGGAAGCCGTTGATCGCGAAGCGCGCACCGTCCGCACGCCCCGGGACGCGCCAGGTGAGAACGCGCTGGATCCGCTCCGGGTGTTTCTGGACGCCCGGCGGCGGCTGGTGACCGGTCCAGTGGATCCGGTGGTCGTGCCACTCGTAGGTCACCCCCGGCGCGACGCGCCTCCAGCGTGGGCGGGCGTTGGAGTCCGCGACCCCGGGCTCGAGTGGCCTCGGGCGGCGGAAGCGATTCAGGTGCGCGGCCGGCGAGCGCACGTTCGCGTAGACGCCTGAGGTGTCGAAGCGAAGGTAGGGCTCGCCCTCGTAGCCGAGGATCACGATCGTCTTGCCGCTGTAGTTGCTGATCCGGAGCCGGTCATCACCGCCGAGCACGAGAGCGTTCACGCCGAGGACGTTGGGCATGACCGCCGAGACGGTCGAGACATACCCGGTGAGCGCGCTTCCCCGGTGCGCCCGAGCGGCTCCGACAGGGAGCAAGGTGGTGACGATCAGCAGAATTGCAGCCCTTTTCATCGCGCTGCAGTCTGCCCGACGGGATCCTTCGTCGCCGCGCGAATCGGTTCTCTAGGGTCGAGCGCAAAGGGGAGACAACCAAGAGGAGGGCTCATGAAGCGGAGAGCGAGGATTGTCCTCGCCGCGCTCGCCGTCGCAGGTCTCTCGGCGTTCGCGGTACTTGGAATCGGAACCGTTCAGCCGGCGAAAGGAAGCCCACCGAGCGGCCCGGCCGTGAGCGGGAACTGCACGCTTGCCAACGGCGTCAAGCACGTCATCTACCTCCAGTTCGACAACGTCCACTTCCGTCGGGACAACCCGAACGTCCCGTCCGACCTCGAGCAGATGCCGCACCTCCTGAACTTCATTCAGAACAACGGCACGCTCGACAGCAACGACCACACCGTCCTGATCTCGCACACGGGCGGCGGGATCCTGAGTTCGCTGACCGGCCTCTACCCGGACCGCCACGGCCAGGCCGTCTCGAACTCCTACGGCTACTTCCGGCCCGACGGCTCGGTCGGCTTCTCGTCCTCGTTCAAGTACTGGACGGACAACACGGACGGCGGCAACGCCGCAAACAGCCCGCCGACTCCGTCTGCCGACTCGAACTTCAACATGGTCAACGCGGACCCGCCGTCGCTCGGCGGCACCGGTTCGCCTCGCAACACGCCGGCTCCGTGGGTCCCGTATACGCGGGACGGCTGCGACGTCGGCGGTGTCGGGCTGGCCAACATCGAACAGGAGAACAACACCTCGATCGTGCTGCGCACCTCGCCGGCTCCGACGAGCCTGGCGTCGCCGGCTGCGATCGGCGACACGAACATCAAGGTCAACAGTGTCAACGGCCTGGCCGCGGGCCAGGTGATCGTGCTCGACAACGCCCAGGCGGCGAACGAGCTCGCCACGATCCTCACGGTCGGCACGGCCGGCGCCGGCGGCACGGGCGTCACCCTGACGGCCCCGCTGACGAAGGCGCACGCGGCCGGCGCACAGGTGAACGTGACCGCGCCCGACCCCACCGGCGACATGACGAAGGTCTTCGGCGTCGGCTCGCCCGAGTGGAACGAGGGGCGGGCGTCGCAGATCGCTCCGGGGAACACCGCGGCGCGGGCGCTCGCGCAGACCGACTTCGTCGGCATCGCGATCCACTGCGCGGCCGGCGGCGGAATCTGCAATTCGAACTCGGCCAACGCGCGGCCCGACCAGCTACCCGACGAGTCCGGTGGCTATAACGGCTTCCAGGGCCTCTTCGGCGCCAAGTACGTCGACCCGGCTATCAACAATGGCAGCGGCTCGGTCGGCGACGTGGTGAACAACCAGCCGATCAACGATCCGTTCGGGCAGCCCGGCTTCCCCGGCTTCGACGGCATGCTCGCGAAGAACACGCTCGGCTACGTCGCGCAGATGCAGGAGTCCGGCGTTCCCGTGACGTTCGGGTACATCTCGGACGCGCACGACTTCCACGGCGTCTCCGGCAACGACCACCGCGCCTTCGGGCCCGGCGAGGCCGGCTACGTCCAGCAGCTCAAGGACTACGACCAGGCGTTCGAGGACTTCTTCAACCGCCTCCAGGGCGACGGGATCAACAAGAACAACACGCTGTTCGTCGTCACGGTGGAGGAAGGCGACCACTTCGCCGGCACGCCCCCGGACGGCCCGTGCGACGGCGTTACCACGCCGTGCACCTACAACAACGGGCACGTGACCGAGGTGAACGGCGACCTCAAGCGCCTCGTCGCCACCTACAACGCGGCCAACGGCACGTCGGCGACGACGAACTTCAGCGTTCACTCCGACATGGCGCCGAACGTCTACATCACCGGCAACCCGGCCCGTGACTCCTCGACCACGCGGAGCCTCGAGCAGGCGATGTCGAACATGAACGTGACGAACCCGCTCTCGGGAGTGCACGAGCCGTTGTTCGTCGCGATGGCCGACCCGGTGGAGGAAAAGCTCTTACACATGGTCACGGCCGATCCGGCACGGACGCCGTCGTTCACGCCGTTTGCGGTGGGCGACTACTTCCTCAACGCCTCGTCGACGACCCCGTGCGCGAACAACGACCTCTCGAACTGCGTCTTCCTGCCGAACACGGCTCCGCCGAACCAGACGTTCGCCTGGAACCACGGCGGGGTCCAGCCGGAGGTCGCATCGACGTGGCTGGGACTGGTCGGTCCAGGAGTCGCCAAGAACGCAAAGCTCAGCGGCGACTTCTTCTCCGATCACACCGACGTGCGCCCGACGATGCTTGCGCTGACCGGCCTGAAGGACTCCTACGTGTCCGACGGCCGCGTCCTGACGGAGCTCGTGAAAGACTCGGCGTTGCCGCAGTCGCTGAAGACGGGCACGCGGATGCAGGAGCTCGGCCAGGCGTACAAGCAGATCAACGCGTCGTTTGGCCACTTCTCGCTGGACACGCTCGCCGCGTCCACCAGGGCGCTTGCGAGCAGCAGCTCGGGCGACTCGACGTACACCGACATCGAGAACCAGCTGGCGGCTCTCGGTTCGGATCGCGACGCGCTCGCATCGCAGATTCGAGCCGGGCTCTGGAACGCGGAGTTCAACGGCCAGCAGATCAGCCAGCAACAGGCGAAGGCCTGGATCGACCAGGCCAACGCGATCCTCGCTGAGGCGGCGGCCCTCTCAGGGCCGTAGCCGAGCGACTTCGGAGGGCTCGAGCTCGCGCCACGCGCCGGGCTCGAGCCCTTCGAGCGTCAGGCCCGCGTAGCGGCTGCGGTGCAGGTGCGACACGGGGTAGCCGACCGCGGCGAGCATGCGCTTGACCTGGTGCTTGCGGCCTTCGTGGAGCGAGAGCTCGATCCGCCCGGCGCCGAGCCGCCGCGCCTGCGCCGGGGCCGTGATCCCGTCGTCGAGCTCGACGCCGTCGCGGAGGCGCTCGAGCGCCTCGTCGGACGGCTCGCCTTCGACCTCGGCCACGTAGACCTTTTCCACCTCGTAGCGTGGGTGGGCCAGCATGTGCGCGAGCTCACCGTCGTTGGTGAGCAGGAGCGCCCCGGTGGTGTCCGCGTCGAGCCGGCCGACCGGGACGATGCGGGTTGAGTGAGTCACGAGGTCGACCACGGTCCGCCGCCCCTGCGGGTCGCGGGCGGTCGTGACCACACCGGCCGGCTTGTGCAGGAGGACGTAGGCGAGAGGCTGTAGCTCGACCCTGCGACCGTCGACCTCAACCCGGTCGCGCGAGGCGACGAAGGTGTTCAGCTGCCCCGGCTCCCCGTTGACGGCGACGCGCCCGGCCTTGATCAGCTCGTCGGCGCCGCGCCGCGAGGCGACCCCGGCGCGGGCCAGGTAGGCGTTCAGGCGCACAGGCGCCATTATTGGGGGGTGCCGCACTATGTGACGCTGATGCGCTGGACCTCACAGGGAGTCGCGGGCCTGCCCGCCTGGCGCGAGCGGGTCGAGGAGGGCGAGCGGATCATCGAGGAGGCCGGAGGCAAGCTGATCGGCGTCTACGTGACCCTCGGCCGCTACGACGTGGTCGAGATCTTCGAGGCGCCCGACGACGACAACGCCGCCGAGATCCTGATGAAGCTCCAGCGCCACGGGGCCGAGCACACCGAGACCCTGCGCGCCTTCACGCGTTCGGAGGCCGAGGCGATCATCCGGCGCCTCTGACCGGCACACCTTGGGCGCGGTTCTGGCACAGACACGCGCGCCCGCCCCGGATAGGCTCGTCACCGGGGAGGAGGTTGGCGCTACCGGCCATGGGACATGGCCGGTTCGGACGGCCCGAGGCTAGGAGACCGTCGTCCGCCGCCTGACCAGCCGGACGGCGCCCAGGCCGACAGCGCCGATCGCAGCCGTCGCGAGGCCGACGAGATTTGTCGTCACACAGGTTCGGCAGGCGTTGCAGCAGACCGCGGCGGCCGGAGCATGCTCGCCGTAGCGACCGGCGGCCCGTGCCACGCGACCGGTCCAGATCTCCTTCACGTCTCGAAGTGTAGGCCGTGCTTACGCGGGGCGGCGCTCGGCGACGGTCTCGAGGCGCGTGCGGATCTCGTCCGTGCTCTCGCCCAGATCGTCCAGGCGCGGGAGCTGCGACAGCGATTCAAGGCCGAAAACTCGCTCGAAGAGCGGCGTCGTCCGGTAGCGGATCGCGCCGCCGGCCCCGTCCTCGCGGCCTGCCTCCGCGATCAGGCCCCGCTCCAGGAGTCCGGACACGACCGAATCCGCGGCGACACCCCTGATCCGCGCGATCTCCGGTCGGCTGACCGGACCGAGGTAGGCGACGATGGCCAGAGTCTCGAGAGCCGGAGCCGACAGCCCCCGCTCGATCGGCCGCTCGAACAGCCGCCCGCAGGCCTCCGCAGCCTCTCGCGACGCGCGGAAGGCCCAGCCGCCGGCCACATGCTCGAGCACGATCCCACTACGCCCCTCGGCGAACCGGTCCGCCACCAGGCGAAGCGCCGTCTCGACCCGTTCGACGTCGTCGTCGGCCGCAACGGCCAGATCCTCGGCGGACAGCGGCTGCGACGCCACGACCAGCAGCGCCTCGAGCGTCATGGCGAGCCGGTCGACCGGGCTGGCGGTGATCAGGCGGAGCGGGCGATCCATTCGTCTCTCCTCTCGTCGACGGCCTCGGCCCGGCTGACCCGGATCGGGGCGAACGGCGCCCCCTGCTCGAGCGCGACCTCGTCTGAGCGGCGCAGCTCCAGCAGAGCCAGGAACGCAACCGCCTGCTCGATTCTCGACATCCCCTCCACTTCCGCGTCCAGGTCGAAGACCCTGCGCCGCGAGAGCAGCGCGCGGAACCGCTCCAGGAACTGCGAGACCGGCGGGAAGCGCAGCTCGAGATGCGCGAGCGACACCGACGGCGGTTCGGCGGCCAGCAGCCGCAGCGCGACCGCCAGCGACTCGGGCTCCTGATCCGCCAGCCGGCGCTCGACCTTCGGCGCCAGGGGTGCGGGACCGAGCCGGAAGAACCGGTTTCCCTCACCTTCCAGGCGCTCCGCAAGCCAGGCCGCAGCCTCCTTCGCCCGCCGGTACTCGGCCAGCCGGCGCGCCAGCTCCTCCGCCGCCTCCTCGGGCTCGAGGTCGGCGAGCTCGGCCTCCTCGTCCGGGAACAGCCCACGTGCCTTCAGCTCGAGCAGGGCCGCCACCAGGACGAGGAACTCGCCGCAGGCCTCGAGGTCGAGCTCGCCGCGCTCCGCGAGCCGCTCCACGAACGCGACCACGATCCCGGCCACGTCCACCTCGGCCAGGTCGAGCTCCTCCTTCAGCACCAGGGTCAGGAGCAGGTCGAACGGGCCTTCGAAGGCGTCGAGGTCCAGCTCGAGCTCGCGCACGATCACGAGTGGTTCTCCTGGTGCCATTGCCGCGCTGCTGAGGTGCGAGCAGCAAGCCAGGCAAGGACGCAGGGAGCGCCCGTAGCCGCAGTGCTACGGGCGGGACTGAGGACGCCGCATGGCGCCGTCTGATCGCGCCTCAGCAGCCCGGAGGATGGTGCCGGGAGAGCCACTGTCGCTGAACCTAACGGGAGGGCCGGACGCGGCCCTTGGGGATCGCCATGGTCGGCCCCTCCGGCTCCCGGCGCCGCCGCGGCCGGCGCGGCTCCGACTCCCCGCGCCGCCGGAGGAACTGCCACCAGATGAAGAACGAGGTCGAGATCGCGAAGACGACGATCGAGACCCAGGCGTTCAGCCGCAGCCCGGCGAAATGGTGCGCCGGGTCGATTCGAATGAGCTCCTCGACGAAGCGCCCGGCCGTGTAGTAGGAGACGTAGAGCGCGAACAGCGCGGGCGGCCGGAAACGGTAGCGGCGGTCGAGCAAGAGCAGGATCCCCACCCCGACGAGGTCGTAGACGAACTCGTAGAGGAAGGTCGGCTGGAAGGTGGAGCGATCCTCGTAGCCGGGGACGCGATGGTCGACATCGATCTTCAGGCCCCACGGCTGATCGGTCGGCTTGCCGTAGAGCTCCTGGTTCCACCAGTTCCCCCAGCGCCCGATCCCCTGCGCGAGCAGGAGCCCCGGCGCGACCGCATCCATGAAGTCGCGCACCCTGGCGCCCTCACGGTGGACGACGTACGCGCCCACCAAGCAGCCGAGCAGGATCCCGCCCCAGACGCCGAGGCCACCCTCCCAGACCGCGAAGATTCCCTTCCACTTCGGGCTCGAGACCTCGCTCCAGCTCGTGATGTCGTGGTAGGCGCGCGCGCCGACAATCCCGGCGGCCACGCCCCAGACGGCGACCTTGAGGACGAGATCCCAGTCGCCGCCGCGGCGCGTCCAGCGCACGCCGGTAAGCCAGATGCACGCCGCGATCGCGAGCAGCAGCATCAGGCCGTACATGTGAATCGTCAGCGGCCCGAGATCGATCGTCCCGGTGTGCGGGGAGGGTATGGAAGCGCGGATCACCGGGGGCACATTCTGCCCACCGGCCTCAACGCCTGCCTGTTCGAGCTAGATCAGGATCTCGATCGCGGTCTCGTACGGGCAGCCCTGTCCGATCAGCTCGACCGCGAAGTGCAGGTCGATGTCGTGCCGGGCAGCCAGGGCGAGGGCGTCGCTCGGGTCGTAGCCCGCGCGAACCAGTTCCTCGGCCCGCCAGTGCTCGACCTTCTCTTGCTCGGTTTCTCTGGAAACGTGAAGCTCGGCCGCAGTCATGTAGTGCTAATTCGGTGATCGCGGCGTCCCGGATCTCCCCCTGCCGGGGGATCTAACGGATTCTTAACGGACTGAGTGGGGGTTGGACTCTGGTGGCAAGCCAAGAGGGTTAGGCCGGTCGGCCCACTGGTATGCCAACCGGTACCCATCGGCCTTAACCGAGGGTTAACGATCCGGCACCCGGGCCCGCAACTACTTGATGATGCGTTGGATCTTTCGACGAGCGGAGCGCAAGCAGGGACTCGCCACGGCGTCTACTCAGGTGGCCGCGCCCGTGTCGTGTCTGCGGCTGAGGGGTCGCCACTCCCAACCTCCGACTCCCTCGGAACCCGCGGACGCGGCCCCCCTTCAAGGCCTCACCTCTCACCAGACATGGACTGACGAATCTTTGAATGGCTGCGTGTCGTGCGGGATCGACGCGTTGCTCGCGCACTCTCAATGGATAGATCGCGCGACTTCGAGGGCCTGCGCCTTCGTGAACTTGCCCTCCAGGCGGAGCGTGAGCGGGCCGTGCACCCAGACCAGGACGTAGCCGCGAATCAGCACCGGCCTCTGCCGGAACGCTCCCCGGCGATCGATGTACGTGAGCGTGTGCGGGGAACCATCGAGCCAGAGGCCGCGGTCGCCGTTCACGCTGGCGGGCTCGACCACCGTCGTCGCCACGGCGGACTTCTTCAGCAGGTCGAAGTTCGACGCGCGGAACTCGGACAGCAGGATCGAGCGGCCCTCTGCCCGCAGCATCACCGAGGCGAGGGCGTCGCCGACGACATAGACGCGGCTCGGCTCACGTGCGAGCGGCGGAAGCGCGAGCTGGAAGCCGACCGCCCGCTCGGCTTCGGAACGCGAGAGGGCCCGGCCCAGCCCAGGTGCCTGCGAGCGCTCCACCGCCGGCGGCAGCGTCTCGACCCGCTCGACTGCGACGCCGCGCAGGTGGAACCACTTCAGGATCGTCGTCCGCGCCTGGGGCACCGCGAAGGCCGCGATCACCGCCGCCGCCAGGACCGCGCCGGCGATCGCGACCGCCGTCCGCCACGGGAACGGCCGGCGCTCGAGCCGCGCGAGCACGGCCGCGGCCACGTCGGGCTCGGGCGGATACCCGAGCTCTCCGCCGAGCAGATGCAGGCGCTGCTCGAGCTCGCTCACTCGGCTTCCTCCCCTAGTTCTTCGCGCAGGCGCGCGAGCGCGCGCGCGAGACGCGACTTGACCGTGCCGCGCCTGACCCCCAGAGCCGCAGCGGTCTCCTCCTCCGAGAGCTCGAGGAAGTAGCGGCAGGCGATCGCGAGCCGGTGCTCCTCCGAGAGCGCGTTCACGGCCGCGAGCAAGGTCTCTTGCGACTCGCCGGCGAGGAGGGCCGCCTCGGGGGACGGGACCGCGTCCCCCGGGCGGTCTGCAACGGCCACGCGCAGCGCGAGGGCCTCGCGCCGGCCGGCCGAACGGCGCCGGTTGCGCGCTTCGTTCGAGACGATGCGCAGGAGCCAGGGTCGAAGCGGCGCGCCGCGGCGAAAGCGGCCGAGGGCGCGGTAGGCCTTCACGAAGCCGTCCTGGACCGCCTCTTCCGCATCGGCCGCGTTCCCGCTGAGCAGGTAGGCGGTGCGAAAGGCGAGTCCCTGGTATCCGCGCACGATGGTCTCCCACGCGCGAAGGTCGCCCCGCTTGGCGCGCTCGACGAGCTCCGCGTCGTCCAGTGGCCGGTCCACCACTGGCGGTTCTACACCGCCCCGTGCGTTAGGGTTCCGTCCCATGCTGGCACGTGTTGCACGGTACGAGGTGAACCAAGATCGCCTCACTGACGCCGTCGACGCCTTCTCCGAAGCAGGCAGGGAGGTCGAACAGCTGGATGGCTTCGCGGGGGGCTACATCCTCGTCGACCACGAGGACGGCAGGACGATGACCGTCACGCTCTGGGAGAACGACGCGGCGCTGGAGGACAGCGAGTCCACCGCCCGCTCGGCCCGGAACAGGGCGGCAGAGGCCGTCGACGGATCGGTGCTGTCGGTCGAGAAGTTCGAGGTCTTGCTCGAGCTCGGCGCGCGGACGAGCGGCGTCTAGCCGCTACCGACCGCGTAGTCGAACTCAGCGTAGACCGTGTGGCGTCCCGAGACGTCGAAGCTCATCTCGGGTAATTCGACACGCAGTCGTTCGCTGGTCCCGATGGAACCGTCCTTCCAGATGAAGCCTTCGGGCTTGACGATGTGCACCTCGTTCTCCTCCCCGCTGACCGGGCTGCGGAGCGGGGTCAGCGCTGCCTCGCCCACGCCCTCGACGGTGTAGCGGGAGCTCTTGCCGTCGAGCGTCATGTCGATCGTCGCCCGGTCGACCGCCGAGGGCTCATCGAATGTCGAGTTGAAGATCTCGAAGAACGAGTAGCCCTCCTCGCCGCGCCAGATGCGGCTGAGCGCCTGGAACTGCTCCTCGTCCTTGCAGTCGACGAAGGCGTGTCCGTGCCCGTTGCGCTCGTGGATTGCCCCCGGCCACCAGAGCGCCCAGACCACCTTCGCGCCTCCCAGGTCGACGCCGCTCGCGCTGCCCTCGTCGATCGCATGCGCAAGCAGGGCTTCGCAGTTTCCTTCCGGCGAGTTCGGCGACCCGACGAAATTGCAGCCGCAGCCGGGCTCGCAGTTGCACGCCTCGAGGTACGTGCCGGCCATCCGCCAGGTGCTCACCTGATTCCTCCTTCGCCGCGACGACTCCGGGCGACCCTACCCTTCTCGTAGATTTCAATCGACGTGGAGTGGCAGGTACCGACGCTCTCGGACGTGCTCTCGGCGCGGCGGCAGATCGCGCCGTACCTTCGCCCGACGCCGCTCTACGCCTATCCCGCGCTGAGCGAACTGGTGGGCGCAGAGGTCTGGGTGAAGCACGAGAACCACCAGCCGATCGGCGCCTTCAAGGTCCGCGGGGGCGTCAACCTCGTCTCACGCTTGGACGACGCGGAGCGCCGGCGAGGCGTGGTCACCGCCTCGACCGGCAACCACGGCCAGTCGATCTCCTTCGCGGGGCGCCTCTTCGGCGTCCGCGCGGTCGTGTGCGTGCCCGAGGGCGCCAACCCGGTCAAGCTCGCCTCGATGCGGGCGCTCGGCGGCGAGCTCGTCGAACAGGGCCGCGACTTCGACGAGGCCCGCGAGAACGCCGAGGCGCTGGCGGCCGAGCACGGCTACCGCTACATCCACTCCGGCAACGAGCCGCACCTGATCGCCGGCGTGGGCACGCACACGCTCGAGATCATCGAGGAGCAGCCGGAGATCGACGTCCTGATCGTGCCGATCGGCGGAGGGAGCGGAGCCGCGGGCGCCTGCATCGCCGCGAAGTCGATCCGAAGCTCGATCGAGGTGATCGGCGTCCAGTCGGAGGCGGCGCCGGCGGCCTACCGCTCGTGGGCCTCGCGCAGCTTGCTCGAGGATCGGATGGCGACCCGGGCCGAGGGCCTGGCGACCCGCGTCGCCTTCGAGCTCCCGCAGCAGATCCTCTGGGAGCAGCTCGACGACTTCGTCCTCGTGGGCGAGGACGACCTCGAGCAAGCGGTCCTCCTGATGCTCGAGCACACGCGCAACCTCGCGGAGCCCGCCGGGGCCGCGCCGCTGGCAGCCGCGCTACAGCTTCGCGACCGGCTGGCCGGGAAGCGCGTCGCCCTCATCCTGAGCGGCGGCAACATCAGCCCTGGCCACCTGCGCGAGATCCTGGCGCGCAGCGAGTAACCTCGGAGCCGTGCCGAGGCTCGTCGGGATCAACCACGTGGCGCTCGAGGTCGGCGACCTGGAAGCGGCGCTCGAGTGGTATGGGCGCATCTTCGAGTTCGAGATCGTCCGCGAGCCACCCTTCCCACACATGGCCTTCCTGCAGATGGGAGACCAGTTCATCGCGCTCTCGCAAGGCCGCTCGCAGCCGGCCGACACCGCCCGCCACTTCGGCCTCGTCGTCGATGACAAGCCGGCGGTCCGTGCGGCGCTCGAGGAGGCCGGCGCCGAGATCCTCCGCGGTCGCGGCCTCGACTTCCTCGACCCGTGGGGCAACCACCTCCAGGTGGTGGCCTACGAGGACATCCAGTTCTCGAAGACTCCCGAGGTGATGCGCGGGATGGGCCTGGACCTGCCGAAGTCGGAGCAGGCGCTCGCGGAGCTCCGCGAGAGCGGGCTCGCCTAGGCCACGGCGGCCTCGCCGAGGAGCGCCTTCACCTCGGCGAAGAAATCCGGCTCCGGCTTGACCTTGTAGTCCGGGCCGAACTGGAAGGTGCGCGGGCCGTCGGAGGTGACGAGGTCGAGCACCACCGGTGCCTCGCCCGGGAAGTCCTTCACGACCGTGGCGAGCTCGCGGATGAGCCCGGCCCGCGCCCGGCGCGCGTCGAGCTTGAGCCGTACCTCCTTGCGCTCCGGCGTCGCCTCGAAGGCGGTCACCTCGAGCGCGATCAGCTTCGTCTCGCCTTCCTTGTGGTCGATTCGCGCCTTGACGACGAGCACCGCGTCGGCGAGCAGCAGCTCGCGCGAGGACGCGTAGACCGAGTTGAAGACGACCACCTCGGCGCTGCCGAGCACGTCGTCGAGCCGCATGAAGACCATCGGCTCGCCCTTCTTCGTCGTCAGCTGCTTGAGCGCGCTCACGATCCCGGCGACGGTCACGATCTCGCCGTCGCGCCGGCGCTCGAGCTCGGCGAGGGTCGCGTCCGTCTTGCGCCGCAGCTGCGACTTGATCGCCTCCAGCGGGTGCTCCGAGACGTAGAGGCCGAGCGCTTCCTTCTCCTGCCGCAGCAGCTCGTTCTTCTCGTATTCCTCGGTCCCGATCGGCGGGTTCTCCGGCTTCGCCTCGGCCTCGCCGAAGAGCGAGCTCTGGCCGCTGAGGCGGTCGTTCTGGGCCCGCTGGCCGTGGGAGAGGGCGTGCTCCAGCGCCTCGAGCATCCCGCGGCGGGTGCCGCCGCTGGAGTCGAGTGCACCGCACTTGACCAGCGACTCGAGCGCCCGCTTGTTCACCACCTGCGGGTCGACGCGCTCGGTGAAGTCCCAGAGCGAGCTGAACTCGCCGCTCTCGGCGCGCGCGTGCACGATCGCCCGCGCCGCGGAGTCGCCGACGTTCTTGACCGCGTTCAAACCGAAGCGGATCTTCCCCTCGACCACGGCGAAGTCGCACTCGGACGAGTTCACGTCGGGCGGCAGCACCTCCACGCCCATCTCGTTGCAGGCGGCGACGTAGAACGGCACGCGATCCTTGGTGTTCATCACCGACGAGATCAGCGCGGCCATGTACTCCTTCGGGTGGTGCGCCCTCAGCCAGGCGGTGCGGTAGGCGATCAGCGCGTAGCAGGCGGCGTGCGACTTGTTGAAGGAGTAGTCCTGCGCCTGCTCCATGTCCTTCCAGAGCTGGTTCGCCACCGCCGGTGTGACCGAGTTCGCCGCGCACCCCTCGAGGAACTTGTCCTTGAGGGAGGCCATCAGCGCGTGGATCTTCTTCCCGATCGCCTTGCGCAGGTCGTCGGCCTCGGCGGGCGTGAAGCCCGCGAGCTGCTTGGCGATCTCCATGTACTGCTCCTGGTAGATGCAGATCCCGTAGCTGAGGCCGGTGATCGGCTCCAGGCGGGGGTCGGGATAGCTCACCGCCTCCTGGCCGTTCTTACGCCGCGCGTAGCCCGGGATATAGCCCATCGGGCCCGGGCGGTAGAGCGCCACGAGGGCGATCAGGTCCTCGAACTCGGTCGGCTTCACCTGGCGCAGCGCCTCGCGCATCCCCGACGACTCGAACTGGAAGACGCCGACCGTGTCGCCGCGCTGCAGCATCTTGTAGGTCTCCGCGTCGTCGAGCGGCAGCTTGCCGATGTCCACGCCGCCGACGAGCTCGACCGCCTTCTCGATCACGTCGAGGTTGCGCAGGCCGAGGAAGTCGATCTTCAGCAGCCCGAGCGCCTCGACGTCCCACATCCCGAACTGCGTCACGACCTCCTGGTCGGCGCCTTTCTGCTGCAGCGGCACGACGTCGGTCAACGGCCGGTCGGAGATGACGACCCCGGCGGCGTGGATCGAGTCCTGGCGGATCAGCCCCTCGAGCGGCTTCGCCAGGTCGACGATCTCGCGCACCAGCGGGTCGCCGTCGTAGGCCTGCTTCAGCTCCGCGCCCGGCTTGAGGCAGTCGTCCAGGTAGACCTTCGGCCCTTCCGGGATCAGCTTCGCGATCTTGTCGACCGAGCCGTAGGGGATCTCGAGCACTCGGCCCGCGTCGCGGACGGCGGCACGCGCCATCATCGTCCCGAAGGTGATGATCTGCGCGACGCGGTCGCGGCCGTACTTCTCGGCGACGTAGTTGATCACCCGGTCGCGGCCGGCGACGGCGAAGTCGATGTCCATGTCGGGGAGGTCCTTGCGGGCCGGGTTGAGGAAGCGCTCGAAGAGCAGGCCGTAGCGGATCGGGTCGACGTCGGTGATCTGCAGGCAGTACGCGGCGAGCGAGCCGGC
>Ga0207675_100001287_pt1 | contig 25128 bp, 23 predicted proteins | sample KBSSwiS42_FD_184305 | JGI IMG/M metagenome (GOLD analysis project Ga0207675, IMG submission 184305) | Switchgrass rhizosphere microbial communities from Kellogg Biological Station, Michigan, USA - KBS Switchgrass S4-2 (SPAdes) (version 2) | ecosystem: Host-associated > Plants > Roots >...
CCCCCGCCGCCTCCACCACCACCGGCACCGGCTCCCCCGCCGGTCGCTCCCCCGCCTCCGCCACCGGCACCTGCCCCACCGCCGGTCACTCCCCCGCCGGTCGCTCCTCCGCCTCCGCCGCCAGCCCCGGCGGCCTCGGCCGCGCCGGCCAAGGGTGGGGAGCTGAGCACCGACCAGCTGCTGGCCCGGCCGCCGGGGGGCCCGACCCAGGGTTGGCAGGCCGTCGTCTACCAGGTGAGCGGGGGCCGCGTGCGCCCGGCCCCGGGCCCGGCCGAGCGGAACCGCCAGAAGCTGGCGGCGCGGATCGGCGCGCCCGTGGCCGGCTGCCAGCGGATCGCGGTGGTCGCGCTCAAGGGCGGGGTCGGCAAGACGACCACCACCGCCTGCCTCGGCGCGATCTTCGCCGAGTACCGCGGCGACCGGGTGGTGGCCGTCGACGCCAACCCCGACCCGGGCACCCTCGGCTACCGCATCCACCGCGACACCGCCCGCACGGCCACCGACCTGCTCGCCAACGTGGACAAGCTGGAGCGCTACGCCGACGTCCGCGCCTACGCCTCCCAGACCGACCTGCGCCTGGAGGTGATCGCCTCCGAGGCCGACCCGGGCCGCGACGAGGCCTTCGGCGAGGACGACTACCGCGAGCTGGCCGTCGTCCTCGAGCGCTTCTACTCGCTGGTCCTGACCGACTGTGGCCCCGGCCTGCTCCACTCGGCCATGCGGGCCATCCTGCCCGCGGCCGACCAGCTGGTGGTGGTCGCCGCCCCCAGCCTCGACGGCGCCCGCTCGGCCAGCCTGACCCTCGACTGGCTGGTCAAGCACGACTACGCGGGACTGGCCCGCTCCTCGGTGGTGGTGATCAACGCCGTCCGCGAGCGCGGCCTGGTCGACGTGGACAAGCTCCAGGAGCATTTCGCCCGCCGCTGCCGGGCGGTGGTCCGCATCCCCTATGACCGCCACCTCGAGACCGGCGCCGAGATCGTCCTCGACGAGCTGGCCCCGGCCACCCGCCGCGCCTACGTGCAGCTCGCGGCCGCCGTGGCCGACGGCTTCCGCCCCCAGGTCAGGGACGGCGGCCAAGCCTAGCCCGTTGCTATGATCCACCTATGCCGACCTACGACTACGCCTGCACCGAGTGCGGCGACCGCACCGAGGTGGTGCGGTCGTTCTCGGACGCGCCCCCGACGACCTGCACGGTCTGCGGGGGCCCCCTGCGCAAGGTCTTCTCGCCGGTCGGCATCGTGTTCAAGGGGTCGGGCTTCTACCGGACCGACTCGCGGGGCAAGCCCTCGACCCCCAAGGCCGACGGCGGCGGCGACAAGGACAAGTCCAAGAAGGCCGCCGACAGCAGCTCGGCCTCCAAGGCCTCGTCCTCGGACGGCGCCAGCTCGAGCTCCACAACCAAGCCGGCCGAGAAGAGCGCCTGACCCGCCCGACCCTGAGCAGGCCCGTTCGCGGCCGTCACCCCCCGCCGCCCGGTTGTCCTCCCCTAGCCTGGCCCGGGTCGGGTTCCGCTCCGATACCATGCCCGCTACCATGCCCGCGGGCGCCGCCCTGGCGGGCCGCCTCGCGGGGGGTCTCCCCGCCGGTCGAAAGGTGCGAGCGTCATGGCCCGTCCCCAGGCCGAGCTCGGGGTCTTCGGTGGCTCCGGGTTCTACGCGTTCCTCGACGGTGTCGAGGAGCACACGGTCGAGACGCCCTTTGGCGACCCGTCCGACAAGGTGGCGATCGGCGAGGTCGATGGCCGCAAGGTCGCCTTCCTCCCCCGCCACGGCCGCCGCCACCAGTACCCACCCCACAAGATCCCGTACCGGGCCAACCTCTGGGCGATGAAGGAGCTCGGGGTGCGCCGGGTGATCGGCCCCTGCGCCGCCGGGTCGCTCCAGGCCGAGGCCGCCCCTGGGCATTTCGTCATCTGCGACCAGGTGGTCGACAGGACCTGGGGCCGCAACGACACCTTCTACGACGGGCCCGAGACCACCCACATCTCCTTCGCCGACCCCTACTGCCCCGAGCTGCGCTCCCTCGCCCTCAAGGAGGCCGAGGCCCAGGGCATCACCGTGCACGACGGCGGCACCATGGTGGTCATCCAGGGCCCGCGCTTCTCGACCCGGGCCGAGTCCAGGTGGTTCCAGGGCAACGGCTGGAAGGTCATCAACATGACCGGCTACCCCGAGGCGCTGCTGGCCCGCGAGCTCGAGCTCTGCTACGTCAACGTCTCGCTGATCACCGACTACGACGTCGGCCTCGAGGGCCTGCCCGGGGTCGACCCGGTCTCCCACTCCGAGGTCGTGCGGGTCTTCCAGGAGAACAACGCCAAGCTCAAGGATCTCCTCTTCGCCCTGCTGCCGAGCATCCCCGGCGACCGCACCTGCCCGTGCGCCACCGCCCTCAAGGGCGCCCGCTTCGAGGCTTGACAGAAAGGCTCCGGCCCCGTGCTCCGCGCCATCCTCCTCGGGATCGTCCAGGGGATCACCGAGTTCCTGCCGATCTCCTCGTCGGCCCACCTGTCGATCGTGCCCCGGCTGCTCGGCTACAGCACCCCGACCCTGGCCTTCGAGGTGCTGCTGCATTTCGGCACCCTGGCCGCGGTGGCCGCCTACTTCGCCAGGGACCTGTGGGCGTTCGTGCTCTGCCTGGTCGCACCCGGCCGGCTCGGGCCGGAGGAGGCGGCCACTCGACGGCGGCTGCTGGGGCTGCTCGCCCTGGCCTCGCTGCCGGCGGCGGCGGTCGGGTTCCTGCTCCAGGACTGGGCCGACCAGCAGACGGCCCGGCCCCTGCGGGCGTCGGTCTGGCTGGTGCTGACCACGGTGATCATGATCGCGGCCGAGCTGTACGACCGCTCCCGCCGGGCCCGCCCGGCGCCGGCCTCGGCTCCCGGCGAGCTGGAGGGCGGGGAGGAGGAGGCCCCGGCCGGCCGGGCCGGGACCAGGGTGCAGCGGCACCACGGGCGCGGCCCCGGGACCGTGACCGACCCGCCGGACGCCCAGCAGGAGCTACAGCGGCTGCCGGTGGCCAAGGCGACCGGCATCGGCCTCGGGCAGGCCCTGGCGCTGATCCCGGGCACGAGCCGTTCCGGCATCACCATCTCGGTGGGCCTGTTCGAGGGCGTGAGCCGGGAGACCGCGGCCCGGTTCTCGTTCCTGCTCTCGATCCCGGCCATCCTCGGCGCCGGCATCCTCAAGCTGGACGACCTCTCGGGGGCCACCGAGACCTCGGCCGAGCTGCTCGCCGGGACCATCGCCGCCGCGGTCTCCGGCTTCCTGGCCGTGTCGTTCCTGATCCGCCTGCTCCGCACCCGCACCCTGTGGCCGTTCATCTGGTACCGGCTGGTCGCCGGGACCCTGTTCGTCCTGCTGCTGTCCACCGTCCGGTCCTAGCGGACCGCCGGGGCGCGCTCGGTGTCACCGTTCCCGAGCTGCGCTAGCGGAGGCGCTCGACCAGCGAGGAGATCTCGTCGGCGACGCCGGTGGGGACCGAGTAGCCGGTCTCGTCGCGGATCTGCCCGACGTGGTCCCGGACGTCCTCGAGGGTGAGGGCCGGGTTGGCGTAGCCCTCGGTGAGGCCGACGAAGAAGCGGGCGACCCGCCCACCCCCGGCCGAGTAGATCTCGCCCGTCACCGGGCACTCCTCGGAGACCAGCCAGGCGGCCACGGGCGCGACCAGCGCCGGGTCGAGCTTGGGGGCGAGCGGGCCGAGCAGCTCCTCGGTCATGCGGGTGCGGGCGATCGGGGCGAGCACGTTGGCCTTGATGTTGTAGCGGGCGCCCTCCTGGGCCAGCACCCGGGCCAGGCCGACCAGCCCCATCTTGGCCGCGCCGTAGTTGGTCTGGCCGAAGTTGCCAAGGATGCCGGCGTTGCTGGCGGTGACCAGGACCCGGCCGTAGCCGGCCTCGCGCAGCTTCACCCAGGCCGGCCGGATCACGTGGAAGGCCCCTTTGAGGTGCACGTCCAGCACCGGGTCGAGCAGCTCAGGGGTCATGTTGTGGAACGCCTTGTCGCGCAGGATGCCGGCGTTGCTGATCACGATGTCGACCCGGCCGAACGCCGCCAGGGCGGTGTCCACGATCGCCTGGCCGCCCTCGACGGTGGCCACCGTGCTGGTGTCGGCGACCGCGACCCCGCCGAGGCCCTCGATCTCCTTGACCGTCTGCTCGGCCGGCCCGGCCGACGCGCCCGTGCCGTCGGTGGCGCCGCCCAGGTCGTTGACGACCACCTTGGCGCCCCGGGAGGCCAGCAGCAGGGCGTGCTCGCGACCCAGGCCGCCGCCCGCGCCGGTCACGATGGCCACCCTGTCGTCGAAGCGGATGTCGCCCATGGCTCGCCTCCCGTGTCGCGCCGCCGGACCCTACGATACGGGCATGGGACCCCTGCAGGGAGTGCGCGTCGTCGAGGTCGCCGGGATCGGGCCGGGGCCGTTCTGCGCCATGCTCCTGGCCGACCTTGGGGCCGAGGTGCTGGCCGTTGACCGGCCGGCGCCGGACCGGCCCGGCTGGCCGGCCCTGTTCGGCCGGGGACGGCGCCGGGTCGTCGTCGACCTCAAGCACCCCGACGGGCCGGGAGTGGTCCTCGACCTGGTCGCCGGGGCCGACGCCCTCGTCGAGGGGTTCCGCCCAGGGGTGGCCGAGCGGCTCGGGATCGGCCCCGAGGCGTGCCTGGCCCGCAACCCGCGCCTGGTCTACGGGCGGGTCACCGGCTGGGGCCAGGACGGCCCGCTGGCCCGGTCGGCCGGTCACGACATCGACTACATCGCCCTGGCCGGGGCGCTGCACCCGCTCGGGCCTGCCGACCGCCCGCCGGTGCCGCCGCTCAACCTGCTCGGCGACTTCGGCGGAGGCGGGATGCTGCTCGCCCTTGGGGTGGTCGCGGCCCTGCTGGAGGCCGCCCGCTCCGGCCGCGGCCAGGTGGTGGACGCGGCCATGGTCGACGGCGCCGCCCTGCTCACCAGCCAGCTCCACGAGCTGCTGGCCGCCGGCCTCTGGAGCGACCACCGCGAGGCCAACCTGCTCGACGGGGCGGCGCCGTTCTACGCCGTCTACGAGACCGCCGACGCCCGCCACCTGGCCGTCGGCGCCCTCGAGCCCCAGTTCTGGTCCGAGCTCCTTGAGCGGGTCGGCCTCGTCGAGGAGGACCTCCCGGCCCAGCTCGATCGCGACGGCTGGCCGGCCCTCCGGGACCGCCTGGCCGCCCGGTTCCGCACCAGGACCCGCGACGAGTGGTGCGCCCTCCTGGAAGGCACCGACGCCTGCGTCGCCCCTGTCCTCTCCCTCCTCGAAGCCCCCGCCCACCCCCACCACCAGGCCCGCGATACCTTCGTCGAGGTCGCCGGGGTCACCCAGCCCGCCCCGGCCCCCCGCTTCAGCCGCACCCCCTGCGCCCACCCCACCCCATCCACCGCCGCCAGCGGCGAGTTCCTGGCCACATGGGGCCTTCCCCCGGAACGAGTCGCCCACCTCCGCACCAGCGGCGCGCTCGCCTAAGGCACGAGCCAGGCGTCCAGGGCGGCCAGCCAGGGGTCGAGGGCTTCGCGGTGGAGGTTGTGGCCCGCGGGGAGGACCCGGGTGGTGCCGTCGCTCAGGGCCTCGACGGCCGCCTTGCGGTCGAGGCCGAGGAGGGTGGACCCGAGGGACTCCTCGCCCAGGAGCAGCAGGACGGGGATCGGGGCGGCGAGGAGAGCGGGGAGGTCCAAGGGGACGCCGGGGCGCATGGCGGCGGCGACCGCCTGGCCGTCGCAGTCGGCCAGGTCGGCGACCCGGCGCTCTGCCTCGCCCGCCGGCCAGGCGGGGTTGGCGGCCTCCAGCTCGCGGCGGAGGGCGTCGGGCTCGCTGGCGGCCCGGGAGGTGTCGGCCTCGATACCGGCGGCAATGGCCGCCCAGTCGATCGAGGACGCCCCGGGCGGGTCCTCCACCACCAGGCGCCGCGCGAACCCGGGTTGGGCGGCCACCAGCTCGAGCGCCACCAGGGCACCCAGCGAGTGCCCGACCAGCAGGTCGACCGGCGACCCGGCCGCCACCTCGACCGTCTCGGCCACGTCGGTGGCGAGGTCGGCGACGGACTGGCCGGCGGTGGGTCGGGGGCTGGACCCGTGCCCGCGCAGGTCGACGGCCAGCACCCGGAAGCCGCGCTCGACAAGTGCCGGCCCGACCCGCCACCAGGTCCGCGACGACGAGGTCACCCCGTGGACCAGCACCGCCAGGGGCCTGTGGACAGCCCCGCGCCCCTCCGACCCCCACCACCTGGTGGCGAGCTGGGCCACCTCAGGCGCCGGCGACGGTCATCTCGCCGATCAGGAGGCTGGAACCGCCGATCGAGCCGGTGGTGAAGCGGAGGTCGGACCCGACGGCGTCGATGCCCTTGAGGATGTCGAGGAGGTGGGCGGCGACGGTGGCCTCCCGGACCGGCTCGGCCAGTTGGCCGTCGCGGAACAGCAGGCCGCTCACGCCGACCGAGAAATCGCCGGTGATGGGGTTGGCCCCGGAGTGGACGCCGGAGACGTCCTGGACGAGGAGGCCCTCGCCGGCTCGGGACAGCAGGCCGGCCTGGTCGAGGTCGCCGGGCTCCAGGAACAGGTTGTGGGCGGAGATCCCCGGGGTGCTCTTGAACGACCCGCGGCGGGCGTTGCCGGTGGAGTGGACCTCGCCGCCCTCCCTGGCCGCACTGGCCGTGTTGTGGAGGAAGCACTGGAGCATGCCGTCCTCGATCAGGACCGTCCTGCCGGTCGGGACGCCCTCGCCGTCGAAGGGGGCGGCGCCCGGGCCGGCGACCAGGCGGCCGTCGTCGACCAGGCGCAGCCCGGCCGCGCCGACCTGCTGGCCGATCCGGTCGGCGAACAGGCTGCGCCGCTTCTGCACCTCCTCGGCCGACAGGCCGGCGAGCAGGACCCCGAGCAGGCTCGGGGCGACCATCCGGTCGAACACCACCGGGATCGTCCGGGTCGGCGGCTTGGTCGCGCCCAGCATGCGCACCGCCCGGTCGGCCGCCTCCCTGGCCACCGGGCCCGGGTCGAGGTCCTCCAGGGCCCGGGCGGCGTCGACCGCGTAGCCGATCTGGCTCTCGCCGTCCTCGGTGGCCATGGCGACCGAGACGCACCAGGCGTGGGTGACCGCGAACGAGCCCGAGATCCCGAGCGACGAGGCGACCGCGACCTCGCCGACCACGTCGCCGTAGCGGGCCGACTCGACCTGGGTGACCTTGGGGTCGGCGGCCCGGGTGCGGGCCTCCAGGTCGAGGGCCAGGGCGACCTTGCGCTCGGGGTCGGTGTCGGCCAGGCGGGTGTCGAACAGGCCCTCAAGGGCCTGGTAGGCGCTCGCCTCGGGGAGCACGTTGCCCGGGTCCTCCCCTGACACCTCCAGGTTGGCCCTGGCCTCGGCCAGGCACTCGCGCAGGCCGTCGTCGGAGAGGTCGGCGGTGTAGGCGTAGCCGAGACGGCCGTCGGCGACCACCCGGACCCCGACCCCGCTGGAGGAGGCGGAGGTGAGCCGCTCGACCTCGCCCTGGAAGGCGGTGACCGAGGTCTCGGTGGTCAGCTCGGCGTAGGCCTCGACTCCCTCGCCACCGGTCGCCTCGGCGGCCAGCCGCTCGACGATCGCGTCCAGCTCGACGGTCATGCCGTCCCTCCTGTGCCCCCGACGGTCATCTGGGAGATGCGCATGGTCGGGGCGCCGTTGCCGACCGGCACACCCTGGCCCTCCTTGCCGCAGATGCCCTCCTTGACGGTGAAGTCGTCGCCGAGGGCGTCGACGGCCGCGACCACGCTGGGCCCGTCGCCGACCAGGTTGGCCCCGCGCACCGGGGTGGTCACCTCGCCGTTCTCGATCAGGTAGCCCTCGACCACCCCGAACACGAACTCGCCGGTGACCGGGTTGACCTGCCCGCCCCCGAGCGACTTGGCGTACAGCCCGCGCGGGGTCTGGCGGATGATCTCGGAGGGGTCGTCGTCGCCGGCCAGCACGTAGGTGTTGGTCATGCGCGGGATCGGCACGTCGGCATAGGACTGGCGGCGGCCGTTGCCGGACGCCGGCAGGCCGAGCTGCCTGGCCCGGATCAGGTCGGTCAGGTAGTCGGTGCAGACCCCGCCGTCGAACAGGACGGTCCGCTGGGCCGGGGTGCCCTCGTCGTCGAAGGCGAACGAGCCCCAGGCGCCCTCGACGGTGGCGTCGTCGACCCCGTTGAAGCGCTCGTCCCCGATGCGTGCGCCCTGCTTGCCGGTGTAGACCGAGGCCTCCTTGGCGATCAGGTCGGCCTCCATGCCGTGGCCGGACGACTCGTGGAACAGCACCCCGCCGTTGCCCGACGCGATCACCACCGGCATCTGCCCGGCCGGGGCCGGCCTGCTGGCCAGCATGGCCACGGCCCGCTCGGCCGCCCGCCGGGCCACCTCCTCGGGCGGGAACTCGTCCAGCAGCTCGAAGCCCATGGAGCGGCCGGGGCCGTCGAAGCCGGTCTGGACGACGCCGTCACGGGCCGCCACCACCTGGACGACGAAGCGGGTCCGGACCCGGTCCTCGAGGGTCGAGAACCCCTCGGAGTTGGCGATCAGGACCTGCTGGCGGACGTCGCCGTAGCCGGCCGTGACCTGGGCGACGGCCGGGTCGTAGCCGCGGGCGGCGTCGTCGGCCCGCCGGACCAGCTCGGCCAGGGTGGTCCGCTCGACGCCGGCCGGGTCGACGGCCACCGGGTGGCGGACCTCGGGCTGGCGGCGTCGCAGGTCGCGGACCTCGGCCGCCGGGGGCTCGCGGAGGGCGGCGGCGGCCACCCGGGCCGCCTCCAGCAGGGCGTCGAGGTCGAGCCGGTTGGTGTAGGCGTAGGCCGAGGCCGTGCCCTTCACCACCCGGACCCCGGCGCCGCGGTCCCGGCCGGTGACCAGCTCCTCCACCCGCCGGTCCTCGAGCCGGATGTTGTGGGACAGGCGGTCCTCGGCGTACACCTCAGCCCACTCCCCGCCGGTGGCCAGGGCGGCGCCCAGCACCTTGCGGACGACAGCGTCTTCGAGCACGGCTCGCTCCTTCGGGGGTTGCATCACGCTCCCGGCCGAGCCGGCCCGGGGAGCCCGGTCATTGTAGAGCCGGACCGGGCTCCCATTGGGCGCTGCGCGCCGTTCGGCTCAGCGGCGCGGCCGGCTCAGGCCGAGGCGCGGACGACCAGCTCGGTGTCCAGGATGAGGTGCATGCCGCTCGCCTCGCCGGCGAGCCGGGCCAGCAGCAGGCGGGTGGCCTGGCGGCCCATCTCCTCGATCGGCTGGCGGACGGTGGTCAGGGGCGGCTGGGCGTAGCGGGCCACGGCCGAGTCCTCGAACCCGACAACGCCCACGTCCTCGGGGACCCTACGGGCGGCCGTCCGCAGGGCCCGCAGGGCCCCGGCGGCCATCAGGTCGGAGGCGGCGAACACGGCGTCGACCGGGCTTCCCGGCCGCTCCAGCAGCCGGGCCATGGCCGCGGCCCCGCCCTCCTCGGTGAAGTCGCCCGTCTCGACCAGGTCGCCGGCCCCGGCCAGCCCGGCCGCGGCCAGCCCGTCCCGGTAGCCCTCCAGGCGGTCGAGGCCGACGCCCATGTCGAGGGGGCCGGTGATGGTGGCGATCCGCCGTCGGCCCTGGCGGGCCAGGTGGTCGACGGCCTTGGCGGCGCCGCCGCGGTTGTCGGCGTCGACCCAGCTGGCCGAGGCCGGTCCCCCGATCGACCGGGGGACCGCTCCGGCGGGTCCCCGGACCCCCCCGACCGGCCGGCCGACCAGGACGGCGGGCACGCCGGCCCGCTCGAGGGTGCCGGGCAGCGGGTCGTCGCCGTGCAGGGAGGCGAGCAGCACGCCGTCGACGTGGCCGCCGACCACGTACCGCTCCAGCCGCCCCCGGTCGGGCAGGTCCTGGGCGATCAGCAGCTGCAGCTGGACCCCGGTGCCGGCCAGGGCGGCGCTGACCCCGCGGACCATGCCGGCGAAGAACGGCTCGGAGAAGAAGCGGGCGTGGGGCTCGGACACGACCAGGGCGACCGAGTCGGCCCGCCGGGTGACCAGGCTGCGGGCGGCCCGGTTGGGCACGTAGCCGAGCTTGGCCACGGCCCGCTCGACCTGTGCCCGCACGGCCGGGCTGACCTTGGGCGAGCCGTTGACGACCCGCGAGACGGTCGCCCGGGAGACCCCGGCCAGGGCCGCCACCTGCTCGAGGGTCGGCGGACCGGTCATCCTGGCCCGTTCCCGCTCGGGCCTGGCGGGCGCCCGTCGAGGCCGCCGCGGGCGATCGCCTCCCGGTACCACAGGGCGCTGTCCTTGGGCAGCCGGCGCTGGGTCGGGAAGTCCACGTAGACGATGCCGAACCGCTTGGAGTAGCCCTCGGCCCACTCGAAGTTGTCCAGCAGCGACCAGACGAAGTAGCCGCGCAGGTCGACCCCGCGCTGGATGGCCCGGTGGGCGGCCCGCAGGTGCCCGTCCAGGAACCGGATCCGTGCCTGGTCGGGGACCCGGCCATGGGCGTCGGGGCCGTCGTCGAAGGCGGCCCCGTTCTCGGTCACGTACAGCGGCAGCGACGGGTAGTCGGTGTGCAGCCGCAGCAGCAGCTCGTCCAGGCCCGACGGGTCGATCTCCCAGCCCAGGTCGGTCCGGGGCCGGTCGCTGGCCACGAACTCGACGTCCCCGGCGGCGACCCAGGGCGTCGGCGGCCCCCCGAGCCGCGGCCGCTCGGGCCGGGCGGCCACCACCCAGCGCCGGTAGTAGTTGACCCCGAGCAGGTCGAGGGGCACGGCGATGGCGGCAAGGTCGTCGTCGCTGGCCTGGTCGAGACCGCCGAGGCCGCCCAGGTCCTGGAGCACGTCGCCCGGGTAGCGGCCGCGGAGCAGCGGGTCGAGGAACAGCCGGTTGTAGACGCCGTCGATGCGACGGGCGGCGTCGGCGTCGGCCGGGCCGTCCGACACCGGGGTGACCGGGTCGAGGTTGAGGTTGATGCCGAGCCGGGGCCGGGCGTCGAGCGCCCGCAGCGCCCGGGTGGCCAGGCCGTGGGCGACCAGCAGGTGGTGGGCGGCCCGCACGGCGGTGGCCGGGTCCTGCACCCCGGGGGCGTGGACGCCGGCGGCGTGGCCGAGGAAGGCCGCGCACCACGGCTCGTTCAGGGTCGTCCAGTTGGCCACCCGGTCGTGGAGGGCCCCGTAGACGGCGGCCGCGTAGTCGGCGAAGCGGCCGGCGGTCTCGCGGCTGGCCCAGCCTCCCCGGTCCTGGAGCGCCTGGGGGAGGTCCCAGTGGTACAGGGTGATCCAGGGCTCGACGCCCCGCTCCAGCAGACTGTCGGCCAGCCGCCGGTAGAAGTCGAGGCCCTCGGGGTTGACCGGCCCACGCCCCTCGGGCTGGACCCGCGGCCAGGCGACCGAGAACCGGTAGGCGCCCAGCCCGAGGTCGGCCATCAGGGCCGCGTCCTGGCGGTAGCGGTGGTAGTGGTCGGCCGCCACCTCCCCGGTGTCCCCCCCGGCGACCCGCCCCGGCACCCTCGCGAACGTGTCCCAGATCGAGGGCCCCCGCCCGCCCTTCCTCGCCGCCCCCTCCACCTGGTAGGCGGAGGTCGCCGCCCCCCACACGAACCCAGCCGGAAACCGCGTTGCCCCGGTCATCCCCGATCTCCTCTCCGGACCGTGAGAGCGCTCTCTCAACCAGGAAGAGAATGGACTCGATGTCGCTGGAAGGTCAAGGGGGAGCGTTTGCAGTGCTAAGGTTCAGAAATGACGACGCAGCGGCGGATGGTCGCCTCCGGATCGCCGTACGAGCCGGTGATCGGCTTCAGCCGGGCCGTCCGGGTGGGCGACCGGGTGCTGGTCGCCGGCACCGCCCCCGTCTGGCCGGACGGCTCCTGCGACCCCGACCCGGAGGCCCAGGCGGCCCGCTGCCTCGAGATCATCCTGGCCGCCCTGGCCGAGGCCGGCGCCGGTCCCGAGCACGTGGTCCGCACCCGCATGTACCTGCTCGACCCGACCGACTGGGAGGCCGTCGGCCGCGCTCACGGGGCCGTGTTCGCCGACGTCCGGCCGGCGTCCACCATGGTCGTGGTGGCCGCCCTGCTGGACCCCCGCTGGCGGGTCGAGATCGAGGCCGAGGCCCTCCTCGCCTAGGCCTGGGCCAGCAGGCCGAGCAGGAGCTCGTTGAAGCGGTCGTGTCTCTACCTGTTGGCGCGCAGGTAGGTGACGAGGTCGTCGTAGGACCCGGGCTCGGCGGCGAAGCGGGCGTAGTCGCGGGCCAGGTCGAACCAGGGCGGGGTGCTGGGGCGGATCTCGTTGAGACCGCGGGTGAAGTCGGCCAGGGAGATCGGGCACGAGCTGTTGCTGACGATCGAGGCCTCGAGGGCGGCCGCGGCCGCCGACTCGCACAGCTGGGCCAGGTCGGCGGCCGAGTACTTGCCGGTGCGGGCGGCCAGGGCGCGGACGTCCAGGTCCTCGGCCAGCGGGCGGCCGTCGAGCACGGCCCCGATGATGGCCTCGCGGGCCTGGAGGTCGGGGGGCAGCACCAGCAGGCGGTGGTCGAGCAGGCCGGGCCGGCGCAGCAGGGCGTCGACGTCCCAGGGGTGCTCGGTGGCGGCGACCACGAACACCTCCTCGTGCTCCTCGCTGGCGCTGTAGAGCTCGGCCACCAGCTGGTCGACGACCCCCCGCCCGATCGAGTGGCGGCGTCCGGCCCGGCGGGGGCCGATGGCGTCGAGCTGGTCCAGGTAGAGCAGGCAGGGCGCGCTGGCCCGGGCCGTCTCGAAGATCTCGTGGACGCTGCGGCGGCTGTAGCCGAGCCACATGTCGACCACGTGGGCCAGGTCGATCCGGAGGAAGCCGGCCCGCAGCTCCCCGGCCAGGGCCCGGGCCAGGAACGTCTTGCCGCAGCCGGGCGGCCCGTACATCAGCAGGCCGCCGCGCAGCGACCGGCCGAACAGCCGCCGCATCTGCGGGTCGCGCAGCGGGGACAGGAAGGCGGTGGACAGCCAGCGCTTGATCGCCGGCATGCCGCCGACGTCGTCCAGGGTGGTCCTCGGCTCCTCGACCTCACCAAGGACCCACTGGTCGAGCGTCGCCGCCCGGTGCTGGGGCTCGGCCGGGGCGGCGGGGAACGGGGCCGTTCCCGCGAACGAGGCCGCGGGGAGGGCGGCGGTGGCCCGGTCGGCCAGCTCGACGGCCTCGCGCTGGCCGGGGTCGACGGCGAGCACGGCCGAGCTGTGCTCCAGCGACTCGGCCGGCCGGCCCGCTTCCAGCAGCAAGGTCGCGACGTGCAGGCGCAGGGCCAGGTTGTCGGGCACGGCCTCGACCGCCGCCCGTAGACCGGCAAGCAGCTCAGGGTCGACCGGCATGGCGGCAACAGTATGGCAAGGCCGCCCCCCTGATGCCCAAACGTCCGGATCGGCCGGGCGCCGGGGCAGCGGCGAAATGGTGATTACAGTATTACGATGTGGTGACCCACTCGGGAGGGAGGCGACATGAGCTCCATCCAGTTCGTCGACGCGTTGCTGGCCGATGCCGACCGCGACCAGCGGGCCGACCCTGGCCCGTCCGACGAGGAGGCGCTCGACGCCTACTCCAAGGTGGTCTCCGGTGTCGCCGAGCGCGTGATCGGCTCGGTGGCCAGCCTGCGGATCAGCCGCCGGCTGTCCGGGGGGCGCCAGGCGCAGGGCTCCGGCTCGGCGGCGGCGATCACCCCGGACGGCTTCCTGGTCACCTCGGCCCACGTGGTCGAGGGGGCCGACAAGGGCCGGGCCTCGATGGCCGACGGCCGCGAGCTGCGGTTCGAGGTCGTCGGCCGCGACGCGCTGTCCGACCTGGCGGTGATCCGGGCGAGCGGGGCCGACCTGGAGCCGGTGTCCCTGGGGAACGCCGACCGGCTCCGGGTCGGCCAGCTCGTGGTGGCCGTCGGCAACCCGATGGGGCTGGCCGGCTCGGTCACCGCCGGGGTGGTCAGCGCGCTCGGCCGCTCCTTCCCGACCAGCGACGGCCGGGCCAGCCGGCTGGTCGAGAACGTCATCCAGACCGACGCCGCCCTCAACCCGGGCAACTCCGGCGGCGCCCTGGTCGACGGGCGCGGCCGCATGGTCGGGGTCAACACCGCCGTGGCCGGGATCGGCCTCGGCCTGGCCGTGCCGGTCAACGCCACCACCCGGCGGATCATCGCCGCCCTGATGCGCGACGGCCGCTTCCGCCGGGCCTTCATCGGCATCGCCGGCGGGAGCCGCCCGCTCCCCCCGCGGGTCGCCCAGGTGCTGGACCGCACCGCCGGGGTCGAGGTCGTCCAGGTCGTCGACGGCAGCCCCGCCGCCCGGGCCGGTCTGCGCAACGAGGACCTGATCATCGACCTCGACGGCGCTCCCGTCGCCGACGCCGGCGACCTCCAGCGCCTGATGGTGGGCGAGCGCATCGGCCGCCCCCTCCCCGTCCGGGCCTTCCGCGGCGGCGAGCTGCTCGAGCTGACGGTGGTCCCGGTCGAGCTCCAGCACTAGCCCCGCTCCCCCGGCGGCGCTCCCGCCGCCGGACGAATTCCTTGAGTCGGACGGCCAGGTGCCGATCAGGTCTGCAGACCTGACCACCTGACGACCTGGCCGTGGACTTCCGGGAGCAGCCGGTGCGGACGATGCTGTGGCGGTACCACCTTGGCGGGGGCTGTGTGCTCGCCCTCGCCTATGTGTACGTGCCGTACCCGCCGCTGCGGGTCGGGGCCCTGGTGGTGCTGTGCCTGGCCACGATCGCGGCCACCCTGGCCTCGATCCGGCTGTGGCGGCCGGCCCGGCCACGGCCCTTCCAGCTGTTCGCGGCCGGGGAGGCGGTCGGGTTCGTGGCCGGGTCCCTCGGGTCGTCGGCGGCCGTGACCCGGGCCGGGGGCAGCGTGGCCGCGGCCGTCCTGACCATGGTGGCCTACCTGATCGGGATCGGCGGCTACGCCATGGTCATCCGGTCCCGCAGCCCGGGCCGGGACCGGGCCAGCCTGATCGACGCCACCGTGATCTCCACCGGCGTCGGCATGCTGGCCTGGGTGTTCCTGGCCTCTCCGTACTCGGTCGACGCCTCGCTGCCGATGGTCGAGCGGATCCTGTCCATGCTGTACGTGGTGTTCGACGTGCTGGTCCTGGCCCTGGTCATCCGCCTGGCCATCGGCGGCGGCGACCGCAGCCGGGCCTATCTGCTGATGACCACCGGCTGGCTGGTCCTTGTGGCCGCCGACGCCGGGCGGGCCCTGCTGGTCCTGCTCGGCACCTACGACCCGTCCAGCCCCGTCGAGGCCGGCTGGCTGGTCGCCTACGCCCTGTGGGGCGCGGCCGTGCTCGACCCGTCGGTCGCCACCCTCACCGACCCGGTGCCGGCGCCCCGGTCGGCGCTGACCCAGATCCGGCTGGCCTGCCTGGCCGCGGCCTCGCTGATGGCCCCGGCCATCCTGGCCGTCCAGGCGCTGCGCGACCAGCGCCTCGACATCCCGGTGATCGTCGCCGGCTGCGCGCTGCTGTTCCTGCTGGTGCTGGTCCGCATGGCCGACCTGGTCCGCGAGAACGAGGCCACCGTGCGCGAGCTGCGGGGCACCGAGGGCGTGCTGCGGGCCTCGCTCTCCGAGCGCGACGCCCTGGCCGCCCAGCTCGAGCACCAGGCGTTCCACGACAGCCTCACCGACCTGGCCAACCGGGCCCTGTTCAACGACCGGGTCCGCCACGCGCTGGCCAGGGCGCGCCGCGACGGCGGCTGCCTGGCCGTGCTGTTCGTCGACCTGGACGACTTCAAGGTGGTCAACGACAGCCTCGGCCACGGCGCCGGTGACCGGCTGCTGCGCGAGGTCGCCGGCCGGCTGCGCAGCTGCCTGCGCGAGCACGACACCGTCGGCCGGCTCGGCGGCGACGAGTTCGCCATCCTGGCCGAGGACACCGACCTGGCCACCGCCCGCCTGCTCGCCGACCGGGTGATCACCACCCTCGGGGCGCCGTTCCCGCTGGTCGGCGGGCAGGTCACCATCCGGGCCAGCATCGGGATCGCCGTCGACGAGCGCCTCGCCCTCGACGAGGCCCAGCTGCTGCGCAACGCCGACATCGCCATGTACGCCGCCAAGAGCCGCGGCAAGGGCACCTACGAGGTGTTCCAGTCCTCCATGCTGCGTTCGGTGCGCGACCGCCACGACGTGCAGGCCGCCCTGGAGGGCGCGATCGAGCGCCAGGAGCTGGTGGTCCACTACCAGCCGATCATCGACCTCCACAACGGCCGGGTGGCCGGGGCCGAGGCGCTGGTCCGCTGGCCGCGGCCGGACCGTGGCCTGGTCCCCCCGGCCGAGTTCATCCCCCTGGCCGAGGAGACCGGCCTGGTGGTCGAGCTCGACCGGTTCGTGCTGCGCCAGGCCTGCCGCCAGATGGCCGGCTGGGTCGCCGACGCCGGCCCGCTGCTGCTGCACGTCAACCTGTCCGCCCACCACCTGCTCCGCAACGACCTGGCGGCCAGCGTGGCCGCGGCCCTGCGCGACTCCGGGCTCGACCCCGGATGCCTGGCCCTCGAGATCACCGAGAGCGTCCTGATGCACGACCTGGAGGTGGCCATCGTCCGCCTTCACGAGCTCAAGGGGCTCGGGGTGCACCTGGCCATCGACGACTTCGGCACCGGCTACTCGTCGCTGGCCTACCTGCGCCAGATGCCGATCGACGCGGTCAAGATCGACAAGTCGTTCGTCGACGGCGTGGCCGGCGGCCCCGAGGAGTCGGCGGTGGCCAGGGCCATCCTCGCCCTGGCCGCGACCCTGCACCTGGACACGGTGGCCGAGGGGGTCGAGCAGCCGGAGCAGGCCGTGGCCCTGGCCGAGCTCGGCTGCCACCTGGCCCAGGGCTACCACTTCTCCCGGCCGGTCCCGGCCGCCGACATGGCCCGGCTGGTCGGACAGCGGCCGGTCGCCGGCCTGCGCCACCCGGCCTGAGCGGCCCCGCGGCCGGACGGCATGGCATGCTCGGCCCAGCCATGGCCGAGGAGACCCCCACCACCCTTGCCGCGGCCGAGCGGCGACGGCTGCTCCCGGCGGCGGCCGCGCTGGCCCGTGCCCGGGCCGCCGCCGGCGGGCCGCCCCGGCTGGAGCCGGTCGCCGGCCGCCTGGTCCCGGCCGCTCGCGCCGGGCTGCTGGCCGGGACCTTCAACCCCTTCACCCGGGCCCACGCCGCCCTGGCCGTCGCCGGCCACCGGGCCGGCTGCCAGCTGGTGGTGCTGGCCATGGCCCCGGTCAGCCTGGCCAAGGAGGGCCTGGAGCGCGCCCACCCGCTGGACCGGCTCGACTGGGTCGCGGCCTGGGCGCGCCGCCACCCCTGGGCGGTGGTGGCCGCGGCCAGCCACCCCCTGCTGGTCGACATGGCCGAGGCCCTCGGTCATGCCACCGGCGGCGAGGTCGCCCTGCTGGTCGGGGCCGACAAGGCGGCCCAGCTGACCGAGCCCCGCTGGTACGAGGACCCGGCGGCGGCCCTGGGCCGCCTGGACCGGGCGGCCAGCCTGCTGGTGGCCGAGCGGTCCGGCCACCCCTCCCCCGAGCTGCCCGTGCGGGCGGCGCCGCTGCCCACCGCCGCCTGGGTGCCGGAGCGGTCGGCCACCCAGGCCCGGGCGGCCGCCGCCGCCGGCCGGCCGCTCGACCCCCTGCTCCCGGCGGCCGTGGCCCGGCGGGTCGAGCGCACCGGCGCCTACGCCCCCGGGGACGCCTACCTGGGAAGGATCCGGGAGCTGGAGGCGCTGACTACCTGTGAAGGGCCCGGAAAGCTAGGCTTCCCGCTCGAGGCCCCTGACCGCCGGAGGTAGCCGCATGGCCGTCCGCGACGTGGAGTTCGTGATCGTCGGCGGCGGGGTCGCCGCCGCCAAGGCGGCCGAGGGGGTCAGAGCGGCCGGCGGCGAGGGCCCGGCCGTGGTGCTGACCGCCGAGCCGGAGCTCCCCTATGAGCGGCCGCCGCTGTCCAAGGCGTTCCTCCGCGGCGAGGCCGGGCGAGACTGGGTCCGGACCCACGACGAGGCCTGGTACCGCGACCACGAGGTCGAGCTGCTGCTGGCGACCAGGGCGAGCACCCTCGACCCGGCCACCCGGACGGTCACCACCGAGGTCGGCGACCAGCTCCGCTACGGCACCGGCCTGGTGCTGGCCACCGGCGCCCAGCCGGTCCGCCTCGAGCTGCCCGGCGGGGACCTGGAAGGCGTCTACTACCTGCGCACGGTCGACGACGCCGAGCGGCTGCGGGCCGCCATCTCCAGGGCCGAGAGCATGGTGATCCTCGGCGGCGGCTTCATCGGGGCCGAGGTGGCCGCCAGCGCCACCCAGATGGACACCCGGGTGACCCTCCTCGAGCTGGCCGACACCCTCTGGACCAGGGCGGTCGGCCCGGAGATGGGCCGCTTCTTCGAGGCCTTCCTGCGGGACCGGGGCGTGCATGTCCGCACCCGGACCACGGCCGAGCGGCTGGAGGGTCGCGACAGCATCGAGGCGGTGGTGCTGCCCGACGGCACCCGGCTGGCCGCCGACCTGGTGGTCATCGGGGTCGGGGTCCGGCCCGACACCGACCTGGCCGAGCGGGCCGGGCTGCCGGTCGACAACGGCATCCTGGTCGACCAGCAGCTGCGGGCGGCCGACGGCGTGTTCGCGGCCGGCGACGTGGCCAACGTCGAGCACCCGCTGTTCGGGCGGATCCGCATCGAGCACTGGGCCGAGGCCCTCAACCAGGGGCTGCTGGCCGGCCGGAACCTGGCCGGGGCCGGCGAGCGCTACGACCGCATCCCCTACTTCTTCTCCGACCAGTTCGACCTGTCACTGTCCTACCTGGGCCATGTCCGGGAATGGGACGAGCTGGTGGTGCGGGGCAGCCGCGAGGTCGCCGAGCCGAAGTTCGTCGCCTGGTACCTGCGCGACGACATCCCACGGGCGGCCCTGATCGTCAACGACTGGGACGTCGAGGACGCGGTACAAGAGGTCATCAGGAGCGGCCAGCCGGTGGACCCCGAACAGCTCCCCGGGCCCGGCGAATAAGAAGGGCCCCCGCGCCATCCGGGGGGGCCAAGATAGCGCGAGGGGCCGCAGAGGGCATAGTACGCCGTTTTCGCGAGTTGTGTTGTGCCATCAGGGGACGACGCCGCTGTTGCGAGCAAGATCGCCCCATCGACGGACCCGGCTGCCCTGGCCGTCGTACCGGGTGCTACGTAGGCCGGTCTGCGCCGCCCTTGCCTTCCATGGCATCGTGGAGCCATGGACCACACGACCCTGATCCGGCGGCCCCGGCTCCGTGGGCCTGTGCTGCTGGCCGCCTTCGATGGCTGGAACGACGCCGGTGAGGCGGCCACCACCGCCCTGGACGCGATCGCGGACGGGCTGGCCGCCGAGACCTTCGCCACCATCGACCCCGAGGACTTCTACGACTTCCAGGCGACCCGGCCGACGGTGCGGATGGTCGACGGGCACCGGCGGATCGATTGGCCGTCGGTCGAGCTGCGCGCCGCCCACCTCCCGGCCGCCGACCACGACCTGATCGTGGTCCGTGGGCACGAGCCCAACCTTCGCTGGCGGACCTTCGCGGCCGAGATCGTCCAGGTCGCCTCCAGCCTTGGGGTCGAGATGATGATCACCGTCGGCGCGCTGCTGGCCGACGTCCCGCACACCCGGCCGGTCCAGGTGGTCAGCTCGGCCGGCGACCGGGACCTGGCCGAGCGGCTGGGCCTCAACGTCTCCCGCTACGAGGGGCCGACCGGGATCCTGGGCGTGCTCGGCGACCTGGCCAGCAAGGAGGGCATCCCGACCGTCGGCCTGTGGGCCGCCCTGCCCCACTACCTCAACCTGGCCCCCAACCCGTGGGGCGCCATGGCGCTGGTCAAGGAGCTGCGGCGGCTGCTGCCGATGGCCGTCGACACCAGCGACCTGGCCGGCCAGACCGACGCCTTCGACACCGCCGTGACCGAGCTGGTCGACGAGAACCCGGAGCTGGCCGGCTACATCGAGCGGCTGGAAGCCGACAGCGACGACGAGGAGGAGACCGCCGACGACGACGAGGAGGGCTCGCCGGGCCTCGCCGACCTCCCGCCCGAGGAGCTGGTGGCGGAGGTCGAGCGCTACCTGCGCGACCACCCCGGCGGCTCCCGGAGCTGAGACCGCGGGTCAGACGGTATCCGGCCCGCCGGGCCTGAGGCCGGGCGGGCCGGTTGACTGCGAGATCAGGTCACTCTGGGGGCATCGGGCGCACGTTTGCGGCCTGCAACCCCTTCGGCCCCTGGGTGACGTCGAACTCCACCAACTGTCCCTCGTCGAGCGACCGGTACCCCTCCATCTGGATCGCGGAGAAGTGCACGAAGACGTCCTCGCCGTCGGGACGGGCGATGAAGCCGTACCCCTTGTCAGGGTTGAACCACTTGACGACACCGCTGGTCACGAACTCCTGTCCCTCCCTTCACCTTCACCTTCGACAGCAGCCAACGTGCCGGGCCGGTACCAGACCCGGCGGGCAGGGACAGCTCGAACCGCACTGCGACGGCAGCCTTCCCCCTTACTCGGCCGGATGCTAGCACCCGGTCAGTCATGTCAATAGTCTCGATCTGGTCTATCTCGTCGAAAGTGCTGACGCATCTGCGCCGAACTCGGCAAACCACCGTGCGAGCAGGCACGATGGTGGTCGCCATGAAGCCGCCGGCGCCGACCTAGGAGGCAGTCACCGCATGGATCCCGTCGTCCCCTCGACCGGCTGGGGGGTCACGCACCTGTTCTTCCGCGTCCATCCCAGCCGCTCCCCCGACCCCGTCCAGGCCGGCAAGGAGCTGGTGACCGCCCTCGACGCCTTCGCCGCCGCCGGGCCGGACCACCACGCAGAGCACCAGGTGCTGTGCACCTCGGTCCTGGGCCTCAAGGCCGACCTGGGCGTGATGGCCATCGGCCCCGACCTGGTCCGCCACGAGGCGCTGGCCAGGGCCCTGCGGGCGGTGAGCCCGCTGGAGCCGGCCTACTCGTTCCTGTCCCTGACCGAGGTCTCGGAGTACATGGAGTCCGAGGACGACGTCCGGGCCCGACTCCAGGCCCAGGGCGCCGACGACGTCGAGGACAAGGTCGCCAAGGCGCTGGAGCGCCTGGCCGGCCAGCGCGAGGACCGGCTCCACCCGCGCCTCCCCCGCCGGGCCGTGCTCGCCTTCTACCCCATGAGCAAGGCCCGCGACCCGGGCGCCAACTGGTACCGGCTGCCGTTCGGCCAGCGCCGGGAGCTGATGCACGGCCACGGCAAGGTCGGGCGCCGCTACACCGGCCGGGTCCTCCAGCTGGTCACCGGCTCCACCGGCCTGGACGACTTCGAGTGGGGCGTCACCCTGCTGGCCGACGACCTGAGCGCGATCAAGGAGGTCGTCTACGACATGCGCTTCGACGAGGTGACCGCCGCCTACGGCCGGTTCGGGCCGTTCCTGGTCGGCCTCACCTGCGAGCCGGCCGAGCTTCCGGAGCGCCTGGGCCTGGCCTGACCGTGCCGGTCATTGCTCCCACTCGACCTGGAGCACGCCCTCCACGCCCTTGAGGGCGTCGAGCAGCTGCTCGGGCCGGTAGAGGGGCCGCAGCTTGACCAGGATGACGATCCGGTCCCCGTCGTCGTCCTGCAGGTGCTCCAGACCCCGCAGGTCCACCCGCTCGCCCCGCACGAGGTCAACCACACGTTTGACGTCGAACCCCGGGACCGTGGCCAGGACGAACTCCTCGCGCGAGACCCCCCACCGCTGGAGCACGCCGCTCACCCGGCGCAGCCCGAACAAGGTGCCGACCACCAGCACGGCCCCGCCGATGCCGAGCACGTAGCTGCCGGCCCCGATCGCGACCCCGACCGAGGCGGTCGCCCAGATGCTGGCCGCCGTGGTGAGGCCCTTGACCGTCAGCCCGTGGCGCACGATGGCGCCGCCGCCAAGGAACCCGATCCCGGTGACGATCTGGGCCGCGAGGCGGCTCGGGTCGGTCCCGATCCCGCCGCCGAACCCGTAGGCCGAGATCAGCGTGAACAGACACGCCCCGATGGTCAGGAGCATGTGGGTCCGCAGGCCGGCCGCCTGATCGTTGAGCTCCCGCTCGGCGCCGATGGCGCCGCCCAGCACGGCCGCCAGCAGCAGCCGGCCGAGGAGCTCGAAGTCGTTCGACATAGGTCGCTCCGGAGCCGGGGAAGGCCTTCATGCTAACCCGCCGCCCTCCCGGCGGTCGCGCCTCAGTGCTGGTCCAGCGGGCACCAGCGGGTCGTGCGGCCGCCGACCTTGGCGGTGGACAGCTCCGAGCCGTGGCGCGGGCACAGCCCGAGGGCGCGCGAGCGGGCGAAGGCGCTGCGGCCGGTGCCGCCGGCCTTGATGGCGCCGCGGATGGCCGCCCGGACGGCCCGCCGCAGCCGGGCCAGCTCGTCGTCGTCGAGGTCGACCCCGCGGCGGCGCGGGTCGATCCCGGCCCGCCACAGCGCCTCGTCGGCCAGCAGGTTGCCCACCCCGGCCAGTGCCTGCTGGTTGAGCAGTCGGGCCTTGACCGGGGCCCGGCTGCGCCCGACCAGGTCCCGGAACCGCTCCAGCGACACCCGCATGGCGTCCGGGCCGAGCCGCCCCCGGGCCGGGTCGAGGGTCACCCGGCCGAGGCGCCGCGGGTCGTTCAGGACCATGGTGGTGCCGTCGCTGAAGGCGAGCGCGAACCGCTTGAAGCGCGGCCCTGGGTCGGCGTCGAACCACAGGCTGCCGCTCATGCCCAGATGCAGGCCGAGCACCGGCCCGTCGGTCTCGATCAGCAGCTGCTTGCCGACCCGGTCGACCCCGGTCACCTTGTGGCCGACCAGCGCCTCGCGGAGCCCGCCGGGCGGCCACGGCCGGCAGACGTAGGAGTCGGAGTCGTCGGCGTCGGCCACCACGCGCCCGAGGGCGTGGCGCTCGAGGGCCTCACGGGCCCGTTCGGCCTCCGGCAGCTCCGGCATGGCCAGAGCATCCCATCCCCTTGCCGGCTCCTCATCCCGAGCCGCCACCGGGCTGCAGCTGCGGGAGGACGACTACGCACGATAGATGATCTCCGCATCACCACCCGGGTGATCCAATCAGGCGGTAGCTCACAACCGCGCAGCTCAAGCCTGATTCGAGAGGGGAATCGCTCCACATGGGTCGTCGAGTCCTGTTGGCACTACTGTCGGCCGCCGTCCTGGTGGGTCTGATGGCGCAGCCCGGCGCCGCGGTCAACGTGCCACAGGCCGTGGTGGTGTCGAGCAACCCGGCGGACTGGACGCCGCATGTGCTCGACGGCAAGGTCGCCGCCATCGTCCAGGTCGGGAACAAGATCGTCGCCGGGGGCCAGTTCACCCAGGTGGCGAGCGCGGCCGCGCCGACCACGGCGATCGCCCGGAGCAACATCTTCGCCTTCGACGCCACCACCGGGGCGATCGACACGGCGTTCGCGCCCGTCCTCGACGCCCAGGTCGAGTCGCTGGCCGTCGCCCCCGACGGGCTGCACGTGTTCGCCGGCGGCAGCTTCACCAAGATCAACGGGGTCGCCCAGAAGAGCCTGGTCAAGCTCCGCCTCAGCGACGGCGCCCGGATCACCGCCTTCAAGGGCAAGACCAACGCCCGGGTCAAGGACATGGCCGTGAGCGGCGGCCGCCTCTACATCGGCGGCACCTTCAAGACCGCCAACGGCGTGACCCGCAGCGCCCTGGCCGCCGTCGACCCGGTCACCGGGGCCCTGTCGGCCGACGTCAACCTGGCCTTCACCGGCCCCCGCAACGGCACCGTGAACATCGACAAGTTCGACATCTCCCCGGACGGCTCCCGGCTGGTCGCCATCGGCAACTGGACCTCGGTGGCCGGCCTGCAGCGCGACCAGATCGTCATGCTCAACCTGACCACCAGCCCGGTGTCGGTCACCGACTGGGCGACCACCCGCTTCCAGCAGCAGTGCGCCAAGGTGTTCGACACCTACATGCGCGACGTCGACATCTCGCCCGACGGCAGCTACTTCGTGGTCGGGACCACCGGCGCCTACCGGGCCGGCAGCCTGTGCGACGCCGCCTCCCGCTGGGAGACCGGCGCCACCGGCTCCGGCCAGCAGCCGACCTGGGTCGACTACACCGGCGGCGACACCCTGTACAGCGTGGCCGTCACCGGGACCGCGGTCTACGTCGGCGGCCACCAGCGCTGGCTGAACAACAGCTTCGCCGCCGACCGGGCCGGCCCGGGTGCCGTCGCCCGCGAGGGCATCGCCGCCCTCGACCCGGTCAACGGCCTGCCCCTGTCCTGGAACCCCGGCCGCGACCGCGGCGTGGGCGCGTTCGCCCTCGTCGCCACCAGTCAGGGCCTGTGGATCGGCAGCGACACCGACCGCATCGGCCGCTACGAGTACCACGGCCGCATCGCCTTCATGCCCCTGGCCGGCGGCATCCCGGTCCCCGAGTCCCGGGTCGGCACCCTGCCCGGCGACCTGTTCCGCATCGGCACCGACAGCACCATGACCCGCCGGTCCTTCACCGGCACCACCCTCGGCGCCCCCTCGACCGTCACCACCGGCGTCGACTGGTCCACCGTCCGCGGCGCCTTCATGGTCAGCGGCCGCCTCTACACCGGCCACGCCGACGGCACCATGACCGTCCGCGACTTCGACGGCACCACCGCCGGCTTCACCACCCCGATCGCCCTCAACGGCCTCACCACCACCCAGTTCCCCATCAGCCGCATCACCGGCATGTTCTTCTGGAACGGCCGCCTCTACTACACCCTCACCGGCGACACCCGCCTCTACTACCGCTGGTTCACCCCCGAGAGCGGCATCCTCGGCGCCGACACCTTCACCGCCAGCGGCGCCACCGACGGCCGCAACTGGTCCACCGTGAGCGGCATGACCATGGCCTCCGGCCGCCTCGTCTACGCCACCACCAACGGCACCCTGTCCGCGGTCGACTTCGCCGCCGGCGTTCCCACCGGCACCGCCACCGTCCTCGACACCCAGTCCTGGCAGTCCAGGGCCCTGTTCGTCCTCAACCTCCCAACCTAGGAACAGCGCAGGTCGTGGCCCGCACCCCTCGGTGCGGGCCACGACCGTTCCGGTATCCTGCGCCGAGTCCGCCCCTGTAGCTCAAGGGACAGAGCAGCTGTCTCCTAAACAGCAGGCTGCCGGTTCGAGTCCGGCCAGGGGCACCAAACGTCCATCGTCGCAGGTCAGATGGGATAGAAGGTTCCCCGTG
>Ga0207675_100001293_pt1 | contig 25084 bp, 21 predicted proteins | sample KBSSwiS42_FD_184305 | JGI IMG/M metagenome (GOLD analysis project Ga0207675, IMG submission 184305) | Switchgrass rhizosphere microbial communities from Kellogg Biological Station, Michigan, USA - KBS Switchgrass S4-2 (SPAdes) (version 2) | ecosystem: Host-associated > Plants > Roots >...
GTATTGATCTCCAGCGCGCGTCCCGAGGACGCCAACGCGCCAAACACCGACCGGTACTCCTCCTCGAAGTCGGCTTCGGCGTAGACACCTGCCCGTGCAGTCGGCCAGTACCGCCGCGGATAGTCACAGTGCGCCAACACAGTGAACACCGACGAGCCGTCGACCAGCACCACCAGATCGGCGAAGTAGCGGCGCATCACTTCGTGTGCATCCATGCGGGCGAACAGCGCGTTGCTGATACCTGTCAGCGTGTCGTCGTACACGATCCCGTGCAGGCTGCCGAGGACCCGCTCGAAGTCCCCGGCGGCCAGCACGGCGGCCACGCTGGCGGGAAAGAGGTGCGGCTCCCCTGTTTCGATGCCCGACAGAATGCGCAGATCGGGAAACTCCTCGCGGCACCGCGCCAAATCCGCAAGGTAGCCCTCGACGTCCAGCGGCGCCACGCGCGGTCGGGCAGCGATACGCGCCGGTGGTACGACCGCCGTCCCCGAAGGGCGGGCAAGCTCGGCGGAGTCCTGCTGACTCCAGTGAGTGAAATCAACGTGCTCGGTGAACGCCAGCCCCGGCAGGCCGATCTCGACGGCGCGGGCGCAGGCGAGCCGCATCGACGACGAGGCCGCGGTGTCCCACGACCACCGCGAGTGAACATGGTTATCGGTCGGCTTCATCGTCATCGATGCTGGCACACCGCGCCAACGCGGCCGTTGACGCGCCGATTGCTCGATGCGCCGCGATGTGATCAGCCTATCGGGGTAACGACGCACACTCCGTCTTCGTGCGCTTCCTCAGCCCGGTCCGCTGTGGCGACCATGGTTATCGCCAGGTTGACCGCCTCCGCGGTCGCAATTCGCATGACGTGACCGAAGCCCTGATCTGGGCGTTGATCGAAAGTATCCGATGCGGGCTCGAGTTGAACCGTTGCGGCATTTCGTTCGTGTCCCTAGTGAGGGGCCCGCGGTCACTGCACCGCTCGGGGGACGGCCCGCCTACTGCGGTTCAGCACCAGCCGCGATTCGATGTTTCGACACGTATGTCAAAGGAGTACTGCCGTGGTGAATGGGCTGCGTTCCGCACCGGAACGAAAAGCGAAGTTCGGCACACACGTGCTCGAGAGCCTCGGGCGCCAGCAGTGGCTCGATCGCCCCAGTTACCGGCTCGAACACACGCTGACACTGATCTTCGCCGCGCTAGGTCGCCGTCGGGAGCAGGTGAGCAACGCTCTGCACGGGACGTGGTTGGGTCATCCTGTGCACCCGGCGCTGACGGCCGTGCCGACCGGCGCGGTGGCGACGGCGGTGGCACTGGACGCCGCCAGCGTGCTACCCGGACGCAGTGAGGCCATGCGGGAGGCGTCGAGGCTTGCGCTTGGCGTGGGGATCATCGGGAGTCTGGGGGCCGCCGCGACCGGCGCGACCGACTGGCAGCACACCCAGGAGGAGTCCCGCCGGATCGGGATTGTGCACGGTCTGCTGAACACCGTCGCCACCGCGCTGTATGCGGTGTCGTGGTGGGACCGTCGGCGCGGCCGTCACCTCCGCGGAATGGCAGCGACTGCGCTGGGTTACGGCATCACCATGGGAAGTGGCTATTTGGGCGGGGCGCTCGTGTATGGCTCCGGTGTCGGTGTCGATCGCTCGGGTCCCCGCTTGCAGGTCGACGAGTGGACACCGGTGCTGGCCGTAACGGCGTTGGACGGTCAGGCGCGACGGGTGGAGATCGACGGCGTCGGTGTGGTCTTGCATCGCGACGGCGACAGCATCCTCGCTGTCGGCGAGTACTGTCCGCACCTCGGCGCGCCGATGTCGGACGGGTGGGTCGATCGTGGCCGCGTCGTATGTCCGTGGCACGGTTCACGATTCGAATGCCAGTCGGGTGACGTCCTGAAGGGTCCGGCCACGGCGCCGCTGCCGAGTTATCTGACCCGGATCCGCGACGGAATGGTGGAGGTTTGCGCACGATGAACGCATACGACGTGCTGTTCGACCACCACAACACGCTGCGCGGGCTGTGCAAGAAGATCACGGCGATGCCGCCCACCTCGGACGAACGGCAGGAAACCCTCGACGAGCTGTTGGTGGAGTTGGACATCCACATGCGCATCGAAGACGAGTTCTTCTATCCGGCGGTGCAAGCAGCGAGCAAGCTGGTGGCCGTCGCGCATGCCGAGCATCGGCAGGTCTTCGACCAACTGGCCGTCGTCTTGCGGACACCACCCGAAGCGCCGGGATACCAAGAGGAATGGGAATCCTTCGTGATGGTGTTGGACGCCCACGCCGCCGAAGAGGAGCGCGACCTGTGTCCGCCGCCGGTGGAGATGAGTGACGACGAGCTGGATGCACTGGGAGATCAGATGCGGCAGCGGATGGCCGACCTGCGCGGCTCAACGATCGAGAAGCTCCACATCAAGGGCCGAACCGCCTTGCTGCGCACGTTCTAGCCGAAAACAGTGACATCGGCTTCTCCCGGCCGCCGTTAGGCTGGCTGGCGGGGGAGACATGGTTCGGCAATCAACGACGCGGCTGCACGTCAGCGGATACCGATTCCTGCTGCGCCGGATGGAGCACGCCTTGGTGCGCGGTGATGTCCGGATGCTGGATGATCCGCTTCGCGCACAATCGCTTTCGCTGATCGCCGGAGTCATCCTCGCGGTGATCATCGTTGCGGTGTGCGCGGTCCTCGCGTTCCTTCGGCCACCTGGCACGCTGGGCAACGCGCCGATCGTCATGGTGCGCGATTCAGGCGCGCTCTATGTGCGCATCGGCGACACCGTGCATCCTGTGATGAATCTCGCCTCCGCTCGGCTTATCGCAGGCACGCCCGCCAACCCCGAAGCCGTCAACATGTCGGCGATAAGCAATACGAAGAGCGGTCCGTTGGTCGGCATACCAGGCGCGCCGGCCACGATCGCCCCACCGCTCGGTGAACCCGAATCGGGCTGGGCGGTGTGCGACGACGCGACGAGCACGACCGTCATCGCCGGAGACGTACTTGGTGAGGGTCTCGGGTCGGGACACAGCGTCCTTGTCACGCCTCGTTCGGAGAGCGCGGCAACGACGTATCTGTTGCACGACGGATGGCGCGCCGAGGTAGACCTGCGCAACCGGGCCGTCGTCCGAGCGCTGAAGCTAGATGGCGTTGAGCCACAGCCTGTTTCGCGAGCACTATTGGACGCGACGCCGGAGGCACCGCCCATCTACCCACCCAGCATCGCAGGCGCCGGCTCACCGAGCCCGCTGCGGGGATACCCGGTGGGCAGCGTGGTCCGGGTCGCCCGTGCCGCCGCCGAAGAGTACTACGTCATCCTCGCCCAGGGTGTGCAACGGATCGGCCAACTCGCCGCCGACCTCATCCGGTTCACCGACTCACAACACGACCGCGACATCGCCACCGTCGCGCCCGACGTCATCGCGGCCATGCCCGTCGTCGACTCGTTGCGCGTCTCGACGTTTCCGCAGCGCGGAGGTGTATCCAACGCCGGCGTCGTGTGCACACGGTGGCAGTTCAGCCCGATAGGAACCAAAACGACTGTATTAGAGGGTAATTCGCTGTCAACCAACGGCCTCCGTCTGGCCCAGGCAGACGGTGCCGGTCCAGGCGTCGACTCCTTCTCCATCCCGCGGGGCCGCAGCGCCTACGTCCGATCAATCGGGCTCCGCGACGACGGCGCCAGCACCGGAGTGCTGTACTTCGTCACCGAATCAGGCGTCGTGTTCGGCCTTCGTGACGAGGACACCGCCAAGCACCTCGGTCTTGCCGGCGCACCCGTGCCTGCGCCATGGCCGATACTCGCGCGGCTGCCGCGGGGACCGGAGCTGAGCAAGGATGCCGCGTCAATCGTTCGCGACAGCGTCTCGGGACCGTCGTAGCCGCGACCCAGACGCCGTCATGGCAAGCGTTGCCACGGACACCGCGAGACAGACCGCGGCGCCGCCGACGGCGAATTGATGTGCCCCACGGTCAGTGGGCGCCGCGTCCGGATACGGGGTGGATCGCGACGGCCTGGGTTCGAGAGCAGGTGTCGGCGCGTCACCGCTCACCGCGGCCAGCGCATCGACAACCCCGTGTCCCACAACCGGATCCCATCCGGCGGCCGGTTCGTGCGCGGTCTCCTCGATGCGCCGCATGACCTGTCGCGCAGTCAACTCTGGCGATCGCGACCGCACCAACGCGGCGATTCCGCTCACCACCGGCGCTGCATAACTGGTGCCCGAGATGGGCATCGGAGTGTCGGCGGTAGGCAGGCTGCTCACCAGGCCCTCACCGTCGGGATCCAGCGACACTATGCCTTCGCCCGGCGCTGCGACGTCCACCCACGGCCCGGCGAGACTGAACGACGATGGCGCGCCGCGCTCGTCCACCGAACCCACCGTCAGCACGTAGTCGTCGTACCACGCCGGACTCACCACGACGCTGACCCGGTCCCAATCCGGTTGGCCCGGCCGGGCCGGAGCGGTCGCGGGATTCTGTTCCGGACACTGGCCTGCACCGCCCACGTTGCCCGCAGCGGCCACCACAACGACGTTCTTGACGTCGACGGCGTAGGCCAACGCGGCACCGAGCGGGCGGTCATCCAAACCAGCGTCGGTCGGCAGGCATGCGACGGAGGACACATTGATCACCGTCGCACCCATATCCGCGGCGGTGCGGACGGCGCGCGCGAGCGTATCGACATCGCCGAAGCCGGATCCGGACGGATCGTCTGATGCCCGAAACTTGTTGCTGGACTGTCGGATGCTCAGGATCGTGGTGTTGGGTGCGATACCGCTGAAGGCCGATCCGTCGGAATCGGGTTCGGCACCGATGATCCCCGCCACCACAGTGCCGTGACCGTCGCAATCGTCGGTGCCATCGGCGGTGTACACGTAGTCGCCGCCGGGAACCAGACGAGGGAGCAGCCGATGGCGTGCCACGCCGGTGTCGATCACGGCGACGGTCTGCCCAGCTCCTCGCGTGAGCCTCCAGACGTCCTGCAGGTTCAGGCCTTTCAGCTGGCCTGGGTCGGCAGTGCCCGCGTCGGCCGGAGGTGCGGCGACACAACGCTCCTGCTGCTCTGTCGGCCGCGGTGGAGCGGCAGGGGCCGGCTTGGGCAGCATCGAATCGTCCACAGCCGGCGGCGTGACCCCGCATGCGGGCGGCGCCGTGCAGAACGGAAAGGCGGCGAGAACCCCAGCGATGCAGAGCCTTACGATCTGCGCGGCTTGGACCGTCATGGCAGGCTCAGTCCGCGGATCAACCCGTAGAGGCCACCTGCCCAACACGCCAGCGGCACCACTGCCGCGAGTGCGAGATACTCCAGCACTTCGACCGCCCGGCGTGCAACGGGATTTGCCGTCGCGCTGAGACCACCACTCAGCACGCTCACACCGAGGGCTGTGCTGACAAGGCAGACCCAATTGACCTGTCCCGGCGCAGAAACCACGACGGATGCGCAACTGGCAGCAATGGCCGCTGCACCGCCGACGACGAGCGCGACACGGCGACGCGGGTCGATGTGCGTGCGGGTCCGCAACACCAGCACAAGGCCCACCACGGCGGCCAAGACTGCGCCTTTCGGCTCCGATGCCACAAGCACGGAACCGAGGGCCGCCGCACCCGCAGAACCGAATACGAGTCCGGTCAATGTGTGGTGAGCCTTGGCTGCGCGGGGATTTTCCTCTGCCCGATCACCCGAACTCGACATCGCCGGCGTCAAACCGGCCGCCGCGATGGATAACCTCGCCGCCACGCCGAGAGTGCCAAGGGACGACGTCGCAAGCGCCGCGCCCATCGTGGTGACGGACAACATCCAGGCGACGGCACAAGCCGACGCCGCGCTTGTCAGGGCGGCCAACGTCGCCAGCGCCGAGAAACAGATTGCACCGCAGCGGGTGATGCGAAGTAGCAGCAGGGATGTCGAGCACGTCACCGCTGCAGCCAGTAAGGAGCTGGCTGTTGACGGACCGCCAGGCACTGCCAGAAAACCGGCTATCGCCGCGAACACGACTGCAATGACGCTCAGCGCCACACAGACAGTTGAGTCATGGTGGGCGCGCCGCACGGCGACCGCTCCGATCGCGGTGGCGGCTGCAATGACGCCCGCGGTCACGACGTGGCGCATCGCATGGGTGGCGATGCCCGACCACACCAATGCCGACGCACCGAGCAGCGCCGCAGCAGCGCCTGCCGCTATCGCAGCGACCCGAGTCGGCGCGTCGCCGTTGTCAGCAGTGTCGATGACAGCGCGACACGGGTCGTCCGGCACCAACACGGGTGCCGGGATCGATGTCGTCGTGAGCAACAACACCTCTCCGTCGCGAACCGCGTTGTCGTGCAGGCTTGCCGTCTCGTCCAGCCACCCTTGACCGACGCGGGACAGATGCCATTGTCGGCCCTCGTCCGTGGCGACCGCGCCTCGCCCGACGAGGTCGACGATCGACGGCAGTAACATGCCGACCGGCGCATCGCTCGGCAGAGCTACATCAACGGTGTGTGGCCCGTGCTGAAGTGACACCCGGCACAATGGATCAGGCATCGGATCACCCCCCGTTTGACGCCTGCGCAATCACGGTACTGCGGGGTTCGTCCATGGCCGTGCGGCAACTCAGCGGCCTGTGGATGGAACGCGACAAGCATGTGGAACGTCCATTAGACGATGAACTTCTCCCGCGAACCAAGACTTCCCGCGCCGCCGGTGCCCGAGGGTGCCATCACCGTTGAGGCGCCGCCAGTGGTCCCGAAGTCATTGCCCACCAACCCTCTTGCGCGTCTGATGCCGGTGACCTTGCTCGTCGCTGCGGGCGGCATGATGACGTTGTATTTCACGTCCGGCGGTGCGTCGGCAGGTCGGGGCCCGATGTTCATGTTCTTTCCGGTCATGATGCTGGCGTCGGTCGTTGGTTCGTTCGCGTACGGGAACAGGGGCGCAGACCACTCGGCGCAGCTGACCGAGGATCGTGGCGAGTACCTGGGCTATCTCGATGCGCTGGACCGGACCATCGGCACAACCGCGATCGACCAGCATCGCTCTTTGTGCTGGGTTCATCCCGAGCCGGAGGCGTTGTGGACGCTGCCGGGTGGACGGCGGATGTGGGAGCGCAGGGTCGAGGATTCCGACTTCTGCCATATCCGGGTCGGCCGCGGCGACCGACCACTGTCCGCGGCGCTTGTCGCCCCCGAACTCGGCCCGGTCGACGGGCTGGATCCGGTGACCTCCTCGGCCTTGCAGCGGCTCATCCGACGCAGATCTTTGGTCGTCGACGTCCCGGTAGTGGTCCCACTGCGGACGATCTCGGCACTCACCTTCGACGGAGACCCGACGACTGTGCGGGCGCTGCTTCGCGCCATCGTTTGTCAGCTGGCGGTCCTGCACAGCCCCGAAGACGTGCGGATCGCCGCCGTAGCCGGTTCCGCCTCGCGAGCCGACTGGGACTGGCTGAAATGGCTTCCCCACCACCAGCATCCGCGTCTTGTCGATGCCCTTGGCCCGTCAAGGATGACGTACCACAGCCTCGGAGAGGCGATCGCCGCCTGCCGCCCGCCCGACGATGGTGGATCTCCGCACGTGATGATCGTCGTCGACGACGGCGAGGCACCTCGGATCGAACAACCCTTCACCGATGGGTCGTGCCTGCAACTGTGCACGGACGGCGACACCCGCCCGGACGGTTTGACATTGATCCAGGCGTCGGTTTGCGCCCGGCAACTGGCCCCTTATCGACCGACGTCGGACATCGCGGCAAAGCACGCAACGATCGACTGGCTTGCGCTGACGGGCCTGGCCGATCCGGAAAGCATCGAACCTGCGCGGCATTGGAGTGCACGTCAGGTTCGACAGCGCCTGCGCGTTCCGATTGGCGTGTCCGAGCACGGCGACACCGTGGACCTCGATATCAAAGAGGCCGCTCAAAACGGCATGGGACCGCATGGCCTGTGTGTAGGCGCTACGGGTTCTGGAAAGTCGGAATTCCTGCGCACGTTGATCCTCGGCATGGTTGCGGCGCATCCTCCGGACGTCCTCAATCTGGTGCTGGTCGACTTCAAGGGCGGTGCGACGTTTCTGGGTCTGGACCGGATACGACATGCGTCGGCGATCATCACCAACTTGTCCGACGAGGCGCATCTCGTCGCGCGGATGCAGGACGCGCTCGCAGGCGAGATGAACCGTCGACAGGAACTCCTCAGGGCCGCAGGCCACTTCGCGAATGTGGCCGACTATGAAAGCGCCCGGTCTCAAGGCCTCTCCGCGCCGCCGCTGCCCGCCCTGTTCGTCGTGGTCGACGAGTTCTCTGAGTTGTTGAGTCAGCACCCCGAGTTCGCCGAACTGTTTGTTGCAATCGGTCGGGTCGGACGCTCGCTTGGCATGCATTTGTTGTTGGCCAGTCAACGGCTCGACGAGGGACGGCTTCGAGGGCTGGAAACCCATCTGTCGTATCGGATCTGCCTGAAGACATTCTCCGCCGCAGAGTCCAGAGCGGTGCTCGGAGTGCCCGACGCGCATCACCTGCCCAGTTCGCCTGGCGCCGCGTATCTGAAGACTCCGTCCGGAGAGTTGGTGCGATTCCAAACCGCCTTTGTGTCCGGCGCCTACGAGAGGCCGCGGCTCGTACAGCGACCGCACGCACCGGTCACGCCGCGGAGGTTCACCGCAGCCGCTGCGGGCCGGGTGATTGAGCGTCCGGAGCGCACTCCCGACGAGACCGGTGCACCTCCACGCACCTTGATGGACGCGGTGCTGAATCGGTTGGCGGGTAACGGCACGCCTGCGCATCGGGTATGGCTGCCTCCGTTGATGAAGTCGCCGACACTCGACGTGCTGATTACCGACGGCGCCGGGGAGCATCCGCTGTCGGTACCGATCGGCCTGGTCGACTCGCCGTACGATCAGCGGCGCGACGTGCTTGTCGCCGACTTGGCCGGGGCGGCAGGGAATGTCGCGATCGTCGGAGCACCACAAGCGGGCAAGTCGACCGCGCTGCGGACATTGGTGATGGCAGTCGCCGCCACTCACGACCCGTCGGTCGCCCAGTTCTATTGCCTTGACTTCGGTGGCGGTGCATTGTCATCACTGCGGCAAGTGCCGCACGTGGGGTCGGTGGCGGGACGGTCCGATGCCGATCTGTGCCGTCGCACCGTCGCCGAAATGGAAGCGGTCGTGCGGGCGAGGGAAGCTCGCTTCCGCCGCCTCGGGGTCGAATCGATGACCGACTACCGCCGACTGCGCGCCGACGCCCGCGCGGCGGCCGCGGGCGATCCGTTCGGCGACGTGTTCCTGGTGATCGATGGGTGGGCCACCCTCCGGCAAGAATTCGAGGGACTGGAGCCGAGGATTATCGCCCTTGCTGCTCAGGGTCTTTCGTATGGCGTGCACGTCGTTGTCACAGCGTCTCGCTGGGCGGAGATACGACCCGCACTCAAGGACCAGATCGGCACGCGCATCGAGCTACGGCTCGGCGACCCCGGCGACTCTGAGATGGATCGCAGACGTGCCCGACAGTTGTCCCACTTTCCGCCGGGACGGGGTATCACGTGTGACGGCAAGGAGATGGTGATCGCGCTGCCACAATTGGGCGGGGAGCCGATGGCCGCCCGATGGGCCGGGCGACGGGCGCGTCCGATCGAACTCCTCCCACTGCAAGTGCCTCACAGCACCGTCCCCACCGGGAGTGGCAAGACCGCAACGCAGGTCGTCGTCGGGCTGGGCGAGCGCGAACTGCAGCCAGTCGCACTGGATTTCGCTGAGCAGGCACATCTCGTAGTGCTGGGTGAAGGCGAGTGCGGCAAGACGTCGACCTTGCGTCTGATATGTCGAGAGCTCGTCGGCACGAATACCGCCGACTCGGCGCGGATCGAGATCGTCGACTTTCGCAGGACGCTGCTCGGCGTTGTCGAGTCCGCACACCTCGGCGGCTACGTGATGTCGGCCGCTACGCTGACGGCGCGTGTCCCTCTGCTGGTCGAGCAGTTGCAGGCGCGGATGCCCGGCGAGAATGTGACACAACAGCAGTTGCGCAGTCGCTCGTGGTGGTCCGGTCCCGAGATCTACCTCGTCGTCGACGACTACGACCTGGTCGCGGGCACCACCGGAAACCCGTTGATGCCGCTGGTGGACTACCTGCCCCACGCCAAAGACCTCGGACTGCATGTCATCGTGGCGCGCCGCTCGGGCGGTGCCGCGAGGGCGATGTTCGATCCGGTTCTGGCGCGGCTGCGCGACTTGGGCTCGATGGGTTTGATGATGAGCGCCAGTCCAGATGAAGGGATTCTGCTGGGCTCTATCCGGCCGTCGACACAACCGCCGGGGCGCGGAACCCTCATCACGCGTGGACATCCCGATCAGTTGATCCAGGTGGCCTGGACCGATCCGCCGTGACAGTCACTGTCGTCGAGGTAGGTCCCGCGGCAGTCCGTGGCCCAAGCCACGCTGACATGGAATGGGTTTCTTCGGCTATTGCAGGGATTGACGATGCGTTGACCCTGATCGACGACCGTCCCGTCGACGTCGCAGACGTGTGGCGAACGATCATGCACGATGTCGTCGGTGGTCCCACCGAAACGATTGTGGTCGTGTGTCCGACGGGGTGGGCTTCGTCGCGCGTGGCCCGCGTGCGCGATGCCGCGGGCACGGTGGCGCACGACGTCGTGTTACTGAGACGGGCTGAGGTGGTGCGCGATGGACTGGCGGATCGACTGGCGACGGTCGTGGAGATTGCGCCGGAGTTCGTGATTGTCTCGCCACCTGGCGGCAACGCTCAAGTGGTTATGTGCCGGGACGTCCAAGCGATCTTGGCGGCGATTCCGATGTCGATGGCGGTTCTGCTGGACGGACCCGAGGGGGTAGAGGGAGTCGGCCCACTCATTGATGCGGTTGCTGATCGGTTGCGGGACAACGCTATTGACGTCACGATAGTCGATCGAGATTGGATACGACGAAGTGTAGAGGCACGCTGGAGGCAGGATAAGGACGAGAACTCTGAGACCTGTCCGCCTGCTGGTCGCCTCGGGCGCGCAACTGCGGTATTGGCCGGAACACTGGTGTCGGCCGCTGTGCTCTGTGGTGGATTCGCAATGCGGGACGACCAGGAACCGTCTGTTCCGAAAATGCCGACGACACTGCTGGTCGAGGGGCGTGTCGGCGTCATGGTGCCTGCGCAGTGGCGGGTTCAGCGCGTAACATCAGGCCCTGGTTCGGCGCGGGTGCAGGTCGTTTCGCCGGACGACGCGAACGTTGCGGTTCACATCACGCAGTCGTCGCTGGTGTCGCATCAATCGCACGAACAGGTGGCAGAGTCACTGCGCAGTGCGTTGAGCAAGGAGCCTGACGGTGTGTTCCTCGAGTTCAATCCGGCCGACCGGCGAGCGGACCAAGCTGTCATGACGTATCGCGAGATCCGCACGGACCACCACATCGCGTGGTTCGTGCTGATCGATGAGTCGCTGCGGATTGCCATCGGGTGCCAGAGCGCACCAGGAGACGAAGAGGCGGTGCGCGAGGCGTGCGACCAAGCGGTTCGGTCTGCGCACGCCGTGTTCTGACCAACTTCGCGGACCGGGGAACCGAAACCGGCGGGCCGGCGTCCAACTTTCATATCGCGCATGAACGACACGGAAGGATCCTGATGACGACACCCGAGGGCGGCGCGCTCACCACCGACTTCGAACTCATGGCGTCCGTCGCCGGCAAGACGGACGCTCGCAACGAGGAGATCCGCGCGATGTTGCAGTCGTTCATCGGCCGGATGGGCAGCGTTCCGCCGTCGGTGTGGGGAGGTATTGCTGCGGCGCGTTTCCGAGACGTCGTCGAGCGGTGGAACGCGGAGTCGATGAAGCTGCACGCCGCCCTGCAGCGGATTGCGGAGACCATCCGCTACAGCGAGCGAACCCTGCGTGAGGCCGGCGAAAGCCATTCGCATCAAATCGGTTCCGTCGCCACCAACCTTTGAGGAGCTGGGTCATGGATCAGGTGTTGTCGTACAACTTCGACGAAATTGAGTACGCGGTGCGGCAGGACATCCACGCGACCTCCGCGCGGTTGAACGCCGCGCTCGACGAGCTGCGGGCGCAGATCGCGCCGCTCCAACAGGTCTGGACCAGGGAGGCGGCCGAGGCGTACCGCGTGGAGCAGACACGTTGGGAACAGGCGGCGACCGCGCTCAATGAGATCTTGTTCAGTCTTGGCAATGCAGTTCGCGACGGCGCCGATGAAGTTGCCGCCACCGACCGCGCCGCCGCCAACGCGTGGGGTTATTAGCGCCTCACGTCAGGACCCTGTGCGGTCCCGCTTGGAGGGGAGCCCAGCAATCCGCCGGGAATAGTTCTGCACCACCGTGGTCGTGGGAGAGGCGGCCACGGTGGTGCGGACCCGTCGCTATGCCGGTTGGATGCAGCCAACGGGACCGCACAGTCCTGTCAGGACTCGCAGGCGATGCCGTCGTTATCGCGGTCCCCGGCAGGCCAGTAATCCGGGTCGCCCTTCGGGATGTCCCACCGCCCGTCTTTGTGCGCCTGCGTGCAGTTTGCGTACGGTCCGCTGGCACTAGCCATCGGAGCCGCGCCGATCGCGGTCGCTAGGCAAACGAACACCGCTGCGATCAGGACACGAAACATTCTCACTCCGTTGTGGTCTTGAACTGTGGGGAGACGGTCCAGGAAACACCGGAGTCCGTCGCAAGGGAACGGTAGGTTGATTTCGTCGGCAACGAATCGGGAATTTCCCTACGTTTGCTGACACCGAGTTCTGCACCATGGTCGCGATCGAGCCGCGGCGACAACCCGGATGCAGAAACCGGCGTATGCAGGGTCGAAAGCCCCTGCCCCAGACCGCAGATATTGGGCTATCGTGGCGGCCACGCGCGTCAACCTGCACAAACTGGGCTACGTGCGAGGAGCGTGATCGCCGGTGGGAACCTCGAAGACCTCAGGCGGCCGGGTATCGGCCCGGCTGTCGTCTTCGTCGCTGCGCGCCGTCCACGAGCTCTTCGTCGCCGGCCAGCTTGATCTGGACTCCACCCCATTGCGTCGCGTCGTGGCCGAGAGCTGGCGTCGCAGCCTGGCGACCGGCGTCGATCCTGACCTCGGCGGACCGCAGCAGGCTGCGATCGTCGCCCTGGATCGGATGCGCGCCTCGCATCCGTTGGCACCCGCACTTCCCGTCATTCGTCGGCTACTGGTAAACGACGCCTCGGACGCGGGCGTCGTCGTCGCCGTCACCGCGGCCGACGGCACCCTGCTGTGGGTCGAAGGCGATCTCAAAGCGTGCCGCAAGGCCGAACGGATGAATTTCGTGCCAGGCGCCGACTGGAGTGAGCGCGGCGCCGGAACCAACGCACCCGGCACGGCGCTGGCCCTCGATGCCGAGCTGCAGATCCGTGGAACCGAGCACTTCTCCCGGATCGTCCAGCAGTGGAGTTGCACCGCGGTGCCGGTACACGACCCCGCCACCGGGGCGCTCATCGGCGCCATCGATCTGACCGGCGGAACCCGGGTCGCGTCGCCGCAGACCCTCGCCCTGGTCCGCGCGACCGCCGTCGCCGTTGAGAACCACCTCGCCTTGTTGCAGCTCAACCAGCCCACCGTCGAAGCACCGACGACCGCACGGCTGACGGTGCTTGGCGCCGACCGCCCCCGCTGGCAGGCGACCGACGACCACGGCGAGCCTCAGACCAGCACGTTGACCGGCCGACACGCCGACATCCTCGTCCTGCTCAGCCGCCACCCCGAAGGCCTGAGCGCCGATCACCTCGCGATGCTGCTGGACGACAAGGACCTCGACGTGGTGACGATCCGCGCCGAGATGTCCCGGCTGCGCCGCGTCATCGGCACCGAATACATCGACTCGCGCCCATACCGGCTGCTCTCACCGATCGCCAGCGACTACGACGACGTTTCTGATGCGCTCCACGCCGGCGACGTCCACCGCGTGCTCACGCAATACACCGGAGAGCTGCTTCCGCAGTCGGTGTCGCCCGGCATTGCGCGGCTCCGCACAGAGCTCAGCGCGAGTGTGCGCGGCGCGGTGCTGGCGTCGGGAAACCTTGCGCTGCTTCGCCGTTGGCTCGGCCTGCCAGAAGGTCGCGACGACCGGGACTGCTGGCGGGTGCTGTACAACCACGCCGCGCCAGGGTCGGTCATGCGAGCCCAGGCCCGGGGCCACCTCGCCGGGCTGGATCTCGACCTGGCCTAGCCCGGCCGACGGTTGCAACGTCATGCAACCGTGCTGCAACGGTCCGAAACCTACCTTCAGTGACGTCCGACACATTTCCGTCGCGAAGGCGGACGGAGCCGCCAAGGCGGCGACATAAGGCAGGAGAAACGCCATGACCGTGTACGCGCGACCAGGTGCCGAAGGCTCAGTGATGTCCTTCCAGCCCCGGTACGAGAACTACATCGGCGGGGAGTGGGTCGCACCCGCGGCCGGCCGATACTTCGAGAACGCCAGCCCGGTCACCGGTCAGCCGTTCTGCGAGATCCCGCGCTCCGATGAAGCCGACATCGAGAAGGCGCTAGACGCCGCGCACGCGGCCGCGCCGGGCTGGGCCAAGACGACCGCCGCGGAACGGGCGGTGATCCTCAACAAGATCGCCGACCGCATCGAGGAGAACCTCGAATCGATCGCCGTCGCCGAATCGTGGGACAACGGCAAGCCGGTCCGCGAGACCCTGAATGCCGACATCCCGTTGGCCATCGACCATTTCCGGTACTTCGCCGGCGCGATCCGCGCGCAGGAGGGCTCGCTGTCGCAGATCGACGACGACACCGTCGCCTATCACTTCCACGAGCCACTCGGCGTGGTGGGCCAGATCATCCCGTGGAACTTCCCGATCCTGATGGCCACCTGGAAGCTCGCCCCGGCGATTGCGGCAGGAAACGCCGTGGTGCTCAAGCCCGCTGAGCAGACGCCCGCGTCGGTGCTCTACCTGTTCTCGATCATCGGTGACCTGCTGCCGCCCGGCGTGGTGAACATCGTCAACGGGCTCGGCGTAGAGGCGGGCAAGCCGCTGGCCTCGTCGAACCGGATCGCCAAGATCGCGTTCACCGGTGAGACCACGACCGGCCGGTTGATCATGCAGTACGCGTCGCAGAACCTGATTCCGGTGACGCTGGAACTCGGCGGCAAGAGCCCGAACATCTTCTTCTCCGATGTGATGGCCGCGGGTGACGACTTCCAGGACAAGGCACTGGAGGGCTTCGCGATGTTCGCTCTCAACCAGGGCGAGGTGTGCACCTGCCCGTCGCGCAGTCTGATTCAGGCCGACATCTACGACGAGTTCCTGGAGCTGGCGGCGATCCGCACCAAGGCTGTGCGCCAGGGCGATCCGCTGGACACCGAGACCATGATCGGCGCGCAGGCGTCCGAGGATCAAATGGAAAAGATCCTGTCGTATATCGACATCGGCAAGAGGGATGGCGCAAAGCTCATCACCGGTGGTGAACGCGCCGAGCTCGGTGGCGATTTGAGCGGCGGATACTACATCGCCCCAACGGTTTTCACCGGCAACAACAAGATGCGGATCTTCCAGGAGGAGATCTTCGGGCCGGTGGTGGCGGTGACGTCGTTCGCCGACTACGACGACGCGATCGGTATCGCCAACGACACCCCCTACGGCCTGGGGGCCGGGGTGTGGTCACGCGACGGCAATGTCGCTTACCGCGCCGGCCGCGACATAAAGGCCGGCCGGGTGTGGACCAACTGCTACCACGCGTATCCCGCGCACGCCGCGTTCGGCGGCTACAAGCAGTCAGGCATCGGCCGTGAGACCCACAAGATGATGCTCGATCACTACCAGCAGACCAAGAACCTGCTCGTGTCCTACAGCAACAAGGCCCTGGGCTTCTTCTGAGTCGGGACCAAAGACCCTTCAACAAAACAACTTTCAGGATTGGAATGATGAGATGACACAGACACTTGGCGCCCCCGTCGCGTCCACCGCAACCGACACCATGCGTGCCGCCGTCGTCGCCGAATTCGGTGCACCCCTGCAGGTCGAAGAGCTCGAGCTGCCAACGCCGGGTTACGGCGAGGCACTGGTCAAACTCGAGACCTCTGGCGTCTGCCACACCGATCTCCATGCCGCGCACGGAGATTGGCCCGTCAAGCCGCAACCGCCGTTCATCCCCGGCCATGAGGGCTACGGCACCGTCGTCGCGCTTGGCGAGGGCGTCGACGGCCTCAAGATCGGCGACAAGGTCGGCAACGCGTGGCTGTGGTCGGCCTGCGGTACATGCGAATTCTGCCGCACCGGTTGGGAAACCCTGTGCGAGAGCCAGAAGAACGGCGGCTACAGCGTCAACGGCAGCTTCGGCACCTACATGCTGGTCAACGCCGCCTACGCGGCGCGTGTCCCCGAGGGCGCCGATCCTCTCGAGGTCGCGCCGATCCTTTGCGCGGGCGTGACGGTCTATAAGGGCCTCAAGGTGACTGACACCCGGCCCGGGCAGTGGGTGGCGATCTCCGGTATCGGCGGGCTCGGCCATGTCGCCGTGCAGTACGCGCGCGCGATGGGGCTGCGAGTGGTGGCCATCGACATCGATGAGTCCAAACTCGCCCTCGCCACCCGCCTCGGCGCCGAGGTCGCCGTCAACGCCCGCACGTCCGACGTCGTCGAAGAGGTGCAGAAGGCCACCGGCGGCGTGCACGGAGTGCTCGTCACGGCGGTACACCCGCAGGCGTTCGGCCAGGCCATCGGGCTGGCGCGGCGCGGAGGGACGATCGTGTTCAACGGGCTGCCGCCCGGCGACTTCCCTGCGCCGATCTTCGACATCGTGCTCAAGGGTCTGACGATCCGCGGCTCGATCGTCGGCACTCGCCAAGACATGGCCGAAGCGCTGGACTTCTACGCCCGTGGCCTGATCCATCCCACGGTCGAGAGCGCCAGCCTGGACGAGATCAATGAGGTGTTCGGCCGCATGGAACGCGGTCAGATCGACGGCCGGGTCGTCATCGACTACCGGTAGTTGTCGGCTGAACCGACGCAAACTCCCCCGGCGACCCCACGCGCCGGGGGAGTTTGTTTGCGTTTGCCCACACCGCCGTAGCTGACGGCCGAAACTAAGGGCCAATGGCGCAAGCTCAGAGGGTATCGATCAACAAGATCCGGGCCGATGCGGTGCGGGTGACGCGGGGCTTCTTCATGCTCTATTGGGTGCCTGCCTTCGTCCTTGCGATGCTGATTCTCCCGCTGTTCCGCGACCTGCTCGGTGCCGCGCCACTGCGCTCGCCGGTGATCTGGCTATTGGTCGCGCTCACCCCCGCCGGGCTTTTCGTCGCAAATTTCGGCATAGCTCGAATGACACCGCCGTATCTGTGGCTCCTCGTTGGGAGCCTCACCTTGCTCGCAATCGGCGGGGCCGCGCTTGTGGTGGCACTGGGAACGATTGTCGCGCAAGAGTCATCGGCGGTGGCATGGTTTTTTGTCGCGCCCTTGGCAATCGTGTTCGCGGCAACGATCTACTGGGTCTTGCTATCGCCGATGATCGCGGCGCTGCGCCTGCTCGCCTTACGAGTGCCGCCCGACGACACCCCGCTCCCGAAGGTGTTCGCGTCGCCACTTCCGCAGGGGGACAGCAACGTTGCCGCTCCGCCTTCGAAGAACAGGAAGCCGGTCGTCATAGCCCTCCGCGTGGTCGCAGCGGCCGTAGGCATCGTCGTCACAATGCTGGTTTTGCGGTTGATGGCCGCCGGCGATCGGGTCGGCCCAATAGCGTTGGCCTCGGTCGTGGCAATCGCCGCGTTCTGGGTCATCACGATGCTGTTGCGGCGGGCTCGAATGCATGCCGCCGCCGACGCCGACGCGGCGCTGCTCGCCGATTCGCGTCATCCCATTCTGTATCTGCGCTCGTTCAAAGATGATCCGTACAGGATCGATCCGGAATGGGACATGGTGGTGCGCACACCATGGAGCCGCGGAGGCCGTCGCCGAGAGCAAGGTTTGATCGCCCGGCTGATCGCGAGCATGCCGACTGGACTCAATTCGATGAGCGGTGGTCGTCTCGAGGAGAGGCTGGGCGCGCTGGTGGCCCCGATCGGGCCGTTCATCACGGTCGGTGCCCCGGACGAGCCGTTGCCACAGCTCGGTGCGGCGCGCGTCTACTTAGCTACCGATTCGTGGCAGAGCAAAGTCATCGACTTGATGGACAGGGCGCAGCTCATCGTCATGGCGGCTGGTGCAACCCGCTCGGTTCAATGGGAGCTCGACACCGTCCTCAGCCGCGACGCCTGGTCGAAGCTCGTAGTCCTGATGCCGGCGTCGACGCAGGAGGACCACGCAACACGATGGGGGGCCATCGTCGCCGCGCTGCAAGACGAATCCTGGCACGATGCGCTCGCCGGGCTTGACCCGCGCGAAGTCATTGCGATGCGGCTGTTGGATGGGGGAGAGATCTCCGCCGTCACCAGCGACCGACGGCTCACGGTCGACTATGTGCTTGCGATGCGCGTCATGTTGCATCAGATGCAGCACGCGATCGCCACCTGACTTGCCTCGGGGTCCGGTGAACACGTTTTGACCTGCGAGGACGCTCACAGGTAAGCTGCACCGTTGGCGTGCGGTATGCACGGGTCCTCGGGTCAATGTCGGTCGCCGAGAACCACCCTGCCGTCGACGCCTGACCGGCACCCGGGTCACACCGGGATCCAACCCGAGAAGAGAAGGTAGACGCTGTGCCTACATACACGCCGAAGGCGGGTGACACCACGCGTTCGTGGTACGTCATCGACGCCACCGACGTGGTACTCGGCCGGCTCGCCGTCGCGGCTGCAAATCTGCTGCGCGGCAAGCACAAGCCGACATTCACGCCCAATGTCGACGGTGGCGACTTCGTCATCGTCATCAATGCTGACAAGGTCGCCATCAGCGGCGACAAGCTCCAGAACAAGTACGCCTACCGCCACTCGGGTTATCCCGGCGGTCTGCGTAGGCGGACCATCGGTGAGTTGATGGAGAAGCATCCCGACCGGGTCGTCGAGCAGGCGATCGTCGGCATGATCCCGCACAACAAGCTGGGCCGTCAGATCCAGAAGAAGTTGAAGGTCTACGCGGGACCGGAGCATCCGCACACCGCCCAGAAGCCCGTTCCGTATGAGATCAAGCAGGTGGCCCAGTGACCGAGACCGTCGAAACCACGGAAACCGTGACTGAAACCACGGAAACCGTGACCGAGGCGCCGACCGAGGCCGCTCCGCGTGAGCCTGTCGTCATCGACCGTCCCATCCAGACCGTCGGCCGCCGCAAGGAGGCCGTGGTGCGAGTGCGCTTGGTGCCCGGCACCGGTCAGTTCCACCTCGACGGCCGCACCCTGGAGGCCTACTTCCCGAACAAGGTGCATCAGCAGCTCATCAAGGCGCCGCTGGTGACCGTCGACCGGCTGGAGACCTTCGACATCTACGCGCACCTCGATGGTGGCGGGCCGTCCGGTCAGGCCGGCGCGCTGCGTCTCGCGATCGCGCGGGCACTGATCCTGGTGCAGCCCGAGGATCGGCCTGCGCTGAAGAAGGCCGGCTTCCTGACCCGCGACCCGCGGGCCATCGAGCGCAAGAAGTACGGCCTCAAGAAGGCCCGTAAGGCGCCTCAGTACAGCAAGCGCTGATCACTGCATTCGAATATGCATCGCCTCGCCGGGCGTGTTCCAGACCTCATCAGGTTGGACACGCCCGGCGAATCTTTTCCTGTGCCGGTTAACGGCCTGTAACCGATCTCGGGTGCGGTCCGGCCTGACAAACGGGCCGATCAGCCAGCGCCCATTTGCCAATCTCGGTAATCGAGGCAGCAAATTGTACGCTGGCTCGCAAAAATCGATTATTAATTTTCGGTTTGACTTTGCGTCCCTACTACCGCAAGCCTGAAGGGGCCGACGCCGTTGTCGGCTGCCCGAGGGTGGGGGCGGATTTTTCAGGGGGTCGATGTCCTCCTTCGGGGCTGTGTGGTGAACCTCGCGCAGCTCTGAATCCCTGCCGAAAACAGGAAGAAAAGGAGCGTGTATGAACACGATGAAGAAGACGGCCGCAGGCGCCGTTCTTGGAGGAGCGCTGCTGGCCGCGGGAGGCCTTGGATTGGCGCACGCAGCGCCGCCGGCCCAGTCCGTTGTCAGTGACGGCAATGTCAATGTCACCGTGACGGCTGGCGGCCAGCAGGTCGGCGTCATCCGGGACGTGTCGCTGGCGAGCGCGCAGGCGCTTGCTGCCTCTGCGTGCCCGACTGCCGGGATCACCCCGGAGGCGTTCCAGGCCCTCGACGCCAACGGCACCGAGGTGCCCGGGACCTGCGCGAGCCTTGGCAGCGGTCTGACCTTCACGTTCGCTCAGAACGGCCTGGCTGCGGAGAACGCTCCGGGTGAGGACGGCGTCCCAACCACGCCGCCGAGCCCCAGTACCGCTGCGCCGACCACCGCCAGGTAGGTTGGCTCCGGATCCTCACCGCCCGTGTCTTCGCGGACGCGGGCGGTGAGCCCTATTCAGGTCGCATTTTCGTACCGATTCCGCGGCGGCACGGGTGCTGACGTCGACGGTTGGGTCTTTGGCGGCGATATATGAGAAGTTTGTCGGCATGGCTCGACTGTTCGGCACCGACGGGGTGCGCGGAGTCGCCAATCAGGATCTGACCGCCGAGCTGGCGCTCGGACTGGGTTCGGCGGCGGCGCGCCGGTTGGGCAGCGTCGGTGGTCATGCGCGGCGCATCGCCGTGGTGGGCCGCGACCCGCGGGCCAGCAGCGAGATGCTCGAGGCCGCGGTGATCGCCGGCGTAACCAGTGAAGGCGTCGACGCACTTCGCGTCGGTGTCCTGCCCACACCGGCTGTGGCATACCTGACCAGCGCCTACGACGCCGACTTCGGCGTGATGATCTCGGCGTCGCACAACCCGATGCCCGATAACGGCATCAAGATCTTCGGGCCGGGCGGCCACAAGCTCGACGACGCCACCGAGGACCGCATCGAAGAGCTGCTCAACCAGGGCCCGGGCAGCAGGCCCACCGGAGCGGCCATCGGCCGCGTCGTCGACGCCGAAGACGCCCTGGACCGCTACCTGCGACACGCGGGCAAGGCGCTCACCACTCGGCTCGACGGCCTTACCGTCGTCGTCGACTGCGCGCACGGCGCCGCGTCCGCCGCCGCACCGCGGGCATACCGCGCGGCAGGCGCGGACGTCATCGCGATCAACGCCCAGCCCGACGGGCTGAACATCAACGACGGCTGCGGGTCGACACACATGGAGCAGCTTCAGGCCGTGGTGGTGTCGCATGGCGCCGACCTCGGGCTGGCACACGACGGCGATGCCGACCGCTGCCTGGCGGTCGACGCCGCGGGCCGGGTGATCGACGGCGACGCCATCATGGTGATCCTGGCGCTGGCGATGCGTGACGCCGGGGAGCTGGCGTCCAACACTTTGGTCGCGACCGTGATGAGCAACCTCGGCCTCCATCTGGCCATGCGCGCGGCGGGCATCGAGGTCCGTACCACCGGCGTCGGCGACCGCTATGTGCTCGAAGAACTCAGGGCCGGCGAATATTCGCTTGGCGGTGAGCAGTCCGGGCACATCGTGATGCCTGCGCTCGGTACCACCGGAGACGGCATCGTCACCGGGTTGCGACTGATGTCGAGGATGGCGCAGACGCGCTCGTCGCTAGCGGCGCTGGCCGAGCCGATGCAGACGCTGCCCCAGGTGTTGATCAACGTGCAGGTCGCGGACAAGGCCACGGTGGCGGACGCGCCGTCGGTACGCTCGGCGGTGGCCGAAGCCGAGGCCGAGCTCGGCGACTCTGGCCGAATCCTGTTGCGGCCCTCCGGAACTGAGCAGGTGGTTCGCGTGATGGTGGAGGCCGCAGACGAGGACACCGCGCGGCAGCTGGCTGTCCGGGTCGCCAAATCGGTCAGCAACCAGCGCTGAAACTCTCTGGAACCGGCGGGGGTTCGCCGGCGTCCTAGCGTGTATGGGACAACCTGAGGTCGCCCGCGTCGACGTGGCGGCGCTGCATGCAGTCGCACGCCAGTACGAGGCGGTGGCTGACATCGTCGAGGGCGCCGTGCGAACGCATCTGTCGGGGTTGGTGTTCGGCGGCGCCGCCGCGGGTCGTGTGCACGTGGCTCGCGGCGACGCCCTGCGCGCGGCGATCGACCACGTCGTGGACCAACTCCGGCAGTGGTCGCGGGCCGCCGCTGAGATCGCCGCCGCGCTGCGTGCGTCCGCCGATCGGTATGCCGAAGCCGATGCCGGCGCCGCCCGGCGACTGGGGTAGCAATGGCCGAAAAGTTCGATGTCGCATCGCGTTTGGCGGAGGGGCGGCCTGCCGTCGACAACATCCAGACCTATGTGTGGGCCTGCCACATGCTCGGCTATGCGAATCCGGACCTGACGCTGCACGCCGCGCAGGTCTACGACTGGTACGGCAGCGAAGACGGCCTCGACCTGCGCGCCCTCGATGGCGATTGTGCGGCGCTCGAAGCGGCCGTGGCGGCGACGGAGGACGCGCTGGCGTGCCAGGACGAGCAACTGGGCGCGCTGTCGGCGGCGTGGCAGGGCGGCAGCGCGGACCTCTCGCGTGCGTTCCTGCGCAGGCACGGCGCGACATCGGCGGAGGCCGCAGCTGCGGTGCGGACAACGGCGGATGCATTGGCCTCGCTGCGGGACAACCTGTGGCACACCGTCGACGGAAAGGTCGCCGCGGCGATCGCCGCCGACGGCCGCGCGCCGGACGAGTGGCTGGCCGCCGCACACACTGTGACGACGGGCGCTGGCGACCGTGCGTCCGCCAGCGAGCGGATCGACCGCGAGGTCAAGCCCTTCGTCGATAACGACATTCGCGCCGATTGGGTGACCGCGATGCGCTCGGCGATCGCCGCGGTGACGGATTTGTACGACGCCGTGACGGCGGAACTCAACGCAGCGCCGGGCGCGGTATTCGATGTGCCCGGTGCTCTCGGACCGTCGTGGACGCCGCCACCGAGTGACGATCAGGCCGCCACAGTTCCCGCGGCGGCGAGCGTTGCGTCGCCGCCCGTCATCGCGTCGCCGACGTGGAGTGCAGCGGCTGCTACGCCACCCATGCCTGCGCCCGCAGCATTCGCGCCGATGTCGGCAGCGCCGCTGGCGCCGCCGGTCGACGCCGGTTCGACCGCGCCCGCGATGGCGGCGCCGCCGTCCGCACCGTCACTCGGCGGAATGCCTGACGTCGGAAGCGGCCTGTCCGGACTCGGCCAGCAGCTTGCCGATGTGTTCGGCAGCCTGCTGGGTTCGGTCGACGACGGTTTGGGAGAGACGCCCGACATCGACCCGCCGGAGATCGACGAGGACATTGATGACGAACTCGATGACGACCCCGACGACGGCAACGATGAGCCTGTCGAGCCCGCCGCCGATGCGGAAGAACAGCCCCCCACCGAGGACCCTGTCGAGGAACCTGTCGAGCCCGCTGTCGCCGAAGGCACCTGTGAGCCGGCTGAACCTTCGATCGATTCGCCACCGCCCGCGGAGGCGGCGCCTACTCCGGTGCCGCCGCCACCCGAGGCTGCCCCGCCACCCGAACCTGCGGGCGCGTCGGAACCTCCCTGCGAGATCGCGGCCGACGAACTGCCGCAGGTGGGGGAGTGACCGCCGTGCGACGCCGACCATCGCGCCCGAATGCGCTGAACAGAGAATGGTCGGCTGGCGAGACTGAGATGTCGGCCTGTTGCCTGATCCGAAAATAGATGGTGAGTCGCGGCTCCCAGGGTTGATGCGGTGTCTGCCGCGGTTGTCGTCGCGGGATGGCTCGGGTTGTTCAGGCGGCCTGGATGGGGTCGAAGCGGACGGTGAATCCGAGTGCATTGGCCTGTCGGACGATGCGGTGCATCGCGCGTTCGGGATCGAGCCGAGCGAAGTAGTCTCCGCCGAGATCGTGATAGTCGACGTCGTCGGTCAGCATGTGCCAGACCGCGGTGAGGATCGAGTGTTCCACGGCGACAATGGCTTTCTTCTTGCCCAGGCGTGGGACGAGTCGTCGATATCGGGCACCGAGATAGGTGGTGTCCTTGGTTCGGGCCGCGGCCATCGCGGCGGTGCCCAACGCGCCCGACAACCACCGGTTGCCGTGACGGGTCTTGCCCGATCTGCGTTTGCCGGCGGATTCGTGATGGCCCGGGCACACCCCGGCCCAGGACGCCAAGTTCGCAGCGGTGCGGAAGCGGCTCATGTCGGCGCCGGTCTCGGCGACGATGACCTCGGCGACGGACTGGCCGACCCCCGGGATCGTCGCCAAGTGCTCAAGCTGGCGGGCAAAAGGGAGCATCTGCTCCTCAATGCGCGCCGACAGTTCCCCGATCGCCGCGGTGAGCTGGTCGATGCGCTCAAGATGCAGCCGGCACAAAAACGCGTGGTGCTCACCGAAATTGCCGGTCAACGCCGCCACCAGCTGCGGGATCTTCGGCCGCATCCTGGCCTTGGCCATCTCGGCCAGCACCTGCGCGTCGCGTTCGCCGTCGATCAACGCGGCCAGCATCTCCCGTCCCGACACCCCGAGGATGTCGGTGGCCACCGCCGACAGCTTGATCCCGGCGTCCTCGAGCTCCTTCTCCAACCGCTGCGCCTCCCGGCTGCGCTCGGCGGTCAGCGTGGTGCGGTAGCGGGTCAGATCCCGCAGCTGCCGGATCGGCTCCGGCGGCACGAACGACGCACGCAGCAGCCCGCACTCACCCATCTGACACAACCAAGAGGCGTCGCAAACGTCCGTTTTGCGACCGGGCAGACCCTTGGCGTGCGCGGCGTTGACCAGGATCACGTTCAGGTCGTCCTCCAGCAGGTAGAACGCGCCACGCCAGTAGTCGCCGGTCGCCTCGAGCACCACCAGGGTGACCTGTTCGGCGACCAGCCAGTCCCGCAGTTCGAGCAGCGAATTGGTGGTGGTCGCATAGGTGCGGATCTCCTGGCGGCGCGACCGCCTGCCCTTCGGACTCGGCGCCCGCACGCACGCCTTCAGCTCCTTCTTGCCGATATCCAACGCGGCGCACCGCTCGTGCAACAGTTCCATCGAAATCCCTCCGGACACAAACGAACTCGGCCAAAGCGCGCCCGTCCGGAGGAACCACAGGGATCTGAAGAATCTGATCCGCGTGCTCACTGCAACAATCGACGACTCCTGTCGG
>Ga0207675_100001294_pt1 | contig 25073 bp, 25 predicted proteins | sample KBSSwiS42_FD_184305 | JGI IMG/M metagenome (GOLD analysis project Ga0207675, IMG submission 184305) | Switchgrass rhizosphere microbial communities from Kellogg Biological Station, Michigan, USA - KBS Switchgrass S4-2 (SPAdes) (version 2) | ecosystem: Host-associated > Plants > Roots >...
GGTGACGCTTCCGGGCCTAAAACTTTCCAATCCCTATAGATTTAGACGGCGGCTCACCGTGATCGCGCGTCAACCGCGTTCGGGAACGAACGTGGCGCCCAAGGATTGTCGTTCCCGAGCCGGCCGCGCCCGGCACAGCAAGGAGATTGGTCATGCGCAAGATTTTCGCTCTTACCGCTATCGCGGGTGCGATCCTCGTCGCGGCATGCAACACGGTCGAAGGCGTCGGAAAGGATGTGAAGTCGGCCGGCGAGACAGTCGCGAAGACCGCCGACGACGCGAAATAGGATCAACCAACCGGCAAAGGCGGGGCGGCACATGCCGCCCTTTTTTTGCTTATCGGGCTTCGCTTATTCGGCGGCGCCTTCGGCTGCTTCGGCGGCAGACTCACGGGCGCGGCGACGCTCGGTGAACCAGATCGCGATCAGCGCGAATTCATAAAGCGCGACCAATGGGACCGCGAGCATTATCATTGAACTGGCATCCGGCGGCGCCAGCACCAGGGCGATGGCGAAGCAACCGACGATTGCGTAGCGCCGGCCGGCAACAAGTTGCTTGCGCGTAACGATGCCCGCGCGCTCGAGCAGCATCAGCAGCACCGGCATCAGGAAGGCGATGCCGAAGCCGAACACGAACTGCATGATGAAATCGAGATAATTGCCAACCGAAGGCAGCGCTTCCTGCTGGATCCCGCCGAGATCGCCCTGATAGCCGAGCAAAAAGTGCAGAGCGGCCGGCACTGCGACATAATAGGCCATCAACGCCCCAGCACCGAAGAACAGCGGTGTCGCGAGCAGAAATGGCAGCAGCGCCTGCTTTTCCTTTCGATACAGCCCCGGCGCGACGAACTGCCAGAGCTGGTTGGCGATGATGGGAAACGCCGCCATCAGCCCGGCGAAGAACGCTACCTTGAGTTGGACGAAAAAGCCTTCGAACATGCCGATGTTGACGATGCGCTTCTGCCCGGCATAGCGAAGCGGCTCGACCAGGAAGGCGAGGATCTGTTTCTCGAAATAGAGCCCGACCAGAAAGGTGACCAGTAGCGCGCCGAAGCAATAGAGTAGCCGCCGGCGCAGCTCGATCAGATGGTCGAGCAGGGGTGCCTGCGAATCATCGATATCGTTCATGCGGGCGGAACGGGTTTGGCACGCGGTTTGCGCTTCGGCTTGGGCGTCGCCGTTTCGCCATCGGCAGCGAGGTCACGAATCGCCGGTTGCTCAACCATTGCCGGCGCGTCGGATGGCGCCGCCGCGTCAGCTTCGAGTGCCGCGGGCGCAGGCGGTTCGGGCTCGGTCTGCGCGATCGCCGGCATCGGATGCTGGGCCATGATCCGCGCATTCTCTTCGGCCCATTGCTTCTGCAATTCGGCGAGCTCGGACTCGCGCACCATCGCGTCGAACCCCGAACGAAACTGGCGGGCAACCCCGCGCGCGCGCCCAACCCAATAGCCGGCGACACGCATCGCCTTTGGCAGGTCCTTGGGTGGAATCACCAATAGCGCGACAGTGCCCAGCACCACCAGCTCCATGGGCTGAACGTCGAACATTCCGTCTCCTCGCGCGGCAAACGCCGGCCCGCAGCGAGCGAGCCTGGCCGATCACTCGGCCTTGGCGCGCTCCGATTCGACAGTCACGGACGGCTCAACCGGTGCGGCGCGGCCCTCGATCCTCGTCGATTGAGGCTTGGGCTCGTCCTCCTCGGTCATGCCCTTCTTGAACTGCTTGATGCCCTTCGCGACGTCACCCATCATGTTCGAAAAGCGGCCGCCGCCGAGCACCAAAATGGCCAGCACTCCGAAAATCAGCCAGTGGATCGGGCTACCGAAACCCATCACAAATCTCCCATACGCATTCGCCTATCTAGTGCTCTTCGGACTCGTTTTCCACTGTCTCATCCGCCTCGCCGTCTAGGCCCATGCTTTCCATCGCGAGATCCACCGGATCGAGCAAGCCCGCAGCGCGCAAATCCTCGATTCCCGGCAGGTCGCGCCTGCTTTCCAGACCGAAATGGGACAGAAAGGCCGCGGTGGTCGCATAAGTGAGCGGCCGGCCCGGAACTTCGCGGCGGCCGGCCGGTCGAATCCAGCCGGCCTCCATCAACACGTCGAGCGTGCCCTTCGAGATTTGCACGCCGCGAATCGCCTCGATCTCGGCACGCGTCACCGGCTCGTGATAGGCGACGATCGCGAGCGTCTCGACGCCGGCGCGGCTGAGCTTGCGTGATTCTTCACGGTCACGGCGCAGCAGATGCGCAAGATCTGCGGCGGTCTGGAAGTGCCAGCGCTCGCCGCGCATCACTAGTTCGACGCCGCGGCCGGCATAGTCCTGCGCAAGCCGTGCGAGGGCGCCGGCAACGTCAGCCTCGGCACCGACGTGTGCGCGTATCTCATCGAGGCCGAGCGGTTGCTCGGATGCGAACAGCACGGCTTCGACCGCGCGCACCAGATCGTCCGGGTCGGTCATGCCATGGCCTTGAGATAGAGCGGTGCGAACGGCGACTTCTGCCGCAGCTCGACACGCCCCAGCCGCGCCAGCTCGAGCGCGGCGACGAAGCTCGAAGCGAGCGCCGACCTGCGATAGCTGCCGCTCGCATCCTCGGGCAGAAAACTTTCGATCGTCGCCCAGTCGACCCGAACGCCGAGCAGCGATGATACGCGCTCGATCGCCTCGTCGAGCGTCATCACGTCTCGATGCGCCACGACGTGCATCACAGGCCGCGTCCGCGCCGAGATGCGGCCGTAGGCGGCGATCAGGTCATAGATCTCCGCCTGCCAACGCGCCTGGCGGACCACGCGCAACCCCTCGGCCACACCACGCAGAAAGGTGTCGCGGCCGAGCCGGTCTCGCGCGATCAGCCGGGCGCCGGCCTCGCGCATCGCGTTCAGCCGCTCAAGCCGCAGCTGGAGCCGCAGCGCCAGTTCCTCGGGGCTAGGCGTCTCTTCCGGGTCGCTCGGCAGCAGCAGCGCCGACTTGAGATAGGCCAGCCAAGCCGCCATCACGAGATAATCGGCGGCGAGCTCGAGCTTGAGCGCCTTCGCCTCGTTGACGAACGTCAGATATTGCTCGACCAGCTCCAGGATCGAAATCGCCTTCAAGTCGACCTTCTGCGTCCGCGCGAGCGCGAGCAGCACGTCGAGCGGACCCTCCCAGCCGTCGATGTCGATTGTGAGTGTCTCTCCGCTTTCGGCCGTCACGGCGCGGTACTCGAACGCATGGGTTGCTGGTTCACCTCCGGCTGCAGACCATGGCAGCTTTCGATGGCGCACGACAAGCCCGTCCGCCCCCTAGGCACGATGGACGGCCACGGATCAGCAAGCTCGCAAGGTCACGATTCGGCACATTCACGGGTCGGCCGCGTTGCGCAGTCTTTGTTTCGCCACCGCTTCGAGCCATAGGGGCGACATGAGCCCTCACGCGATGCGCCGCCTGCGCCAATGGCATCAGTATCTCGGCATGTTCTTTGCGCCGGCAATCCTGTTCTTCGCCTTCAGCGGCGGCCTGCAAGTGATCGAGCTGCACGAATCGCACGATCCCGCAGTCAAGCCGGCAGCGTGGATCGTATGGATGTCGGATATCCACAAACACTCCGAGGCAATCGACCGCAGCAAGCGCAAGCCGCGTCCGCCGCAGCCGGCGGCCCCGGCGGGTGCGCGCGCTGCCGCGCCGGAACGGCATGAGGAGCATTTTCAGCTGTTCAAGCCGTTCGCGCTGGCGCTCGCCCTGGTGCTGTTCGGCACGACCTTGCTCGGCATGACGATTGCACTCAGCACTCGCGCCACGCGCCGCCCGTCGTTGATCGCGCTCGCGCTTGGAGTCGTCGTGCCTGCGATATTGATCCTCGCCTAGAACCCAGGGAGGCGCCGCGATTTTCGTGGTTGCCGTTAGGAAAGTGCCAGCAATGCGTCGCGGCGGGCGAGCAACTCGCCGAGATTGCCGTTCTCCGCGCGCGCCGTGATCGTCGCCATCGCACGATCGAGGCGCGCACGCGTCATCGCGGTCGCCTCGCCGATGCGCGAGGCGATGTCGGTCATCTCGTCCATCCCTCCCCAGCAATCGAGCACCACGTCGCAGCCCGCCGCAAGCGCCGCGGCCGCCTTCTCGCCCGCCGAGCCGGTCAACGCCTTCATATCGATGTCGTCGGTCAGCAACAGGCCATCGAAGCCGAGGCGGCCCCGAATCACGTCGGCGATCACTGTCGAGGAAAGCGTGGCAGGATGGCCCGCATCCCATGCTTCGAAAACCACGTGGCAGGTCATGCCGATCGGTGCGGTGTGGAGTTGCGCGAAGGGTGCCAGATCGGTTTCGAGCGCCGCAGCATCTGCCAACACTCGCGGCAGCTCGAGATGACTGTCGACGCGTGCGCGGCCGTGCCCCGGCATATGCTTGATCACGCCGACCACGCCGCCACGGCGGAGTCCGTCGAGCATCGCGCGGCCGAGCGCCGCGACGCGCATCGGTTCGCGGCCAAACGCGCGGTCGCCGATCACGCTGCTGGTGTCTTCCTGCAGAACGTCGAGCAGCGGCGCGCAATCGACGTTGATGCCCAATTCGGCGAGCATCAGCCCAAGCGCCTCTGCATTGGCGCGGACCGCCTCGATCGCCGAAATCGGCGCAATATCGTATAGCCGGTCGAATACACCCGCAGGAGGGAAAGCCGGCCAGACCGGAGGCCTGAGCCGCGCAACCCGACCGCCTTCCTGATCGATCAGAATCGGCAGGTCGCCGCGGCCGCTCAACGCGCGCAAGCTGTCGGTCAGCGCGCGCACCTGCTCAGGATCCTGCACGTTGCGCCCGAACAGGATATAGCCGAGCGGATCGACCTCGCCGAAGAACGCGCGTTCGTCGGGCGTCAGGGAGAGGCCTGAAAGGCCGTAGATCACGGGTTTCATCGGACGGTCCCTCGATCAGAACGGCCTTGGCGACAATTGCTTGGGCAGATTCAGCGGACGACGAAGCAGCTTTCTCCCGCCACCTTGAGGCGGCCGCACAGATCCTTGGCGAGATCCGCGGTGCCGGCGGTGACGCGCAACCTGAACACTGTCTTGTCGTTGACCTCCGCGCGCTCGACGACGTGCCCGAGCGGCGCAAGATAGGCGAAGCGCTTCGACATTTGTGTCCAGCTCGCGTTTGCGGTCGCCTCGCTGGGGAATGAGCCAAGCTGCAGCATCGCGCCGCCGTTCGACGGCGTCGGTGTGGGAGATGTTTTCGCGACCGGGGTGCCCGAGACGCCGAGTGTCGGCAGCGGTTTCGATGGCGCCTTTGGTTTGATAGCGACGAGCTTGCCGCCCGCAGCCGGAACTGCGGCGACGACTTTGCTGCTGCCGCTCGCCGCGGGCTTCGGCGCCGCGGGCGCGGCCTTGCCTTCGATCGGCTCCTCGGGCGCTCTGCTCGTGTCGATCGTTGCGTTGGTCGACGCGCCTTCGCTCGTCGGATAGACTGAATCGCCCTCGCCGGCGGCGGGTCCGCTCGCGCTGTTGTCTGGCTTGACCTTATAGTCGCCCTCTTGCGCGTTGATCAGTTCGCCGCTGCCGGTGAAATTGCGCTGCTGCTGGTACCAATAATAGCCGAAGCCCCCCACCGCGATCAGCACGAGCAATATTAGGACGAGCAGGACTAGGCGCGAGGCGGAAGTCCCTTCGCGATAGTCGTCCTCGACCGTCTCGAGCCATGGAAGACGATCGTCGTCGCCAAATCCCGACTCCCCGCGCACCGTCATCCGTGCATCTCCTGGACGGCGTCCACTCCCATGATACCCAATCCGTTTCGGATAATCTGACCTATCCCGCGCGCCAAGAACAGCCTCGCGCACGTTAGCGACGGCTGGTCCGGCACGATGAAACGCCGTTCAGGCCGATTGTTGCCGCCGGTCCAATAGCTGTGAAATTCGGACGCCAGGTCATAGAGATAAAAGGCGATCCTGTGCGGTTCGCGCGCCATGGCGGCGCCTTCGCACACCCGCGGAAACTGCGCGGCGAGCTTCACCAACGCCAGCTCGTCCGTCTCGAGCAGCGACAGATCGGCGGTTTCGCACACGATTCCCGCTTCCTCGGCGCGGCGGTGGAGCGAAGCAATCCGGGCGTGGGCATAGTTGACGTAGAACACCGGGTTGTCTTTGGACGCTTCGACCACCTTGGCGAAATCGAAGTCCATTTGCGCATCGGCCTTGCGGGTCAGCATAGTGAAACGCACGACATCCTTGCCGACTTCGCTCACGACGTCGGCGAGCGTGACGAAATTGCCGGCGCGCTTCGACATCTTTACAGGCTCGCCGGCGCGCAGCAGCCGCACCATCTGCACCAGCTTGACGTCGAACTTGGTCTTGCCATCGGTCATCGCCGCGACCGCTGCCTGGATGCGCTTCACCGTGCCAGCGTGATCGGCGCCCCAAATGTCGATCAGCTGATCGGCCTGCTGCGCCTTCTGGAAGTGATAGGCCAGGTCGGCGCCGAAATAGGTCCAGCTGCCGTTTGACTTCTTGATCGGCCGGTCCTGATCGTCGCCGAACTGCGTCGCCCTGAACAGCGGCAATTCGACCGGCTCCCAATCCTCTGGCGTCTCGCCCTTGGGAGCTTCGAGTACGCCGTCATAGACCAGCCCGCGCTCGCGCAACCATTGCTCGGCTTGTTCGGGCTTGCCCTCGGCCTGGAGTTCGGCCTCGGACGCGAAGATTTCATGGGTAATGCCGAGCAACGCCAAGTCGCGCTTGATCATGACCAGCATGTCGGCAACCGCCTGCTGGCGGAACAGCACCAGCCACTCGCTCTCCGGCTGGCCGACGAAGCGGTCGCCATATTCGGCGGCGAGCCGCTCGCCCACGGGTTTGAGATAGTCTCCAGGATAGAGGCCGTCGGGTATGGCGCCGACATTTTCACCCAGCGCCTCGCGGTACCGCAGATGCACCGAACGCGCGAGCGTGTCGACCTGGCCGCCGGCGTCATTGACATAATATTCGCGTACGACCGTGTGCCCGACGAACTCGAGCAGGCTGGCGAGCGCATCGCCCACAACCGCACCGCGGCAATGGCCCATGTGCATCGGCCCGGTCGGATTCGCCGAGACATATTCGACGTTGACGGTCACGCCCTCGCCGAGGTCGGAACGACCATAGGCTTCCCCCTGGCCAAGGATCGCAACCAACTCGTCACGCCACACCGCGTCGGTCAGCGCCAGATTGATGAAACCCGGCCCCGCCACCGAGACACTGGCGACGTCCTCCAGCTTCCCGAGCTCGATCGCGATCTTCTCGGCGAGCGCGCGCGGGTTGGTACCGGCCGGCTTCGCGAGCACCATCGCGGCATTGGTTGCGAGATCGCCATGACTTGCATCGCGCGGCGGTTCGACGGTTACCGCGCGGCGCTCGAGCCCGCTCGGCAACGCGCCCGACGCGACCAGGGCGTCGAGCGCGGCATCGAGATGGGCGGCGAAACGAGCGTAGAGCGACATTGTCCAATCCGGCATGTGGTCGGCGAAGCGCCGCGCCTTAGCGGAAGGTCATAGAAGACGCAAAACGCCAAGTCCGTGCAGTTGCAAAAACCGCAACTGTCCAGCCGCTCTTTGCGATTGAGCATTATGTTGCATCGCACCATTTAGGTCTCCGTCAGGGAGCTGGTACCCCGAACGGCCAATCGGCCGCCGAATAAGAGGAGATTATCATGATCCGCACGCTTTTCGCCGCCGCCGCCTTCGCCGCCGTCGTTTCGACCCCCGCCCTCGCGAGCGACACCGCAGTCCGCACCTTCGTGCGTGACGGCGTGACCTACAGCTACACCACTGTCGAGAAGAACGGCGTCACGGTCCTCAAGGGCACTGCCGACGACTACGGCGACTTCGTCCTCGAAGTTCGCGGCGACAAGGTGACCGGCTTCGCCAACGGCACGCCCGTCGCGTTCAAGGTCCCGAGCGTCAAGAACGAGACTGCTGCGCGCTAATCGTTTGAGCCGGCGCGTTTTTCCCCGGCTCACACAGAGGTCCCCAGTTCGCGCCGGCGCGTAACGTGCCGGTTCCATCGGGACCCAATCGAGAAGGGCGCCGTTGTCGGCGCCCTTTTTGATTCCGGGACCCCGCCTTCGCAGTTGCACAATTAGAAAGCCATTTTTCCACCTTTGCAGTTGATTTTCATTTTGCAATGCAACAAGGTCGTCGGACTGAACGCATAGGTTCAGCCGCTTCTGGTGAGGCGACAGATGCTCAGCGTATTTGTAGTAGTTGCTGTCGGCGCCGCATTCAGCCTGGCTGGGATGTCGCGAGGTCGTGCAAGAACCAACCCGCTCGACAATATTACTGATTTCTGACGGAAATCGGTAACGTCAGACACGAACGATTCGAGAAATAGAAGCCATGCCGGAGGATTCTGGAAACAGAGACTTGGCGACCAGCTTGCCTTCCAGCCCGAAATGCGCGGCGCTGGCGCTTGCGATGACGGCATCGAGCCCGGTCGTCGGCTTGAGGTCGCGGTTCTCGTAGAGCGCGGCATCATTGAGTCCCGGCCAATCGGCGACGACACGACCCCCATCGATCGCGCCGCCAACCAGCATCGCGCAGCTTGCCGTGCCATGGTCGGTGCCCTGGGTGCCATTGATGCGCACGGTCCGGCCGAACTCGGTCGCGACCAGCACCACGGTCCGATCCCAATGGGGGCCCAATCCCGACTTGAGCGCACCTAGCATCGCATCGAGTCCGCGCAGTTGCACTGCGAGGCGGGCGCGCTGCTGCGCGTGCGTGTCCCAACCGCCGGTCTCGATCATCGCCACGCGCGCGCCATTGTCCGCGGCGAGCAGTCTGGCGGCGAGTGCGCCGGTCGCCGCGGCATTCTGCTGACCCTCCGCCGCGCCCATGTCGCTGGTCAGCGACCGCGTCGCCATTGCTTCTGACCATAAGGCATGAAGCTGCGCATCGTTGGCGTAGAGCATCGCGACGCGATTGAGCAGGTCGTCCGACGCCTGCGGGAGCTTCGAAGGCGCATAGGATGCGACTTCGCGCGCGCCGCGCAGTGCCATCGGTACCGTGGCGGCGACGGCCATCGCCTTCGCTTCGCCCTCGGGGAGCAGCGCCAGCATGCGGTTGAGCCAACCGTCCTTGAGCGTGTAGGCAGTGTTTCCGCCGGTCTCGAGCACGTTCTGGCCGTCGAAATGCGAGCGGTCGCGATACGGCGACGCGACCGCATGGACGAACAACGCCTGCTTCGATTGATACAGCGCGCCGAGCACGGGCATCGCCGGATGCAGCGCGAACATCGAATCGAGCTTGATCGCCCCGGTGAAGTCCTCGGCCAGCACGCCGCGCTGGCTGGAAAAGGCCGGATCCCCGACCGGCGCCACCGTTCCGAGCCCGTCGGCGGCGCCGCGCTGGATGATGAACACGAAGCGGCGATCGGTCGCAGCCCTGGCGAATGCCGCGCGCGTCGTGAGCCCTGCACCGAGCACGGCGGCCGAGCCCACGACGAAGCTACGGCGGTTGAGCGTGAGAGCGAGCATCGACTTATCTCCGCATGAATTCGGGTGCGACGAGCATCAGCGCCACGCCCTGGCCGGGACTCTCGGCGCGTGCGATCTGCTCGGCGGTGGCGGCGCTGAGCGCGCCGGGGAATAGCTGGGGCGCGCGTGCGCGCGCATCGATACTGTCGCGCGTTCCTCCCGCGATCCGCTGTGCCGCTTCGACTCGGCGCAACACTGCGTCGGGCCCTGCCCAACTCGCAGCGATGTCGTCGAAGCCGGCCGGCGAACCAGGCCGCCACACCGGCTGGCCGAGCTGGTTGAGCAATCCGACCGTCACGAGCGGCTGCGCCAGGTCGCGCACGCCGACCGCACGCATCGCGGACACCGACCATTCCCACGGAGTCTTGAACTTGACCGGATCCGTACCCCAGCACTCGGGCGATTCGACGATCGCACGATATACACTGGGCAAATCGCCATTCGATTTTAGAAATGCGGCCGTGAGCCGCGCGACCATCGCCGGCGGCGGATCGTCGCCCGCGAAGTGGCGGCTGAGCTTGGTCGCGATATGCTGGGCGGTGGCGGGGTGCCGCGCGAGATCATCGAGCACGGCGGAAGCCTGCTCGACACCATTCGCCGCATAAGTCTTGCCGAGGACCGTGCGCGCTCCAGGCTCGTGCAGCCGATCGGCGAAGACGAAACTGCCGGGATCGCCTTCGGTGCCGATGACGCGCGCGCGGACACCGCGACTGAGGCCGGCAACCGTCCAGCCGGTCAACGCGCGGGCGAATTCGGTGACGTCGGTCTGGCTATAGCCGGTGCGCACGCCAAGCGTATGCAGTTCGAGAATCTCGCGCGCCAGATTCTCGTTGAGCCCGAGCTGACGTCCGGCACGGCTGCCGCGGCTGCCGAGCATGCTGCCCGGCCCTACCGATTGCGCCTGGTCGAGATAGAGCAGCATCGCCGGATGGCGCTCGACCGCGAACAGCATGTCGCGAAAATTGCCGAGCACATGCGGTCGGATCGCGTCGAATTCAAACGCGCCCGCGAGTCCGACGACCTGGAACTTGTCGATCGAGACTGCGAAATGGTTCGACCAGAAATGGACGAGCCGCTCGACGAAGGGAGCCTGCGTGACGAGCGCGGCCTCTGCGCGGGCGGTCACGGCGGTGGCGTAATAGTCGCGGCCCTGCTTGCGCGCGAACGCCCGGATCTGCGCAACTGGGTCGTTCATTGGCGCTGGCGCCGCGTCGTCGCCTGCGGCTCCAGCCTGCGTCATTCCACCGTCGGCCATGGCTAGCCGATCGCGCATCTGCCCGTCGCCTGCAGCCGCCCCCTGCCCGCGTAAGCGCGCGAGCAGTCCCGGCCGTTGCCCGCCACCCGCCTGCGCGCGCGCCGCGCGCAGTTGCTGGAGATAGTCGCCGAGCTCGGCCGCGATCACGCGCGTCGCCGGAAGCGTCGCGATCATCGGCGGCTTGGGTTCGAACGCCTTGAGCTGGCCGAGCAGCCATTCGCGCGGCGCGGCCGGCGTGCGCTCGTCGGCGCGCGCGCCGAGGCCGAAGCGATTAAGGGCGATGCTGGCGTCGATCATGGAAGCGCTCATGCTGCGATAACGCGCGAACCGACGCGCGCCCTTCGCCGTGCGATCTTTTCGACCCTATTATTTTAACGTGAGGTGCGCACGTCTCGTCACAGGTCGAGCGGCAAATCGATCGGCCCGACCGCTTCGCGGTACCGTGCGACTGCAAACCGGTCGGTCATGCCGGCGATGAAGTCGGCAATATGCCGGCTGCGCGCCGGCTCATCAGCGGGCTGCCCGGCGCGCCAGCGTTCGGGAAGCAGTTCCGCGTCGGCGGTATAGGCGGCGAACAGCCCCGCGACCACGCGGCCCGAGGCTTCGGCCGCGGCAAGCTGGTTCGGGTGATGGTAGAGATTCGCATACATGAAGCGCTTGAGCGCGCGCTCCTCGTCGCGCATCGCGTCCGAGAAGCATGCAAGGCATTGGCCGGCCGCCCGCACGTCGTCGGTCGTCTCGATGCCGGCTTCGGCGATGCGGCGCCGGGTCTCCGCGATCACGTCGTTGACCATGGTGCCGATTTGCGAGCGCACCAGTTCGCCCGCCAGCCTTCGCGGATCGGCGCCGGGGAAGCGCGCACTGACCTGTGCCCAGCCACGCGCGACCAGCGGCACCTCGAGCAATTGATCGAGCGTCAGCAGCCCGGCACGCAGTCCGTCGTCGATGTCGTGATTGTCATAGGCGATGTCGTCGGCAATCGCGGCGACCTGCGCTTCGAGCGAGGGCCAGCTGCCAAGCTCGAGATCGAAGCCGGCGTTCGTTTCCGACAATGCCCAGCCCGGTGCCACGACCGGGCCGTTGTGCTTGGCGAGTCCCTCGAGCGTATCCCAGGTCAGATTGAGCCCGTCCCACCCCGGATAGGGCGAATCGAGCAAGGTCAGCGCGCGCAGCGTCTGGGCGTTGTGATCAAAACCGCCGTGCGCGGCGAGCGCGGCTTCGAGCGCGTCTTCACCCGAATGACCGAACGGCGGATGACCGATATCGTGCGCCAGCGCGAGCGCCTCGGTCAAATCCTCGTTGAGTCCGAGCGTGCGCGCAATGGTCCGCGCGATCTGTGCGACTTCGAGACTGTGCGTCAGGCGGACGCGGAAATGATCGCCGTCGGGAGCGATGAACACCTGCGTCTTATGGCGCAGCCGGCGGAAGCTGATCGAATGAATGATGCGGTCGCGGTCGCGCTGGAAATCGTCGCGCGGTCCACGCGCGGCACCCGATGGCTCCGGATGACGACGGCCTCGGCCCGCGTGCGGATCAGCGGCCCAGGGAGCAATCGACTGCATGCACGACCCTTTAGCGTCGCGCGCGACCTTTGCGAGACCTGGTTTCCTTGCCGCCGCTCCGCCCGTGCACCGCCGACTTCTTTCCCGCGGATTTCTTCCCCGCCGACTGCTTGCCCGCGGACTTTTTCCCGGCCGACTTCTTTCCCTTCGCGGGTTTGTCGTCCTCCTCCTCGTCGTCGTTGCTGGCGCCACGCGCACCGCCGATTTTGGCGATCTTCTGCCCGGCATTGCTGTTGAACTGGAACGACGAAATGCCTTCCTTGCGCAGCTTGTTGACGAACTCCTGGGCTTCCTCGTCGCTGTCGAACGGGCCCGTGAGCAGGCGGTTGGTGGCGTGTAGGGGCGCGACATAGGCGGCGCGGCCCTTGAACGCAGCGGGCGATCGCTTGACGACCTTGTCCCAAGCGCCCGGCAGCGCCTTCTGGTTCGCGCCGCCCGCAACCTGCACCCAGATCCGCGCCGGCTCGGCGGGCTCCTTGGGCTTCTTCTTCCTGGAATCTGGCTTGTCGTTCCGGCCTTTGCGATCTGCACGCGCCTCTTCGGCATCGGCCTTCGCAAGGCGCGCGAGTTCGGCCTTGGTCGGCTTGGCAGCGGGCGTTGTCGGAAGCGCCGTGACGGCGCGTTCCGAGGCGGGCACATCAATCCCGGCGACGATTTGCGCGAGGAAGCGCTCACGGCCGGCCTTGCTAGCGGGAGACGATGCGGGAACCTGCCTCTGGATCTCGGGCTGCGCCGCCGAACGCAGACCCGTTGGTGGCGCCGTGACAGCGCCAGGCTCGCGCACGCGGACGTCGGTCTCGGCGGGGAGCACCGCGGCAGGACGTGTCGCGCTCTGCGCGAGCTGCGCGCTATAGGTCGGCTGGGTCGCGTTCGGCAGGCTCTGCACCGTCGGCGGCTGATAGCGGGGCGGCTCGAGCGCCGGCGGCGCCGGCGGCGGTGGCGGCGTGGGAACCGGAACAGGCTGGACACGCGCGGCGGCAAGCGCGAGCCGCTCCTCTTCGTCGCGTTGGCGGCGCGATCGGCGATCCGGCGTGCCGCGCGGTGCAATTGGCTGCGCCGCCACCGATGCCGGTGCCGGCGTCGGCGTCGGCGCGGGAGTGACGGCGGCGAGAACCACAGGACGCGTCGGCGTATAGGCGGGCAGCGGCGGCGCGTTCCGTGCATCTGCCAGGCGCGCTGCGGTCGGTGCCAACTCGCCGAAATGCACGGCGAACGCTCGCTCGGCGTTGCCGAGCGTCGGCAGCTTGCGGAAGAAGGGCGAAAGCGCCGCGCCCATATTGCCCGGCATCATCGTGCTAGCGATCTTCTCGGCACCCGCCACGTCGCCCGTCATCGCCAGGATGAACGCACGCGCACGCCACGAGGGGCGATCGCTACGGCGCAGCAGCGGATCGAGCAGCGTCATCGCTTCGTCGCCGCGCCCACTGATGCCGAGCGACAGCGCGAGCCGGCGCACCGTCTCATCATCGTTACCGTGCTGGAGCGCGACACGATAGTCGCGCTGCGCCAGTTCCGGAGCACCGAGCAGGTCATAGGCGAAGCCGCGATCGGCGGCATATCGATCGACCGTCAGCCCGCGCCGCTCGGCCTCGTTGAACATGCGCAGCGCTTCGCCCGGTTTCTCCATCTGCACGAGCGCCGAGCCGCGCGCGGCGAAGATGCGCGCATCGTTCGGATCGACTGCCTCTGCACGCGCCAGGAACGCCAGCGCCGCGGCGGTATCGCCGAGCTTGGCGCTAAACTGCCCGGCGCTGATCAGCGCTTCGAGGTTGCGCGGGTTGTCGGCGAGGATACGCACCTGCTCGGAAAGCCGGTCGGCGGTCGGGTTGGGGCCGCCGCCGGATTGCGCCATGGCGGGGACGGCGGTGGTTGAAAGCAATGCGAACGCGAGGGCGAAACCGCGCCCGCGGGAAAATCGAATCCGGATCATGCACCCTCAGCCTAGAGCCCGCGCGCACTGAACGCATCCTGTTTACGGCAATGGCAAGCGCCGAAATGACCGAGGGCGGCGATGAACCGGTGGAACGCGCGCAAATTCCGACGAATCGCATCCTCGATGCAATTGAGGTGACGACGCGCGCACGACCGCCTATCTGGCGCCGCGATGCCCGTGACTGCCAAAATCTGCGGCCTTTCGACGCACGACACCGTGGGAGCTGCGGTGCGCGGTGGTGCTAGCCATGTCGGCTTCGTGTTCTTCCCGCCCTCGCCGCGGAACCTTGGCTTCGAGCAGGCGGCCGCGCTTGCCGCGCGCGTGCCGAGCCATGTCGGCAAGGTCGGTGTGTTCGTCGATCCCGACGACGCGCTGCTCGGTGCTGCGCTCGCGACGGGCCTGACCGCGGTCCAGCTCCACAAGGTGACGCCCGAACGCGCCGCCGCCATCCGCGCGCGCGTGCCAGTATGGGCCGCAGTCGCGGTCAAGACGCGCGCGGATATTGACCAGGCGGCGCGCTTCCGCGGGTCGGCCGACCGTATCCTGTACGATGCCAAGACGCCCGAAGGCGCGGCGCTGCCCGGCGGCATGGGGCTGCGCTTCGACTGGCAATTGCTACAAGGCGTGCCGCAGCATTTGGCTTGGGCGCTCTCGGGTGGGCTCGATTCCGACAATGTCGCCGAAGCGATCCGCGCGACCGGGGCGACACTGGTCGACGTGTCTTCGGGCGTCGAGACGTCGCCGGGGGTCAAGAATGTGGACAAGATTGCAGCCTTCTGCAAAGCGGTCTCGCAATGCTGACGTTCGCCGACTCTGCCGACCGCATCGGATATCGATGGCGCTGATCGCTTGCCGACCCTCGTCGGAGCGCGCCTGCCCACGCATCAAGAGACGGAAGCGATCATGACCGATACGATCACGCGTAATATTCCTTTGGCCAATTCGCTGCGCAACCTGCCCGACGAGCGCGGGCATTTCGGCCAGTTCGGCGGCCGTTTCGTTGCCGAGACGCTGATGCCGCTGATCCTCGACCTCGAGCGCGAATATCGCGCCGCCAAGGTCGATCCGGCGTTCAAGACCGAGTTCGACGGTCTGATGAAACATTATGTCGGCCGCCCCTCGCCGCTCTATTATGCCGAGCGGCTCACCGAACATTTCCGTTCACAGGCGCCCGCCGGCAAGGGCGCGAAAATCTATTTCAAGCGCGAGGAACTCAACCACACCGGCGCGCACAAGATCAACAACTGCATCGGCCAGATCCTGCTCGCGCGGCGCATGGGCAAGACGCGGATCATCGCCGAGACCGGCGCCGGTCAGCACGGTGTCGCGACCGCCACGGTCGCCGCACGCTTCGGCCTGCCGTGCACGATCTTCATGGGCGCCAAGGACGTCGAGCGCCAGCAGCCGAACGTGTTCCGCATGAAGCTGCTCGGCGCCGAAGTACGTCCCGTCACCAGTGGCGCGCAGACGCTCAAGGACGCGATGAACGAAGCGCTGCGCGACTGGGTCGCGAACGTCCACGACACTTTCTACATCATCGGCACGGCCGCGGGTCCGCACCCCTATCCCGAGCTGGTCCGCGATTTCCAATGCGTGATCGGTACCGAGGCGCGCGCGCAGATGCTCGAGGCCGAGGGCCGATTGCCCGACCTGCTGATTGCCGCCGTGGGCGGCGGATCGAACGCGATCGGCCTGTTCCACCCGTTCCTCGACGACAAGGAAGTGGCGATGCTCGGCATCGAAGCGGCCGGGCACGGCGTCGATACCGACCAGCATGCCGCGAGCCTGAACGGCGGCAAACCCGGTATCCTCCACGGCAACCGCACCTATCTGCTGCAGGACGAAGACGGCCAGATCACCGAAGCGCATTCGATCTCGGCCGGACTCGACTATCCCGGGATCGGGCCTGAGCACAGCTGGCTCTACGAGAGCGGGCGCGTCGACTATCTTCCGATTACCGACCAGCAGGCGCTCGATGCGTTCCAGCTGACCTGCCGGTTCGAGGGCATCATTCCCGCGCTCGAAAGCGCGCATGCGCTGGCGGCGCTGGTCGATAAGGCGCCGGCAATGGACCGCGATGCGATCATCCTGGTCAACGTTTCCGGCCGTGGCGACAAGGACATCTATACCGTCGCAAGCGCGCTGGGGGCGACGATATGAACGACCGTATCGCCAACGCCTTTGCGCGCGCCGCTGCCGAGCATCGCGCCGCGCTCGTCACCTTCGTTACCGCTGGTGACCCGACCCCCGCCGACACGGCTGGGGTGCTCGACGCGCTCGTCGAAGGCGGCGCCGATGTGATCGAGCTCGGGATGCCGTTCACCGATCCGATGGCCGACGGTCCCGCGATCCAGCGCGCCAATCTGCGTAGCCTGGGTGCCGGGACCAAGACCAGGGACGTGCTCGCGATCGCCGCTGCGTTTCGCGAGCGCCACCCGCAAGTACCGCTGGTGCTGATGGGCTATGCCAATCCGATGACGATCCGCGGCGCCGACTGGTTCGCCGCGGAAGCCGCCAAGGCGGGTGTGGATGGGGTGATCTGCGTCGATCTCCCGCCAGAGGAGGACGATACGCTCGGTCCACAACTGCGCGCAGCAGGCCTGCACTTCATCCGGCTAGCAACGCCTACGACCGACGTCGCGCGGCTGCCTGCGGTGCTCGAGGGCGCCTCGGGTTTTCTTTATTATGTTTCGGTCGCGGGCATCACCGGACTGCAGCAGGCGGCGCAGGCATCGATCGAGGAAGCAGTCGGACGGCTCAAGGCGTCGACCGGCTTGCCGGTCGCGGTCGGCTTCGGCGTGCGCACGCCCGACCAGGCGGCAGCAATCGGCCGCGTCGCCGATGGCGTGGTCGTCGGGAGTGCGATCGTCGATATCGTCGGCGAGCACGGCCAGGGTGCAGCCGAGCCGGTGCGTGCCTATATCGCTTCGCTGGCAGCCGCGATCGCGGCGTCTCGCAGGGAACTCGTATGAGCTGGCTCAGCCGCGTCCGCAACGCGCTGTCCTTCGGCGCAAGGAAAGACGGCCCCGACAACCTCTGGCATAAGTGCAAGGGGTGCGGGCAGATGATCTTCGTGCGCGAGCTCGAGACCAACCAATATGTCTGCCCGAAATGCGACTTCCACGAGCGCGTCGGGCCGAAGCTGCGATTCCAATATCTGTTCGATCCCGGCAGCTGGCAGATGTTGCCCAATCCGAAGGTCGCCGAGGATCCCCTCAAGTTTCGCGATTCGAAACGCTATGTCGATCGGCTCAAGAGCTATCGTACCGAGACCGGCGAGCAGGACGCGTTCGGCAATGCGATCGGCACGATCGAGGGACATCGTGCGGTGGTCGGTGTGCAGGATTTCGCGTTCATGGGCGGATCGATGGGCATGGCGGTCGGCGAGGCGTTTGTCGCCGGTGCCGAAGCGGCGATCGCGGCGCGCGTGCCCTATGTCGTATTCACTGCCTCGGGCGGCGCGCGAATGCAGGAAGGCATCCTCAGCCTGATGCAGATGCCGCGCTCAACGGTCGCGATCCAGATGCTTCAGGACGCCGGCCTGCCCTATCTGGTGGTGCTCACCGACCCGACTTCGGGCGGCGTGATGGCGGCCTATGCGATGCTCGGCGACGTCCAGATCGCCGAGCCCGGCGCGACGCTCGCCTTCACTGGCCGCCGCGTGATCGAGACCACGGTGCGCGAGAAGCTGCCTGACCATTTCCAGACCAGCGAATATTATCGCGAGCATGGGCTGGTCGACATGATCACCCACCGCAAGGAGCTGCGCCCGACGCTGGCGCAGTTGATCGACATGCTGGGGACCGGCAAGAAGGCGGCCTAACTCCCTCTCCCCGCGAGCGGGGAGAGGGTTGGGGAGAGGGGAACGCCAGTATGATCAAGACATCGCAAGCCGCGAACCAGCCTGCCCCTCTCCCCAGCCCTCTCCCCTGAAGGGGAGAGGGAGCGAGTTTCAACAATGCCCGACTCCGCCCGCTCCACCGATCCGCGCGTCCAGGCGCAGCTCGACCGGCTCTCCTATCTTTCGCCCGGTGCCGATATCCTCGGCCTTTCGCGCATCTCCGAGCTGCTGCGGCGGTTCGGTGATCCGCATCTCCACCTGCCGCCGGTGCTCCATGTCGCCGGCACCAACGGCAAGGGATCGACCTGCGCCTATTTGCGCACGGCGATCGAAGCTTCCGGCGGGAAGGTCCATGTCTTCTCGAGCCCGCATCTGGTTCGCTTCAACGAGCGCATCCGCATAGCCGGCACGCTCATCGAGGATGCGGTGCTCGCGCCGCTGCTCGAGGAAGTGCTCGACGTCGGCGGCGATATCGGCGCGAGCTTCTTCGAGGTCGGCACCGCTGCCGCGTTCCTCGCCTTCAGCCGCACGCCGGCCGATGCGTGCATCATCGAGGTCGGCGTCGGGGGACGGCTCGATGCGACCAATGTGATCGTCGATCCCGCGGCGTGCGCTGTCGCGCAGCTCGGGATCGATCACCAGGCGTTCCTCGGCGATACGATCTTCGACATCGCCTATGAGAAGTCGAGCATCGCCAAGCCGGGCCGGCCGCTCGTCACGATCGCCTATCCGCCAGAGATTGCCGCCGTGGTCGAGCGCACCGCCGCCGAGATCGGTGCGCCCTGGTCCGTGCAGGATCGCGACTGGTCGTACCAGGTCCAGGGCGACCAGCTTCACTATCGCGACGGGCGGGGCGAGATCGTAACGGCGCTGCCCGGCCTGCCCGGTGCGCACCAGCACATGAACCTGGCGCTGGCGATTGCCACGTTACGTCACCAGGACCGCATCGCCGCATCAGGCTTCGCGGAAGCCGCGCGCGACACGCGCTGGCCGGCACGCATGCAGCAGCTCTCGTCCGGACCGCTCACGCGCCTGCTACCGCCCGGCGGCGAAGTCTGGCTCGATGGCGTGCACAATCCGGCCGCAGCCGGCGTGGTCAGCGCCGCGCTCGCGGAGCGGCTCGCCGGGCGCAAGGCACATCTCGTGCTCGGCGTGCTGGCGAACAAGGATGCGCGGGGACTGTTGGCGCCGTTCGCGCCATTGGCGGCATCGATCGTCGCGGTGCCGATTCCGGATCATGAGCATCATGCGCCGGCGGTGCTCGCCGAAACCGCGCGCGTGATGAACATCCCCAATGCCTCGGTCGCAGCCGACGTGCCCGAGGCAATGCGGTTGATCGCTTCGCATGGCGGCGAGCCGCCGATCGTGATGGTGATGGGCTCGCTCTATCTCGCCGGTAAAGTGCTCGAGGCGAACGCCGAAATCCCTGACTGAGCCGTCCCTCTCGGGCCTTTTTACCGCAATAACAGGGTAAAAATCGCGAAAATGGCCTTTTAGCAGGGCATTTTGACCTCAGCGGCGACGAGTGCACGCGAGTTTACATAGTAATATCAATGGCTTTTCAGCCATTTCCGGTGGTTTCCTGTTCCTGCCCGGAGCAGGGCGATAATATGCGCGGAGCAGGGGATCTGAGCGCGTTGACAGGGCGCTCAACGAAGCCCGAGCAGCACTACGCCGCCGACCATCAGCGCGCAGCCGAGCAGCCGCCATGGCCCGACTGCCTCGCGCAGCACGATCAGCCCGAGCAACGCACCCATCATCATCGACATCTCGCGTGCCGGTGCGACGAGGCTGAGCGGCGCGCCGGTGCGCAGCGCCTCAAGCACGAGGATATAGGCGAGCGGCGACAGCAGCCCAACCGCGGCGGCCGAACGCCAATGCCCTTGCATCCGGGCCCAGGCTCCCGCTGGATCGCGCGCGATCACCGGGGCGAGCAGGACGAACCGCATCATGTTCGAGAACCAGTCGAGTGCGATCGGCACCACCCCGAGTTGTTTGACGCTGAACGCGTCGACGACGGTGTAACTGGCGATCAAACCACCGCACCCGGTGCCCCAGCGCAATCCGGCGTGCCCGCCGGGCGTTCTGAACGCCGCAAGGCTGCCCTGCGTCGCGATCAGCACGATACCGCCAATCACAGCGATCAGCCCTGCTATGCCGAGCGCCGTCACTCGCTCGCCGAGCAGCGCGAACGCGCACAGCGACGACAGCAATGGTCCGGTACCACGCGCGACCGGATAGACCACGGAGAGATCCCCGACCTGATAGCCGCGCTGGAGGACCAGGCTGTACGCGAGATGGATCAGCCCACTGGCGACCACGCACCCCAGTGCGGGCAAGCTCCAGTGAAGCTCGCCGCGAAGCGCCAGCCAGAGCACCAATGGCGCGTACCCCAGCGTCGAGAACAGATTATATGCGAAGACGAAGGTTGCGCCGACACTCGCCGAGCGCTTGGCAAGCAGATTCCACACCGCATGGATCAAGGCGGCGAGAACGACCAGAGCGAGCGATCCGAGCATCTCCGGCTCCTCGCCGCCGCGCCCACGCCGCGCAAGCAAAATCACTCCTTATTGCGATTGACTTGCAATATCACTCCACGCAGGATGCCTATAGCAATCGGAGAATAGCCTGTGCCCCAGCTTTCGCTTCTCGACCGTCTTCCCTTCCAGCCGGAAAGGCCCGGCCCGCGGCTGCTGCTGTTCGCGCTCCGGCAGATGGGTCGGCACGGCGTCGACGATGCCTGCGCAGCGCATGCCTATATGACCGGGTTCGGCGTCCACTTTCGCCGTCCGCTCGTGCTTACGCGCGCGCTGGTGGTCGAGCTGGCCGAGGCATCGAGCCAGCCGATCGAGATCGCGCCGTGGTGCTGCCCGCGCGTCACGTCTGCCGAGTCCGCGTTGCTGACTGCGCTCACTCGCTGTGAGTCCGAGCCGCGTGCTGCCGAGAAGCTGCTCGCCGACATGCTCGGTACGCGCGACGCGCATGGGGTACTCGCGGTGGTGCAGACGCTGGCATTCACGTTTCGGGATTTAGGCCTGCCGATCGTGGCGCCCGATTAAGCCCGCGCGCGCAGATCCTTCAGCGTCGATGCCGCCCATCGGTACATCTCGGCATCGGCCGCACGCTGCTGACGGTCGAGCCGTCGCGCCCGCGCCTCGACTTCCTCGAGCACTTCGCGCGCCTTGCCCCCCTGCCCTTGCTCGATCAGCAGCGCGGCGTAGCGGCAGCGCGCTTCCTCGCCGGGAATGCGCGTGACGATGTCGGCATAGATGTCGAGCGCCTCGGCCTTGCGCCCGAGGAAGTCGAGCACGCGTGCGCGGAGCAGCAGCAACCGGTCGCGCTCGCTCTGCCCGCTCGGCAAGTCACGTGCGTCGATCGTCGCCAGTGCCTCCAGGCTGCGCCCGCTCTCGAACAGCGCACGCGCAAGTCGCGCCTCGGCGCGCGCATCGCCGCCGCTCAGCCGGTCGATCGCTTCGCGATAATAGGAAATCGACTCCTCGTACCGACCCAGGCCCGCGAGCGCATCGGCAACGCGCAATCGGTTCGCGACCGTGTCGGCGACTTCGAGCGCATCCTTGGCTGCACGCAGCTCCCGTTCGGGATTGAGCGCCGCGCTCGCCTTGGCCTGCGCGCTGCGGACGTGGCGGTTGTGCTGCAGCCCGGGCAGGATCTCGACGATGATATAGGCGAGGGCACCGATCATCGGCAGGAAGATCAGTGCGGTGAGCCAGAGCGGATTGCGGCCCGTCCGGAACAGATGGATCACGCAGATCAGCGGCAGCAGAAGGTAGAGGCCGAGGTACAGCATCGATTCAGGCGTCTTGGGCGTTCGTCTTCGAACCTGCGGTGCCGATCGACCGGTCGACCAATCCGCTTCGTGCCATCCACCAGAACAACAGCACGCCGGGCACGGCGATCACCGTCGTGAACAGATAGAAGTTCACATAGCCCATCGATTCGATCAGCGCGCCGGCGGTCGTGCCGGTGATGAACCGCCCGACGACGCTCGCCGCCGCCGAAATCAGCGCATATTGCGCCGCCGTATAGCGCAGGTCGGTGAGCGCGGAGAAATAGGCGACGACGACGACGCCGCCGAACCCCGAGGCCATGTTCTCGAAGCCGATCGCACCGGCCATTCCGAGATTCGAATGTCCGGTCGCGGCAAGGCCGGCAAAGCTGAGATTGGATACGGCCATCAGGACGAGCGCGATCAGCACCGACCGCTTCATGCCCATGCGCGCAAAGAGCACGCCGCCGATGAATATGCCGATCAAGTACGCGACGAAACCGAGCCAGACGTCCCAGAAGGCAATCTCGTCGTTGCTGTAGCCGAGCGAGTCGAACAGCAGACGAAACGTCAGGTTCGCAAGCGTGTCGCCGATCTTGTGGATCAGGATGAACAGCAACACGATCCACGCGCCCTCGCGCTGGAAGAATTGCACGAACGGTCCGTAGATCGAGCGCGCGACGGCGGCGATGCTGCGGCGCTCGGCCGCCGCGCGGTGGCGCTCGGGCTCGCCGACGATCAATCCGGCGAGGACGGCCGGAAGCGCGAACGCCGCACAGGCGAAATAGGCCACGTGCCAGCCGAAGCGCGCGGCGAGCAGCAACGCGAGCGCGCCGGCCCCGGCCGAGCCGATCCGCCAGCCATATTGCGACATGCCGGACCCCACGCCGAGCTGGCGCGGTTCGAGGATTTCGATTCGGTAGCCGTCGATCACGATGTCGAAGGTCGCACCAGCAACGCCGACAAGGATCGCGGCGAGCGCCGTCGTGCCGATATCGGCCTTGGGATCAAGCGACGCGAGGAAGGAGACTGCTGCCACCACCATCAGGCCTGCGACGATCAGCCACGAGACGCGCTGACCCAGCCGCGACAGCAACGGGATCGGCATCCCGTCGACGATCCACGCCCACATCCATTTGAGATTGTACACGAGGAAGGCGAGTGAGAAGGCGGTGACGGTCTTCTTGTCGATTCCGTCCTGCGCAAGACGCGTCGTGAGCGTCGCGCCGATCATCGCATAGGGGAAGCCCGACGAAATACCCAGCGCGAGTGCCGCCAGCGGCGCGCGTTCGAGATAGGGGCGGATGCTGTCGATCCAGCTATGCCGCTCTTCAGCCGCCACTTGCTCCATGCGTCCCCCAAAATCGATCGAGGGGAGCCTAGGGCCTCAAGCCGGCTGGCGGAAGAGGCTGAAACTGCCGGGCAGCTTGCGTGGCATCTTTCCCGCGAGCACCGCTTCGACGGCGTCGATCGCAAGCACCAGGTCGCGTTGCGGATAGGGCTTCGAAAGGCACCCGGCGGCGAGCGCGCGCGCGTCGCCTGGACAACTGCCGGTGACGAACAGCACCTGGATGTCACGGGCGTGCGCGGCGCGCGCGACTTCGATCCCACTGCCGTCCGACAGATTGACGTCCGCGAGCACGAGATGCGGCGCGCTGGTGCTATCGAGCCAGGCAAGCGCATCGGCGACCGAGTCGACCGTCGCCACGACTTCGAACCCTTCGCTCACGAGAAAATATTCGGTGTCGAATGCGACCAGCGGCTCGTCCTCAACCACCAGAACTCTGGTGATCCGCCGCTGCTTCCGTCCCAACTTCATCGTCGTCACGCCATCACTCTCGCGCGGCGGTTCCCGCGCGACCTTGCAAACTCCTTTATTCCGCCCCCGGTCCCATCGTCGCGATATTTTTTGCTTGGGACGGCGCAGCCTATATAGGCCGCCGATGGCCCCACCCAGTTCCAGAGAACCGCAACGCATCGCCAAGCTGCTTGCGCGCGCCGGCGTCGCGTCACGCCGCGAAGTCGAACGGATGATCGCCGAAGGCCGCATCGCGCTCGACGGCACACCGCTCGACACGCCGGCGACGCTGCTCGAATCGCTCCACGGCGTGACCGTCGACGGCAACCCGGTCGCCGCTCCGGCCCCCGCGCGCCTGTTTCGCTATCACAAGCCTGCCGGGCTGCTCACGACCGAGCGCGATCCCGGCGGTCGCCCGACGATCTACGACCGGCTGCCGCACGGCCTGCCGCGGCTAGTGCCGGTCGGCCGGCTCGACCTCAATACCGAGGGGCTGCTGCTGCTCACCACAGACGGCGCGCTCAAGCGTCAGCTCGAACTGCCGGCGAGCGGCGTCGAACGCAGCTATCGTGCGCGCGCCTATGGCCAGGTCAGCCAGGCGCAGCTCGAGGATCTGATCGACGGCGTCGAGATCGAAGGCGTACGCTACGGATCGATCGACGCCAATCTCGAGCGCCGCACCGGCGCCAACGTCTGGATCGAGCTGACCCTCACCGAAGGCAAGAACCGCGAGGTGCGCCGCGTGCTCGAGCATCTCGGCCTCCGCGTCAGCCGGCTGATTCGCACGCGCTACGGCCCGTTCTATCTCGGCGACCTCGAGGCCGGCGACGTCGACGAAATCCGCCAGCATGACCTCGTCACCTTCCGTACGGTGCTCGCCAAGCCCGGCGGCGGAAAGACCGCTTCGAACTTGACCTTCGCGGTGCGCGCTCGGGCAGAGCTGCCGGTGCCGAAGCCCGTGCGCATCGACGCGCCGGCAAGGAAGGCGGCCAAGGCCGACCCCGCACCGCTCCCCGCGAAGAGCGAGCGCGTCGGGAAGCTGACCACGCGAGTCACGCCGCCACGGAAGACAGGCAAACCAGACGACGCAACAGTGGCCCATCCGGCGCGTGCCGCGCGCGCACGCGCACATCGCCAGAGCGCCGGTTGGCCCGAGCGACCCACGGCCGCGCCAACGCGCGACGGTCATCCCGGCCGGCCTGGACGTGACTCGGCCAAACCGCCGCGCGCCGACGACGCGGCTCGGCCGGAGCGTCCTCTCGCACGTGCCGACACCGGGCCGCGCCCCGAGCGTCAGGCCGGCAAGAGCCCGCGTGCCGACGCCGCGGCCCGGCCGGAGCGTGCCACTGCCAGGCCCCCTCGCGGCGACAAAAAGCCTGGCGCGATCTCGCGCAGCGAACGCGAGGCGGAGGACCGCGCAGCGTT
>Ga0207675_100001296_pt1 | contig 25055 bp, 22 predicted proteins | sample KBSSwiS42_FD_184305 | JGI IMG/M metagenome (GOLD analysis project Ga0207675, IMG submission 184305) | Switchgrass rhizosphere microbial communities from Kellogg Biological Station, Michigan, USA - KBS Switchgrass S4-2 (SPAdes) (version 2) | ecosystem: Host-associated > Plants > Roots >...
CTGCTATTTGATACCGACAAGATTCTCTTCGACCTGTTCGCGCGTGAGGAGCATCCGTTCTTTTGTCTTGCCGCTGGGATCGCCTATCAGACCCGTGCCACCGCCCGCGATGGCGATGGGCGTGTGACCAAAACGCTGCAGCCGCGCCAGTCCCATGATTGGTAGAAGCGATCCGACATGCAGGCTCGGCGCCGATGGATCGAAGCCGATGTATGCAGTCACTTTCTCTTTTGCGAGCACTTCGCGCAACTCAGGCGTCGCTTCGTAAAGCATGCCGCGCCACTGGAATTCATCGTAGAGATTCATAACGCCGACTAAAGAAAGCAGGATGATAACACGGGGCAGTAGCCCGACCGTGAGGGAGGGCTCTTACATTTCGCGGCAGATGCGAGACGTGATAATAAGGCGGCCATGAATCGACGTGAATTTGGTTTTGGGCTTGCTGGATTGGCTGCGGCTTGTGCTTTGGATTCCCTCACTTACGCTCGCGATGCTGACACGATCCGCGTGAATGGCGCCCGCCTTAACGAACACCTTCAAGCGCTTGCCCAGTTCGGTAAGAACCCTCAAGGCGGCGTGAGTCGAGTTGCGTACAGCGAAGCCGACCGCCAGGGCCGTGAATATGTGATGGGTTTGATGCGCGCGGCTAAGCTTGATGTCTCGATTGACGCCGCCGGAAACATCGTTGGTCGCCGATCCGGCCGCGACTTAAGTCTCAAGCCAATTCTGTTTGGCTCGCACGTCGACAGCGTTCCCGAAGGCGGCAATTACGATGGCGACGTTGGTTCGCTCGGCGCCATTGAAGTCGCGCAGACGCTTGCGGAAAACAACATCACAACTGGTCATCCGCTGGAAGTTTGCATATTTCAAAACGAAGAAGGCGGGCTGATTGGCAGCGAAGCGTTGCTCGGCATTTTGGATGACAAGGCGCTCGATCGCGTCAGCAACAGCGGCAAGACAATCCGCGAAGGCATTAGGTTTCTCGGTGGCGACACCTCAAAGCTGAGTTCGGTTAAGCGAGAGAAGGGAAGTATCGCAGCTTATCTCGAACTGCATATCGAACAGGGCGGCACTCTGGAAGCCGAACACGTCGACATCGGTGTCGTGGAAGGGATCGTGGGTATCAACCAATGGGAAGTGACCGTCGAAGGTTTTGCTAATCACGCAGGCACGACGGCGATGAACAATCGGCGCGATGCGCTACTGGCAGCGGCGAAATTCGTGGAAGCAGTCAATCGCGTGGTTACTTCCGTGCCGGGCAGACAAGTAGGCACGGTCGGAAGAATACAGGCGTTTCCCGGCGCCCCGAATGTGATTCCCGGGAAAGTCATTCTCAGCCTCGAGCTTCGAGATCTCGACGCAGCGAAGATTCAGATGCTCTATCAAAGAATTCGTGGGGAAGCTGATCAGATTGCCCAAGCCAGCAAAGTTACTTTCGATTACCGGCCAATCAACGAAAACATTCCCGCTCCAACCGACCTGCGCGTGCGCACCATCATCGATCAGTCAGCCAAAGAGTTGGGTCTGACCACGAAGCAGATGCCGAGCGGCGCCGGTCACGATGCGCAGGACATGGCGCGGCTCGGACCCGTCGGGATGATTTTCATCCCGAGTATCGGCGGCATCAGCCATGCACCGAAGGAGTTCTCGCGACCAAAGGACATTGAGAACGGCGCCAATGTGCTGCTGGGCAGTCTTCTTAAACTCGATGATGTCAACTGGTGAATTGGTCTCGGTAGCTCTCTTAATTCCGTCCTCCATTAGTTCGTCCCCACTGAAATGAATGAGTCGATGAACTACGTAGCAATCACAGCGCGCGGCGCGAAACGAATTCGCAATGGCCATCTGTGGGTCTATAAGAGCGACGTAGCTTCAGCGAATGAAGTTGAATCAGGTGCAATTGTGCGTGTTGTCGACCAGTCTAATAACTCTGTCGGGCAGGCGTTCTACAGCGACACGTCGGAAATTACTCTCCGCTTTCTCAGCACTCGAGACGAAACCATCGACCGTGCCTGGTGGCGCGAAAGACTAAATGATTGCGCGGAGCGACGCGGTCCGATTGCGCGTGAAACGAATGGCTACCGCCTGGTTTATTCCGAAGGCGACCTGTTGCCTTCGCTGATTGTCGACCGCTACGACGATGTACTGGTGATGCAGACGCTTTCGCAGGGCAGCGATCGCTTGAAGGCTGAAATCGCCGAATTGCTTGTCGAGCAATTCCAGCCGCGCGCGATCGTCGAAAGAAACGCTGCGCGCGTACGACAGTTTGAAGGACTGGAAGAGAAAACCGGAGTCATCTTTGGAGAAGCGCCCGGCGAGATTCACATCAATCAACATGGCGTTCGCTTCGTGGTGTCGCCACTCGGCGGCCAGAAGACAGGAGCGTTCCTCGATCAGCGAGAGAATTATCTGGCGACGGCACGCATCGCCCATGGTCGCGCGCTGGATTGCTTCACCTTCAACGGGGGTTTTGCGCTGCACATTGCGCGCTCATGTGACCATGTGATCGGCATCGACATTTCTGAAGAAGCGATCGCCGGGGCGCACCGAAACGCGGAACTCAACGAGATCCGCAACGTTGAATTCCGCGCGCTGAACGTCTTCGATGCTTTGCGTGATTTCGAATCGTCGGGTGAGAAATTCGATACGATTATTCTCGATCCGCCGGCTTTCGCGAAGAATCGAGCGGCCGTAAAGTCAGCAGCGCGTGGCTACAAAGAGATCAATCTGCGCGCTTTAAAACTTCTGAAAACGAACGGCGTGTTGATTAGCTGCTCGTGTTCGTATCACATGCCGCAGGAAATGTTTCTTGAGATTATTGGCGATGCCGCGCTGGACGCGCGTCGCCGTATGCAAATTGTCGAAGTGCGCGGGCAGTCCAGCGACCATCCCGTGCTGATGGGAGTACCGGAAACGCATTATCTTAAATGCGTAATTGCGCGAGTTGTGGAATGATTTTGGAGTGCGCCGGCAGAGCGAAGCGCGACGGCGCTTTGAATAATGAGCCATCGCTGGCGATCCAAAGCGGTGTCGCGCTTCGCTTGCCACCGCACTCCAAATTGCTACGGCTGCATTCCCGGATCAGCTTCCACGACAACCTTCGTCGTGTAGTCCTTTCCGTTCACTGAAAGCTTGACGTTGTAGGTGCCAGGTTCGAGCAGGGCCCCCTGGTTGAATAGGCCGCCGAAGCCGCCGCCGCCACCACCGCCTCCTCCCCCGCCGCCACCGCCGCCGAAGCCGGCCGGGAGGTTAGCAGGGCGTGGCGGGGGATCCGCGCGCATGTTCCATTGGAAACGATTGAGGCCGACGTCTTTCGTGCCGACGATATTCCGCACAACCTTGCCGGTGTAATCACTGATCGTGATCTTCACATCTCCGGAAGGCGCCTCCTTCAAATAGTAAGTAATCGCCGTTCCCGGTGCGGGATTCACGCCGCGGAAATTCTTGGCGCCGCCCGTGTAACGGCTCAAGCGCGCGTCATTCAGCCACTGGGTGGTCGGCCGCACGTCGAACAGGAAGACATCTTTGTCGAGCACCTTGCTGCGTGAAAGCTGCTGCAACGGCGTGATGTCATCGAGAATATAAATGCCGCGCGCGTGTGTGCCGACGATCAAATCGTTATCGCGTGGATGGACGAGGATGTCGTCAATGCGCAGCATCGGCAGGCCGGACATAAACGGCTTCCATTGGTGGCCGGCATCGAGTGAGATGTAGAGACCGAAGTCCGTTCCCACATAGAGCAGGTCCTTGTTCTTCGGATCTTCGCGGATGACGTTGACTGGACCGGTCGGCAAATCGCCGACCACTGAACTCCAGGTTGCGCCGTAATCGTGCGTAATGTAGAGATACGGCTTCATGTCATCGAACCGATGGCCGTCGACTGCAAGATACGCAGTGCCCGCATCTGTGCGCGAAGGCTCGACGCGACTGATGTGATACATCTCGCCGGCTTTGTCAGCCAGAATCGGAACGTTCTTCGAGACGTTTGTCCACGTTGAGCCGCCGTCGCGACTGACTTGCACCGTGCCGTCGTCGGTCCCGATCCAGATCACACCCGGCACAGCCGGCGATTCGGCAATCACCACGATATAGCTGAAGCTGGTGTAGCCATCATTCTTCGAGGCCATCGGCTCGCTGCCTTTGACGCCCATGATCGAAAGCTGATTGCGATCTACTTTCTTGGTGAGATCGGCCGAAGCCGTCCACGTGTCGCCGCGATCCAATGATTTAAAGAATCTGTCGCCTCCGACGTACAAGACGCGTGAATTGTGTGGCGACATTACGAGTGGCGTGTTCCAGTAGAAGCGATATTGCTCGCCCGCCGGCGGGGCCGGCACGACGTTCGATTGGGCGAAATTGCCGCCAAAACCGCCGAATCCCTGGGCTTGCGCGAAAGCTGCCAGCGCTGCCTGCGGATCCTGAGGTTCAGGCGAAGCCCCTGGTGAAGGAGATGCCGATGGGTTGGCGCCGCCTCTCCCACCGCCACCTCCACGTCGCGGAGTGCCACGCGGTCGAATGTTCACGCTGCGACCAGTGCGTAAATCAAGCCGCGACATGTTTCCGTTCTGCGATTCTGAGTAAATGATGTTGTAGTCGGTCGGATCAACTTGCGAGTAAAATCCGTCGCCGCCGCCGGTACGGAACCAATCGGCATTTGTGATACCAGCGCCGCCGCCACCGCCGCCGAATCCGCCGCCGCCGCTGCGCGTTTGGCTGGGGCCGCACCATGAACCATTGTCCTGCAACCCGCCGCAGACGTAATAAGGCTTACGCATGTCCACGGCAATCGCGTAGAACAGCGCGGCAGGAATCGTGTTAACAAATTCCCAGGTCGCGCCTTGGTCGTAAGTGATGTCAAGGCCGCCGTCGTTCCCAATCAGAATATGATTCCCATTTTTCGGATCGATCCAGATTGCGTGATGATCGCTGTGTGCAATTCCTGGTTGCAGCGATGTGAACTTCTTGCCTCCGTCTGTTGACTTGCTGAAATTCAGGCCGCCGACATAGACATTCTCTGCGTTGCTTGGATCGACTCGAATCTGGCTGTAGTACATCGGCCGATTGTTTTCGTTGCTGACGACGTGCCACGTCTTGCCCTTGTCGTCAGACCTCCACACGCCGGCTTTTTTTGCATCGACAGGCGAGGGCGTCGGCGAAGCCGCCGGAGAGGCGCCAGGAGTCGGAGTTGGCGTGGGGCTCGGCCCGCCGCCGGCGATTGTTTCTTCTCCACCGGTGCCCGTGCTGGCGCCGACCTCTATCTGGGCGTAAATGACGTTCGGGCTCGATCGTGAAACATCCAAGCCGATGCGGCCGAGCAATCCTTCCGGAAAACCATTGCCCTGAATCCTTGTCCACGTCTTTCCGGCATCGGTGGTTTTCCAAATTCCCGATCCCGGCCCGCCACCGTTGAAGCCCCATGATGTTCTGCGGCGTTGATACGACGCGGCGTAAAGCGTCTTGCTGTCGGCTGCGTCCATCACCAGGTCGGTGAAGCCCGTGTCGTCATCGATGAACTTGACGTTCGTCCAAGTCTTACCGCCGTCCGTAGTTTTGAAGACGCCGCGTTCTTTGTGGGGTCCGAACAAATGGCCGATCACCGCCACGTAGACGATGTTCGCATCCTTCGGATCGATGACGATGCGCGCAATGCTCTGCGAGTCCGCCAAACCCATCTTCGTGAACGTCTTGCCCGCGTCTGTTGACTTATAAATGCCGTCCCCAAAAGTTGAACTTTGCCGGTTGTTCGCTTCTCCGGTGCCGACCCAGACAATGTCAGGGTTGGATGGCGCAATGGCTATGTCTCCGATCGATGCGGACGAATAACTCTCGAAAATCGGTTGGAAAGTGGTGCCGTTATTCGCGGTTTTCCAGACGCCGCCGGTCGCGAATCCCACGTAACAAATGTACGAGTTACTCTCGACGCAAGCGATGTCGTCAATGCGACCACCCATGCTGGCCGGTCCAATCGCGCGGAACACAAATCGCTTCAGCATTGGATCACTCGACCAGTTCACCGGCGTTGGGGTTGGACTCGCAACCGGTGTAGGTGTCGGTGTCGGCGTGGGACTTTGATTCTGAGTCGTGGCCGACGACTTTGAACTCTCGGCGTTTACTGCGAACGCGCCGAGCGTAACGACGACCAGAGCAAACGAAGCAACCGCGATAAGCAGGCCTACATATTTGTGCGAATGACGCAGGTGATTCATAGGGGGCTCCCTTTCGATAGGTTATGAACAGAAGACGCAGCCAAAGAACGCGGCTGCTTCGAAGTGCGAATTACGAACCGTTAGACGTTGGGCGACCGTGCCCGGTTACAATCGAACGCGCGCAAACATTTAACCGATCATGCCACGTTAGTCAACAGAACTTGGTGACTCAATAGCGTTTAGTCTTTCCATCGTCATTCGTCGTCGATAGGCAGTATTAGAAAAGCTTGACGCCTCACACACACGAGACTAGAATCGCCTCGACTTACGAATTACCGGGTTCCCCAATGCTGCCGCGCACACAACGTCAGAAAGAAGTCCTCGATTACATCACCCGTTTTCTCGCGAAGCACGGGCACCAACCTTCTTACGCACAGATCGCGCGACACTTCGGCGTCAGTTCAAAAGCAACGATTGCCAAGCACGTCGCTGCACTCGAGAAACGCGGCCTGCTCAAACGCGAACACAAGCCTGGCATCTTCGAGCTTAGTTATTGCGCCGAAGAACCGCCGGCCGACGCCGTTTGCGAAGTGCGTCTGGTTGGTCGCATCGCCGCCGGTGTTCCCATCGATGCCGTCGAAGATGACGAGACGATTTGTGTGCCGCGCTTTCTTCTCGGCCGTGTGCGGCCGGAGCGTATCTATGCTTTGCGTGTTAAAGGCGACTCGATGATCGATGAACACATTTGTGACGGTGACATCGCGCTGATCGAAAGTCGCAATGAAGCGCGTGATGGAGAAATTGTCGTGGCGTTGATCGATCAGGCGCGCGCCACTCTGAAACGAATTTTCCGCAGAGGCGACGAAGTAGAATTGCGACCCTCGAACGCCAGTCTTGAGCCCCTTCGACTGCACGCCTCGCGCGTGGCAATCCAGGGCGTTTTCCGCAGCCTAATGCGGCCAAGTGCCTAAGCCGAACGGCCCCAATTCCCAACAAATCGAGCCAGTTTTGCGAGTTTTTCAGCGCTTCCGTTTGTTGATTGCGCTGTTGGTATCCTGTTCGTGTTCGAAGCGGCAATCCTGCGGCTTTTTGTCTTCCCGCAGCCCGAGGAAAATCGGTTGTCGCATTCGCTCGTCCGCCGTCCATTCTGAGAACTTCACTTCCGCGACCAGTTTCGGAGTAAGCCACTGGACCGGTTCGTTAGTTTTCGGCGGTTTGATAAACGGGCTTTTGTCGGTCTTCAACGGCTGCATTAGTTTGTAGATCGACGCCAGCGTTTTTTCATTGAAGCCGCCGCCTGTGTGCGCAACGTAATGCAGATCTTTCCCTTTGTAGAGACCGCAGACAAGCGAACCGAAATACGAACGCGTTCCGCGCGGCTGTGTGTATCCGCCGACGACGACTTCCGAACGCATGACGGTTTTTACTTTCAGCCAGTCAGAAGTACGCTTCTGGACGTACTTGCTCGCTGCGCGTTTGGCGAGCATTCCTTCCAGCCGGAACTTCTCGATTTCGCGAAAGAAATGCTTTCCTTCAGCCGCAACATGATCTGAGTATTTGACGAACGAAGCGGGCCGCAAAATTTGTTCAAGCAGCATCTTACGCTCAACCACCGAACAGTTCATCAAGTCGTAACCGTCGTAGTACAGCAAGTCGAAAACGAAGTAGACAATCTGTGCCTTGGCCGCTTTCGCGTAACTTCCGCTGCGGATTCTTAGTTTGTTCTGCAGCAGTTGAAACCGCGGCATGCCATGTTCATCGAGCGCGACAATCTCTCCGTCGAGGATCGCATGCTTCGCATCGATTTGCTTCGGGACGTTCACCAGTTCCGGATATTGCGGCGTCATCTCGATTTGGTTGCGCGAAACAAACCGCGCCTGACCGCGATTGATAAAGCAGACCGATCTGAATCCGTCCCACTTTGTTTCGAAAATCCAGTCGGGATCCGAGAATGGCTCGTCAACCAGTGTTGCGAGCATCGGACGAATGATCGCGGGCATCGATGTCTTTCGGGCACCGCTGCAGAGATCAACAGATTTAGTTTTTCGCTTCGCGACCATGAGAAGTGTTGGTCATGTTAGTGTAAGTGTCGCGATGATCAGTCGCAAACCATTCAAGCCGACAAAGCAGCAATTGATTGAAGCGGCCGGCAAGACAGTGCCGGACGTAATTGCGCCGAACTTGAGAGTGTTGTTTTGCGGAATCAATCCCGGGCTTTACACCGCCGCCGTCGGGCATCACTTCGCGCGCCCGGGAAATCGCTTTTGGCCGGCATTGCACCAGTCAGGGTTCACGAATCGACTGATTTCCCCTTTCGACGAGCGGGAGTTACTGAAACTCGGCGTCGGAATTAGTAACGTCGTACCGCAAGCAACTGCGTCCGCCGCGGAATTAACGCGAGAAGACTTCAGCAAAGGCGGACGCCTGCTAGCCGCGAAGGTGAAGCGATATACGCCGCGGATTGTCGCGATTCTCGGAGTTGGCGCGTACCGGCAAGCGTTCGACAAACCGAAGGCGCAAGTCGGCGAGCAGTTTGAACGCATCCACGCCGCCCGGGTCTGGGTCTTACCAAACCCGAGCGGTTTGAATGCAAATTATCAGTTGCCGGTAATCGTGCGACTGTTTGCAGAGCTACGCGCTGCGGCGCGCTGATAACGCGCCGCACATCGCGCAAGTTGATCGGAAGTTTAGCTCTGAAACTTTACTGAGTATTTCCCGCTGGCCACAGGTTTAGCGGGGCCCGCACCGGCACCATCATTGATTACCAGCTTCCCGATATTTCCTTGTATTCGGAAACAGTAATAATCGTTCGGGGATGAGGGCGTGGGTGCACCGCCGGGCACCTCAGAGGGCAGGAACAATTGTGGATCCAGGTCTTTTGCAATCCAGATAAAGGAAGAACCGCCACCACCGACCATAACCGGAGGATCGGTGGCTACCAATATCTTTTTTCCGCGTTTCTTGCCAGATTTTTTCTTCGTTGCCATTTGTGAGTTCTCCTTTGGATGAATGAGTTGAGATCAACTACCGAAGTGAAGCGGATTCTTGCTCCAGTTGTTTTCGGTAGAACTGAATGTCAGGACGCGCCTGATAAGCTTTGAAAGTATCGGCGCCCCATTTTTGTTCCAACGACGAGAATGCTTCGTTGGCCATCTTGAAATGATTCCGGGCGTTATCCAGGTTGAGAAGTTTTTCGCTCGCCATTCCAGCGATTAACAGAGCCCGCCAATTTTTTTCCGTAATTCCGCTGTTAGTGAAAAAGTTTTGCGCCTGCTGCGCGGCTTCTAGTGCGCTCTTGGCATCTCCCGCAACCAGCGAAGTTTCAGCTAACGCGAGTTGCGCCTCAGCCGACAGCATTGGATCACCTACCACTGCGGCAGTCGTGACGGCTTCTCGGCACAGCACCTGGCCGGCGCGAGCGTTGCCCGAGAGGGCCTGCGCTAATCCCTTAACGAATTTGCCCTTCGCGCTGGCGGTTTTACTTTGTGAGCCGCCAATTTCAACCGCAAGATCGGCATCCGCAATGACATCGCTAAACCGTCGCTCACTCAAAGCCATCTCGGCCTGAGCCAATTCGATTGCGACGTGCAATGGTTTGTAACTGGCATCATCTTTCTTGGCAATGTCAGAAGCCTGCTCCATATCGGTAGTGGCCTCTTTCTGATGACCAAGATTCCATTGCGCGCCGCCGCGGTTTAGTAACGCGTAGCCGAGGTTGAGTTGGTTGTTCAGAGATTTGTGGATTTGATAACTCTGTTCGAAATGTGAAAGAGCCTCTGTGTATCTCTCGAGATCTAACAGCAGATTGCCGATACCTGTATGAGCTGCGGCAATTTGTGGCTGATCGGCAGTTTGCTCAGCGAACTTTAGTTGATCTTCGAAAGCACTCAGCGCTGATTTGAAGTCGCCTTTGCGTCGGTACAGCCGCGCGCGGATGTTCATCGCCTGGTTCGTTTCCGTGCGGTAGCCGGCGCTTTGATAGAACTTTTGGGCTGGCTCCTGGTAAGTCAGTGCTTTGTCCGCTTCGCCTCGTTGTTCGTACAAACTCGCCAGCGACAACTGCGCGCGTGCTTCATTCAGTCGCGCCCCAAATTTTTGCGCGTAGTCTAGTGCCTGTTGGAAGTCGCGCTCTGCGCTGGCGTAATCGGCGGTGAGGAAATCGACGTACCCGAGTTCGATGTAGCCGCGGGCAATCATCGTCTCCATTTGATTTGCTCGCGCAAGTTCGAGCGCTTCCGTCGCAAATTGTTTGGCCTCGGCGCCTTTGTTCTGTTTTAGCGCAACACTGCTAAGTTGAAAGAGAATTCGAATCTGCTGATAAGGAGCGTTAACCACCCGCGCCATCTCGCGCGCTTGCTCCAACTGCGCCCGTGCATCGTCAGGTTTGCCGATACTGTCGTTCAGCACGACCCCCCGTTGCAGAGCCACTTCGGCCCGGCCTTCAACGTTGCCGAGCGATTGATAACTCTCTTCGGCTTTGTCGAAGGCGCGATTTGAAGCATCGAGATCGTGTTTGCGACCATAAAGAATTCCCAGCCTGAGGAACGCCGCAGCGATGTGTGGATCACGCTCAATTGCTGCTGAATAACTTTCAATAGCTTTGTCCGTCTCGTTGTTCTTTTCGTAGGCGCGGCCCAAATCTACATGTGCCTCGGCCTTCGTGGGATCGGCTTTAACGATATCTGAATACGCAGCGACGGCTGCCGGAAAATTTCTGCGCACGGTTGCCGTCAGCGCATCGAGATATTCGTTATCCACCTTTGAGAGCACCGCACGATTCGGCGTTAATTCTGTGGCGCGTAAGATCTCATCTTTAGCCTTGTCGAAATAGTCCAACTCCATAAACGCCTCGGCCAGACGTGCATGCGCGAGCGCGAATTGATCGTCGGCATGCGTCGCCAGCTCGAGAGCCTTGCTTGCCTGAAAATACGATCCGGCGCGAATCGCATTCGTCCCCGTGTCATAGAGACGCAACGCTTCCGCGTTGGGCTGGTGCGGGCGCGGTCGTGCCAAATACCAAATGCCAACGATCAAGGTGAGAACGGCAACAACCGCTAACACGACATAGCCGATAGGCAAGCGCGGTCGTCGAAAGATGTCTGAGATCGTGGCCAGCGTACCCGACGCGCGCGGCACGGCTGTGGCCGGAACCAAACGCGTCACGGTCTTGGTGGCATCACTCTGGAGATTGAATTGAATTCGCTCGAGGGCAGCAACCACATCATCGGCGGTCTGATACCGCGCTTCCGGCTCTTTCGCCAGACACTTCAGCGTCACTCGATCCAGATCCTTGGGAATATCGTGATTAAGGCTGGAAGGCGGCGGTGGATCGTCGCGTAAAACTTTCGCGCAAATATCTGCCGTGCTCTTGCCAAAAAATGGTGGCTTACCGGCGATGCATTCATACAGCAAACCGCCAAGCGAAAACAGATCGCTGCGCGCATCGATCGGGTTTCCCAAAGCTTGTTCCGGCGACAGATACAAAGGAGTACCAACAATCACGCCTTCGCGCGTATGCGAAACCAAGAGGGTTTGTTGTTCGGGATCGCTGTCGGCGTCGGGCGAGAGCGCTACTTGTTTGGCTAATCCGAAATCGAGGACTTTAACGAGGCCCCGTTCGTTGATTGCCACATTCGTCGGCTTGATATCCCGATGAATTATTCCATGATGATGAGCTTCGGCCAGTGCTTCTCCGACCTCTTTGATGATCTCGATGCTGCGCCCAACAGTTAACTTCTCGGTAAGCATTAGCTCACCGAGCGTCGACCCTTTGATTAATTCCATGACTATGTACGGCTCGCCGTCTTCCGTTTCGCCATAGTCGTAAATCGTTGCGATGTGCGGATGCGACAGCGCGGAAACTGCGCGCGCTTCGCGAAGAAATCGCGCACGGAACTGTGGGTCATGTCCGGTCCGCGAGTGCAGAGTCTTGATGGCGACACGGCGGCCTAACAAGGCATGCTCAGCGAGGTACACCACTCCCATCCCGCCCTCGCCGAGTTGTTCGAGGATCCGATAGTGAGCGATGGTTCGTCCGATAAGTGATTCGGCCATCCATTTAAAGGGGGAGTAACGTAATTGCTAAAAAATCGCCGTAGGTCGCCAGGGACTTCTTAGAGCAGCGCGCATTGTGCCTCTAAATCAGCGTGTATTCAAGACTTTGCCTTGGGGACTGTAACCACTTACACACAAAGTCTTGTCATCATAGGATCGTCTCCTCATTGCGGGTTGAATGGTTGAATTCTCATTGGCAAGGAGTTCGTTATGATCAGAAAACTGAAATCCGGTAAGTACCGACTGTACTCACGTAAGAAAGATCCAAAGACGGGAAAACGTCGGAACTTGGGCACGTTCGACAGTCGCGAAGCCGCCAGGAAGCACGAACGTGCGGTCCAATATTTCAAAAGACATTAAGGATGATATCCCGCGGCATGTGCGTGAAATTCACGCGCAAGATGCGCGTGCCCTCGGTTCGCGGGAAGAAGAGAGATCTACGTCGCTGCGAGCGAATTCAGGTTAAGTTGCATGTTATCCGGCTCGCTACCGCTCGCGGTTCTGTAACCAGCAACTCCTATGCTTAAATGTCTCTCGAAACATTTTCATGACTGATTTTCTCTCGCAACTCAATCCACAACAGCGCGAAGCAGTGCTGGCAGGCGACGGACCGTTACTAATTCTGGCGGGTGCCGGCTCTGGCAAAACACGCGTGATCGCGCATCGCATTGCGTATTTGATCGCCGAACGTGGCGTCTGGCCGCGCAACATTCTGGCCGTGACGTTCACTAACAAAGCGGCCGAAGAAATGCGCAATCGCGTCGGCAGACTTCTCGAAGGTTTGGACGTCGGCAGCATGCCGCTGATCTCGACTTTTCACAGTATGTGCGTGCGGATCTTGCGGCGAGACATCGAAGCGCTTAATGCCGGTTACACGCGCTCATTCACGATTTACGATCAAGACGACACCGTCCGGCTGACACGAAACTGCATGCGCGAGCTGGGTCTTGACGATAAGCAACAGGCCCCCCGATCGGTCCAGGCCGCGATTAGCGCAGCCAAGAATCGCGGCGAAGATGCTGAGGCGTTTTCGGCAAAGGCGCAGTACATCGACGAACGGCGGGCCAGTATTGCGCGCGTTTTTCAGCTTTACGAAGAGCGGCTGCATAAGAATAACGCGCTTGATTTTGACGATTTGCTCATTAAAACGGTGCGGTTGCTTCGCGACGTGCCGGAGGTACGCGAGCGTTACAACGATCGATACCGGTATTTGCTGGTCGATGAATATCAGGACACGAACCAGTTGCAGTTCGGTTTGATTCGATTGCTGACGGAAAAGCAGCAGAACATCTGCGTGGTCGGTGACCCGGACCAGTCAATCTATCGTTGGCGCGGCGCAGATATCACGAACATTCTCAAGTTTGAAGAACACTTTCCGGCAGCGAAAGTTATTCGGCTGGAAGAGAACTATCGATCAACTCAGAACATTCTTGACCTTGCGAGTGGCCTCATCAAGCACAACATTGAACGCAAAGAGAAAGCGTTGTGGACGCAGAATCCGGCCGGGGAAAAAATTCGTTATTACCAGGCGCTCGACGCGGACATGGAAGCGCGATTCGTCGCCGCGAAGATCGAGGAGCATCTGCGGGCTGACGCTGACCTTCGCGCGGCTGTTTTGTATCGCACGAACTCGCAGTCGCGTGTGTTTGAAGAAGCGATGCGCCGCGCGGGACTGGCTTACAACATTGTCGGCGGCTTTTCATTTTACGAGCGCATGGAAGTGCGCGACATTATCGCTTATTTGAAATTGGCGATGAATCCGCACGACTCAATTGCCTTGCAACGCGTCATCAACACCCCGCCGCGCGGCATCGGCAAGACGACACTCGATGCGATTGAAACGCGCGCGCGTGAATTCGGCATCTCGTATTGGTCGGCGATTTCCGATTTGATTGAAGATGAGCGTCAGCTTTCGGCACGCGCAATCGCAGCCCTGACGAATTTTCAGCGCGTGATAAACGGATTAGCCGGCAAAGTTCAGCAAGTCAGTCAACCGGCGGAAACTGACGATAACGAGAACGCGATTGACCAGACAGTCGAATCGGCGTCGCCCGTTTCAGACCTGGTGAAGGCGGCGATCCTCGACACGGGATACGAGAACGCGCTGAAGTCGGAAAACAACGAAGAAGCGGAAGCACGTCTGGAAAACTTGCAGGAATTGGTCAATGCGGCAGTTGATTACGACGAACAGGGCGCGCAAGGCTTGCTCGATTTCATTGATCACTCAGCTTTGGTGGCTGACACAGATCAGTACAAAGCAGACGTCTCAGTGACTCTGATGACTGCGCATTCGGCGAAAGGTCTGGAATTTCCGCTCGTCTTCATTGTGGGTTTGGAAGACGGGCTGTTCCCGCACTCTCGCTCATTGAGCGACGCCTCAGACATCGAAGAGGAGCGTCGCCTGTGTTATGTGGCGATGACCCGGGCCGAAAGATTTCTTTACGTTACTCACGCAGTGAAACGGCGCGTTTACGGTGAGGAGCTCGCGTCAGAACCGTCCCAATTCCTGAACGAGATGCCGCTCCCCTTAATTGAGGATTTATCACACGGCCGATCCTGGTTATCGTTCGCGAGGGGGTCGTCCGCACTCGCTGACGATGGTCAGCTAGCGGCCCATCGCGAAACCAAAGCCCGGGCAAAATACGATGGCAAAACCTACGACAGCGCCCAATCCATCGCTGAGTTCTTCCGCGATCGTTCTGCGCGGATGGGCTCCCCAAGAGTCCAAAGTCCGACCTCCAACGTCCAAAGTCCAAAAAGTCGTACCGGCACGGCAAGCTCTTCAGCGGTTAACAACCAAGGCGCCGGACATTGGGTGCCCGGCTCATATGTGCGCCACGCTAAGTACGGAAGGGGCTTGGTTTTGCGTCGCGAAGGCTCAGGCGACCAAATCAAGTTGACCGTCAGTTTTCCCGGGTACGGCCAGAAGAAACTCGTTGAAAAGTACGCCGGCCTCGAGAAAGCGTAAGCAAAGAATCCCTCCGCCCGCGTCCATCTTGGGGTGGCCACTAAGGTTCGCAAGTCCATGACAAAGAGTTTGCAATGAAATCGTACAGTCCGGGAGGGCCACTTTGGTGGACATGCCCGGATCCGTGTGCTAGCCTTTTTGGCGTCACAAACAGCGAACTCGTTAAAAAAGGGTTCGCTTTCTTTTTGAGCTTTAAGGCTTTATCTAATTCGTCATTGCTTGCCTTTGCAGGTTAATTCGACGAACGGTCTTTTCAGAGCAGCGTTTCAGGAACTCTAGCCCTAGCTTCGGCTTTTACGCCTTCAGTCTCCTAGTCGAAGGATGAGTCATAGACGGCTCGCGCGCTCGCTTCTGAAAAGTTGGCAAAGACTATCGGACAGGAGAACCCGACTTGAAGAAGATCGCCATTATCTTGGGAAGCGCCTTAGGTGTGCTTCTCCTATTTTCAGTAATTTCCTACGCTAACTCCTTAATTCAGGCGCAAAATCCAAAGCCGGCTTCTCAGGAGAAAGTTCTTGAGGTCGCCGGTCAAGTACCTGAGACAGCGCCGGAGCCCGTTCCGGCTAAGACCCCGGAGGCAACCCCAGCGGTCCAGTCCCAGGTTTTTTCCGCGACGGCTTACAGTCTGCGCGGCAGGACGGCAAGTGGCCAGTCGGTGACCCGTGGTTTGATTGCGGCTGACCCGCGTGTGCTGCCAATTGGTACCCGCGTGCGGGTGGAAGCCGGACCATGGACCGGCGAATACCTGGTCGCTGACACCGGCGGCGCGATCAAAGGTCGCAAGATCGACATCTGGACACCATCGTCGCGCGAGGCGATGCAGTTTGGTCGTCGTGCGGTGAAATTGACCGTGCTATCACTTCCGGGCCCGCGCGCGAAATCTGCGAAGGCACAATCGAAGACGCCTACGGGAACCTCGGCAACAACCGAGAATGCGACGGACAAAGAGAAGAAGTAATTCTGAGCATCGTACTTAAATCAACCGTTAACAAAACAGTTTCGAATCAGAGCGGGAGCAATCCCGCTTTTCTTTTTTTTATCCGCAGCAGTTAAGATGCTGCGGTGGACTCCAACGCGTCGTGCGCAGCAGTTCTGGTTGAGGTTTGGCGTGGACCAATCATCGAATCGCTGCATCGCGGTCACTTGATCGCAGTCAATGGCGAGGGAAAGCCAATTGCGCAATTAGGCGACGCCGCAACAGTTACTTTCATTCGTTCCTCCGGAAAACCTTTTCAGGCGATTCCCCTGGTCGCTTCCGGCGCCGCAGATCGATTCGGTCTCAGCGAAAAGGAGATCGCAATTGCGTGTGGCTCGCACAGTGGGGAAGCGATCCATGTTGAAGCAACCCAGTCGATCCTGCGAAAGATCGGTTTGAACGCAGACGCACTTAAATGTGGAATTCATGAACCATTCAGCGCCGAAGTGGCGCGCGACCTGGTGAAGAATCAACAGCCGCCAAGTGTTCTGCAAAACAACTGTTCAGGCAAACACGCGGGAATGTTGGCGCTGGCAAAACATCTCGGCGCGCCGACTGAGAGTTATGACAGCCTCGATAACCCCGTGCAACAGCAGATCCTCCGCGCCGTTTCCCAATTCTCTGACATACCGCCGCAAGAGATCGCCATCGGCATCGATGGCTGTGGCGTTCCGGTTTTCGGATTGTCAATGCGTGCCATGGCGTTGATGTATGCCCGGCTAGTCCACCCGCCGGCGCATTTTGATGTAAGCGTGAAAGCTGCCAGTCGGCGCATTTTGCACGCTATGATCACCTATCCCGAAATGATTGGCGGTACAAAAGATCGTCTCGATACGGAGCTAATTCGCGCCGCCGGTGGTCGATTGATTTCGAAAATTGGCGCTGAAGGTGTGTATACGGTCGGCGTGCTGCCATGTGACGAGTGGCCGACAGGGATCGGCTTTGCCTTGAAAATGGAAGACGGCGATGACAAACGCGCGCGGCCGCCGGCCGTGATCGAGGCATTGCGGCAACTTCACGTTTTGCACGATCCGGAAATAAGTTCGCTGGTGGCGTACGCGCCGACACCGATAACGAACCGCCGCGGGGAACGCGTTGGCGAAGCGCGCGCGGCATTTTCTCTCGACGTCAGCAATTGATGCCCGCCACTTCGAAAGCGAATGAGCCCGTTCTGGTGCGCGATTCCGCCGGACGGATCGACTATGATTCGGTTCCCGAGGTGATTCAGTGGTTTCTCGACTATGACGAGCGCGTCGCGATCGTCAAGCATCCCAAAATTGAAGAGCTTTTTCAGTGGAAGCAGCAGCAAAGCCACGATGCGGGCGAAGACGTTTTCAACTTTAACCGCGCCGAGGATCGGCTGGCCATCGGGATTATCCAATCGCTCGCCCACAATCCGTCTGAAGAAGCGTTGCACAGTTGGATCGCGCAGCTACTCAATGCGCTTAACACTGCGTCGAAGGCAACAGAAAACGTGGCGCAGGCGTATACGTTGGAAATGGGCGGCTCTTCAATAGTCAACGAGTCGGGGAAGATTCCGAGCGCATCAGCGCGTGAGGACTTCCTGATCAATTGCTGGCTCGAAACACTCTGCACGGCAGAAGTTCGGGTGCTCGGCTGGTTATACCGCGAGATGTATCAACGGCCATTTCATCCCGACAATTATTAGGACACGACCATCGATCCAATCACTTTCAAAATTCTAATCAGCCTTGCCATCGTCGTTATCGCGACAGCGCATGGTTACGGCGCGGCGTGGTTAGCAATCTGGATGCTGTTTCATCCTTATCAGCCGCTAAAACTTTTTGGGATCACGATCTGGCCGCAAGGCATGATTCCGCGGCACCGTGAGCGTCTGGCGCAATCCATCGGGAACGCCGTCGGCAACGAACTCGTCTCGCAAGAGACGGTCTTTAACGCACTCTTTGATACCGGATTCTTCAACCGGAAGGTCGAGGGCTTCGTGAATTCCTACACGAGTGAGTTGCTTTCGACTGTCTATCCGTCGCTGATCGAAGCGCTGCCTACCGGCGCGCGCGCGCCTGTGCTCGACACGATTGCGGCGTTGCAGTACCGGCTGGCTGAACACATCGCATCGGTTTTGAAGAGCGAACAAACGTCTGACGCGATCGAAAAGTTTGTCGACCGCCAGGTCGATAAAGTGTTAGAGCAGCGGCTAAACGAAACGATTAGCGAACAAACCTTCGAACAAATCCTGAAGTTCGCGCAGGGGCGGTTTCACGATCTGGTCAACGATGAAAGCTTTGAAAAGAACGTCAGCCAGTTTGTTAGCGATCGACTCGGTGATCTGGCGGGCACGCACGCGACGCTCGCTGAGATGTTCACGCCCGAGACCGTGGCCCTGATGAAAGATCGAATCGCGCAGCAAGTGAAACCGATCGCCGATCATCTGGCCGACATTGTCACCAGCCCCACCACGCGAAATCAGATCGGCGGTTTAATCAAGAGGGAAGTCGACGATTATTATCGCGACCTTTCGTTCTTCAAAAAGATTTTCATTTCACGCGAGCGCATCTATCAGGAAGTTGACGACCTCGTGCATGCGACGATGCCACGGCGCGTCGACGAATACCTGCGGGGTGCGGCGTTCGCAAATGAAGCTACGAACTTTCTAAATGCGACCGTCGACAATTTCATGACGCGTCCGCTGAGTGAGCTGGTCGGGCAAGTCTCGTCAGAACGCTTCGAAGCAATTCGCCGCGAAGCGGGCGCCCGCTTCGTCGCGATGGCGCGAAGCCCGGAACTCGAAGCGTCAGTCGGGAACTATTTGACCGATGCGGTGGAGCGTCTACGGCCGCAAACCCTGCGCGAATTGCTGGCTGCTTTGAATCCCGATTCGGCTCCGCGCGTGAAGAGTTTTCTCACAAAAAGCCTTTTGACCGTGCTGGCGCGCGATGATACCGCGCGGACAATCAATGCGATTTTGAGCACGCAGATCGAACGCTTCCTGGTTGCACCAATCGGCAAACTTGTCGATCACATGCCTGAAGGCGCGATTGAAAAGGCCAGCTTCGCATTGACGGAAAAGATCACTGCCGCTGCGCGTGAACGTCTGCCCGCGGCGATTGCAGAGTTTGACGTTGGTGGCTTGGTACGTAAGAAAGTTTCGGAATATCCAGTCGACAGGTTAGAGCAACTTGTGTTGATGGTCGCGCAGCATCACTTGAAAACGATCGAACTGTTCGGTGCAATTATCGGTTTTTGGATCGGCGTGGGCCAAGCGATCTATTTTTGGTTTACTTACGTGCCGAAGTAATTTGACACGCACTCCAAATTTTTCCAGTTGACAATCATCGCGATAAATCATAAACATTTGGATTCGTTGAAAGGAGTCCCCGAATGACGTACGTCGTTACTGAACCGTGTGTTGATTGCAAGTACACTGACTGTGCTGCTGTTTGTCCGGTAGAAGCATTTCACGAGTTACCGGATCGTCTCTATATCAACGCCGACACTTGCATCGATTGCGACGCGTGCGTGCCCGAATGTCCCGTGGAAGCGATCTTCGCTGACAATAACGTTCCTGAAGACCAGGCGCATTGGACCCAGATTAATATTGACGAAGCGCCGAACTATCCTGTAATTAGCCAGAAGATCCCCGCTCTGTTTGGCGCAAACTGCAAAGGCCAGCCGGAATAGAAACGATAAACTGATAATCAGCGAGTGGGATTGATTTCGCGAAGTCGACGTCTGTCTTGCGGCAGAGGTTTAGTTGCCGAATTCGTCAATTTGGCGAAGCAGGCGCCTGGCGTCTTCTAATCCGAATTCCTGCGCCTGTCGCTCGAGCACGGCGCGCGCAACGTCGGCATCTACCGGATCGTGAAGCAAAGCAGCGAGTAGAAACGTGGGCGCTTGCGCCAACACTTCATGCGCGAGCGCGCGCACGACGACATTGCCAGAGCGCGCGAGATCACACAACTCACTCGGCGCCAATCGCTGCGACATTGCGGTCGCTAGTTGATCGAGCCAACCGTACTGGCGCCGTGAGTGTGCGCGCTGAATCAGTTGCGCAAAGACTTCCGCGGACTGTGTCTGCTGACTGAGCATCTGCGCGCAAGCGTCCGCGAGTTCTTGTGCGCGCTTCGTCGGCTCGTCAGCAGATGGTTCCTGTCGCTCAGCGCGCTCATCCAGTGCGGCCAGCAGCTCGCTCAATTCTCGGTCGGTGCGCGGATCGTACGCCCCGCCACGCGTCGGCGCGTGAGCCGACGGCGATTTCCAGGCTCGCTCCAGCAGACTTCGCGTCGCCGGTCGCAAACCATCCCAGGCGCTTCTTACGCGAGGTCCAAAGTCTTCCATTGTCAGGGGTGCGCCAACTTTCATGGGACGGCGGCAGTTTACCACACGCGCTACAACAACATGGGCAATGTGTTAAGCTTGCTTGCTCACACGTGATTCTACTAAAAAAAGGCTAAGAGATGGCTATCAGCGAACAATTGCTCGAGATTCTGGTTTGCCCCGCCGATCACGCGAAGCTGGAGCTAAAACCAGACGGCAGCGGATTGAAGTGTCTGCAGTGCAGACGCGTCTATCCGATTCGCGACGACATTCCGGTCATGCTGATCGACGAAGCAACGGTCGAAGATGAACAGCCTGCGGGAAATAATTGAATCATCGCCAAGCGTTCGTCATCTCGCGTCAAACGTGGCAGTCGCAAGCTACGAACCGCAAGCGCTCGGACCAGCGCGTTGGGAGTGGTCCGAAGTGCGGCGCGTGTTGGTCGTGCGACTGCGCTCGATTGGTGACACGGTATTAACGACACCGTCGCTATTCGCTTTGCGCAGATTTCTTCCGGACATACAGATCGACATTTTGCTTGAGGATTGGGTCGCACCGGTACTTGACGGGTCGGACTTAGTCGATCGAGTCATCACATTGCCTCGCGATAGCACCGCGGCGCGTGCGCGACTTGCGCGTGACTTGCGCAGCACTCGCTACGACGTTGTTTACAATTTGCACGGCGGGACAACCGCAACTTTTCTGACGCGGGCGACGGGCGCGAGACATCGCGTCGGGTTTGAGAATTATCAGTACGCGCGCCTGCACAATCACGTCGCGCCGTCGCCGTTGACGATCTGGCAAAGACCGAAGCTGCATTCAGTTGAGCAGCAACTCGCGTTGATTGGCTGGACTGGTGTGCCCGTGACCGATCGTCCGCCGACGCGACTGGCCGTCACGGAATCGGCATCAATATCAGTTGGGAAAAAACTCGAAGCCGCAGGTTTGGATAGCGGCGAATCAATCGCAATGATTCATCCGACCGCGGCGTTTGAAACCAAACAATGGGCGGTCGAGAACTTTGCCCGAGTGACTGAGGAGTTATGCGACCGCGGACTTGCGCCGGTTATCGTTGTTGCTGACCACGAGCAAGAGATTGCGCAAATGCTCCGCGAAGAATCTTCGGGTCGCTGCCTGACGCTTGCGGATTTGTCTTTGCCGGAAGTCACGGCGTTGGCTGCGCGCGCGCGGTTGTTTGTCGGGAACGACAGTGGGATTGCGCACATCGCAGCCGCCACGGGATCACCTTGTGTGGTCATCTTCGGTTCGTCAAATCGAAATCATTGGCGGCCATGGACGATGCAGCCTAACGAGATCGTTTTCGAAGAATTATCATGCCAGCCTTGTCACGGATATTTTTGCGCCGAATTTGAAAAGCCTGAATGCATTTTGCGCGTGCCGGTGCAGCGCGTGGTCGCCGCGATTGATCGAGTTCTGAATCAAACGAAAGCTATCGTCGAAGAATGAATTCCCCCACCATTAGCAAGCAGCGAGCTGAACAAATTCTCGCCATCACTCCCGAACGCCGCGTGGTCGTGCTGGGCGACGTGATGCTGGATGAATTTATTTGGGGAGATGTTTCGCGCATTTCACCGGAAGCGCCGGTGCCGGTCGTCGATGTAAAACGAGAATCAACCCATCTCGGCGGCGCCGCAAACGTTTTGGCCAACTTGTTGAGCCTCGGGGCGGACGGTTGTGTCGTGGGCATCATCGGCAACGATTACGCCGCCGATCGCATTCGTCTTTCATTGAAAGAGAAGAGCGCCAGCCAACGTGACGAATGCCTGATCGCTACCGAAGGCCGACCGACAACGATTAAGACGCGGATCATCGCGCAACATCAGATGGTGGTTCGAGCTGATCGCGAAAACCGTACGCCCATCAACGGCGAAATTGAACAGCGCATCATTGGAGTAACGCTCGACGCGCTCGCCGGCGGTCACGCGCTGGTGATTTCGGATTACGATAAGGGCGTAATCACGCGGCGTGTGCTTGAATCAGTTTTGCCAGAGGCATATCAGCGAATGCCCGTTTTGATCGATCCGAAGCTTCGCAATTTCGACTGGTACCGACCAGCGACTTTGGTTACGCCGAATCATCACGAAGCGTTTCGACTGACAGGCGTCGAAGACACCTCGGAACAGCCATTGGAAACTGCCGCGTCGAGAATTCGGGAAATCCTCTCTTGTGACGCGGTGCTCATCACGCGCGGCGATCGCGGTATGGTGTTATTTGAGCGAGACAATCCACCGGTGAAAGTGAAAACTGCGGCGCGCGAAGTCTTTGACGTGACGGGCGCAGGTGACACAGTAATCGCCACGTTGGCGTTCGCGCTTGCGGCCGGCGCATCGATGACTGAAGCTGCACTGTTGGCAAACCATGCGGCCGGAATTGTGGTGGGCAAACTCGGCACCGCCACGGCAACCAGGCAAGAGATTTTAGATTCTATTGAGTGACATGGTTAAACGAACTGCTCTTCTTCTGCTACTGACCTTTTTGTTGGCGCCCTCTCTGCGCTTCGTATCTGCGCAAGATGTACAGCGGCCACGGACCACTACGACTGCGGCGACTAGTTCGAACCTTCCGGCGCGAGCTGCGGCGGACGCGCCGCGATCGCTCGATGAATTAAAGTCCCGCATTGAACAGATCGTGCGGCAGCCGGCGCTCGAACCTGGTTTCTTCGCCGTCAAAATTGTTTCGCTGGATAGCGCGGCGGTGATCTATGAACAGGATGCCAACAAGTTCGTGCGACCGGCCTCGAACATGAAGCTGTACACAGTCGCGACCGCCTTTGATCGGCTGACGCCGGACTTTCGCTTCATTACGTCTGTTTATGCGAAAGAGAAACCCGATGACGGAAAAGTGAAAGGCGATCTCGTCATTTACGGTCGCGGCGATCCTTCAATCGCGGCGCGCTTTAACGACGGAGATTACTTCAAAGGCATCAATGAACTTGCGGACCGCATTCTCGTCGCTGGTGTGAGGCGGGTGAAAGGCGATCTGGTCGGTGACGAAAGTTATTTCAACGGCGCACCGATAGGCAGCGGTTGGGAATGGGAAGATCTGACCTGGTCCTACGGCGCGCCGGTGAGCGCGCTGAACATCAACGATAACGCGCTCGATTTGAACGTGAAGCCGGCCGATCGAGTCGGTGCGCCGGTTTTGGTGACGACGGGTCCGCCGGCCGCTTCGTTCGTCACAATCGTGAATCGCGCGACGACTTCCGCGCGCGGCTCGCGTAGTAATTTGCGGATTTATCGCGGTCTCGGCGCGAACACGATTGAGCTTTCGGGCACGTTGCCGCTCGGAGATGCGGGTTTTGTCGGAGGCGTCGCGATTCAAGATCCGGCGCTCGCGTTCGTGACAATGCTGCGCGACGCGTTGGTGAAGCGGGGCGTCAAAATCGACGGGCGCGTACGAACTGTGAACTGGCGAAGTGGTGGAAGCGTAGTGCCTGCAGCCAATCAGGGCGAGGCGACTGCGCTCCCGGCGCCAATCGAGATCGCCAGCTTGCAATCGCCGCCTTTCAGCGCCATCGCTTCGCACACGCTGAAGCCCAGCCAGAACCAGTACACCGAATTGATCCTGCGCACCCTGGGTAGGACTCAGCCCCCTCTCGTTAGTGAAAATGGTCGTACGCGAGACGATGAAGACGCCGGGTTGGAAATCGTTAGGAACTTTCTTCGACAGGCCGGCATCGGCGACAACGACGTGGCATTAAACGACGGCTCAGGCCTGTCGCGCAATGATTTGATTTCGGCGAACACGACGGTGGCATTGCTGACATTCATGACGAAGCACAAATACTTTGCGCAATTCCGGGACGCGCTGCCAATCGCCGGCGTTGATGGGACGTTGCGCACCCGGATGCGCGGCACGCCCGCTGAAGGAAACGTGCGCGCGAAAACAGGCTCGCTCAGTTCAGTCGCTTCGTTGTCTGGGTACGTCACGACGGCGGGTGGCGAGCATCTGGTATTCTCGATGATGCTCAACAATTATCCTGACGCCTCGGCGGTACGTCGCGACTCGATCGATGCGATCGCCGTGTTACTCGCCTCGTTTTCTGGAAAGACACAATAGCGATGGAGCGCGAGCATCCGTGCGTCCGGCTCGCCGGCATCCTGCCGGCATTCACAGGGAGAACCCGATGTCAGTTGAAAACATTATCGAAGGCTGGCGCGAAGTTCGGAACGGTTTGATCGATGAAGCGAATCAAATTCCCGCGGAACAGTTTGGCTTTCAACCCGCTCCCGATACCCGCTCGGTGCGACAGCTTCTGCAGCACCTCGTCGAATCGCAGAAGTTTCTTGTCAGCGAAGCCTGCCGGCCGGACACCAACCTGATGCGCGCGTCCTTTGCCGACAACGTCAAAACCTACGCGCCCGGCGTTCGCGATGTGAATGACAAAGACGCGCTGCTGGCGCTGCTGCGCACGTCGATGGATGAGGCCGCCGAGCAAATGCGCGGAGCCGGCGACGAATTGAAGAACTCGCTGAAACGATTCGACGGCAAAGAGATGAACAAACTCGCGTTCATGTCGTTCGCCATTGCTCATGAGATGTACCATCGCGGCCAGCTCACGGTTTATGAGCGACTGCTCAACATCCAGCCGGCG
>Ga0207675_100001298_pt1 | contig 25048 bp, 20 predicted proteins | sample KBSSwiS42_FD_184305 | JGI IMG/M metagenome (GOLD analysis project Ga0207675, IMG submission 184305) | Switchgrass rhizosphere microbial communities from Kellogg Biological Station, Michigan, USA - KBS Switchgrass S4-2 (SPAdes) (version 2) | ecosystem: Host-associated > Plants > Roots >...
GACATCCCGATCAATGGAATCTTCGCAAACAAATCAATGCGTGCCATGAGACCCACCTCGATAGACCGAATGACGGTCATACGATTGAACACCTTCTGGCGCTGTGGCAGGGCGAAATTGAACGGCGCGCCCTCGCAATCCGCGATTTGTCCTGCCATCGAGGCGCACCATGGGCACATGGATGCAGGGCAAGAAACCCAGGACGACGAGATCGCACCGGACATCTTCCGGATGCCCACCTGGGTGCCCGACATCACCGAACACGGCTTCACCTTCAACCAGTTCCTGCTCACGGGCGACGAGCCGATGCTGTTCCACACCGGGCAGCGGCAGCTGTTCCCACAGGTGTCGGCGGCCGTAAACCGGGTCGTCCCGCTGGAGAAGCTGCGCTGGATCTCGTTCGGCCATCTCGAGGCCGACGAATGCGGAGCCATGAACCTGTTCCTGGACGCCGCCCCCAACGCAGAGGTGATCCAGGGCCCGCTGGCCTGCATGCTGTCGCTGATCGACATGTGCGACCGGCCGCCGGTCGCGGCCAACGTCGAGCCCGCTGCCGTGCACGACATCGGCGGGCACCGGCTGCAGTTCATTCCCACCCCGCACGTGCCGCACAACTGGGAGGCCGGGCTCTGGTTCGACGAGACCACGTCCACCCTTCTCGCCGGCGACCTGTTGACCCATGTCGGCAAGTGCCCGGCTCTCACCGAATCCGACTGTGTGGCACCGGCGTTGGAGGCCGAAGAGCTTTTCCACGCCACCGGGCTGAACACGAACCTCGGGCCGACGCTGGAGCAGCTCGCCGGACTGCGCCCGACTACGCTGGCGATCATGCATGGGTCGTCCTACTCCGGCGACGGCGCGGTGCAGCTCCGGGCGCTGGCCGACGGATATGCCGCGATGGCGGGCACTGGATGACAGCGCGATGGACCGTTGCCGTTGTTCTCATGCTGGCCGCCGTGCTCGCGGGCTGCCAGACCAGCATCCCGGGAACGCCCGTCATCAATCCGACAGAGCCCACGGAGCCCAGCTTCCCGACGAGCAGGCCCACGCGGCCGACGGCCGCACCGCCGACAACAGTGACGTCCGCGCCGCCGAGCACCACCATCGCGGCGCCCGGCGCGCAGGTGCTTCCGCCGGAGAACGGCTACGTGTTCATCGAGACGAAGTCCGGCAAGACCCGCTGCCAGCTCAACACCGAAGAGGTCGGCTGCGAGGCGCAGTTCACCAATCCACCGGTGCTCGACGGCGTCCCCGCCAACGGTGTGCGGGTGACCGCGAACGGCGAAGTCAGTTGGCTGGTCGGCAATTTGGGCGACATCCCCGTTGTCACGCTCGACTATCGGACGTATTCGGCGGTGGGCTGGACCATCGATGCCCGCGAGGACGGCACGCGGTTCACCAACGACCGCACCGGCCACGGCATGAATGTGGCCATCGACGGGGTACAAGCGTTCTAAGGTCGAGCAATGACCGCAGCCCAGCGTGAACGCCACGCTCTCGTCGACACCATGCGGGCAGTCGGCCCCGACGCGCCCACGCTCTGCGGCGATTGGACCACCCGCGACCTGGCCGCTCACCTGGTGGTTCGCGAGCGCAGGCTTGACGCCACGCCGGGGATCACGATTTCGGCGCTCGCCGGCTACACCGCCCACGTGCAGCATCAGGTCACCAAATCGACGGACTGGGACGAGCTGCTGAACAAGGTCGCCTCAGGGCCCCCGCTGTACTCGCCGTTCAAACTTCTCGACCCTGTCGCGAACATGGGCGAGATGTTCATCCATCATGAGGACATCCGCCGCGCCCAAACCGGTTGGGAGCCAAGGCAGCTCGATGACGCGACGGTGAAGGCGCTGGCCAGGGGACTGCCGCTGATGGCCCGGCTGACCTTGGGCGGGGCGCCCGCGCGAGTGTTGCTGCGCACGCCGGACGGCAAGACCGTGGCCGCCGTCGGCCGGGGACCGGAGCTGACCGTGACCGGCGAGATCAGCGAGCTCGCGTTGTTCATCGCCGGACGGGATGAGGCGCGGCTCACCTTCTCCGACCCGCAGACGGGCCAGGCGGTCCGCGCCGCCCGCCGCAGCCTGTGAAGCGTCAGACCGGTTGGTTCTTCGACGCCAGCCCCGCCGGGGCGGAGGCGATGGCGCGGTGGATGGCGTCGGCCAGCGCAATGGCGGTCTCTTCGGTCAACTCGAGTGCGACGCGGGCCGAGGGGCCCAGCGCCGGGTTGAGCACGTCGATATTCACCGTGTGGCCATACGGAGCATGGACCGGGTGGTCGACGTAGACCGTTGCTTCCTTTGCCCCGAACCAGCCCTTCGCACCCTTGCCGCTGCCTTCGACGTCGATCTTTTCCGTCAAATAGGTGCACATGGCTCAGCCCTTCAGATACTTGGCGAAGAAGTCGTCGATCCGGCGCCAGCCGTCCAGCGCCGCTTCCACCCGGTAGGCCGGGCGGTCGACGGAGAAGAACGAGTGCCCCGCGCCGTCGTAGGAGACGAACTCGTGGTCCTTACCCAGCCGGTTGAGCTCGGCGTCCAGTTTGGCGACCGCCTCCGGTGCGGGGTAGCGGTCCTCCTTGCCGAATAGCCCGAGCAGCGGGCAGTTCAGGTCGGGTGCCAATCCGAGGATCGGCTTCATGCTGGCAGGCATCCCCTCCGGCGGATCCTCGACGACGAACGCGCCGTAGCAGTCCACGGCGGCATCCAACTGCAACGAGCACGCCGCCAGAAACGCCTGGCGACCCCCCGAGCAATGGCCGATCACTCCCGTCCTGCCGTTGGCGCCATCCAGCGCCCGGAGATACTCCGCAGCGCCTGCCACATCACCGACTAGCCGGTCGTCGGGTACACCGCCGGCTGCGCGCACGGTGGCCGCCGCGTCATCGGGGTCAGCGCCCGGTGCTTCGCGCGAGTACAGGTTGGGACAGACCGCGTGATACCCGGCCACCGCCAACCGTCGGACGAACTCCTTGGTCTCCCGGTCGTACCCGGGCATGTGGTGAATCCACACCACGCCACCGCGCGACCCGGGCGCGAGGGGCACCGCGCAATAGGCCTCGACCTCGTCGCCGCCGTGACCGGCGATGATGATCGTTTCTGCGCGAATCGCGTCTGCACTGACCGGGGCCATCTACGTTTCCTCCTGAACCTGGATTACCTAGACCACTTGCCACGGTACGGGCACGGTCTCGACATGCCCGCTGCCCAAGTCGAATTGGTGCGTCGGTGCCGCCTCAGCGGGGCTGGCAAGCCCCAGTGCGGTCGCTGTGAAAGTGCCAACGAACGTTACTGTCGGTCAGCCGACCGCCTCGTCAGTCGGCTCAGGCAGCATCTCGCGAGACAGCGTCGGCGTCGGCCGTGGCCTGCGGGGTTCTCGCACACCTGCGCCGCCACCACGATCGAGCCACAGCCGTACCCCCGACCCGCCCTTGACCTCGGTTCCGGCACGAGGGCTTTGGACGCTGACAATCCAGTCCTGTGGCGCGGACGGCGTCGCCTGCGGAACAGCATGCACGGCAACGAGTCCGGCCTGATTCAGCGTGTGCCGCGCTTCTACCCAGGTGTATCCGATCACATCGGGAACGGCGACCAACGCGGTGTCGGCGGGCGCGTGCTCGTCGACGTCGCGCCAACGCTCCCACGCGGATTGGCGCGTCACTCCGAGTTGGACGGCAATCTCCGACCAGGACTTGCGATGTCGTCGGGCGATTCGGACCGCTTGCAGCTCTGCATGTTCCAACGCACGGCGCACTGTTCCGATGTCCGACAGTGCGATCAGCGCGCGATCACCGTCGCCAGGACCATCAGGATGACGACACAACCGATTCCACGCCTGCCGACCTTCATCCCAAGCGTGGCCGAGAGACATGGTGTCAGGCTACCCTGACAGCTTGGCCATGCCAGAGCCTCACCGGGACGATCCACCGGATTCGCCTCTAGGCTGACGGTCGTGGATTTCCGCGTCTTCGTCGAACCCCAGCAAGGTGCCACCTACTCGGATCAGCTCGCGGTCGCGCGCGCCGCGGAGTCGCTGGGCTATTCGGCGTTCTTTCGATCCGACCACTACGTCGCGATGAGCGGCGACGGGTGGCCCGGCCCGACCGACTCCTGGGTGACGCTGGCAGGCATCGCGCGTGAGACGTCGACGATCCGGCTCGGCACGATGGTCACCTCGGCCACCTTCCGCTACCCCGGTCCGCTGGCGATCTCGGTCGCTCAGGTCGACGAGATGAGCGGCGGCCGTGTGGAATTGGGCATCGGCGCGGGCTGGTTCGAAGCCGAGCACCAGGCGTATGCCATCCCGTTCCCATCGCTGGGCGAACGCTTCGACCGGCTGACCGACCAACTGCACATCATCACCGGCCTGTGGACGACACCGGTCGGCGAGAAGTTCGACTACTCCGGGACGCAATACACCGTTATTGAGTCCCCTGCGTTGCCGAAACCGGCGCAGTCACCGCACCCGCCGATCATCATCGGCGGCGCCGGCGCCAAGCGCACGCCCGCACTGGCGGCGCAGTTCGCCGCCGAATTCAACATCCCGTTCGCGCCGTTGGACATGGCCAAGACCCAGGTCGAGCGGGTCGCAGACGCGCTGGCCGCGGCGGGACGGTCCGCTGACTCGCTGACCTATTCGGCGGCGTTCGTTGTCTGCGCGGGGCGCGACGACGCGGATATCGCGCGGCGCGCCGCCGCGATCGGTCGCGAGGTGGACGAACTGCGCAGCAACTCCGCGTTGGTGGGCACGCCCGCCGAGATCGCGGACAAGCTCGGCCCATATATCGCGGCCGGCATACAGCGGGCTTACCTGCAGCTTCTCGACATGTCCGACCTCGACCACCTGGAGTTCTTCGCCACCGAGGTCGTTCCGCAGTTCGGCTGACCGAAACCCGTACTGATGCGCGCGGCTACTATCACTGGCCATGACCGGGCCGGACCCCGACGATTACGACGACGAGGAATCGCCGCCGACGCCGTGGTACAACCGCACGCCGAACGTCATCGGGGCAAGCGTGGCCGGGCTCGCCGTGATCGGCATCCTCATCGCCGCGGTGACGTTCGTGGCGGGCCAGTTCAACGAGCCTGAGCAGGCCCCCCAGAACTTCGTCGACCCGACGTTCTCGGCGACCGCCACCCAATCGTCCGCGGCGCCGACCACCACCGCGACGATCACCAGCACCAGCCCACCTGTCACCATCGACATCGACGCACCGTCGTCCACCACTTCGTCATCCTCCGACACGTCGAGCAGCAGCAGCGAACCGTCGACGTCGACCCGGATCACTCAGAGCCGTCCGAGCCACGACGGATCGGAGCCCAGCACGACGCGCCGTGGCCCGCGCACGAATGTCACGCGCACGCTCTATCCGCAGCCCTGACCGCCTACTATCAGTGCCCGTGGCGCGCTACGGACCTCCCGACGACCCGCACTATCCCGATGATGAGCCGACCGCCTATATCAACTATGGCGGGCACGGTCCGCCCCCTGGAGCGCCGCCGCCCTGGTTTCGCAAACCCGTGGCGCTGGTTGCGTTCGGCGCGCTGGGCGCAGTGCTGATCGCCTTGATTGTCTTCGGTCTTGTCAAACTGCTCACCGGCGGCTCGTCACCGGAGTCGCCGACAACGCTGACCCCGATCACCAGGACGACGACGTCGGCGACCGCACCGGCGACCACCACCGCCGCGACCACAACAGAGCCGACCACCACCGAGCCGACCACGACGACCACAACGACCGAGCCCACCACGACCACGACAACCACGACAACCACCACGACGACAGAACCAAGCGTCAGCACGAGCATCAGCACGAGTACGAGCACCAGCACGGTGACCCAGACGGTCACCGTCTCACCACCGCCCTGACATGACCCGCGCCGCGTACGCCCATGACGCCGTCGTGATCCTCGATTCCGGCGGCGATTCCCGCGCTCCGGGCGGCGCGATAACCGTTGCGCTGTGCGGACATTGGGACCACCAGCCGCCCTGCCCGCTCGCGCCGCACCACACCGATGCGACACCTGCAGGCGACGATACGGTCCGGCTACGGGTGTTGTTCGCCGCAGAGCCGCACGACGAGCCGCGGGTGCGTGCGTTGATCGGAAAGGCCCTGTCGTCGGGGCGGCTGACTGGCCCCGACGGCCGCGTCACCCGATGGATGGTGAAGTCCAGCTCCGCAGGCAGTATCCGTGCCGACGAAGCCGACCACGCGGCGAGGCTGGCCGCAAGCTAGCATTCGCGTGTGTCTGGCCTCCAGTAATAGCCGCTGTGCTGCCGCCGCACTCCTTTGGCCCACAGTGGATTTGACGATCTGCGAGCGTCGATGTGTACGAATCGATGATCTCCTGGCGATACCGCGCCCCGAACGCGGCTTCAGGTCAGAGGGTGGTGCGGGTGAGGACTTCGTTGTGGTTGCCGCTGGTGCCACACAGCCACGTTGGGCACCCGCTCGAGCCGGTTCCTGGGGGTGGAGGGGGTTGTGTTTTCGTCTGCGGCGGAATTGTGGGGCGGCACATCCACTCCGGGCATTTGCTTTCGGCCTGGATCGAAGCACTGGAGTGGCTTTCCTGACTGATGACAACAGCGGGGGCGACAATGGTGGCTGCGGCGCCGAGTCCGGCGATGGCGGCGAGGGCGATCCGGTTGCGGGTGCTCGTACTAGTGGTGGTTCCTCGCCGGTCGGTAGTCATAGATGAATAGTCGTGATCGAGCGGTGGTTCCGGAATCACCGGGAAGCCAGATTCCACTCACGAAGGGGAAGGGTTTCCTATCCGCCAAGTAACCTCGGGTCCCCTTTGGTTGCGCGATCAGGTGAGGTGTGCAAGTTCGTCGCGGCTGGCCCGGGTTTTAGGGTGATCGGCGCCCAGATGGGCCTCGAAAATCACCAGCGCGCGGACAAACAACGAACACGCCTCCTGGGTGTGTCCCTGCCCGGCGTGCAGCACAGCGAGGTTGTGCAGGGTCATCGCGACATCGGGGTGGTCAGACCCGAGTAGTGTTTCCTTGATCTGTAGCGCACGCCGGTAGTGAGCTTTCGCGGCAGCGTGGCAGCCGCGCGCGGCTTCCAGGGCGCCGAGGTTGTTGCAGGCGACCGCGACGTCGTAATGGTCAGGGCCGTAAGCGGATTCAAACACGGCGAGAGCGCGACGGTACAGGGTGTCGGCCTCGTCGAGTCGGCCTTGTTCCTGCACCAGGGCGGCCAGGGCGGCGATGTCGGCGGCCACCGCCGGGTGCTCGGGGCCCAGCGCCGCTTCGCGGATCTGCACCGACCGCCGAGCGTAGGATTCGCCCTCCGCGTGGCGGCCGCGGGAGTGTTCGATTCCGCCGAGGTTGTGCCAGACGGTCGCTGCGTCCGCGTGCTCGGGACCCAGGCTCGTCTCGATCGCAGCCAGCGCCCGCCGATACAGCGTGACAGCCTCATCGTATCGAGCGGCGTACTTATAGACCACGGCCAGGTCGTTGAGCATCGGCGCCAGGCTCGCATCATCGGCACCGGCTTGCGCCTCCGCCGCGGTAAGCGCTTCGAGGTAGTGCTGTTCGGCGGCCTCCAGCCGCCCCAGTGTCCGCTCGACGCGAGCCAGTGTTGCGATGGTGTGGATGCGGACCTGGGCGTGAACGGGTGTGTCATCGTCATCGACAACGAGCATGGACACCATCGCCGATGCGCGCTGCGACGCATCAAAAGCCCCCTGGTAGTCGCTGAGGTCCAGCCGAATCCCGCTGAGCGTGTTGAGAATTCCGATCGTGTCCAGCGAAGGCCCGAGCGTCCGCTCGGTGATCGCGAGTGCATCAAGGCAGGTCTGCAGTGCCTGTGCGGGTCGACCGTCGGCCCACTCCTCCAACGCGTGGCCGAACAGGCGCGCTGCCTCGTCGAGAGGATCGGACCGCTCGTCCGATTCGCCCATGGCGTCCCTTCTCACCCACTCGACGCTACCGATGTTCGGAAAGCGCTGGTATATCGGCGGAGCCGGCACGAGTACCGACGGGCTGCCGACCCTCAGCGGCCGCGCGCCGCGTATTCGGCGACCAGCGCCTCCGCGCTGCGGACCGCGGCCCGGCAGGCGCGGGTGGTGAACGGGTCGTTGAGGGGATGGTCGGCGCGGCGACGCCACCGCTGGGCCGCCGCGAACGCCGCCCGCGGCCCGTCGTACGGTGCGTCGGGCTGCAGTCCCAGCCTGCTGGCGGCGTCGGTGCCCGAGCCGCCGATGATGCGCCGCAGCGACGCGATCTCGTCTTCGTTCAATGTTGTTGGACGAGAACGTAATTGGCTAAGCAACCGAAGTTCTTCGAAGGCGTGTGTATCGGCAAGCAGCGGGTCGATGTCGGCGAGGATGTAGCGCGTCGCGTAGATCGGATTGCTCTGCACGAAACGTCGCAACGACAGCAGTACGGTGTGCGCCTTCAGCAGATCTGAGCGTTGCGCGAACTGCTGGTCGATGACATCACGGAGCGCCACCAGACCGCTGCGCTCCAGTAGCTCGTCGGCGAGCGCCACCGAGTCGCCGACGCCGGCGCGCAGCACCGCGATCGAGATCCTGATGCCGAACATGCCGAACCGGTCCAGTAGGGCGGCGCGGGTAGCGGCGTCGACGGGCAACGAGCTGTCCTCCCGCACGAAGCGGTCCACCGACAGCATGGCCTTGGTGAGCTCGGCGGCGTCCACACCGGCGAGCTTCTCCAGCGCTACGAACTCGCTCTGCCGCAATGTGCGGGCGGTCAGCGCCAGCAGTCCGGACACGGGCACCACCGCCTGGCAGATCCCGGTCTTGTCCATCTCGGTGGTGAAACGTTTGGCGACGTCCTTGGCGGAGAGCATCGCGTCGATCCGGCCCGCGCCGATCTCGTCGGCCCGGGAGGCGACCCCGATCACTCCGAGCGCACCGGCCGATCCGCCGACCAACTCACCGATCTGCTTGAGCAGTGCGATGTCCGTGGCGTTCAACGTGCGCAGCAGGAACACCACCGCATCGACGCGCGGCACCCCGTCCTCGGGCACCAGCAGGCGCAGAGTGCGTTCGGAGACATCGGGTGACAGCGACGACGTACCGGGCGTGTCGATGATGGTGGCGTCGATCAGCTCGGCGGCCGGCCATTCCACGTCCAGGTCGACGACGTCCTCGGGATCGAGGCTGGCGAAGTCGAATGTCAGCCCAGCCGATCCGTTCGAGCCGCGGGCGATCGGCACGTTCGAGCGCCTGCCGCCGCGGTGGTTGGCCGTCACCTTCGGGATGGGGCCGTGGCGGAACCACGTGACGATGCGGGTGGCCTCGGTGGCGTCTGTCGGCGCGATGTCCTCGCCGACAAGGGCATTCACCAGCGTTGACTTGCCCGCCTTCAGCGTGCCTGCGAGCGCGATCCGGATGGGCTGGTTGAGCCGATAGCCGATGCGCTCGAGCTCGTTGTGCACATCAGGACGTTGCTGGTACGCCGGATCGTTGCGGTACGCCTGGATTGTTCCGCCGAGGATCGCGCGCACCTGATCACTCGTGCTCATCTCGCGCTACCTCGGCTGTCCTCCCATGTGGCGGAGGTTCCAGCTTAGATCAGGCCGTCGGGCCCGCCGAGTGGGCCAGTTATGTGACGTTTCGAGCTGGTTTCGCATGTATCAAGTGGTGACTCGACGTCGGCTACGTCGTCCCGACGGGTTCGCGGGCCGCTTCGGTGGCGCCTGGAGCCAGCTTGACCGCATGATCGGTCACCTGTTTGAGGATGTTGAGCTGCCGCTCGAGTTCCCTGATGCGCGTGTTGCGCTCGTTCTCCTCGAGTTGTGCCGACGCGATGGTCGCCTGCAGTGACTCGTTGAGCGAGCGGGTGGTCTGGTTGGCGATACCGCGGTAGTGGTCGCGCAGCTGGCGCTGAATTCCCTTGAGCCGATCGCGAGATTCCTTCGTCACCACGAACGACACATCGTCCACGAAGCGCCGCATGTTCATCTTCGCCTCGCTTCGCACCCGCATCATCCGGTTCTCCATATCCTCGCGGTAGGCCTTGCGGCCCAACAGAAGACCGGCGCCCAGCGACAGCGGGTTGAACATGCCCAGCCCGGCGAACGAGGTCAGCATGCCGAACATCAGCACGCCGCCGTACGAGCCGCGCATGCCGGTGACGACCTTGTGCGCTGTCTTGATCGGCTTGGCTTCCAACTTGGCCAGCGACTTCAATTCGCCGAAGTCGGCGCCCATTTCACGGGCGTCGAGCTGCGGCATCTTGATCGCTTCGAGGCCCGCCTCGACGAACGTCCGCGCCACCTCTTGGGCCAGCAACTCGGCGCGCTGATAGGCCCACACGAAGTTGTCGCCGACGGCGGTGGCGATCGCGTTCTCCAGCTCGGCGCCGATCTCGGCCCAGTGGTGGGTCGGGTCGGTGGTGTCGATGACGTGCTCGGTGTGCTGGGTGATGACCCGGAACCGGCCGCGCAGGTCGTGGTCGACATCGGCTGTCAGATCGGCGATTCCGTCGTTGAGCACCTGCTGCCACAGCGCCGTCTGCTGAAGGGCGTCCTGGGCTTCCTGCTTGCGCCGCTCGAGCTCTGCCTTCAATCGGTCGCGGGCATCGGGATCGCTGAGCGCTGACAGCTCAGAGTCCGCGGCAAGCGTCAAATGCTCGGAGGCCGAACGGATCTCGGCGAGCACCTGGTCGCGAACCCGGTCATTCTCCCCCGACAGCACCCTTTCGCTGAGGAACTTCACAATGGCAGGAAAGTTCGACTCCTCGTTGAGTTCCTTGTCGTTGAGCTGGATGGCGTGGCTGCGCAGCAGCGACGACGCTGGAATCATCGGTATCGCGAGCCCGGCGCGCTGCAGATGCGCCTTGTTGGCCTCGACGATCTCCCGCCAGTGCGGGTACAGGTCCGTCTTGGTCGCGACAATCGTTGCGACGGGACAGATTTCGAACGCCTGACGGATGAATGTCATCTCGGGTTCGGTGAACTCTTGGCTGGTGTCGCTGATCATCAGCATGGCATCGGCGTCGGGCAGCAGCCCGAGCGTGGCCGACAAATGCGGCTGACCGTGACCGCCGACGCCCGGAGTGTCGACGAACACCAGGCCCCCCTTGAGCAGTGGACTGTTCGCGGTGACCGCGACTCGGAGCACCTGCCTGCCGCCTGCCGCGGGGTGGCGTCGCAGATCGTTCTTGATATCGGCGATCGGGATCTCGATCGCACTGGGCTCCCCTCCGTCGGCGCCCGCGACGATCAGTTTCGCCGCTGCCTGCTCGCCGTAGGACACCATCGTGGCGAGCACCGTGGTCTCGTCATCGCCAACACGAGACACCGGGACATTCAGCAGTGAATTCAGCAGTTGGCTCTTGCCCTGCTTGAGCTGGCCGGCGATGACCACCCGGATCTGCGGGTCGCTGATCCGGGCCTTCGCGTTGGCCATCCGCTCGACGAGATCGCCGCGGTCCTGAGCCTCGGCGATCTTGCTCGTGTGGTCGATCAGTTCAACGATGACCGTGACCTTGCGGGGGTCGTTCGTCTGCGTCATGGTGTCCCTTTTAATTGGCCGCCGTTGCTTCAACGGTAGGCGTGCCAACTGGCGGGGACCTTAGGTTGGTCCCCGCCAGCTGCGCTATTGGGTTGTCTGTCGGTCAGAACAGGCCGGCGTCCACATCGACGTGGGTGTCGATGTGTTGGTGCACCGAGTTGTCGGTGTGCATCGAGTTGTCGTTGTGGCTGTCATGCACCGAGTTGTCGGTGTTGTGGCTGTTCGACGAGTTGTCGTCGTGGCTCGCGTCGATTCCACCGGAGATGTCGCCGCCGTGGGTGTCGACCGTGGTGACGTCCCCGCCATGGGTGTCCGTCGTGGTGGTCTGGGTCGGCGCGATGACGACAGTGCCGCCGGAGCCGGCCGTCGCGTTGCCGCCGTCGCCGCCGCCACCCGAGAGGATGCCGCCGCCGTGGCCGCCGTTGCCGCCGGCTGCGCTGCCGCCGCTGGCATCGATGTCGCCGGTCTTGACTACCGGACCCTCGTTGCCGGAGATGACGTCGCCACCACCGCTGTTGGTGACGCTGCCATGGCTGTCGCTCTCGTTGCCGACACCGCCGGCCTGAACGGTGGAACCCTCGCCGGCGAGGATGTCGCCGGTGTTGGCGCCGACGTTGCCGTCGCCGACCACGTTCCCGTGACCGTGGACGTTCGTGTTGTCGATGTCGCCTGCATTGCCGGTGTTGATCACGCTGCCATCGGATGCGGTGTTCTTGTTGCCGAAGGTGATGTCACCGAAGTCCAGGTTGACCCCGCCCTGCTGGACGTCGTGGCCCGCATTCGGGCTGAGCACGTCGTTGTGGCTCAGGGTGTCGTTGTTGCTGAGCGTGTCGTTGTGGCTCAGGTTGTCGTTGTTGCTGAAGGCGTCCGGCGCGAAGCTGGGCGCGTACTGAGGCGTGAAGGCGATGCCGTGGGTCTCGGCAACGGCCTGCTGCAGCCCGTGCACCGGGTTGCCGCCGCCGTGGATGACGGCAGCGGGCGCCACGGTGGCGGCCACTGCGTTCACCTGCGCGGTGGTCACGCCCGAAACGCCGGCGTTGGCCATTGCGCGGTCGGGGTCGTTGACGAAGGCCTGAGCCGCAACCGGGTCGCGGAAGAGGTCGAGAATCCAGTCGATCACGTTGGTCATTTCTGTGGTCCTTGTCTGTGTGTGTTGGAGGAGCTGGGTCGCCGGGCTGCCCGGCGAACTGGTGACAACGTTATGGAGCCGGCGACGCCTGAGAAACGGGGTCGCAACCCCTCCCTAGGGGATTGCACCTCGGGATAGGGGCAGGCGCCCCATTAGGGGATTAGGGGAGGTTAGGGGACATCGACTATGGCCTATTTCCGCAGGTCAAAACACAAAATGCGCGGCCCGCCGAGGACCGCGCATCGTGTGGTTCTGCTGTTTTACGTGTCGAAGATATCGAATCCGGAGTTGTCGGCCTCGAGGTGGTGATCCTCGGGGGCCGCATGGCTCCAGTCGTCCTGGACGTGAGTGTCATGAACCTCGATGACCGCCGCATCGTCGATCACCGGCCCGTCGAACTGCAGCGACGGGTCGTCGGCAACCGCGAGATCCGGCACGCCGGTGTCGCCGAGCGCGTCGAGCCCCGAGTGCACCCCGACGTCCGGTTCGGTGACGATGTTGGCAGCCATCTGGTGTGCGTCGTCAACCGTGACGGTCGGCACATGGTCGTCGAACGCATCGAACGCTGCGGTTGCGGCGCCACTTGCCCAAACATTGCTAGCATGATCGCCCACCACGGCGTCGGTGCCCGTGGAAGGCACCGCCATCGACAGCGATTCCGATACGACCGGAATCAAGTTGTTGACGTCAACACTGGTCACATCGGTCAGGTTGGCGTCGGCGATCGCCTGCGCCGGATCAGCGGCGTAGGCTGCGGCGGCGTCCGGATCGCGCACCAACGACATGACGAAATCGAGTAGCGAGTTTGCCATAGAGCACCCTCCTTCCCCTTGCAGATAGATATGCGGCGATAGCCCAAAGGCTTGACCCGATGCTATCGACGGACGTCACCCGGGTGATCGGTGCGAAACCCAGCACTGCCGCACCGGCGTTAGGGGACTGGCCGTTAGGGGTTCTCGCGCCGTTAGGGGCGTCTACCGGTTCCCGCGGTCGCAAGCCGCTATCGTGAGCATCGGCCGATTTCGCGGCCAACCAATGAGGGGAACATGAGCGACTCACTCGGGTTGTCCATCGGGATGACCAACTTGGTGGCGGCCCGCATCGGCCGCGCCCCGGTCATGCGCCGTTCCGTACTCACCTTGTTCAACGACCGCGCGCCTGAAGTCGGCGTGCCGGGCGAGAACCTGAACCTGAATCAGCCCGGCCTGGTGCTGAGTGGTTTCGTCGAGCGGGTCGGCGATCCGGTTCCGCTGGTCGCCGCCGACGGCTCCCCGCACCGCGGCGAGCGCGTACTCGTGGAGGCTCTCGACGCGATGGCCCGCACGGTAGGCGGCGGCGCCCCCATCGCAATCGCCGTGCCCGCGCATTGGGGTCCGGGAACTGTCGGTGCGCTGAGGGGCGCGTTGCGCGTGACGCCGAGCCTCGCGCCGAACGGTGTGCCCGCTGCGCTTGTCCCCGATTCGGTCGCGGCGCTCGCCGCACTGCAGACGGCACCGGGGTTGCCCTCGGGCGGCATCGTCGCGCTTGTCGACCTGGGCGGCAGCGGGACCAGCATCACGTTGGCTGATACAGGCTCGAACCTCGACCAGATCGGCGAGACGGTCCGGTATCCCGAGTTCTCCGGCGATCAGATCGACCAGGCACTGCTCAACCATGTATTGGCGGGAATCGCCGTTGCCAACAACGCCGACCCCACCGGCACGTTGGGGCTCGGATCGCTGGCCCGACTGCGGGACGAGGCGCGGCAGGCCAAGGAGCGGCTGTCCGCCGAGACGGCGGCGGTGGTGCCCGCCGAGCTACCCGGCTTCAACTCGGACGTGAGAGTGACCCGCAGCGAGCTCGAAAACCTCATGTCCCAGCCGCTGGCCGGTCTGCTCACCACCATCGAAGAAACGTTGCAGCGCAATAACATTCCGGTGGCCAATTTATCCGCGGTCGCGACCGTTGGGGGTGGCGCCAACATTCCGCTCGTGACCCAGCAACTGTCGGAGCGGCTACGGGCGCCCGTCGTCACGACTCCGCAGTCGCAGTTCAACGTCGCGGCAGGTGCTGCGTTGGTCGCGGACCGCGCGCTGGAGGCCGACGCACCCACCGGGATGGCGCCGACCGGGCTGGCGGCTGCCGCCGACGCGCCGACGGGCATGGCCGCGGGCTGGGCCGCAGGTGCCGCGGGATTGGCCGCATCCGAATCGGCCTCCGACGGCGCGGCATCGGCCACCTTCCGGGCACTGGCCTGGTCGCAAGACGATTCGCCGGGCGGCGAGCCGGTGCCGTACTCGGGCGAGGACTACACCTTCGACCAGGGGCCCACCGACGCCCGCCCGCAGGTCGCGTTCGCCCACGAGGAAGAGGGCTACGAGCCCGAGCCCGGACCGCTCCCGTGGTACAAACGCCCACCCATTCTGTTCGGGGCGGCGGCCGCGGCCGTGCTACTCGCCATCGGCGGCCTGGCCATCACACTCACCAGCGGCAGCGGCAGCAGCGGCCCCGTGACCGAGACGGCCACGCATGTCGAGACCGGACCGTCGCCCGGGCAGCCGCCGACTTCACAAGCGCCGCAGACGATCACGGTGACCGGCCCCAACGGCGAGCCGAGCACGACAGTGGTGCCTCCACCCCCGCCAGAGAGCACGACCACGTCGCCGACGACGACCACAACCACCCCGACCACCACCACAACGACGACCACAACCACCACGACGACAACGACTACGACGACGCCGCCGACAACCACGACGACGCGTCCCACCACCACAACCACTCAGCCGCCGACGACGACTCAGCAGGTGACCACCACCACGGCCGCTGCGCTGCCGCCGGCGACGACGACTCTGCCGTGACCCATGGCGAGCCCGGCGTCAGAACCGCTGACCGACATCCCGCCGGCAGCGCGCGACGCCGTGACATCGCTGCTCGCCGCCCCGACCGTCCCAGTCAAGCTCCTGGTGTCGGGAGGCATCGGCACCGGTAAGAGCTCGGTGCTCGCGGCCATCCGCTCGGCACTGCGCGGGGCCGAGGTCGCGGTCCTGACGAGGCCGCCCAAGGTGGGCGACGACTCGGTGGCCGTCGTCATCGACGACGCGCATCTGCTCGACGACGCAGAACTCGCCCGCCTCGGCGAACTGGTCGCCGATCCCGCATCCACGGTCGTGATCGCCGCCGAGCCGCTGGCCCATCACCCGGCGCTGCGCTCACTCGCCACCGCCATCGAGCGCGAGAACCCCGTGGTGTCACTCGGCGCAATGAGTCCGCCCGAGGTCAACCGTCTCGCAGCCGAAACACTCGGCACCCCAACGACTTCCGAGATCTTGCGGTCACTGATGGTGGCGACGGCCGGCTTGCCGTTCCTGGTGCAGCCCACGATCGCCGCGGCCGGCTCGCCCGACGGCGAGGCACCTGCGATGGTGATCATGCAGGCCGCCAAGTTCGCGCTGATCGAGCGGTTGCGCCGGCTCGACGAACCGGTCCTCGATGCGCTGCTGGTGTCATCGCTAAGTCCGGAACTCGGGCCCGACGACGTCGCGGTGGCGTTGCGCATCGGTGCCGAGGACGCGCAGAAGCTTGTCGACCGCGCCCGCGCCAGCGGATTGATCGAGCCGTCACACAGCCACGCCTTCCTGCGCTCGGTGCATGGTTGCATCGCCGGGATCATCGGCACCGCGCGCCACCACGACATCGAGATCTCGCTGCTGGTGTCGCAACTCGAATCGTCAACACTGACAGCGGATCTTGCATTGCGGATGGCCGAGCATGGTCTGCGCGACGACCGACTGGCCAGCGCGCTCGCCGACCTGGCGTCGGACACCCGTGGCCAGCCTGCGCGGGCGGCACGGCTGTACCGGGCGGCCGCCGACGCGGGCGCGACGGCCCTGTCCACTCGGCTGGCCGACGCGCTTGCGCTGACCGGTGACTGCACCACCGCCGGTCGGCTGGCCGACGAACTGTTGGGCTCCGAGGACCTCGCCGAGCGCGCCGCGGCGGTCCGGATCGCCGCCAGCATCGCGGTGCACGACGGCAGCGTCGCGCAGGCGGCCGACCTGTTCCGGTGGCTCGGGCCGTATCCCGACGCATTCGTCAGCGCGGCGGGCGCGGTCGTGGCGGTTGCAGCGGGTGACCTCGAGACGGCGCGGGGTGCGCTGAGCTCCGAAGGCGTGGGACCGCCGACGTCCACCGCCCGCGCCGCACGCTGCCTCGCAGAGGGTCTGCTGTTGTCACTGGATCAGCCGTTCCCGATTGCGGTTGCGCGCCTCGGTCAATCGATCACGACCGAACAGCAGGCTGTCGGCGTTGCGCCGGACACCCCCGCCGCGCTCGTGACGCTGGCCGCGCTGCACGGCGGTGATCCGGTCCGTGCCCGCAGTGTGATCGGCAGGGCCGTGCGTGCCGGTAGCCCAACGGATACCGCAGACGAGTCCTTTAACTCGCACCGGCACCGACTGCTGCTCGGGTGGGTCCGGATGCAGGATGGGCAGCTGGCGGCGGCTGCCGCCGACGCCGCCGCGACGGCCGGTGCCACCCTGCACCGCCGCGACGCGCTCTGGGCGGCCGCCCTGCAGACCGCGATCGCGAGGCGCAACGGCGACAGCGGTGCGGTGCAGAAGTATTGGTATGCGGCGATGGAAGTGCTCGCCGAATACTCGATGGACCTCTTCTCTTTACTGCCGCTGGGCGAGCTGTGGGTGGCGGCCGCGAGGATGCGTCAGGTCGACCGGTTGCAACACACCCTTACGGAGGCGTTCGCGCTGCTCGAATCGCTGGGCAATCCGGTGTTGTGGTCGGTGCCGTTGCACTGGGCGGGCGTGCACGCCGGAATCCTCGCGAATTCTCCGGAAGCGGTTGCGCCGCACGGTCAGGCGTTGACGGCCGCCGCGCACCACAGCGCATTCGCGAAGGCGCTTGGCACCGCAGGCCGCACCTGGCTGCGGGTGCTGGCCAATCACGTCGACATCGACGAGGTGACCGTCGCCGCACGGGGCCTTTCGCAGTTCGGTCTGACCTGGGATGCCACCCGATTGGCGAGCCAAGCGGCCCTGCAGACCCCCGACGGTCGCGTCTCAGGCGCGATGCTTCAGTTGGCACGCGACCTCAAGCAGACGGCCGCGATGGACGAGGCGCCGAGCCTCGAAGCGGTGCCGCCCGTTGCGGAGGGCGCGCGCACTGGCTCGTCGCGGCGCGCGTCCTCCGGGTTGTCCGACCGCGAGCGCGAGGTGGCCGAACTCCTGCTGCTGGGCATGCCCTACCGCGACATCGGCAGCCAGCTGTTCATCTCGGCCAAGACCGTCGAGCACCATGTCGCACGGATCAGGCGTCGGCTCGGTGCCGAGTCGCGATCGGAGATGTTGTCGATGCTGCGCGCGATGCTGGCGCCTCAGGGCTGAGCCCCCAACGCCGTCGTTTCCCCTAATCGAAATCCCCTATCGGGGCCGTCGAGCGACGGGTGCGGCACCGGATTTGCTGGACCGCCGATCACCATACGGTCGTTCGCATGTTGAATTCGCCAGGCGACCAGGGCCATTCACTCGGCCTGTCAGTCGGCGCGACGAACCTCGCCGGCACCCGCGACGGGCAGACCGCCGTGATCCATCCCGCAGAGCTGACGCTGCACGGCCAGCGCCTTACCGGGTTCGTCGAGCGCGTTGGCGATCCTGTGCCGTTGATCGCGCCGGACGGCTCGAGGCATCGGCCTGAAGACCTGCTCGCCGAAGCGCTCGGCGCGATAGCACAGGCGGTCACCGATGGGATGCCGGTGTCCGACGTGACCCTCAGCGTGCCCGCCCACTGGCGGCCGTCGGTCGTCTACATCCTGCGCAGGAATCTGCGCGGCAACCTGCCAGTGGTGTCCGACGCGACCGCGGCGCTGACCGCGTTGCGCGCCAACCCCGGTCTGCCCACGCACGGCGTGATCGTGCTGTGCGACTTCGGCGGCAGCGGCGCCAGCATCACGCTGGCCAATGCGGCAAGGGGCTTTTCGCAGTTCGGCGAGACCATGCGCTTTGCCGACTTCTCCGGCGACCACATCGATCAGGCGCTGCTGACGCACGTCGCCGCCGGACTGGTGGACGTCGACCCGTCAGGCACCGCGATGGTCGGATCACTGGTGCGGCTGCGCGACGAATGCCGACGCGCCAAGGAACGGTTGTCGGCGGAGACCGCGACGGCCGTCGCGGCCGATCTTCCCGGCCACCGCGCCGATATCCGCGTCACGCGCACCGAACTCGAGGACCTGATGCAGGCGCCGCTCGCGGAATTCCTTGCGGCGCTTGACGAAACCCTTGAGCGCTACGGCGTGCCCGCAGCAAGCGTCTCGGCGGTCGCCACCATCGGCGGCGGCGCCCGCATTCCGCTGATCACCCAACGGCTCTCCGAGCACCTGCGCGCACCCGTCGTGACCACGAACCGTCCACAGCTGACGGCGGCCGAGGGTGCGGCGCTGCTCGCACAGCGCAGGCGTGTCGTCGACGCGGCGACCACGTTCACGCCGACCGCTCCCGGTGCCGTCGCCTCCACTGTGGCGCTGGTGGCCCACGAACAGAAGCTGGCCTGGTCCGAGGACGACGCCAGCAAGGATGTGCTGCCCTACAGCGACGTCACCGACTCCCGGCCCGAGCTGCAATTCCGTCACGAGGAATGGCAGGACGAGCAGCCACCGCGGCGTGGCCCGCGCCTGCTGTTCGGTTTGTCAGCGATCGCCGCCGCCGCAGCCGCGGCGGTCCTCGGCATCACGCTCCTCAGCGACAACACCACGACCCCGGTTGAAGCGGCAACCACCTCGACCACCTCCCCTGCGCCTGCGGCGCCGGCCACTCTCCCAGCTACCCCGGCGGGGCAGGCCCCCCCAAGTCACGACGGTTGTCGTGCAGCAACCCGTGCAGCGGTCGTATCAAGCGCCGCAGCAACCGCGGACGCAGGTGCCGGTCACGCATCAGCCGCCGGCACCGGTGACGACGCCTCCGCCGACGTCCGAGACACCACCGACAACGTCCGAGCCGCCGACGACGACCGATCCCACGCCGCCGCCGACGCCGCCATCACCACCCCCGACATCACCCAAGCCGCCTCCGATCGATCCCGGGCCGGGCAATGGCGACACCGGCACCGGGACCGGCACGGGGACCGGCACCGGTGGCACTGGCACGGGCAGTGGCAACAGCAATGGCGGAACCGGCACCGGCACTGGCGGCACGGGCACAGCTAGCGGAACCGGCACCGGCACAAGCGGAACCGGCGGTACCGCCAAAGGAACGGACCCCGGCACCGCGGGCACCGGCACCGGGGCTTCACCACCGCCCCCAAAGCCCTAGTTAGGGCAGCCTTCGTAGCGGCGTTTCCCCGCTGGATGCAACTATGAGCAGGCATCGAGCGAAAGTTACCGATCAGTAACATGCACTAAGTTACTCTTGGGTAACTTTAGAAACGGGAGGCCCGCGTGGATACGCAGACGCTGATCAGGCTCATCATCGGGCTGTTGATGACAGCGATCGTGCTGGTGTTTGCCGCCAAGCGGGTGCTGTGGTTGGCCACCTTGGTGACAGCCGGGCAACCTGTCGGCGAGGAAAGCGGCCGCACCGACCACATGGGCGAGCGTATCGGCACCCAGGTCAAAGAGGTGTTCGCGCAAACTCGCATGCTGCGCTGGTCGATCCCTGGACTGGCCCACTTCTTTACTATGTGGGGCTTCTTCATCCTCATCACGGTCTATATCGAGGCGTACGGGGTGCTTTTCGACCCCAAATTCCATATCCCAGTCGTCGGTCGCTGGGAGGTTCTGGGCTTCCTTCAGGACTTCATCGCCCTCGGAGTACTGCTCGGCATCACCACTTTCGCGATCATCCGGCTACGCACCGAACCAAAGGAACATGGCCGGTCCTCACGGTTCTACGGATCCCACACCGGGGGCGCCTGGCTGATCCTCTTCATGATCTTCCTGGTCATCTTCACCTTCGCCTTCTTCCGCGGCGCCGCGGTGAACACGGGCAACTTCCCATACGGATGGGGTGCATTCTTCTCGCATGGCATGAGTCTCTTGCTCAAGCCGCTGGGTCTCACCGCCAATGAATGGATCGAGACGGGCGCCCTCCTGGCGCACATCGCCGTCGCGCTGATCTTCCTGCTTATTGTGCTGCACTCCAAGCACCTGCACATCTTTCTCGCACCGGTCAACATCACGTTCAAGCGTCTGCCCAACGGTCTGGGCCCGCTGCTGGCCGTCGAGCACAAGGGCAAGCCGGTCGACTTCGAGGATCCTTCCGAGGACGACGTGCTGGGTCGTGGCAAGATCGAGGACTTCACGTGGAAGGGCTACCTCGACTTCATGACCTGCACCGAGTGCGGTCGGTGCCAGTCGCAGTGTCCGGCGTGGAACACCGGCAAGCCGCTGTCTCCAAAGCTCGTGATCATGAATCTGCGCGACCACATGTTCGCCAAGGCGCCATACATCCTGGGCGACAAGGAGTCGCCGCTGGAGAACACCCCCGAGGGCGGCCTCGGCGAGGACCTCGGCGGCGAGAAGCACGACGAAGAACACCACGTTCCGGAATCGGGATTCGAGCGGATCTTGGGCTCGGGGCCCGCACAGGCCACCCGTCCGCTGGTCGGGACGCTCGAGCAGGGCGGTGTCATCGACCCCGACGTGCTGTGGTCGTGCACCACGTGCGGTGCGTGCGTCGAGCAGTGCCCGGTGGACATCGAGCACATCGACCACATCGTCGATATGCGCCGCTACCAGGTAATGATGGAGTCGGAGTTCCCCTCCGAGCTGGGTGTGCTGTTCAAAAACCTCGAGACCAAGGGCAATCCGTGGGGTCAGAACTCCAAGGACCGCACCAACTGGATCGACGAAGTCGACTTCGACGTGCCGGTGTACGGCAAGGACGTCGACTCGTTCGAGGGCTACGAGTACCTGTTCTGGGTGGGTTGCGCCGGCGCGTACGAGGACCGCGCGAAGAAGACCACCAAGGCCGTCGCCGAACTGCTCGCCGCCGCGGGGGTGAAGTACCTGGTGCTCGGCGAGGGCGAGACCTGCAACGGTGACTCTGCCCGCCGCTCCGGCAATGAGTTCCTGTTCCAGCAACTCGCCGCGCAGAACGTCGAGACGCTCAACGGCCTGTTCGAAGGCGTAGAGCGGGTGGACCGCAAGGTCGTCGTCACCTGCCCGCACTGCTTCAACACGCTCGGCCGCGAGTACCCGCAGGTCGGCGGCAACTACACCGTCTTGCACCACACACAGCTTCTGAACCGGCTGATCCGGGACAAGAAGCTGTTGCCGGTGTCCCCCGTCGACGGCGGCGCGGACATCACCTACCACGACCCCTGCTACCTGGGCAGGCACAACAAGGTCTACGAGGCGCCGCGTGAGCTGATCGGTGCGTCCGGCGCGAAGCTCACCGAGATGCCGCGTCACGCCGACCGCGGCCTGTGCTGCGGCGCGGGCGGAGCGCGGATGTGGATGGAAGAGCACATCGGCAAGCGCGTCAACCACGAACGCGTCGAAGAGGCGTTGGACACCGGAGCTTCGAAGATCGCGACGGGCTGCCCCTTCTGCCGCGTGATGATCACCGACGGTGTCGACGACGTCGCCGCGGCCAATGACATACCGAAGGCCGAGGTGCTCGACGTGGCTCAGCTGCTGCTGGGCTCGCTGGACAAGAGTTCGCTCAGGCTGCCCGAAAAGGGCACGGCCGCAAAGGAAGCCGAGGAGCGCGCCGCCAAGGCCGCACCGAAGGTAGAAGCCGCCACCGCGGTCGCCGAACCGGAAGCCAAGCCGGAGCCCAAGGCCGCCACGGCCACCCCGACCGAGACGAAGCCCCTGACCGGTCTCGGCATCGCGGGTGGCGCGAAGCGCCCTGGTGCCAAGAAGACGGCGGCCCCCGCCGAGGCACCGGCCGCGGCGGCGCCCGCAGCAGCGGAGGCACCCGCTGCGCCTGCCAAGGGGCTGGGCATCGCCGCGGGCGCCAAGCGTCCCGGCGCGAAGAAGGCGCCTGCCGCCGAAGCACCCGCCCCAGAGGCACCCGCCAAGCCCGAACCCGAGGTCAAGGGCCTCGGTATTGCGGCGGGCGCCCGGCGACCCGGCGCCAAGAAGTCGGCTCCTGCCGCGCCTGCAGCGGCGGCACCTCAGGCAGAGCCGGAGGCACCGGCCGAGCCTGCCAAGCCCGAGCCAGCGGTCAAGGGACTCGCCATCGCGGCGGGCGCCCGGCGACCCGGCGCGAAGAAAGCGCCTGCCGCACCGAAACCCGCTGCGCCACAGCCGGAACCGGCGTCGGACGGTGAATCCGCCGCTGCGCCTGAGCCTTCCGCAGAGGGCAACGGTGAGAAGCCTGCGCCCCCGGTAAAAGGCCTTGGCATCGCCAAGGGTGCGCGGCCGCCAGGCAAGCGATAACCAGCGATTTTACAAATTCGCTGGACTGCAGTGCGATCATGGGTGACGTGACTACCCATCAGGTGCCCTGGCACACCACCGGGCATCACCCGCGGCAGCGTACGTTCACGCAGTCGTCGAAGCTGCAGGACGTCCTGTATGAGATCCGCGGGCCGGTGCACGATCACGCCGCGCGACTGGAGGCCGAGGGGCACCGCATCCTCAAGCTGAACATCGGGAACCCCGCGCCATTCGGCTTCGAGGCGCCCGACGTCATCATGCGCGACATCATCCAGGCGCTGCCGTACGCGCAGGGCTATTCGGATTCCAAGGGCATCATGCCGGCCCGTCGCGCGGTGTTCACCCGCTACGAACTCGTCGACGGCTTCCCCAAATTCGACGTCGACGACGTTTATCTCGGCAACGGCGCCTCCGAGCTCATCCAGATGACATTGCAGGCGCTGCTCGACAACGGCGATCAGGTGTTGATTCCGGCACCGGACTATCCGCTGTGGACGGCCTGCACGTCGTTGGCCGGCGGCACCCCGGTGCACTACCTTGCCGACGAAACGCAGGGCTGGATGCCCGACATCGCCGATCTGGAGTCGAAGATCACCGACCGCACCAAGGCGATCGTCGTGATCAACCCGAACAACCCGACCGGCGCGGTATACACCCGCGAAATCCTCACTCAGATAGCCGATCTCGCGCGCAAGCATCAATTGCTGCTGCTATCCGACGAGATCTACGACAAGATCCTGTACGACGATGCCAACCACATCGCGACGGCGTCGGTGGCGCCGGACGTCCTGACGCTGACCTTCAACGGACTGTCGAAGGCGTACCGGGTGGCGGGCTACCGGTCGGGGTGGCTGGTGATCACCGGACCAAAGGACCACGCCCAGAGTTTCATCGAGGGCATCAGCCTGCTCGCCAACATGCGGCTGTGTCCGAATGTCCCTGCGCAGCACGCAATCCAGGTCGCACTCGGCGGCCACCAGAGCATCGAGGACCTGGTGCTGCCCGGTGGGCGACTGCGTGAGCAGCGCGACGTGGCATGGACCAAGCTCAACGAGATCCCCGGGGTCTCATGTGTGAAGCCGGAGGGCGCGCTCTACACGTTCCCGCGGCTCGACCCAGAGGTCTACGACATCCAGGACGACGAGCAACTCGTGCTCGACCTGCTGCTGCAGGAGAAGATCCTGGTCACCCAGGGCACCGGCTTCAACTGGCCGACCCCTGACCACCTGCGCATCGTGACGCTGCCGTGGTCGCGTGACCTTGCCAACGCGATCGAGCGGTTCGGCAACTTCCTGTCGTCCTACCGCCAGTAGAGGTTCGCTAAAGCCGCTGGCACGAAGCCGCGGACCCAGCACGTCTAACCAACTCCAAACCGTCACGACGGTCCCGGACGACCGAGCAAGAACTCATCGAACACCTGGTCGTGCTCGACGGCGAAGGCGTCTTCGAATGTCGCACTGGCGCTTCCGATGAGATATCTCTTCGCGGTTTCGAGCGCGGCCTGGGGAGCCTCGATGATCGAACGTGCCATCGTCAACGCGCCACCGAGTAATTCCTCGGGTTCGGTGACGCGGGTCACGAGGCCGATGCGCAGCGCCTCCGTGGCATCCATCCGGCGTCCCGTCAGGCACAGCTCGCGCGCGACGCCGAGGCCGACGATCCACTGCAGGGGGGTGAACAGGGGTGGGGCGCCGAACTTGATCTCAGGATGCCCGAATACCGCTGCGGTGGAGGCGATTCGGCAATCGCAGAGGACGGTCAAGTCCATCCCGCCACCCATCGCGGGCCCGTTCACGGCAGCTACCAGTGGCTTGGGGAAGTGCCACACGGCGAGGTGGTATCGGCGCGAGCTGTCCTTGATCTGTTGTGCGAGCTCGGTCTGGCCGAACTCGTTGAGGTCGAATCCGGCGCAGAAGGTCGGCCCCGACCCGGTGAGTACGACCACACGAACGGCCGAGTCCGCCGCCCAGTCCGCGAGTTGTTGCGTGATCTCGTCGCGCATCTTGATCGACAGCGCGTTTCTCCGCTCAGATCGCGCCAGCGTCAGCGTCGCAACCCC
>Ga0207675_100001299_pt1 | contig 25047 bp, 26 predicted proteins | sample KBSSwiS42_FD_184305 | JGI IMG/M metagenome (GOLD analysis project Ga0207675, IMG submission 184305) | Switchgrass rhizosphere microbial communities from Kellogg Biological Station, Michigan, USA - KBS Switchgrass S4-2 (SPAdes) (version 2) | ecosystem: Host-associated > Plants > Roots >...
GCACGAGTTGATGCAGCCGCTGATGTGCAGGTCGATGTCGCCGATGTCGTGCAGCTCGTCGAGGTCGTCGAAGCGCTCGGTGATCGCCGCGGCGATCGGGATCGAGCGGGCGTTCGCGAGCGAGCAGACGTCGCCGCCGGGGCACGCGATCATGTCGGTGAGGGTGCCGATGTTCGCGGTCGCAAGCCCTGCTTCGCGTGCCGCTTGCCAGAGCGCCGGCAGCTCGTCGGCGCGGACCCACGGCAGCACCAGGTTCTGGTCGTGCGAGACGCGCAGCTCGCCGGCGCTGAAGCGGTCGGCGAGGTCGGCGGCGAGGTCCATCTGCGACGCGGTCGCGTCGCCCGGCGCCTGGCCGCCGCGCTTCAGCGACAGCGTCACGGCGCGGTATCCGGCAAGCCGATGCCCTTGGACGTTGCGCTCCAGCCAGCGCGCGTACGCGACCGGCTTCGATGCATCGATCGCGGTCGGCTCTTCGCGCGCGGCGACGCCGGCCGGGACGATGAAGTGCGCCGCCATGCGATCGCGCTCGTCGTCGGTCAGCAGGTGCGCAGAGCCGTCGAGATCCTTGGCGAGGATGGCGGCGAACTCGGCCTCGACGGCGTCGATGAAGCGCTGCCCCTCGGCCTTGACGAGGATCTTGATGCGCGCCTTCCAAAGGTTGTCGCGCCGGCCGTAGCGGTTGTAGACGCGAACGATCGCCTCGATGAAGACGAGGATCTCGCGCCACGGCAGGAACTCGCGCACCACCGTGCCGACGATCGGCGTGCGGCCCATGCCGCCGCCGACGCGGACCTGAAAGCCGACCTCGCCGGCGTCGTTCTTGCGCAGGACGAGGCCGATGTCGTGCCACGCGGTCGCCGCGCGGTCCTCGGTCGCGCCGCTGACGCCGATCTTGAACTTGCGCGGCAGGAACGCGAACTCGGGATGCAGCGTGCTCCACTGCCTGAGGATCTCGCAGTACGGCCGCGGGTCGACGACCTCGTCGGGCGCGACGCCGGCGAAGCAGTCGGTCGTGATGTTGCGGATGCAGTTGCCGCTCGTCTGGATGCCGTGCAGGTCGGCGTCGGCGAGGACGTCCATGACGTCGGCGGCGTCGGGCAGCGCGATCCAGTTGTACTGGCAGTTGGTCCGGGTCGTGAAGTGGCCGTAGCCGCCGCGCCCCGGGTAGGGGCCGTCGGCGCGACCGTCGAACTGGCGGGCGATGCGCGCGAGCGCGCGCAGCTGCTTCGCGCTCAGCTCGCCGTAGGGGACGGCGACACGCAGCATCGGCGCGTGGCGCTGGATGTACCAGCCGTTCTGCAGGCGCAGCGCGCGAAAGTCGTCGTCGGGGAGCTGGCCCGCGAGATGGCGCGCGAGCTGGTCGCGGAACTGCCGCGCCCGTGCGTGGACGAAGTCGCGATCGAAGTTGTCGTAGCGGTACATCCCGAAACCCGAAGCGTCGGCGCGCTGCTGGCGCTGGCCCAGAATGACGAGTGCGGGCGAGCGCCGCCGCGCGTGCGACGGAAGCGGCACTCTAGCCACGCCGTACCTCGCAACGAACCACAGTTTTTTCACTTCGGTATGTCGGATGCGGCATAAGGAAACAACGCCGAACGCCGCGGGTCGACTCGAACGCGGCCGCCGTGACGCGTTGCGCAGCCTCGCCGGCGCTTGCGCGCTCGGCGCGCTCGGCGTCGCCGGCTGCTCGAGCGCGCCGAAGTCGACGGGCGGCGCCGGCCCGGTCGCGACCGCGGCGTCGGCTCCACCCGTCCCTCCCGTGGTCGCGCCGCCGCCGCGGCGAGCGCGGATCGGCCTGGCGCTCGGCGGCGGGGCCGCGCGCGGCTTCGCCCACATCGGCGTCATCCAGGCGCTCGAGGAGAACAGCCTCCTGCCGGACCTCGTCGTCGGAACATCGGCCGGCAGCGTGGTCGCGGCGCTGTTCGCATCGGGACGGAGCGGCCGCGAGCTGGCGACGATCGCCGACGCGATGGACGAGACGGCGTTCGCCGACTGGTCGTATCCGGGGCGCGGCCTGATCCGCGGCGAGGCGCTCGCGAAGTTCATCCGCGAGAAGACGAACCACCGCCAGATCGAGCAGATGAAGATTCCGCTCGGCATCGCCGCGACCGACCTCGACAGCGGTCAGTCGATCCTGTTTCGCAGCGGCGACACCGGCACCGCGGTGCGCGCATCGAGCGCGGTGCCCGCGGTGTTCCAGCCGGTGAGGATCGGCAGCCGCGAGTATGTCGACGGCGGTCTGTCGGCGCCGATTCCGGTGCACCATGCGCGCGAGATGGGCGCCGAGTTCGTGATCGCGGTCGACATCTCGGCCGTGCCCGAAGGCAATCCGACCGGCGACGCCGCGCGGATGCTCCTGCAGACGTTCGCGATCATGGGCAAGGGCCTCAAGACCTACGAGCTGCGCGATGCGGACGTCGTCCTGCAGCCGGCGCTCGCCGGCGTCTCCGGCGCCGACTTCACGACGCGGCGGCAGTCGATCAAGGCCGGTCGCGACGTCACGGTCGCGCACCTCGCCGAGTTGCGGCAGCGGTTGGCGGCCAAGAGCCAGCTCTAGAAAAAGAAAAGGCCCGGACGGATCCGGGCCTCGATGCGAGCGCGGCGCTTGCGCGACGCGTGCGTTCCGTCGCTTAGGCGGCGGCGCGCTTGCTCGACTTCGTCGCGGCTTGCGTCGCGCGGACCGCGGTCGACGACATCGCCTGGAAGTTCGAGTCGGCAACTTCAGCGGCTTGCTTTGCGGCCTTCTGGATGCTCTCGATCGCGTTGTTCGCAGCAGCGACGGCCGACTTCACGAGCGCGACGGCGTTCTCGGTGCCGGCAGGCGCGTTCTTGACGGCGTTGTCGATGATCGACATGAAGCGCGCTTGCGCTTCGGCGCCCGTCGCTTCGGCGACGCGCGCGACTTCCGCGCCTGTCGACGAGGCGATCTCGTAGACGTAGCGGTTGTAGGCGGCGACCTTCTCGGCGGCCGGCTGGAACAGGTTGGCTTGCAGCGCGAGCAGCTCTTGGGCGTCCTTGACCGACAGCGCGGCTTGGACGTTCTGCGCGGCGTCGCTGATCGCGGTCTTGGCGACCTGGAGGTTCAGCTCGACGAGCTTCTCGACGCCTTCGAAGGCGGTTCCGGCCAGGCCGAACAGCGTTTCGACGTTGCTCTTCTGGACGCTGACGTATTGTTCAACGGTCATCATGTGGGTTCTCCTGTGGGGTGGGGCGGGGCGGCTTCTCTAGACTTCAATGCTGCACTGCAACATGGACGAAGTATAGAGGCTCGGGCGGCCATTGCAAGCGCTTTTTGGTGCATTGCAACAAGGTTAGTGGGGAATGCCTAGGAACGTCGACAATCGCGCCCGATGACGACCCCGCCCGCCGCCGACATCGCCGCCGCCGAGGCGGCCATCGCCACCCGCCGGTCCGTTCGCGCATTTCTGCCGACTCCGGTGCCGCGCGCCACCGTCGAGCGGATCCTCGCCGTCGCCTCGCGTGCGCCGTCGGGAACCAACACCCAGCCGTGGAAGGTCTACGTCCTCACTGGCGAGCCGCTGCGCTCGCTGTCGCGACGGCTCGTCGCCGCGTACGACGATCCGGAGGAGAGCGCCCGCCACAGCGAGGAGTACCCGTACTACCCGACCGAGTGGGTCTCGCCTTACATCGACCGTCGCCGCAAGATCGGCTGGGACCTCTACGGCTTGCTCGGCATCGGCAAGACCGACAAGGCGCGGATGCACGCGCAGCACCGACGCAACTACGAGTTCTTCGGTGCCCCGGTCGGACTGATGTTCACGATCGACCGCATCCTGCGCCAGGGCAGCTGGCTCGACTACGGCATGTTCATCGAAGGCGTGATGGTCGCGGCGCGCGCGCACGGCCTCGACACCTGCCCGCAGGCCGCGTTCACGCCGTTTCATCGCATCGTCACCGACGAGATCGGCGCGCCGGCGAACGAGCAGCTCGTCTGCGGCATGTCGCTCGGCTGGGCCGATCCGGGCGCGATCGAGAACACGCTCGTCACCGAGCGCGAGCCGGTCGCCGGCTTCGCGCGCTTCCTCGATTGAAGCCAGGGACCGAGCCCGGACCAGCGACTGTAGGAGCGAGACGACAGGCCTCGCCGGCGCGGGCCGATAGGTCGGCCGTGCTGCGCTCGGAACAATCGGGCGATGAGAAGCCCGCTCGCAGCCTGGCGTAGCGGCGTTCGCTGGCCGCTGGTGCTGATCTCGGCCGTCGTCGCGCTCGTCGCCGTCGTTCTCCTCTGCGAAGCGATCGGCTGGCCGTTCCTCGTCGGCCCGGTCCAGCATCGGCTTTCCAAGGTGCTCGATCGCAGCGTCGCGTTCGGCGACGGCCCCGGACGGTCGTCGGGCGTGCGCATCGGGCTGCTCGGCGGCATTCGCGTCCACGCCGACGCGATCGAGATCGGGCCGCCGTCGTGGAGCCCGACACGCCACACGATGCTCGCGCGCGACGCGATCCTCAAGCTCGGCTACCTCGACCTCTGGCGCGCATACCGCGGCCAGACGCTGCACGTGCGGGCCCTCGAAGCAGGTGAGCTCGACGCGATCCTCGAGCGGCTCGAGGACGGTCGCGCGTCGTGGCAGTTCGGCAAGAAGGGCGCAGGCGCCGCGCAGCACGAGGCATCGCTGCCGACGTTCGGTCGCCTCGTCGTCGGCGATGGCCATGTGCTCTACACCGATCGCGTGCTGCCGGCGGGGATCGATGCTCGCTTTTCGCTCAGCGACGGTGCTGCGCCCGCTCGCGGCGATCGCGGTGCTGCGTCGGCGGTCGTCGGGTCCACAGCGTCGGACGCAGCCAGCGCCGCCTCGGCTCCCGCGCGCGCGCTCGCCGCGAGCGCGGCATCGGGCATCTTCATCCGCGCCGGCGGCGCTGCCGGTGGCGGCCCTGCGACGGCCGAGAGCGTCCGCCTCGCACCCGACGAACGCGGCCTGCGGCTGAAGGCGACCGGCCAGTACCGCGATCTGCCGGTGCGGATCGACCTGCGCACTTCGGGCGTGCTCGCCTTCCTCGGCGAAGGCGGCGAGACGTCGCAGCCGTTGTCGCTGCGCGCGATCGTCGGCCGCGCAGAGGTGGCGTTCGACGGCACGACGCGCGATCCGCTGCACTTCACCGGGCTCAAGGGACGCTTTCGCCTCTCCGGCCAATCGCTCGCCAACGTCGGCGACGCGCTCGGCATCACCTTGCCGACGACGCCCCCCTTCACGACGCACGGCACGCTCGTGAAGGACGTCGACGTCTGGAAAGCGGTGTTCGAGGCCGCGAGCATCGGCTCGAGTCGGCTCAACGGCGCCTTCACGTACGACAAGCGGCCGAAGGTGCCGCTGCTCTCGGGCCGGCTCGGCGGCTCGCGGCTCGTCCTCGCCGACCTCGGGCCCGCGGTCGGAACGCCGCCGCCGGGCAGCGGTGCGGCGAAGGCGGCCGCCGCCCACGACGGCCGCGTCATTCCCGACAAGCGCTTCGATCTGCCGTCGCTGCGTGCGATGAACGCCAACGTCGTCGTCGACATCGGCACCTTCGATCCCGGCACCGACATCCTCGAGCCGCTCCATCCGGCGCGCGCCCACCTGCTGCTCGCCGACGGCGTGCTGACGATCGCCGACTTCGTCGGTGCCACCGCGCAGGGCCGCTTGGAGGGCTACGTCCAGCTCGACGGCCGCACCGACAAGGCACTCTGGACCGCCGACCTGCGCCTGCTCGGCGTCAATCTCGCGCAGTGGCTGCGGCTGAAGCGCTCGGGCAATGCGCCGCCCTACCTGAGCGGCAAGCTCGACGCGCTCGTCAAGGTCAAGGGCACGGGACGCTCGACCGCCGAGATCCTCGGCACGCTCGCCGGCGACCTGCGCATGCACATGCGCGAAGCCGCGGTCTCGCACGTCGCGGTCGAGGCCGGCGGCATCGACGTCGCGCAGGCGCTCGGCGTGCTCGTCAAGGGCGACGACGCGCTGCCGATCCTGTGCAACGTCGCCGACCTCGACATCGCGCAGGGCGTCGCGACGCCGAAGGTGTTCGTCGTCAACACGCGCGACTCGACGATCTGGATCGACGGCACGGTCTCGCTGCGCGACGAGACGCTCGACCTGCGCGCCGTCGTGTCGCCGAAGGACTTCAGCCCGATGTCGCTGCGCACGCCGATCCACGTCAAGGGCACGTTCGCCCAGCCGCGCGTCTCGCTCGAGATAGGCAAGCTCGCGGGCAAGGCGGGCGCTGCGGGGTTGCTCGCGCTGCTGAACCCGCTCGCGGCGCTGATCCCGTTCATCGATCCGGGAGCGCAAGCGAAGGCGGCCGAGAACGATGCCGAGTGCGCCAACCTCGTGCGCTCGCTCGGCGTCATTCCGAAAGCGGTGCGCACGCCGAAGTCGGCGCGCGTGCCGCCGGCGGCGACGAGCGCTGCGTCGGCGGCGGCACAGGGTGCCTCGGCGGCGCGTGCGCCGGTGAAGGTCGCGGCGTCCGCGCCGCGGCGCTGAGCGTCGGCGGCCGCGGCTCGTCAGGCCTTGCGGCGCTTGCTGACGAGCGGGCCTTCGCCCTTCGAATGCGACTTGCCTTTCTGCTCGGCTTGCTCGAGCTCCGCGGCCTCGCGGGCGTCTTCGGGCGCGGCGTCGCGCGCCGCCGGCTCGACCCGGCCCGAGTGCGCGAAATCGCTGCTCGCCTTGTCGAAGCGACGACCGGCTTCGTAGTCGCCTTCGCCCTGGACCTTGTCCTTGCTCGGTGTCTTGTTCATGGTGTCTCCTTGCTGTTGCGGGATCGCCTGCGCGTCACGCGGCCGCCGCCGCGACCGGCTCGGCGACCTCCTCGGTGACGACGTCGAAGCGGACGAGCGAGCTCTGGCCGAAGCACATCGTGATCGGCACGTCGCCCGCGTCGCGGCCGCGCGCCATCACGATGCGGCCGATGCGGCGCTCGTTGTGGCGAGCGTCGAAGGTGAACCAGCGATCGCCGAGGAAGACCTCGAACCAGGCGCTGAAGTCCATCGGCGAGGGCGCCGGCGGCACGCCGATGTCGCCGAGATAGCCGGTCGTGTAGCGCGCCGGGAGGTTCATGCAGCGGCACAGCGTCACCGCGAGATGCGTGAAGTCGCGGCAGACGCCTTCCCTTTCGCGGAAGGCGTCGAGCGCGGTGCGCGTCGGTCGCGCGGTCTTGTAGTTGAACGTCAGGTGCCGGTGCACGAAGTCGCAGATCGCGGCGACGCGCTGCCAACCGGGTGCGACGCCGCCGAACTGCTGCCACGCGAACGGCAGCAGCTCGCTGTCGACCTCGCAATAGCGGCTCGGCAGCAGGAACTGCAGCGTCGAGAACGGCAGCTCGGTCGGGTCGCGCTGGAGCGCGTCGGGATCGATGGCGTCGAGCTCGCCCGAATCACGGATCAGCGCATCGTTCGTGATCCGCACCGTCGACATCCCGACCGGAACGTTGACGCGCCCGCAGTGGTTGCCGAAGCTGTCGATGTACTCCTCGGGGGCGAGGCCGCCGCTGACGAGAACCGATTCGGGCGCGACGAGGTCGTCGCGACGCGAGGGGTGGACGCGCAGCAGGTAGATGAGCGCCATCGGCGTCGCGACGGACAGCTCGATGTCGTATCCGATCCTGATCAGCATGCTCGCGGGCTCCGGCTTCGTGACCGCTCGATCCTTGCACGATGCATGCCCGTGGTCTGTAGGAATGGAGCGCTTCGCGCTGCGCTGCGATCGACTGTAGGCAGCGTCCGACGATCCCAAGCGCGATCGCCCGGCTGACCGTGCGATGCGCCGGCCTTACCTTCGGGGCCATGGAACCCACGGCAACGTCGAGCTTCGCTGAAGGGCTGCGTCGCTTCGCCCGCTGGTTCTTCACCTTCTCGCCCGAAGCCGCTGATCCCGCGCCGAGGCCGCGGCAGCAATCCGCCAAGACAAGGCGCCACGACACACCACAGGTGCGTGCACACGCGCAGCACGCGGGACGCGTGCGTGTCCCTGAACGGAAACGACCATGAGCGAACAACGCGTGCTGCTTCTCCAGAAGAGCCTGATCGGAACGTGCGCGTTCGTCGCCCTGATCCTGTTCGCGAGCTTCTACATGGTCGTGAGCGACGCCGTGCAGCGCGGCCCGCGCCAGCGCATGGCCAGCGTCGATCCGGTGACGCAGCAGGCGGCGCCCGCCGCTGCGCAGCGCAGCGCCGGCCGCGGCAGCCCGTTGCTCGCGCGCGTCGGCAACTGAAGCTCGCGACCGGCGGCGCGCGCTTCTCGTCGCGCGCGCCGTGATAATCGCCGCCGGGCCGAGGGGCCCCGGCGCCGCCCGTCGAGCGGCCGCGACAATTGCTCGAATGCGGCTCGAAGGCACCCTGATCGTCTGCGAGGAATGCGGGCTCGCGCACCGCTGGCACGGGCTCGGCCACGGCGCGGTCGCGCGTTGCACGCGTTGCGACGCGGTGCTCGATCGCTCGCACCGGCTCTCGATCGACGGCATCCTCGCGCTCACCGTCGCCGCCGCGGCGATCTACCTGGTCGCGATCAACGCGCCGCTGCTGACGCTGACGTTGCGCGGTCCCTCGGAGCAGGCGAGCCTGATCGATGCGATCCGGTACGCGTGGACCGACGGCGAACCGATCATTGCCGTCGTCGCCGGCATCACCGCGCTGGTCGCGCCGGCGGCGTTCGTCGCGCTGCGGCTCTACGTGCTGTTTCCGCTGTCGGCGGGATTCAAGGCGCCGGGCTTCGCTTGGTGCGTGCGCATGCTGCACCAGGCCGATCGCTGGAACATGGTCGAGGTGTTCACCGTCGGCGTCCTGCTCTCGCTCGTCCGCCTCGCCGGCCTCGCGCACGCTTCGCCGGGGCCGGGCCTGTTCGCGCTCGGCGGGCTGACGGTGCTGTTCGCGTCGATCCAGTCGGCGGGGCTGAAGCGCCTGTGGTGGCAGGTCGAATGACGGTGGCGAGCGATCGGCCGATGCTGCTCGGCTGCGAGAGCTGCGGCCTCGTCTCGCCGGCGGTGGCCGTCGACGATCCGACGCTCGTCCAGGAATGCCCGCGCTGCGGCCACGTCCTCGTCGCGACCAAGCCGCATGCGCTGCAGCGCACGTGGGCGTTCGTCGTCGCCGCCGCCGTGCTCTACATCCCCGCCAACGCGCTGCCGGTGATGGTGACGACGCAGGCGCTGCAGCGCGACGAGCACACCCTGCTCGGCGGCATTCACGAGCTCTGGCTCGACGGCTCCTGGGGGCTCTCGATCATCGTCTTCATCGCGAGCATCGCGGTGCCGGTGCTGAAGATCGCCGTCCTCGGCCTGCTCGCGTGGACGGTGCGCCACAAGCCGCACTGGCGGCGGCTCGAGCGCGCCCGCCTGTACCGGCTCGTCGAGACCGTCGGCCACTGGTCGATGCTCGACGTCTACGTCGTCGTTCTCCTCGCCGCGACGGTGCGCTTCGGTGCGCTCGCGAGCGCGAGCCCCGGTCCCGGGCTGATCTCGTTCGCGGCTGTCGTCGTGCTGACGATGCTCGCCACCTGGTCGTTCGATCCACGTTTGATCTGGCGCGACGCTGCCGATGGCCGAGCCGTCTGACCCGCCGCACGCGCCCGAAGCGCTGCCCGAGCCGCGCGTCGTCAAGGCGCGCCGCTGGAACGTCTCGCTCGTCTGGCTCGTTCCCGCGGTCGCGGTCGCGATCGCGGCGTCGATGCTCGTGCGCAGCGTCTTTCTCACCGGGCCGCGGATCGAGATCGAGTTCAAGTCAGCCGAAGGCGTCGAGGCCGGCAAGACCGAGGTCCGCTACAAGGAGGTCGTGATCGGCAAGGTCGTCGGGGTCGCGCTGCGCGACGACCGCGAGCGCGTCGTCGTCATCGTTCAGCTCGACCAGAGCGCGGCGCGCTTCGCCGTCGAGGACACCGCGTTCTGGGTCGTCAAGCCGCGCATCGGCACCGGCGGCGTGAGCGGGCTCGGAACGCTGCTCTCGGGCGCGTACATCGGCACCGATGCCGGCGTTTCGACGCGCTCGCGCAGCGAGTTCGTCGGTCTCGAACAGCCGCCGCTCGTGCTGCGCGGCGAGCCCGGCTCGATCTACGTGCTGCGCGCGACCGACCTCGGCTCGCTCGACGTCGGCTCGCCGGTCTTCTACCGGCGAACGCAGGTGGGACGCGTCGTCGGCTATACGCTTGACGCCGACCGCGACGAGCTGACGCTGAAGGTCTTCATCGAGGCGCCGTACCCGAAGCTGGTGACGACGAACAGCCGCTTCTGGAACGCGAGCGGAATCGACCTGACGCTCAACGCGGGCGGCCTCAGCGTCAACACGCAGACGCTGGTGTCGATCCTCGCCGGCGGCGTCGCGTTCGAAACGCCGCCCGACGGAACGCGGGCAACGCCGGCGCCGGAGAACAGCGTCTTCCCGCTCTTCAACGACCGTCGCTCCGCGCTCGCTCCGCCCGACGGCAGCGCGCTGCCGGTGCGGATGTCGTTCGACCAGTCGGTGCGCGGCCTCGTCCCCGGTGCCGCGATCGACCTGCTCGGCGTCGAGATCGGGCGCGTGCGCACCGTCGCGCTCGACTACGACGCCAAGCGCAAGCGCTTTCCAGTCGAGGTCGTCGCCGACATTTTCCCCATGCGCCTCGGTCCGGTGCGCTCGGCGCTGCTGCGCGACGTGCACGGCGCCGGCGACACCGCTGTGCTCCAGCAACTCGTCGCCAACGGGCTGCGCGCGCAGTTGCGCACCGGCAACCTTCTCACCGGTCAGCTCTACGTCGCTCTCGACTTCATTCCCGGCCCGACGCGCACGGCGACGATCGACGACGACGGATCGGTGCGCATGCCGACCGCGCCCGGCACCTTGAGCGAGCTGCAGCCGCAGATCGCGGAGATCGTGCAAAAAGTGAGCAAGATTCCGTTCGACGACATCGGCCGCGACCTGCGGTCGACGCTGGCGAGCGCGAGCAAGGCGATCAACCAGCTCTCGCCCGAGGCGCAGAAGGCGCTCGCCGAGGTGCAGCGGACGCTCCAGCGGACGCAGGCGACGCTCGAGAGCCTCGAGCGCAACGTCGCCGATCCGAGCGCGCCGGTCCAGCGCAACCTCGAAGAAGCGCTGCTCGAGCTGCAGCGCACCTCGCGCGCGCTGCGGCTGCTATCCGACTATCTGCAACAGCATCCCGAGGCGCTGCTGCGCGGCAAGCCCGCCGACGCGCCGGTGCCGCAACGCTAGGGTTCGCATGCGAGTACGTCCGTCCGTCCGAATCGATTCGCGCCGCGCGGCGCGCGCGGTGCTCGCATCCGCTGTCTTCGCGCTCGCGCTTGCCGCCTGCGGCACGCCGCCGGTGACCCACTACTACAGCCTGATGCCGGGCGAGGTCGCGCCGCGGCCCGCGGCGTCGCGGCCGGTTGTCGGGGCCGTCCTCCTGCTCGAGCCGGTACGAATGCCGATCCAGGTCGACCAGCCGCAGTGGGTCGTTCGCCTGCCCGACGACAGCATCGCCGTGCTCGAGCAGGACCGCTGGACGACGGCGGTGCGCGACGAGTTCCAGGCGGCGCTGCTCGAGGAGCTGATCGCCGGCCACGGCGCGATCGATGCGCGCACGCAGCCGTCGCCCGCCACGCCGCCGTGGCGCATCGCGGTCGACGTGCGGCGGTTCGAATCGATGCCGGGTCGCGAGGCGCGGATCGAGGGCTCGTGGACGATTCAAAGCAGCGGCGGCCGTGGCGCGGCGTCCCGCTGCGAGTGGTTGCTGCGCGAGCCGTCCCCCGGGCCGCTCGCCGCGCTCGCGCCCGCGCATCGTCGCGCCATCGCGCGCCTCGCCGATGCGATCGCGCAAGCCCTCGGCCGCGCTGCTCGTGGTGAGCCCGCGGCGTGTCCGCCGCCCGATCGACCGGGCTAGCGCGTCACCCGGTCAGGGCCGCACCGTGATGTTGTTCTGCACCGACTTGACGCCCTTGACCTTGATCGCGATGTTCTCGGCGGTCTGCTTCTCGAGCCGGTCCTTCGCGAAGCCCGAGAGCTGGACGTTGCCGTTCAGCGTCTCGACGCCGATCGCCGCGGCGTCGACCGCCTTGTCCTCGACCATGCGCGCCTTGATCGTCGTCGTGATCGCCGAGTCGTCGACGTAGCCGCCGACGGTCTCCTGGCGGCGCTCGATCGCGCAGCCTGCGGTGAGCGCGATCGCCGACGCCGCGGCGAGGATGGCGAGGGTGGTGCGAAACGTCATCGGTGCTCCCGGGTGCGCAGCCTCACGCGCTCATTCCGTCAGCCAGTCGCTCAGCTCTTCTGCGTGTTCCTGTTCCTGGCTGAGGATCGACTCAAGGATGCGCCGCGTCGTCGAATCCTTGTCGCCGATCAGCCGGATCATCTGCGAATACGCTTCGATCGCGACGCGCTCGGCGACCAGGTTGGCGCGGATCATCGCCTGCAGGTCGGTCGACGCATCGTAGTCGGCGTGGCTGCGCTCGACGAGCGTCGTCGGCTCGAAGTCGGGCTCGCCCCCGAGCTGGACGATCCGCTCGGCGAGCATGTCGCCGTGCGCAGTCTCCTCGTTGGCGTGGACCAGGAACTCCTCGGCGATCTTCGGCGAGGCGAGCCCCTTGGCGGTGAAGTAGTGGCGCTTGTAGCGCAACGTGCAGACGATCTCGGTGGCGAGCGCGTCGTTGAGCAGGCTGATGATGTCTTCGCGCCACGGTCCGTAGCTCGGCGTCACCGCGCCGCTCTCGAGGCTCTTCTTGGCGGCTTCCAGAGCGCCTTCGTCGAGACGCAGCCGCTCGCCGCTGTTTTCCGCCGGCGTCGTCGGGCTCTTGGAGGTGGTGGTGGTGTTGTTCATTTGCTCGATACCGCCTTGGCGCCGAGCAGCGCGAACAGCAGCACGGCCACGAAGAGAACGAGGAAGACGACGAACAGGATCTTGGCGATGCCGGCAGCGCCCGCGGCGATGCCGGTGAAACCGAACATCCCGGCGACCAGGGCGATGACCGCAAAAATGATGGCCCACTTGAGCATGAGAGTCTCCTTGGCTTTGCAGCCTTTGCCGTCGAGCCGGTCAGGCTGACCGGAACGGCAAGCAAGAAACTCTAATGACGGAGCCCGGCGAATTGCATCAGAGGCGCCCGGGGCCCCCTGTAGGACAGGTGCCGCAATCCGCGTAGCCGGCTGGGGGCGCGCCGGCCAAAAAAAACGCGCCGAAGCGCGTTTTTGGAAGACCCCACGGAGGGAGACCGGTCGAGTTCCGCGCGGGCGGGTCGACAAGGGGCCGTTGGGAGGTAACCGTCGAAACAGCTACGGCAAATTCGGTGCCCGTTCGGCCTCGGTCGGTGCGGCCCGCGTCGCCGCAGCGGCGCCGGCCACGGTCGATTCCGATGCTGCCGCCGACGCGGGCGGCTGACGACGGCGGCGCGATTTGCTCGCGAGCGACTGGCCCGTGAGCATCTGCAGCCACGACTCGACCGGCATCCTGCGCAGCGCGTGGCTCACCAGCTGCGGGACGAGGCCGACGAAGATCGCCGGCCGCAGCAGCCAGCGCCACGGCTTCAGGAGGAGTAGGAGGGCGCCTGCGGCCGCGGCGCCGAAGACGAGACCGAGCGGGTTGCGCTCGGCAATCGGCTGCACGAGCTTGCGCGATGCGTCCTCGGCGACGAGGCCGGCGGTGCGCAGCGGATGCGTGTCCCACCAGTCCTCGATCGTTTCGAGGATGAACTCGGCGCCCGGCAGCCCGCGAAGACGGTCGAGCAGGCGATCGCCGAGCTGCCCCACCGATTCGGGAACGATCGACGGGCGCTTGGGCGGATGTGCGATGCCCATCATCGCCAGCCGCAGCGCACCGCGCGACGCCGCCAGGCGGTCGCTCGCCGGCACGTCGTTGCGCTCGTCCGTCGCCGTCGCGTCGGACGGCGGCACCACCGTCGTCACGACGCGACCTCGCGCAGCATCGCCATGTCGGCGTTGATCTGCTTCTTGACCGTCGCGAATGCGTTCTCGACCGGCTTGGCGCGAGCGACGACGACGCAGACGGCACCGAGCACGAAGGGAGTCAGCGGAACGACGATGAGCGCCCAGGCGGCCGCATAGTCGGTCGCCGGAACGGTGGCGCAGAGCATCAGTGCGACCCCCACCAGCACCAGGCCGACCGAGAAGAGGACGAGCGCGCCGACGTAGAGGCCGATCCGCGTCAGCCACGCCGTCGAGACCTTGTTCACCTCCTCGCCGACGAGGGCGGCGTAGTTCTCGACGTGATCGCCGATCAGGTGCGGCTGGGTCGCTGCCAGGCGCAGCAGGGGGTGGATCATGGCGCGATCCGCGCCGTCAGTCGCGCGAGCGGCTGATCAGCGTGATCAGGCCCATCAGCAGCGCGCCGGTCGCCGCCGCGATCAGCATCGCCTTGATCGGCTCGTCCTTCACGTAGGCGACCGTCATGTCCTGCGCCTGCGCCGCGCGATCGCGCAGCTGCTGCGACGTGTCGCGGACCGCGTCCATGCCGCGCCGCGCGGCGGCCTCGGCTTGCGACGCCACCTTGTTCAGCATCGGGCCGGCCTTGCTGCGGACGCCCTCGACGGTGTCGGAGAGGCGGTCGAGCGCCTGGTCCGCGGCGCGCTGCGTCGAGCGAATCGCGCCCTGCGCCGTGTTCGCGGTGTTGTCGGCCATCTCTTGCGCTTGCTGAGCCGCAGACTTGACTCCCGTGGTGTTTCCCGTGTCCATCGCTGGTCCTTTTGCTGGTGGGTGGCGGATTCCGCTTCTCGTGCCCGCAGGCCGGAAGAACGACAAGGACTTCAGTGTGCGTGCCTCGCCGTCGACGAAGCATAGGTGCTGCGCGCGCGCCTGTGTCGGGGGACCCACCCGAGTCGGGTAGGACACGACCGACACGTAAACAGGACGTTCAGGCCTCGGCGGGGGCCGCGATCCCGGCGTTGCCGTCGCCCTCAGCGAGCTCGGGCGGCGCCGGCGGCAGCGTCGCTTCGATCACCGTCCCGGCGCCCGGCGTCGACTCGAGGCGCATCGTCCCGCCGTCGGCCTCGACGCGGTAGCGCATGCCGATCAGGCCGTGGCGCGCGAGCCGCGGCGCGCTGGTATCGAACCCCATGCCGTTGTCGCGCACCGCGACGGTCGCGCCGCCGGCGGGCGAAGGCTGCAACGAGACGACGACCTCGGTCGCCTTGGCGTACTTGACGACGTTGGTCAGCGCCTCCTGGACGAGGCGGTAGATCGTCAGCTGCGCCGCCGCGCTGACCGTCACCGGGGCGAGATCCTCGACGACCTCGATCTCGCTGCGCGCGGAGAACTCGCGCAGCAGGATCTCGAGCGCGGCGACGAGACCGAGGTTGCTGAGCGACGACGGCCGCAGGTCCTCAATGATGCGGCGCTTGAGCGCGATGCCGCCGTTGAGCGCCTCGTTGAGGTGCGCGAGCCGCTCGGTGGCGTCGGTGCTCGCGCTCGTGGCGAGGCGCGACTTCAGCCGGGCGACGTCGAGCTTGGCCGCGGTGAGGAGGGCGCCGAGCTCGTCGTGCAGCTCGCGCGCGAGACGGCTGCGCTCGTCCTCGCGGATCGTCTGCAGGTGCTGCGCGAGCTCCCGCAGTTGCGCCGTGCGCCCGGCGACTTCCTGCTCGAGGCGGTCGCGCTCTCCGGCGACGCGCTGCGCCTCGTCGGCGAGCGCGCGGTCGAGGGTCGCCGACTGGCGCAGGTACATGAAGAGGGCGAGCAGGCTGATCGCCGCCATCGCCGAGACGCCGATCCGGTTCAGCCACAGCGTCTGGTAGACGTTGCGCCGGCCGACCTCGACCTCTGCGGTCTCGTGCACGATCAGCTGCTCGCCGAGCGTGCGCAGGCGATCCATCTTCTCGCGGCCGATGTCGGAGAGAAGGAGCTCGCGCCAGCCGGTCCCGCCGGGCCGGTCGTGGAGCGCGATCGTCGTCGCCATCTCGCTCAGCTTGGCTTCCGTTTCCTTGGCGAGCTCGGTCACTGTCGGCGCGACCGCTCGGTCGCGCGCGTAGTAGGCGTTCAGCCAGGCGAGCAGCTCCCGCGACTCACGGGTCGCCTGCTCGTAGGGCTTGAGGTACTCGGCACGCTCGGTCAGGAGATAGCCGCGCTGGCCGGTCTCGGCATCGATGAGCGCCTTGACAAGGTCGTTCAGCTTGGCGCGCGCGGTCGCGCGCTCGCCGAGGCGATCGAGCGAAGACGTCGCGTCCTGGTACGACGCCTCGCTGATGGCGAGCATCGCCAGCGCCGCCAGCGCGGCGAGCGGAAACGCGATGACTTGACCGCGAAAGCGCGACAGGAAGCTCATCGTCGTCGCTGCCTCTACACTCCGATTCCAATGCCCAATCCGAACACCCCGCGGGTGACGACGCCATGATCCGAATCGCCATCATCGACGACCACGCCATCGTTCGCGCCGGGCTGCGCCAATACTTCGCCGACCAGGTCGACCTTCAGGTCGTCGCCGAGGCGGCGAACGGCCGCGAGGCGGTCGACATCGTCCGCAAGGGCAACGTCGACGTCCTCGTCATGGACCTGTCGATGCCCGACCAGAGCGGCGTCGACGCGCTCGCCGCGATCAAGGCGCGCGCGCCCGACCTGCCGGTCCTCATTCTGTCGGGTTTCCCCGAGGAGCACTACGCGACGACCCTGCTGCGGCAAGGCGCAAGCGGCTATCTCAACAAGGACTGCGACCCCGAGGAGATCGTCAAGGCGATCCGAACCGTGTACCGCGGCCGCAAGTACATCACCGCCGGCGTCGCCGAGCTGCTCGCCGACGGCCTGGGCGGTGGCGGCGACCGGCCGCCTCACGAGCAGCTCTCCGAGCGCGAGTTCCAGGTGTTCCTGCGGCTCGCCAAGGGCGAGACGATCGGCCACATGGCCAACAGCATGTCGCTCAGCGTGAAGACGGTCAGCACGTATCGCACCCGGGTGATGGAGAAGATGAAGCTCGAGTCGAACAGCGATCTGACCTACTACGCGCTGAAGAACGGCCTGATCCAGTGAGGCGCTTGGGCACCCGGCGCCGCTCCGCTACGACAGCGGGTTGTATTCGGAGCTGCCAGTGCTGCCGTCCGCGAGCCGACAGCAGTAGAGGATGAGGGCGTCGATCTCGTTCGACTTGTCGAACACGCGATCGGCGCCGAGCTCGAGGCATTTGCGGCGCATGTCGGGCGTCGCGTAGTTGCTGAGGACGACGAGCTTGGTCGGCACGCCGCCGTTGGCGACCGCCTTCAGCACGCCGAGGCCGGAGCCGCTCTTCAGGAAGATGTCGACAACGACGAGATCACAGCGGTTCTGCGAGGTCGCGAGCCAGGAAACCGCGCTCGCCTCGTCCTCGGCGGTGCCGACGACGTCGATCGGCGCCATTTCCTCGAGTGCGGCGACGAGGTTCTCGCGAATGACCGGGCTGTCCTCGACGATGAACGCTTTCAGCTGGCTCATGGACTGCCCGCCTTCAGCGAGACTCGCGTTGGGACCCGCCACGGCGACGAAGGGGAGAAACGAAAGGGCACGCTTGGGCAACACCGGAGTCGCGAGTGTCCGACAGCCGCGGGGCCGCCCCGGACCGAGAAGCTCTCTTCGTTCGGTAAGCGATTTCCTACATGCCGTCGTGGTTGCTGCCGCCGTCGCCGTCGTGCTGGCGGCGGCGACGCCCGGCGCGGCGGCTGCCGACGCGGCGCCGCTCGTCGTCGGCTCGAAGCGATTCACCGAGTCGTACATCCTCGGCGAGATCGTCGCGCAATCGCTGGTGGCGTCCGGTCGTCCTGCAGTCCATCGCTCGGGCCTCGGCAACACCGGGATCCTCGAGCAGGCGCTCTCGTCCGGCTCGGTCGATCTCTACCCCGAGTACACCGGGACGATCGTCCGCGAGCTCCTGAAGCGCGAGGGCAATCCATCGCTCGACGAGCTGAACCGCTGGCTCGCGCCGCGCGGCCTCAAGGCGGCGATCCCGTTCGGGTTCAACAACACGTATGCGCTCGCGATGACGGCGGCGAAGGCGCGCGAGCTCGGCATCGCCCGCATCTCGGACCTGTTCCGCCCCGAGGCGAAGGGATTGAAGCTCGGCCTTTCGCACGAGTTCCTCGAGCGCGCCGACGGCTGGCCGGCGCTGGTCACGGCCTACGGCGGCACGGCCGGAACGCCGGTCGGCCTCGACCACGGGCTCGCGTACGACGCCGTCGTCGCCGGCCGCGTCGATGTCATCGACGTCTACTCGACCGACGCCAAGCTCGGCCGCCTCGGCCTGACCGTTCTCGTCGATGACCGCGCGTTCTTTCCCAAGTACGACGCGGTTGTCCTGATGCGCGCGGCGGTCGACCCGGGGCCGCTCGCGCGGCTGGCCGGATCGATCGACGCGGCGACGATGATCGCCATGAACGCCGAGGTCGAGCTCGACGGCAAGAGCTTCGCCGAGACCGCGCGCAAGTTTCTCGCCGGCGGCTTCGCGGCGGCCGGCGCGGCGCGGCCGAGCAGCGCGGCGGCATCGGCTCGCGCAGGTGCAGGCCTCGTCGCGCGGATCTTCGCACCCGACTTCGGGCGTCTCGCCGCCGAGCACCTCCTGCTCGTCTTCGGCTCGCTCGCACTCGCCGTCCTGGTCGGCGTTCCGCTCGGCATCGCCGCCTGGCGCTGGCCCCGGAGCGAGGCCGCGCTGCTCGGCGCCGTCGCGGTGCTGCAGACGGTGCCTTCGCTCGCGCTGCTTGCCTTCCTGATCGCGCTCGTCGGCGCGATCGGCGTCGTCCCGGCGGTGATCGCGCTCTTTCTCTACGCGCTGCTGCCGATCGTGCGCAACACCCACGCCGGGCTGCGTGCCGTCTCCGGCGGAATGGCGCAGGCGGCGCTCTCGCTCGGGATGACGGCGCGGCAGGCGCTCGTTCACGTCCAGCTGCCGCTCGCTGCGCCGACGCTGCTCGCCGGCGTCAAGACGGCGGCGGTGATCAACGTCGGCACGGCGACGATGGCGGCATTCATCGGCGCCGGCGGCTTCGGTGAGCGGATCGTCGCCGGCCTTGCGGTCAACGACAGCCGCGTCATGCTCGCCGGCGCGCTGCCGGCAGCGGCGCTGGCGCTGCTCGTGCAGGCGGCGTTCGACTTCGCCGAGCGGCGCGCGCGCGGCGCGCGTCCAAGCTGACGCGCGCGGAAGGCGGCCGCCGCGCCGCTGCGACAATTGCGAATGCCCCTCGACTGGCTGTCGGCCGCGCTTCTCCTCGTCCTCGTCGTTCTCACTCTCTGGATCGCGCTGCGCCGGGCACCGCTGCCGGATGTCGGGCTCGAGCGCCACGGCCGCGAGATGCGCGACGAGGTCGCGCGCAGCGCGCAGGCGACGCGCCAGGAACTCGCCCAGTCGCTCGCGCTGTTCCAGCAGACGCTGCTGGCGCAGCAGGGCGACACCGCGCGCACGCAGAACGAGCAGATCGACAGCTTCAGCCGCCAGCTCGCCGCGATGCAGCAGCACCTCGCTGAGACGCAGAACGCGCACGGCGCGCGCCAGGCGAGCTCGCTCAAGGACCTCTCCGATTCGCTCGCCGCACGGCTGCACGCGCTCGTCGAGGCGAACGACCGCGGCATGGCCGAGACGAAGGCGACCGTCGAGGCGCGCCTCTTTGCGATCCAGAGCGACAACGAGAAGAAGCTCGAGCAGATCCGCGCGACCGTCGACGAGAAGCTCCACGCGACCCTCGAGCAGCGCCTCGGCGAGAGCTTCCGCCAGGTCGCCGAGCGGCTCGACACGGTGCATCGCGGCCTCAACGACATGCGCGCGATCGCCCGCGACGTCGGCTCGCTCAATCGCATCCTCACCAACGTCAAGACGCGCGGCAGCTTCGGCGAGTGGCAGCTCGGCGCGCTGCTCGAGGACGTGATGACGCTCGACCAATTCGCTCGCAACGTCGAGACGATCCCCGGCAGCAATGCACGCATCGAATTCGCGATCCGCATGCCGGGCCGCCCCGACGCCCAGCCGCAATGGCTGCCGATCGACGCCAAGTTTCCGCGCGAGGACTACGAGCGGCTGCTCGATGCGCAGGAGCGCGCCGACGCGGTCGGCGCGACGGCCGCGGCGAAGGCGATCGACCAGCGGCTGCGGCTGGAGGCGCGGACGATCCGCGAGAAGTACGTCGCGCCGCCGCACACGACCGAGTACGCGATCCTGTTCGTGCCGAGCGAGGGCCTGTACGCGGAGATGCTGCGGCGACCGGGCCTGTTCGATGCGCTCCATCGCGACCATCGCATCGTGCTCGCCGGCCCGACGACGCTGACCGCGATCCTCAGCAGCCTGCAGGCCGGCCACCGCAGCTACGCACTCGAGAAGCGCTCGACCGAAGTCTGGGAGGTGCTCGGCGCGGTCAAGACCGAGTTCGCGCGCTTCGGCGAGACCCTCGCCAAGACGAAGAAGAAGCTCGACGAGGCGTCCAACACGATCGACGACGCGCAGCGCCGCACCAACGCGATGTCGCGGCAGCTGAGGAACGTCGAGGCGCTGCCCGAGCAGCGTACCCAATCGCTGCTGCCGCGCACGCTCGACGACGATGCAGACGAGTGAGCCGCGCGGCGAGGGCATCGCGCGCGCGTTGCTCGCCCTGATCGCGGGCCAGATCGCGCTGCACTCGTGCATGGCGGGAGTGCGCCTGGCGGCGCCGCTCGCGGTGCTGCGCGAAGGCCACGCGGCGTGGTCGGTCGGCGTCCTGCTCGGCCTCTTCGCGGCGGCGCCGATCGCGCTCGCGCTTCCCGCCGGGCGCCTTGCCGACCGCTACGGCTACCACGTGCCGATCCGCGTCGCCGTCGCGCTCACCGCGAGCGGCGGCGTCGCCGCCGTCGTCGCGACGCTCCTGCCGTGGGGCGCGTTCGGCGCGCTCTGCGTCGCAGCGACCCTCGCCGGCGCCGGAGCCAACGTCGGCCTGATCGCGATCCAGCGCGCCGCCGGTCGGATGGCGACCGACTCGACGACCCTGAAGCAGGTCTTCTCGTGGCTCGGCCTCGCACCGGCGCTCGCCAACGTCGTCGGTCCGGTGCTCGCCGGAACGCTGATCGACCTCGGCGGCTTTCAGATCGCGTTCCTCGCGCTCGCCGCACTGCCGCTCGCGAGCCTCGCCGTCGCGCGCTTCGTTCCCCAAGAGCGGCACGCCGGGACAGTACCGGCGGCCGAGCGCCAGAGCTCGTGGAATCTGCTGCGCGAGCCTGGCTTCGCGCGGTTGCTGCTCGTCAACTGGCTGCTCTCGTCGAGCTGGGACGTCCACTCGTTCCTCGTCCCGATCCTCGGCCACGAGCGCGGCTTCAGCGCATCGGCGATCGGCCTCATCCTCGGCGTGTTCGCGACCGCGGTCGCCGTCGTTCGCCTCGCGATTCCGGTGATCGCGCACCGGTTGCGCGAGGCGCACGTCCTCGTCGTCTCGATGCTGATCTGCGCGGCGGTGTTCGCCGTCTATCCGCTCGCGCGGTCGTCGTGGGTGATGGGCGGCTGCGCCGTCGTCCTCGGCCTTGCGCTTGGCGCGGTGCAACCGATGGTGATGGCGACCTTACACCAGATCACGCCGGTCGCACGCCACGGCGAGGCGATCGCGCTGCGCTCGATGGCGATCAACTTCTCGAGCGCGACGATGCCGCTCGCCTTCGGCGTCGCCGGCGCGACGCTCGGCGCGTCGGCGGTGTTCTGGCTGATGGCCGCGGCGGTCGCCTCGGGCAGCCTCGCGGCGCGCCAGGTCGGCGCGGCGGACGCGGCGTGACGCCGCCGCGTCGGCGTCAGAAGCGGATGCCCGAAGGTGCCGGCGCGTTGGTCGCGAACGGCGCGCTCGGCCGCGCGACCGGCTGCGCCTCGCCGCGCGCAACCGGCGCCTGGGGACGCTCGACGACCGAAGTGACCGGCCGCGGTTGGTAGCCCGGCGGCAGCTTCGACTCGCGCGGATAGCCTGCCGCGTCGAGGTACTGGTTCCAGGTGTCGTGCACGAGACCGCGCACCACCTGCGAGCCGATCGTCAGGGTCGGCGCGTCGCGTCCGCCCGAGAGCTTCTCGAGCGCATCGACATCCTCGCTCGTCACCGCCTGTCGCTCGGTGAAGGGAATGCCGCGCTGCCTGAGGAGCTGACGGCCGGCGCTGCACGCGTCGCAGACCCCGGTCGTCGTGTAGAGCGTCACCGGGTACTTCGTCGCCGCCTGGCGCAGCTCGTACGGCAGGTCGGGCTCGACTGCGTCGATTGGCGCGCGTGCGCCGAGTGCGGTCACGCGGCCTTCGCTCGGGCTCGGTGCCCGGTCGGTGTAAGTCACCTTGCCGTCGCTGCCGATGACCTTGTACTGGGCGTGCGCGAGCGGCACGGTCGCTGCGAGCGCCGACAGCGCGAGCAGATGCGAAACCGTCATCGAACGGCGCGACGTGGGCGTTGGCGTGGACATGGGGGAAGGAGAGAGCGGGAGGACGGTCGAATCTACCCGAGCGCCCCGGGGACATCAATGGCCGCTCGCAACCCGCGTGCAAACGTCACAAAGGGTCACGTCCTCGATGCACGAACGGTCGGCGCCGTCACGTGCGCGCGTGGCGCTCGGCCGACTCGACGGTATTGGCGAGGAGCATCGCGATCGTCATCGGCCCGACGCCGCCGGGCACCGGCGTGATCGCGCCGGCGACCGCGGCGACGCCGGCGAAGTCGACGTCGCCGCAGAGCTTGCCGGCGGCGTCGCGGTTCATGCCGACGTCGATGACGACTGCGCCCGGCTTGACCATCGACGCGGTGAGCGTGTCGGCGCGTCCGACCGCGACGACGACGACGTCGGCGCGGCGCGTGTGCTCGGCGAGGTCCCTGGTGCGGCTGTGGCAGATCGTCACCGTCGCGTCCTGCTGCAGCAGCAGCAGCGCCATGGGCTTGCCGACGGTGTTGCTGCGGCCGATCACCACCGCGTTCTTGCCGCGCAGCTCGATTCCGGTGCTCTCGATCAGCCGCATGCAGCCCCACGGCGTGCACGGCCGAAAGCCCGCGACACCGGTGACGAGGCGGCCGGCGCTCTCGATCGAGAAGCCGTCGACGTCCTTCGACGCCGCGATCGCCTCGACGACGCGCGCCGCCGAGATGTGCTTGGGCAGGGGCTGCTGGACGAGGATGCCGTGCACGGCGGGGTCGGCGTTCAGCGCCGCGATGCGCGCGAGCAGCTCGCCTTCGCCGAGCGAGGCGGGGTAGGTCTCTTGCAGCGAGCGGATGCCGACCTCGGCGCAGGCGCGCACCTTGTTGCGCACGTAGATCTGGCTCGCCGGATCTTCGCCGACGAGGATCACCGCGAGACCCGGTGTCGTGCCGGCGGCGGCGAGGGCGGCGACGCGCTGCGCGAGCCCGGCACGCAGCTCGCGTGCGATCCGCGCGCCGTCGATCAGCTGCGTCAAGCCTTGCTCTGGGCGCCGAGCGCGATCTTCAGCAGGTCGGCGACCGTGTTCGCGTTCAGCTTCTCCATGATGTTGGCGCGGTGCGCCTCGACCGTCTTGATGCTGATGCCGAGGTCGTCGGCGATCTGCTTGTTGAGCCGCCCGGCGACGATGCGCTCGAGGACCTGCGCCTCGCGCGTCGTCAGGCGCGACAGCAGCGCGTCGCGACTCGCCGCTTCCTGGTGCTTCGAGAAGTCGAGGCGCGCACGCTCGAGCATCTTCTCGACGAGGGCGACGAGCTCGTCCTCCTTGAAGGGCTTCTCGATGAAGTCCTCGGCGCCTTTTTTCATCGTCGTCACCGCCATCGGCACGTCGCCGTGGCCGGTGATGAACGTGACCGGCAGCGGCGAGCGCCGCTCGAGCAGCTTGTCCTGCAGCTCGAGACCGCTCATGCCGTCCATGCGGATGTCGGCGATCAGGCAGGCGACCTCGCGCGGGTCGAAACGGGCGAGGAACGACTCCGCCGAGTCGAAGCATTTGACGCGGTAGTCCTTGCCCTCGAGCAGCCATTGAAGCGAGTCGCGGACGGCTTCGTCGTCGTCGACCACGTAGACAGTGCCGCGCTTGGGAATGAGGCTCATGCAGTGACGGCGGCCGGGGCCGTGATGGTGGAGGCGACCGGCAGCGTGAACGAGAAGCGGCAGCCGACAGTGGTGTCGCCATTGTAGAGGTTGACCGCCTTGATCCTGCCGTGGTGGCTCTCGATGATCGAGCGGCACAGGGAGAGGCCGATGCCGAGGCCGTCGACCTTGGTCGAGAAGAACGCCTCGTACATGCGGCGGATGACCTCGTCCTTCAGCCCCGGGCCCTTGTCGCTGACGGTGAACTCGATGACGTCGCCTTCCTCGGCGGTGTGGCGCGGCACGACGCGCAGCTCGATGCGCCGCCGCGCCGCCGGCAGCTGCGCGTCGTCGATCGCCTCGGCGGCGTTCTTCAACAGGTTGAGGACGACCTGCTCGATCAGGATCGGATCGACCATCAGCGGCGGCAGCCGCTGCGCGACGTAGGTCTGGATCGCGACGTTGCGGCGCCTGAGCTCGATGCCGGCGAGGTCGACCGCGTCCTCGACGATCGTCTGCGCCGACGCCTTCTGCCGCTGCGGCTCGCTGCGCTTCACGAACGAGCGAATGCGGTGGATGATCTGGCCGGCGCGCTCGGCCTGGCGCGACGTCTTCTCGAGAGCGGCGACGAGGTCGCGCTTGTCCATCGCGTCGTTCTGCACCCGCGTCACCATGCCGTTGCAGTAGTTGGTGATCGCAGTCAGCGGCTGGTTCAGCTCGTGCGCGACCGACGATGCCATCTCGCCCATCGTCACCAGCCGGCTCGTCACCTGCGCCTTCTCGGCCTGCTTGGCGGCGACCGCCTCGGCGTTGCGCCGCTCGGTGATGTCGGTCGCGATCAGCATCTGCGCGAGCCGGCCGTCGGTCCACTGCAGGTAGCGCGCGCGGACGTCGAGCCACTTGCCGAGCGACTCGACGTAGACCTCGCGCGAGTCGGAGCCGGCGGCGGTGAGCTCCTGCGTCGGCAGGCCGCCGAGCCCGTCGACGGTCTCGTCGTTGTTGGCCTCGGCCTGCAGCGACGCGTCGCCGCCCGAGAGCTCGGCGTGGCCCTTCGAATCGGCGCCGAACCAGAGCCGGTACGAGCGGTTGGCGAACAGCAGCTCGCCCTGCTGCACCGAGAGCACCGAGACCGCGGCGTCGAGGCCCTCGAGCACGGTCGTGAAGCGCTCGTGCGACGCCGT